>Ga0308165_1002886_pt1 | contig 19453 bp, 13 predicted proteins | sample PhyWR2_FD_201032 | JGI IMG/M metagenome (GOLD analysis project Ga0308165, IMG submission 201032) | Phyllosphere microbial communities from UC Gill Tract Community Farm, Albany, California, United States - DLSLW.R2 | ecosystem: Host-associated > Plants > Phyllosphere > Unclassified | place: USA...
GCCAAGCCGCGTATCGACAAACACTGGCTGGATACCGAAGTCGGTCAATGGTCGAGCGACATGTTCCGGCATGACATGACCTTCATCCTTAGCCCCACCGGCCGGCCGATCTACGCCTTTGTCGCGGGGCATCCGGCCGACGCGCGCAGTTTCGCCGCAGTGGAACCCGATCTGCTGCCGATCATCAACGCGGTGCGCCGCACGGCGGGAACCGTCCGCAGCGAAGAACTGCCGAAGGGTTCTGAACCGAAGCTGCGCACCACCGCGCTGACGCGTTCCAGCACCATATTTGAAAGCGGCGGAGCAAGCCTGAACGGCCGCCCCGCAGCGGCGAGCGCCATGATCATCGCGGTCAATGCCAGAGACGAAGCCCGAACGCGCCCATTGATGATCAGCGTGCGCTATCTTGATGGTAGCTACCTGCAAGAACTGTCCTCATGGAACCTGCTGGAAGGGCTGAGATTCTCGCCGCATGCCACTTCGACCCAGGGCGAGGCGATGATCCCGTTCGATGACAGGCTTGGCAAGCGGGCCGGCTTCTTCCTGTGGAAGCCGCAACTGCCGGGAACCCGGATCCTGCGCATGGTTGGCCCTGCGGCCGCCGTGCTGCTGCTTCTCCTTTTAGGCGCGCTGGCATGGCTGATGCTTTCGCTGTGGCGCTCGGGCAGGCAACTCTCCGCTGCGGTCGTCGACCTGCAGGCCAGCGAAGCGCAGGCACAGCATCTCGCCTTCCATGACGTTCTCACCGGCCTGCCCAACCGCGCCCTGTTCCAGGACCGGCTGGACCAAGCCCTGGCCCGCGCGCGCCGTGGGGAAATCTGCGCGATTCTGGCGCTTGATCTGGACCGCTTCAAGCAGGTCAACGATACCCTCGGACATGCCGCCGGCGACACGTTGATCCGCGAATTCGCGGTTCGGCTCAGCCAGACGGTCCGCACGATGGATACGGTCGCCCGCATCGGCGGCGACGAATTCTCGGTGCTGGTCTGCGATGCCGGGCGGCGCGAAGATGTCGAGCAGCTTTGCGAACGGATCGCCGCCACGGTGCGCGAACCTTTTTCCCTCATGGGCAGCGAAGTGTTCGTCGGGGTCAGCATCGGCGTCGTGCTGGCGCCGGATGCCGGGCTTGATCGCGGCGACCTGATCCGCAAAGCCGACATCGCCCTCTACCGCGCGAAAAGCGACGGACGGGATCGCTACCAGATCTTCGCGGCTTCCATGGACGAAACGGTGAAACTGCGCGGCGAAATCGAGGACGATTTGCGGCGTGCGATCGCGAACGGCCGCGAACTGGAAGTCCATTATCAACCGCAGGTGGACGCCGAAAGCGGGCAGATCATGGGGTTGGAAGCCCTGCTGCGCTGGAGACATCCCGTCCGGGGACTGATCCTGCCCGACCAGTTCATTCCCATCGCCGAAGAAACAGGCCTGATCGTCCCCCTTGGAGACTGGGTGCTGGCCGAAGCCTGCCGGGTCGCCGCACAATGGCCAGACCTGTTTATCGCGGTGAACCTGTCTGCGGTGCAGTTCCGCTCGGCCGGGCTGGCCAGCAGGATCATCGACACCGCACAGGCCGCAGGGTGCGAGCCCGTGCAGATCGAGCTGGAAATTACCGAAAGCGTCCTGCTCCACGACGACCAGGCCGCGGCGGATGTTTTGCGCACCTTGCGCAGTGCGGGTTTCCGGATCGCCCTGGACGATTTCGGAACCGGCTATTCGAGCCTTAGCTACCTGCGGCATTTCAAGGTCGACAAGATCAAGATCGACCGCTCCTTCACCAAGAACCTCGGCCAGGACCACGAAGCGGCAGCGATCGTTACATCGGTGGTCACGCTGGGCCATGCGATGGGGCTGACGGTCACGGCGGAGGGCGTGGAAAGTCATCACCAGATGCAACTGCTGACCGCGGCAGGATGCAACGAACTTCAGGGCTACCTGTTCGCTCAGGCACTTCCTGAAACGGCCATCGCCGATGTCCTCTCCGGCCGAGCGGGCCTTAGGGACGTGGCATAATCTCGACCGGAGCGGAACCTTGCCCGGCTCCGGCAATTACACGAGGCGCAGTGCCAATTATTGCCGGAGTGTAAACGATGGATGCTTCCCGCCCGAACCGTAGTGCGTGGCCGCTTCCGCCGTTGATCCTTGGCGCTGTGATCGCCCTGATCGGCGTTGTCCTGACCATAGGCGGGGCTTGGCTGGCTACTCTTGGCGGCTCGGCCTATTACCTGCTTGCGGGTGTGGGCATGATTGTATCCGGCGTTCTGCTGTTCCGGCGCCGAATTATCGGCGGATGGCTCTATTGCGCGATTTTCATCCTGACCGTCATCTGGGCCCTTGCCGAAGTGGGCGCCAACAACTGGGCACTGGTGCCGCGCGTGATCGCGCCGCTGGTGCTTCTCATCGCCGTGCTGCTGGTGATGCCAACGCTTTCGGCCCGGCGCGGACGATGGAAGCTGGGGCTGGGAGCGAGCGGCAGCGTCCTTGCGCTCACGGCGGTGACCGCACTGATCTTCGCACAGATGGCCGACACACCGCCCGCATTCGACCTTCCCGGTCTAGGTGCGGAAATGGCCGATCCTTCGCTGGCGGCAGCCGGCGACGACTGGCCAGCCTATGGTGGCTCGGACAGCGCGCGGCGCTTTTCGCCGCTCGGCCAGATCACCGCAGCGAACGTCAAGGACCTCAAGCGGGCATGGCTGGTCCATACCGGCGACATGCCTTCCTCGCCCAAGATCGCCAAGACCTACGGGGGTGAAAACACCCCGCTCAAGGTCGGCAACATGCTTTATGTCTGCACACCCAAGAACATCGTGCTGGCTCTCGATCCGGCGAGCGGCAAACAGCTCTGGCGCTTCGACCCCAAGGTTTCGGACGACGCCATCCCATACACCGCCGCCTGCCGAGGCGTGAGCTATTACGCCGTGCCGAATGCACCGGGCGACCAGCCCTGCGCCGCTCGTCTGATCTTCGGCACGCTGGACGCGCGCATGTTCGCCATCGACGCCCGCACCGGCGCACGGTGCACCGCGTTCGGCGCCAATGGCGAAGTCGATAGCAAGATCGGCATGGGCAATACGCCTCCGGGTTATGTCTCGATCAATTCACCCCCCACCATCGTGCGCGGCGTGGTGGTCACCGGGCATCAGGTGCTCGACGGGCAGGACCGCTGGGCACCGTCGGGCGTGATCCGCGGCTACGATGCGGTCACCGGCAAGCTGCGCTGGGCCTGGGACATGATGCACCCGGAATGGAACGGCTACCCGCCGACGGGCCAGATCTGGGAGCGCGGCACCCCGAACATGTGGACTATCGCCAGCGGCGACGAGCAACTCGGCCTCGTCTACCTGCCCATGGGCAATGCGGCGGCGGACTATTATTCCAGCCTGCGCCGCCCGCTGGAGAAGGAATTCGCCACTTCGCTGGTCGGGCTGGACGTCACCACGGGCAAGCCGCGCTGGAAGTTCCAGGCCGTGCGCAACGATGTGTGGGACTATGATTTCGGCGCTCAGGCCAGCCTGGTCGACTATCGCGGCACACCGGCGCTGGTGCTGCCGTCGAAGCAGGGCGACATCTATGTCCTCGACCGCAGGACAGGCAAGCCGCTGACCCCGATCGGCGAGTTGAAGGCACCCGGCGGCGGCGTGGAGCCGGAGCAACGCGCAAAGACGCAGCGCGTGTCCTTGTGGCATACTCTGCGCAAGCCCACCCTGACCGAGCGTGACATGTGGGGCATGTCGCCGATCGACCAGATGGTCTGCCGCATCCAGTTCAGGAAGGCGAGCTACAAGGGCTTCTTCACTCCGCCCGAAAGCGACCGCCGCTCTATCGAATATCCTGGCTATAATGGCGGAACCGACTGGGGCGGCGTGGCGATAGACCCGCGCCGGGGCGTAATCGTCGCCAACTACAACGACATGCCCAACTACGTACGCCTCGTCCCCCGTGCGGAAGCCAACAAGAAGGGCTGGGCGCCCCGCGATCAGGCGCGCGGAAACATCGGCGGCGCCGAAGGTGCGGGAGATCCGCAGGCGCACACGCCCTATGCCATCGACGTCAACGCCGGTTGGCGCCTGCCCTTCACCGGAATGCTGTGCAAGCAGCCGCCCTATGGCGGTATCCGCGCCATCGACATGAAGAGCGGCCGCACGATCTGGGACCGCCCGCTCGGCACCGCGCGCACGAACGGGCCGTTCGGAATTCCCTCGATGCTGCCGTTCAACATCGGCACCCCCAACAACGGCGGCTCGGTAGTGACCGCAGGCGGGGTGATCTTCGTTGCGGCCGCCACCGACAATCTGATCCGTGCAATAGACCTCAAGACCGGAAAGACCCTGTGGAGCGACGTTTTGCCGGCCGGAGGACAGGCCACGCCGATGACCTATTCGGCTAACGGCAAGCAGTACCTCGTCATCGTACCGGGCGGGCATCACTTCATGGAAACCCCCATCGGCGACGAAGTGATCGCTTATGCCTTGCCTTGATCGGGATCGCCCGCATCTTCTAGGCCCTGGCCGGATCGCAAACCCGGCAAAAGCTCAGAAGGCGCGGGCCAATGCCAGCGACACAACCGCGCCCTGCCGCTGACTGCGCTGCTCGCTTCCCGTGAAAGTACCTGCCCGGCTGGGCGCGAAGAAGCGGCGCGAACGAGAACTGTCCTGTCCATCGATCGCTTTTGCCGTCAGCGTCGTCTTGAAGCCTGCGAAGGCCGTAGTCTCGACGTAAGCGCCCCATAACGCGTGGTCTCGCCAGCGCAGGACCTCACCGGTGTAGAATACGTCGGCCTGCTCCGCTGCGGTCCAGTTTACGCCCCATGAGGACTTAAGCGCGGGCACGTCATGGCGCAATTCGGCCGTGAGGCTTCGAGCGGCGATATCATCCATAGCGCGGCCGCGCCCGGTTACCGGATCGCGCAGCCGCGAGCCGCGCAAGGTACCGTCGACTGTCAGGCGCGCGCCTTTGACGACCTTGTCGAGAGGCAGCGTGCCCTTTGCGGTGATGCCCCATTGCCGGGCATCCCCGACCGTGCCGAGCGCCTCGTCGCCCGAGGGGAGTACGAGGTAGCCTAGAAGGCCCGTGTGCCACTGGTGATAGGCCTCCACGGCAATGGCGCCGCCTTTTCCCCAGCGGTGGTCGAGGCGCAGCAATGCGCGGGTCAGGCGGGCGGGGCGCAGGCCCGAATTACCGCCGAGCGGGCGCCCGTCCGCCTGGTTGACCGAGGCCGCGAAGTCCCCGAAATTAAGCTGATCGACCGTTCTGCGGGCACCTAACCGTACCTGAGTGCGGCCTGAAGGCGACCAGACGAGCGCCGCCGAGGGTTTGAGGTAGGACAGGCTCTGTTCCTGCGCCGCCTCGCCCGTCACCCGGATGCGCGAGAATTCCGCCGCCATGCCAGCCTCCAGATTGAGGCGTGGGGCGAGCTTGACGGTGAGGTTCGCGAATGCCTCGCCGCGCATTTCCGATACGCGTGTATTGGCATTGGCGAGGGCAACGGGGATGAGGCCGCCGCCGGTGTCTTCGGCGTAATCCAACTGGCTCGACAGACTGTTGTAAGCCACTTCGCCGCCGAACTCGGGGCGCACCGGATGATCGCCCTCGCGGGTAACAACGGCGCGCGCGACCAGTTCCGCCGGCTTTTCCAACTGGGACGAAAGGCCGCGATAAGGTGCCTCTACGTAATCCTCGTCGGTGACGTATCGCTCCAGCCGGCCGAGGCCAACGACCTTGGCCGTCCACCCGGCGCCAAGACGGCGAGTCCAGTCCAGACCCAGTTCGCCGCTGCGACCCTTCTCGTCGTAGGCGATATCGCGGCGGGCATCGGGAGCACCATCCGCCGCACCGCCGAAGATGTCGATACCGCGCCGGGAGGAATAGCCGTCCTTGTTGAGCCGCAGGTTCACGGTCAACGTGCCGCCTGCGGCCGGGCCCGAAGTGCTCAGCGCCAGTCCGTATTCGGGTGCCTTGGCCGACGTGTGTTCCTGCCGCGTCGAAGTCAGCACGCCTCCCGCGTCCCGGTCCAGATACGTACCGTGGCCGGGGTAGCGGGTCATTTCGCCGGAAAGCTCCACGCTGGTCTGCCAGCCTGCGACGGCGCGCGCGTGACTGATCCGGGCCGCCGGGGAGACGAAGCCATCCGCCGTATGGGTAAGCGTAAGCGAGGCATTGCCCGATCCACCGGCGTCGGCGCGCAGCACGACATTGGCGACAAGAGTCTGCCCCTGAGCCTCCGCTGCATCGCTGCCGCGCAGCAGGACTACCCGATCCACCCGCGAAGCGGCGATCCGGCGCAGCACTTCAGTGATACCCCCGCCTTTGACGGTGGGGCGCTGCCCGTCGATCAGGACATTGCCTGCGCCGCCCCCGAAGCCGCGCGCTGAAGTACCCTCGCTGAGCAGGAAGCCCGGCGTGCGCTCCAGCATGTCGAGCGCGGTCTGAGGCTGGAACGGCTTGTAGAAATCGGTCGGATAGACCGGATCGGGCCCGGCCGGGACGATGGCAGGCGGGGCTTCCTGACCCTGTCTCCGCGCGGGGCGGTCCTCATCCAACGGAGAAGTGGCCGCAGCCACTCCGGCAAGCATCAGCGAAAATGCATTCATCTTACCGGACCCAGGCCCCATCCCAGAAGCGCCAGCGGCGCCGCCGTCATCGCCAGCCAGAACCATGCCCGTCCGGCGCTGCTGGCATGGAATACCGCCATCGAAATGCCCGCGAAGACCGCAAAGCTGGCCAGCGTTGCCGCCGTAACCGCCTCGGCCCGCTCCATGCCGGCACGGGCAAGGAGGAACGACAGCACTACGGTGACCTGCACCGTCAGCCCATAGGCACCCAGCGTTCCCGCCAAGGTGCGCGCCGCCACCGAAGCCCGATGGCGGCGAGCGGCCCCTACTGCGGCAGTGTTCTTGGCCATCAAACGATCTTTCCTGAAATCAGACGCAGAATGCGCTCGCGGTTGGTCTGGGCGGTCAGCACCAGTACGGCGGTCAGGCTCAGCCATCCGAACCAATAGACGGCGCCGTAAGCCCAGCCAAAGCCGAGCACGGCCGCAGCGAATGCCAGCGCCAGCGCGCCCAGCCCGCAGCGCCGCAGCAGGCGCGAATGGCGCAGGGGCAGTTTCCGGCGCAGCCAGTCCTGCTGGTGGCGCGCCATCGCCATGAGTAGCAACGCAAAGCCGATGAGTGCGGGGACAGCGATCGTCAGATGGATCATGCCGGGGCCTCCGTTCTTGCCCGCTGCCGGCGCGCAGATGCAGCCTTGGGCTGGTGGCGCAGGACTTTCCACGCGGTATAGGCGAACCCTGCCGCCAGCGCCGCCAGCGTGAGTTCGAAACCGGCGAAGACCCAATCCCCGTGCCATAGGCTGACCGCCAGCCCGCGCGACGTGGTCGCTGCATTGACCAGTGGCACCAGTGCGAAAAGGACTGCTGCGGCACTCAGCGATTCCACCCAGGCGCGCTTGGCGGGCCGCGCCAGAGTCCAGGCGAAGATCGCGCCCCAAGCGATGAACAGGCTGTCGACTTCCCATTCGGATCGGTCAGGCAGTGCGGTAGGTAGCAGCCGGTTGGCCAGGAAATAGACCGCGATGCCCGCAGGCGCCCCGGCAATGAAGCCGATATTCAGGCGCTCAACCAAGCGAAACCCGAAATGCGGGCGCGCCGGATCGGGCAGCTTGGTGCGCCGCTTCACGCACCACAGCGCCAGCCCCGTCGCCGCCATCGCCGTGCCGCCAAGGCCGGAAAGGAAATAGAGCCAGCGCAGCGGGTATCCGGCGAACCAGGCGGTGTGCAGGTCCACCATCACCTCCTGCGTCAGGCGCGCACCGCCCTTGGAGCGCAAAGGGACGGGAAGGAGGTTGCCCTGCGCCGCGCCCAGATAAAGCGGGTCGCGGCGCCCGCTGCTCCAGTCGGTGCGTTCGGCATAGACCTGCGCGGTCGCCGCAGCGTCGCCGGGATGGTCGATACTGATGGAGCCGGGCTGGGCACCCTGCCATTTGCGCTGCGCCGTGTCGATCAGCCTGACTAGCGGCACCGTCGCCGCCGGCGTGCCGCTAGCTTCGCGTTTTTCCGGCCGAGGGAACGTGGCCTCGTAGAATTCTTCGCGGGTGGGGAAGTTGGCGGTGATCGCCCAGGGCATCAGTGTGAACAGCAGCGTGACGAGGCCGGTGTAGGTAATCATCACATGGAACGGCAGTGCCAGCACGCCGGTGGCATTATGCGCGTCGAGCCAACTTCGCTGGCCCTTGCCGAAGCGAATCTGGAAGAAGTCGGCGAAGATCTTCTTGTGCGTCACCACGCCGGAAAGGATCGCCACCAGCATCGCCAGTGCCGCCACACTGACGAGATAACGCGCCCAGCTGACGGACATGTAATGCAGGTCGAAATGCATCCGGTAGAGGAAGAACCCGCCGCGCGTCTCGCGCACGGCAAGCTCCCGGCCGCTCTGCGGATCGAGGGTGACTTCCTTGCCTCCGCGTCGACCCTCACCCGCCATCCGCCAGGACACCGTCAGCCCGCTGCCGCCGCGCGCCTCAGGCAGAGATACACGCCAGCTTTCCGCCCCCGCGCCGCGCTGGAGCAAAAGCGTATCGGCGGCGGCAAGCGCACGCGGGCTGACCTGTGTTCCCACGGGCAGTTCCGGGCGCATCCACGCGTCGATCTCGTGCTGGAAAAATGCCGCCGTGCCGAACACGAAGACGATGTAGAGGACCCAGCCCGGCACAAGCCCGGCCCAGGTGTGCAACCATGCCATTGACTGGCGGAAACCCTGTTTCATACTGAAATCACCGGATGCGCCATCATCAAAAACCGTACTTCACGGAGAAGGCGACATTGCGCGGGATGCCGAGCGAGTAGGACGTCGCCCAGTAATCAACCCCAGTCACGTTCGCCACGTTGAGGTCGAAGCGCACCGGGTGGCTGTCGATCTCGGTCTTGTAGTGGAAACCCAGGTCCATGATGGTGTAGCCGTCCAGCTTCTGCAGGTTTGCGGCGTCCTTGAACATCTTGCCCGCGTGATAGATGCCGCCGCTGACGGAAAAGCCGGGCAGCGGCGGCAGGCTGTATTCGAGGTACATCTTCGCCAGCGTCCCGCTCACCCCCGTAGGCTTCTTGCCCAGCAGCGCAGCGGTGCTGGTCTTGGTGACCTTGAGGTCCATCACCGTGCCGCCGACCATCACCTTGAGGTTGGGGGTAAGATCGCCGGTGGCGGTGAACTCGAAGCCCTGGTGCACTTCTACCCCGTCCTGAGTACGGGTTATCTTGCCGCCAACGATCTCGTCGAACGAGTTCGCCTTCTCGATGCGGTAGACCGCGCCTGTAAGGAGCAGCGCGTCGATGGGCGCATACTTGGCGCCGACTTCGTACTGCTTGGAAATGTAGGGCTTCATGATCTCGCCGGGGTTGTTGTAAAGAACGGCGTCGTCGGGAACCGTGGAGCCCTGCTCCAGCCCCTGCATATAGGTCGCGTATGTCGTCACGCGCGCCACCGGCTTGAACACCAGCGAAACGGTAGGAGTATAAGCGCTTTCCTTGTAGTTCGACGTGACCGTGCCGGTCGCGCCGAAGTTGCGGGCCTGCACGGTGCTGCGGTTCACGCCGATCATGGCGCCGAGCTGCTCGGTGAACTGGATGTCGTCGCCAATGACGATGTTGGTGTTCTTCGACTGGCTCGACTTGTACAGCGCTCCCCACGAATAGGTATTGAGCGCCGATGGCATCGCCCAGTTGCCCAGATCGTTCGGGTCCACGAAAATCGGAGAATTTCCGCCGCTGACCGAATTGGTGACATGCCGCTTGACCCGCAGGATATCGCCCGATGCACCCACCGTCAGGCGATGCGTGATGCCGAAGGTCGCGAATTCGCTGTCGAGATAGGCATAAGCGCCCTGCGCATAGTTGTAGGACGGCGCGCTGCGTGAAACGAAACCGTCCTGCCAGCCAGAGGTCCCGTCGCCCCGATCCTCGATATAGAGCGGGTAGATGTTGATCGATTCCTGCGCGTCGCGCTTGTAGAGATAAGCCGCGCGCAGGCTGAAGGTCTCGTTGATCTTCCACTTCGCATTGGCGCCCGCCCGGTCCGTCTTGGTCTGGAGATAGCTCCAGGACGGTGTCCAGGTCCTGTCGTTGGCCAGCGGCTCAATCCAGTGATTCAGCGCGGCGCGATTTGCGTTGGCATAGGCATAGAAGCGGGAATCGATCCCGTCGATGCGGTAGTACGTATGCGCAGCCTCCGCCTGTACCAGCAGATCCGGCGCGACATTCCAGTCCAGCGCGCCGCTGACCATGGTGCGCGCGACGTTCTGGTTCTTCTTCGCTGTCCTACCGTCCTGGAAGGACATGTTCAGGCGGTAGGCGAAGGTGCCGCCCGCATCGATCTTGCCGCCTATGTCGACATGCCCGAACAACTGCTCGTTCCCGTAGTTGCCCACCCGCACATCCAGCTTTGGCGTATAGGTAGGCCGCTTGAGCACGTAATTGGTGACGCCGCCGGGATTGCCCACGCCGTACAGAAAGCCCGACAGGCCGTTCATGATCTCAACGTTGGCAAGTTCCTCGGTCGCGATGCCGGTCAGGGTGGAGGACAGGCGCACGCCGTCGACGACGCCCTTTTGCGAATCGAAGCCGCGGATCGTCACGTAAGGCGTGACGTACACCGTCGAGGGCGCAGAGTTCTGAACCACTGGGTTCATCTTGAATATCTGGTCCATGTCCGAGGCGACGACGCTCTCGATCAGGTCCTGCGGCACCACGCTGATCGAATAAGGCGTGTCGATGACCAGCTTGTTGCCCCAGGGGCCAGAGGTCGAGATCGCATCGATCCGTTCGTTATGGCCAAGCACCAGGATGGCATCGCTGCGACGCGCGCCGTCGTCGTCGTAGTCTTTGTCCCCTGAAGCCGCCTCGCCGTAGGCGGCCGGGGTCATTTCCATGCGTAGCGGGTCGAGTGTCATCGCCCCGGTCGCGGCGCGGGTTATGGTCATCGCGCCCTCCCCTGCCGGACGCGCCGCCAGCCCAGTGCCGGAAAGCAGCCGCATGAGCGCATCGCGCGGCGCGAAGCTGCCACGCAGGCCGGAGGTCCGCTGCCCCTGGGTCAGCGCTGCCTCATACGTCATCTGCACACCGCTCTGTTCGGCAAAACGGTTCAGCGCGTCGGACAGCGAACCGGCCGGAATATCATAGGCGCGCGGCGCGCCCTGATCCTGCGCCGTCGCTATACCCGGCAGTGCAGCCATGCCGCCCAGCGCCGTCCCCGACAGCAAGGCCAATGCCGCAAACCGGCCATGGCCACGCTCAAAACCCACCCTCATCGAATATTCCCCACTTGATTGCCCAGCCTCACCAACATTGCTGCTGCGACGCACTCGCAAGACCAAGACGGAGTACGATTGGAAAACACGACTATCGCGCCGCGATTTTTTTAACGGCGCAGGATGATGAAGCGATCCGAGAGGCGCAGGGACGAAAGGCCAAGGCTCTTCTCGATGCTGTTGAGCGCCGCCAGAGGGCGTTTAAGGTCGTAGACCCCGCTCACCCGGATTGCGGCGGCGGGGCCCGTCACGGCGACGTAGCCGCGCCGATAACGGGCGATCTCCGCCACGACTTCGCCAAGCGGCCGGTCCACCACTACCAGTCGCCCCCGCGTCCAGGCGGCCGCATCGCCTTGTGCCGGTAGCGGGCCGCTTAGCGCAGTGCGCCCGAAATCCGCACGCTGTCCTTCGCCGACCACGGCGGCGCGCCCTGCTCCCTCTACCCTGACGCTGTGCCGGGTCACGGTGACGGTGGCGCGCCCCCCCTCATCGCGCACCGCAAAGGCCGTGCCCAGCGCGGTCACACTGCCACCCTCGGCATCGACGGTGAAGGGCCGCGCACGGTCGGGCGCGACGTTGAACATCGCCGCTCCCGCCAGCAGCCGCACGCCCCGGCGCGCACCTGTGTAATCCAGCGCGATCGCCGAACCGCTATCGAGTTGAACCACCGATCCGTCTGAAAGCATGACCTCGCCCCGCTCGCCGATGCCGGTCATGTGATCGGCGCGCATCCGCATCGGCCAGTCCTGCACGCCGCCAACTACAACGAGCGCCATTGCAGCCGCGACGGCGCCCGATACCAGCGCCCCGCGCCGGGACCAACGGGACCAGCGCGTTCCAAAAGCCCGCGTTCGGCCGCGCACCGCCCGCTGGCGCGGCAGTTCGGCAACGGGTTCGTGCTCCTCGCCGTCGAGCAGCTCCCATATCCTTTCGAGCCGCGCAACGGCATCGCTATGCGCAGGCTCGGCGAGCCAGAGCGCGAAGGCCTGCTCGTCCTCGGCGGTCATGCGGCCGCCGTCGCGCCGCACGATCCAGTCCGCCGCCGCAGCAGCGATCTCAGGCGCCATAGGTTGTTTTGTCGCGGTCATGAGCTGTGCTCCGTCCTCTCCGGGATGGACGGCGCAGACTGCAAAGCCGCGTCTGCCACATACCATGACGTGGAAAAGCGCCCGAACACGACCTCGACGGTTATATTTTTCAGGAAGACCATCACGCCGCCCCGTCGATTTCGCCAAGCCGGGTGGCAAGGACCAACAGCGCATGGCGCAAATGCTTCTCCACCGCGCCGCGCGTGATGCCCAATTTTTCCGCGATTTCCGCCTGATGCAATCCTTCGATCTTGCGCAGGGCAAAGACCTCCCGGCAGCGGGGCGGCAGGCTCTCCACCAGTTCGAGCAGCAGCCGCAGCCCGTCGCGTGCCAGAACCGCACGCTCGGCAGATGGCGCATCGTCCGCGATTAGCCCCCCAAGACCCTCGTCCAGCACCCACGGCGACCATTTGCCGCGTTCCCGCGCTCCGTCGATCACCAGATTGCGAGCGATGCGGTAAAGAAACGCACGGACGTTCGCGACCTTTCCCTGCCGCAGGGAAGGGATCGCACGCACCCATGTTTCCTGGACGATATCTGCAGCAAGCGGAGAAGAATCGACCAGTGACCGCACATAAGCCCGAAGGGAATCGTGGTGATGCGCCACTAGCGCCGCATCACGTCCGCTCATTGCCCGGCGACCATGGCGGAATGATTGCCGACCAGGAACTCTACCGGCAAAGTGATCGCCAGTTCATCGGGCAATGCCTCGGGGATCGCCGGATAAGGCGCAGCGCGGCGAACGATGGTGAGGGCCGCCCGGTCCAGCGCCCGCCGCCCGGTCGACTGCGTTACCGATGCTTCGAGCAGGCGCCCGCTGCGCTCGATACGAAACAATACCGCGCCCTGCGCTCCCGCGCCGCCGCCCGTGTGCAGCCTTACATTGCGGCGCTCCGCTTCGAGCCTTGCCATGATCTCCCGTCGATAGACCTCGATTGCCATAGCAAGTGCATCATCTCGCCCTCCCTCTGCCGGAACGGGAAGTTCGGCCCCGGCGTGCACCGCAGCCGGCACCGATGGCGCCAGAAGGATCGTCGGCGGCGGACTGCTGACGACCGGTAGAGGGTCAAGCCGGTCTTCCGAGGCATGAGCCCCCGGAGTCCGGCGTTGGCGAGGTTCATCCGCAGCACGCGGAAGAATTATCACACTGGCGAGGTGCGGCGTGTCTCCAACTTTCCGGCCGCGCTGCCAGCCGATTGCGACTACCGCCCCTACTGCCAGATGTATCAGCAAGGTCGCAGCCAGCGCCATCATCCGCATCCCCCGTCCGTCGACCCGATAGGCAGTGCGGCGGCGCTGCAGCGCAGGCGCGTCGTCCGGGTCTGCTTCGAATCCGGATGCGCGTACCATCAGGGTGGTGGAGGCGGACATAACGCCGCCTCTAAGCTATTGCGAGTGACTTGCAATAGAGTCTGCGCATTCAGTTTCGTGCAGAAAACCAGATTTTCGCCCTGAAGTGCTTACCCCACTTGAGCACAATGGAGGCGCGCCAACATTGGCGATCAGAGGCGGCTTGCAGCGAGCGCCCACCACCTCACGCAGCAAGGCTTTGAAAATCTGCCGCCGCTGCTGTTGCTCAAAGGATACATCCATTTCCATTTTTCCGTCGATATTGCTAATATGTCGCAATAGCCTTAATTGCGCGCCTTATTGAGATTAAGTCGCAATTAAGAAGGAAAGCTCATGGTCTCCGTCCGCTCTCTCGCCCTTTGCGGGGCCGCGTTTTTCGCAATATCGACGGCGGCTTCGGCGCGTGCGGAAGAACCGTCGGCCGGCGCCAATGACGAGGCGGGTGCAGACGGAGACAGCATCATCGTCACCGCCGGCAGTTCAGGGACGAAAACGGAAACGCCGCTTATCCAGGTGCCGCAGCCGCTTACGGTCATCACCTCGGAACAGTATATCTCGCAAGGTGCGATCAGCATCAGCGACACCGTGAAATACGCTGCTGGCGTCCTCGCCAATCCTTACGGACGCGATACCCGCGTCGACGGCTTTAATATCCGCGGCATCGATGCGCTGCAGTTCCGCGACGGCATGCGCGACATCTTCAGCTATTACGCCACCATCACGTCCGACCCCTACAACTTCTCCCGCGTGGAGATCGTGCGCGGCCCGGCGTCGGTACTGTTCGGCCAGGGCTCGATCGGCGGCCTCGTCAATCTCGTCTCCAAGGCCCCGGAATTCACGACCGGCGGAGAAATGAACCTCGTCTACGGCAGCTATGACCGCAAGGAGGCCATGGGCGACGTCAACCTCGCGCTGGCGGACAACCTCGCGATCCGCGCCGTGGGCCGCGTCCGCGATGCCGATACGTATGTCGATCACGTGCCGGACGACCGCGTGATGTTCGCGCCGTCGATCCGCTGGCAGCCCACACCTGATACCGACGTGGTGCTCAACGGTGTCTATCAAAAGGACGAAACCGGCTCGACCTCGCAGTTCCTGCCAATCGTGGGGACTTTCCGCCCGAACGCCGCGAACCCCGCCGGCCGCCTCGATCAGTACACCTTCGTCGGCAAGCCCGGCTGGGACCGCTACAACGGCCGCTCGTTGCAGGCCGGCGGTGCCATCACTCACAAATTCTCGGACAGCATCCGCCTGAGCATGAAGGCGCGCTACATCGACAGCAATGTCGACTATAGAACCCATTATGCCGACAGCTACAGCTACCCGACCGATCCCTTCTCGGTCTACGGCACCGATGGCCGGACCATCGGCTTGTCTTCCAGCGCCAGCGATGCGAAGATGAATGTCTTCTCCACCGACAACAACCTCCAGATCAATTTCAACACCGGCGCAGATATCGAGCATAAGTTGCTGGTCGGTATAGATTATAGCTGGAACAAGGTCGGCAAGCGCACCACTTATGGCGCGGACGAGATCGTCGATCTGTATGACATCGACTACGACGCGCTGGCATCATACGAAGCGACCGGTCCCTTCGCCTACGATACACAGAAGCAGCTGGGCATCTATGTGCAGGACCAGGTCCGGTTCTACGACCGGGTCTCGGTTGTCGTCGGCGCCCGCCGCGACCGGGTGACCTCGTCGGCCGGAACCAAGAACAACGCCACCACCTTCCGCGCGGGCATTATCGGGGAACTGGGCGCAGGCTTTTCGCCTTTCTTCAGCTATACGGAAAGCTTCCTGCCGATCGCCGGCGCCGACAGCAATGGCGACGCCTTCAAGCCGCAGACGGGAACCCAGTTCGAGGCCGGGGTGAAGTGGCAGCCAGAACGCAATACGCTGGTTACCGCCACGGCGTTCCACATCAAGGAACGCAACCGCGTCCTCTACCTGCCCAACAACGTCATTGCCCAGTCAGGCGAGCTGACCACGAAGGGCTTCGAAGTGGAAGCGAGCCACACCCTGCCCGGAAACTTCGAACTGCTGGTAAATTACGGCTATAACCAGCTGAAATCCGAAGTAAACAGCAGTCTCGATTATATGCCGCGTCACACGGCTTCGATCTGGTCGAGCAAGACATTCGGGGTTTCGGACGATGCGCAGCTACGCTTGGGCGCGGGCGTCGTGTATAGCGGCAAGAGCAAGTCGACCGGCCAGATCGATCCTTATGGCCTCAACCCTGCGATCCCCGATGACCAGCTTTACACGGTCATCACGCCCTCCCGCACGACGGTCGATGCTCTGGCTGAGATCAACTGGAACAGCTGGCGCTTCGCGCTGAACGCCACGAACCTGCTCAACAACAAATACTACGCCTCGTGCCTCGCCCGCGGCGACTGCTTCATGGGCGCGCCGCGCAATGTCATGGCCACGGTCGGCTATCGTTTCTGATCCCTGTGAAGGCCCGTGCTCCTGTGGAATCAGGAGCACGGGCCTTCATGAATAGCCAAAACGACTTCACTTAGGCGGTACCAACAACGTAAAGGCAGCGCGCGTCACCTCATCGATCCCCACGCCCAGCACCGTACAGCCGCCATCACCCAGCGGGTGTGCGCGGTGCCCCTGCCCTTCAGTATCCAGCATCAGTAATACCGACCCGGTTTCCAGCTGGCGCCGGTCGCCGCTGCCCGCCTCGATCTCCCAACTGCCCGACACCACGATCGACAGGCCGGCCATGCTCGCGCGGTGCCAGTCCTCGCCGGTCGGGCCCGTGCCGACAACAAAACCCATCACCGTCGCACCAGTGCTGCCGACGAACCGAACCTTACCATCCTCATCAGTAACCTGTGCCAACGCAGGCAAAACGACATCGGCGAGATGCGAAAGACCATCCCTTCCTGCGTAGACGCAGACGGCGGGGACAGTCGGCAGCGGCTTTTTCATTCAAGGCTCCTCAGCCGAACGCAGCATGCGCGCCGATCAATGCCTTAACATGTGCACTTGCAGCCTCGACACCACGCCCCTTCTCTGCCTGTTCGGCGGTCGGATAGGCGGCGAAGATTCTATCTGCCAGACCAGCCTCTTGCTTAGCTACTGGACGGACAGATGAGACTTTTCCCGCCATGTCAGCCTGTAGGTGACGAGGAACCCGTCGTGGTCTGACAGTTCCGGCCCGTTGGGGCCGCCATCGAACAGGGCTTCCACCCGGATCGGTGCGATGTCGACGTTCTCGCCGGCCTCGAAGAACTGGAGGTCCTGCGTATCCACCCATGGCGCATCGCCGTCCCACGACATGCGCACGTCGCAAGCCGAGCCAGGCGCCATGCAGGCCCGGTGGACCAGTTCCATCGGCTGGTAACGGGTGAAGTTGTCCCACCGCCCCTGCGAATGACGCATGTTGAAATCACCGCCGAAAACGATCGGAAACCGGTCATCGTGGCTGCGGTCGATGAAGGCAGAGGCCTCGTTCGCTTGCCGCGTATGGGCTTCCAGGTTGCGAAAGAGCGGCGCTTTGGACGCCAGGCGCGAATTCATATGCGTGTCGTAAAGGTCGACCGACACCGGTACGCCGGGGATCGCGATACGGGCCAGCATGACGCCCTTGTTCGCAAGGCAGTCGATACCGGCACAGGACCGGCGTCCATAGGCCTGCCCCTGCGTGAGCTGTACCGGATAGGATGACGCGATCACCAAACCGCTGCCGGTCAGCCGAATTCCCAGTTCGCCCCGCCGCATATTGGCGCGGCCCGGCAGCTTGTCATTGAACATCCTGACATGCGGAGCCGTGCGCCGGGGACCGGAAACGATTGCCGGATATCCCGTGGCAAGCACGGCCCTCTTCGCCGCGCCGCTGAATACTTCCTGAAACATGACGACGTCGGGCGCCTTGCCCGCTGCACGCAGCGCAGCCAGATGCTCCCCAATCCGGCGCAGGTCATCCGCGCGGCCAGACCGCGCCGGCCAGCCAAGACCCTCGACATTGTAAGTGAGCACCGACAGCGTGGTCGTCCGGGTCACCCCGTCGGCGGCTGTTTCGATACGTGCCGGGGGAGCCTGCTCGGGCGCCATGTGACGCAGCGGAGGCGGTGTACCGCAACCGGCGACAAGCAGGCAGAATGCCGCCAGCGCGGGTCTGATGATTCCAACATTGATCACCGTCCGTGCTTAGCGCGCAATCGAAAGCAGGAACAGGCCGCCCGACGATCCCGCCTCCTTCCCGAGCGAAAGACAGCGTTGAAGCCGAGCGGGTCTGGCCGATGCCGATGACGACGATATCGCCAATTTCATTGCGGCCATTCTCGCTGGGGGCGCCAACTCCACCGGTTGATGACGATTTTGCTGCAATTCAGAAATATAAAGGCAGATTTCACGAACCCTGCTTCGAAAGCCGCCCTACTCAACGAAACGCCATCACGCACCTGTTGCCGCAAAGTCACTTGAAAAATCAGTGTTTACGCTGCCCAACCGGCCGTCATCGAAATGCCATAGGCTATTCGTACCCGGCCCCCAGACTTTGCAACAAACTGGAAATATTCCGTGCGAATGAAAGCGCTCGCCAAGAAGACCCTGCACCTCACTTGCGGCCTTGCCGCCATGAGCGTGTCAACTGCCGCCCTGGCACAGGAAACCGCCCCCGCCGACACCGGCCTTGGCGATATCGTGGTAACGGCTGAGCGCCGTACCGAGAACCTTCAGCAGGTTCCGGTTTCCGTGGGCGTAGTCGCGGGCGACCAACTGCGCAATCTGCAGGCCGGCGGCGACGACATCCTCGCCCTCTCGGGCCGCGTCCCGGGCCTCTATGCCGAGACCACGACGGGCCGCATCTTCCCGCGCTTCTACATCCGGGGCCTGGGCAACATCGACTTCTACCTCGGCGCCTCTCAGCCGGTTTCGATCATCCAGGACGACGTCGTGCTGGAACACGTCGTCCTGAAATCCAACCCGGTCTACGACATGGACCAGGTGGAAGTGCTGCGCGGCCCGCAGGGTTCGCTATTCGGCCGCAACACCACGGCGGGCATCATCAAGTTCGATTCGATCAAGCCCTCCACCGATCGCTGGACCGGCCGCTTCAACGCCAGCTACGGCGAATACGGATCGGCCTCGGTCGACGCGGGTGTGGGCGGGCCGATCGTTGCGGACACTCTGGCCGTGCGCGTATCGGGCCTCTACCAGCGCCGTGACGACTGGATCGACAACGTCTACACCGGCCCCAGCGCCGATGGCACCGTGTCGCCCAGGAAGAACGCCATGGGCGGCTTCGAGGAACGCGATGCCCGTGTCCAGTTGCTGCTGGCACCGCAGGGCAGCCCCTTCTCGATGCTGACCAGTTTCCATGCCCGCAAATACGAGGGCACCTCGACGATCTTCCACCGCGCCGCGCTGAAAAAGGGCTCGAACGACGCCAGCGCCGAACCGCGTGACGAAATCGCGCTGGACGAAGCGCACAACAACCCGCAGGCCTATGACACCTACGGCGCCTCCAACCGCATCGCGCTCGATTTCGGGGGCGTCACGCTCACCTCGATCACGGCTTGGGAAACCACGTCGGGCTATAGCCGGGGCGATACCGACGGCGGCGCGGCGGCAGACTATCGGGTGGGCGGCGTACCCAACGGCTACGGCCAATCCCAGGGCAACCTTCGCGATCTCGACCAGCTGACCCAGGAACTGCGCCTGTCCAGCAATGGCGACACCCGCTTCAAGTGGCAGGTCGG
>Ga0308165_1002890_pt1 | contig 19421 bp, 14 predicted proteins | sample PhyWR2_FD_201032 | JGI IMG/M metagenome (GOLD analysis project Ga0308165, IMG submission 201032) | Phyllosphere microbial communities from UC Gill Tract Community Farm, Albany, California, United States - DLSLW.R2 | ecosystem: Host-associated > Plants > Phyllosphere > Unclassified | place: USA...
CGATCAGCAGTTTTTGGATGTTAATGCCCCGAACTGGTATCCTTTCTATCCAAGTTTGGGCACAACCAGACCTACTTCTACCTCGTGGTTTTTTGGAACGGCAAGAGAAGCTTCGGTTTCTGCACCTCCATTGGTTAATAACGATCTTACCTGGGTTACCACTACAACCTATGGTGCAGGCTTCGATGCCTCATTTTTGCGCAACAGATTGAGTACTACATTTGAATGGTATAAACGTGAGGCAAAAGATTTTGCCGGTCCAAGCGCACCGCTGCCAACAGTACTTGGTGCTGCAGTTCCACCTGCAAATAATACGGCTATCGAAACCAAAGGGTTTGAGATTTCTGTTAAGTGGGCTGATAAAATTGGCGATTTCTCTTATGGCATAAAAGCTACTTTGGCCGATTATAAAGGTAAAGTAACCGAATACCCAAATCCAAACAGATTGATCAGTGATTGGTATACCGGAGAGGTGATGGGCAATATTTATGGTTATACATCTAATGGCCTGTATACTGCAGATAATGTTGTTACTGCTATTCCAACTCCTGCATTCTGGAATGGAAGATGGCAGGTTGGTGATGTAAAATATGAAGATTTAGATGGAGATGGCAAAATTACAATCGGACCAAATACTGCTGATAATATGGGCGATAGAAGTGTGATTGGTAATTCTACACCAAGATATCAATACGGTGCAACCATTGATCTGGGTTGGAAATCATTCGACTTTAGTTTGTTTTTACAAGGTATAGCAAAGCGTGATGTATTTATCGGTTCCAATTATTTTTGGGGAATACAAAGCAGTGAATATCAGAGTTCTCCTTTTACCGTACATGCAGATAGGTGGTCGCCAACCAACCAAGCGGGCTATTTTCCCAGATATTACATGAGCGACGAGGTAAATAAAAATTACCAAACCTCTACAAGGTATCTGCAAAATGCCGCTTATATGCGTATCAAAAATGTACAGTTAGGTTATACTTTGCCAGCTAATATCGCTTCAAAAGTATTTTTAAAAAGAGCCAGGTTGTATGTAAGTGTAGAAAACTTGGCAACCTTTACCGATTTAATCAAAACAATGGATCCTGAACTTTCGTTGAGCGACGCTAAGATTTATCCATTGCAACGTACCTATTCGTTCGGTTTAAATCTTACACTTTAATTTTTACGGATAAATCATAATCACATGAGATTGTTAAAAAATATAAATTTACTATTGGCATTGTGTGCAGTACTAATAGTATCAGCATGTAAAAAAGATTTTTTAGATAGGGCACCACTAACCAATATCAGTGATGCAGAATACTGGAAAACCACAAACGATTTACAATTGTACTGTAATAATTTTTATGCTGTTTTTCCTTCATACACAGGTTTTGGTCCGATAGGTAATTTTACTGATGATGCAGATCAGGGTAGCGACAATATGATTGCCGAACAGGTAAATACTACCTTTAATGGTAACCGTACAGTACCTGCTTCTGGTGGTGGCTGGGATTGGACGCAATTAAAAAACATCAATTATTTCATGGCAAATTACCAAAAGGTAAATGCATCGTTTGATTTGGTAAAACCTTATGTAGGCGAGGCATTATTTTTTAGGGCGCAGTTTTATTTCGATAAACTGAAAACCTTTGGTGCAGTGCCATGGATAAATAAACCGATATTATCACTAGATGATCCAACATTGTTTAACGCCAGGTTAGCGCGTAATATCGTGGTCGATTCCATTATTAATGATTTGGATAAGGCTATATCTTACTTGCCTACTAAAGCTTCAGCAAAAACTTCGCGGATAAATAAAGAAGTGGCAATGTTGTTTTTATCCAGGATAGCGCTATACGAAGGAACTTGGGAAAAATACCACTCGGGTACTGCCTTTGGTGCTGCAGGTTCGGATGGATCAAAGTATCTGCAAAAAGCTGCTGATGTTGCTGCTACATTGGTTAACTCAAATGTATATAGTTTAGATAATACTGTGGTTAGCCCGACAAATTATTGGAATCTTTTTAACCAAACCGATTATGTCGGAAGTAGGGAGGTAATGCTATGGCGCCGTTATGAGGTTGGCGTGATTTCGCACAATTGGCACAGGTATAGCAATGGTGGTGCAGGCCGTGGTATTACAAAGAATTTGGTAGATGATTACCTTTGCATAGATGGTTTGCCAAAATCTCAAAGTTCTTTATATCAAGGAGATAATACCCTTGTTAATGTAAGTAAAAATAGAGACCCACGTTTGCAACAAACCATTTATGTAAATGATGGGCAGCATTTCATTTCCACTAATCTTCCTAACGGCCAGGCAAATGTTGTTTTTGTTGCACCTGCATTATTGGGTGGTGGTACACAATCAAATACTACTGGCTACCAGTTGTATAAAGGCCATAATGCAAATTATGCACAGCAGGTTGTGGCCGAGGTAGGTACAACTGGCCTAATTTTATTCAGGTACGCCGAGGCCTTGCTAAATTTAGCCGAGGCAAAAGCCGAACTGGGTACGCTTACGCAAGCTGATGTAGATTTAACCATTAACAAATTAAGGGCAAGAGCAGGGATGCCAAAATTGGTAATTGCTGCGATTGTTACAGATCCAAACTGGATTTTTCCAATGCTAAATGCAACCATTAATGAAGTAAGACGAGAAAGAAGGGTAGAATTGGCTTGCGAAGGTTTTAGAAGAGATGATATTTACAGATGGGCAGCGGCTGACGAATTACTGGTAGGTTGGAAACCAAAGGGTGCAAAAAAAGCACAGTTTGCGGGGGTTATTGATGCACCTACTTTGGCTAAATATCCTGAAGATGCCAATGGCTATATCGAATGGTTTAAAAATAATACAGCATTAACATCTGGCTACCGATTTAATACCGATAGAGATTATCTATCTCCTTTGCCAACCAATCAATTAACCATAAATCCTGCTCTGAAACCACAAAATCCAGGCTGGTAGTAAATTATTAAAACCGATAGTTTTAAAAGACTATCGGTTTTCTATTATACCTCAAACTTGTCAACAATGAAAAATATAAATAGAAGAGAATTTATCGGTGGCATGCTTGCCACAGGTATTGTGCTCCAGATTCCGGATGTAGCGCTTGCCATGTTTGCGCCAAAAGCAAAACCGGTTAAAGCAGGTATAATTACCGATCTCCACCATGACTTAATACACAATGGTGCTGAACGGCTTGATGTTTTTTTAGATCATTGCAAAAAGATTAATCCCGATTTATTGTTGCAAATGGGTGATTTTGCTTACCCAAATGAAAAGAATAAGGAGCTAATTGATCGATTTAACAATGCAAACAAAGAAACAATACATGTAATTGGCAATCATGATACAGATTCGGGGCACACCAAAGCGCAATGCATCAGTTACTGGAAAATGCCTGCCAGGTATTATACCAAAGAAGTAAATGGCATTTGTTTTATTGTTTTAGACGGAAATGACAAAGGATCGCCAAAACATAAGGGAGGTTATCCCGCCTATATCAATGATGAACAAAAAAATTGGTTGCAACAACAACTAAAAGACATTAATAAACCGATTATTATCATTAGCCATCAGCCGCTCGCAGGAGCACTTGCTGTAGATAACGCTGAAGAAATACAGGATATACTGAGTTCGGCCGCTGATAAAATATTATTGGCTGTAAATGGCCATACCCATATCGATTGCCAGTTGCAGATCAAAAATATCAATTATGTTCACATCAATTCGGCCTCTTACTTTTGGGTTGGTAGCAAATACAAACACAACAGTTATTCAGAAGAAATTCACCACACTCATCAATGGATATCGAGCACCTGTCCATACCAGAATGCTTTGTTTACCACTTTGACTATCGATCCTTCATTAGGTGTAATACATATCGAAGGTAGAAAAAGTAATTGGGTTGGGCCATCACCCAAAGAACTAAATTATGAAGATGAAACAGGAATAATGCCTGAAAAAGAAATCGTACCGTTAATACGTAAAAGAAAAATTACTAGTGCAAAGAACAAATGAGCACTTTTCGAACTGCAATAAAACGGTTAAAAAAGCTGGCCTTAAATACAAGGTCAGCTTTCTTTGTTAATAGATAGGTAGCTGTTATTAAAATATTATGCGTTTGCAGTTGCTCTGCTAATGATATTGAAAACTTCCAACAATTCGTTAATCACGGCATCTGGTTTAGCTTCCAATAACTGCTGCTGCGTATGTGCACCAGTGGTAATACCAATGCTCAGGCCGCAGCCTGCGTTCTGACCTTCTTCAATATCAATACTAGAATCGCCAACTTTCACTACCGATTTGCCATCGGTTATTCCGTGCTGTTTCATGGCCAACAAAATCATATCCGGTTCAGGTCTGTTTTTACTAACATCTGATGCTGTAATCAATGTATCAAAATCAATACCTGCTTTCCAGCCTAGTCTATCCAAAATAGATTGAGCAGTAAAGCGGTCGTAACCTGTGTTTAACACTGAAATGATTTCTTTTGCACGAAGTTTTTTAAAAAGCTCAATTGCGCCTGGTTGCCCTAAAATTTCTTCGGTTTCATATGCGAGTTTTAATTTGCCGATAAACTCATTATAAATTTCTCCAACAATGGTTTCGTCGAAAGTACCCGCATATGTTCTGAGTACCGATCTGATGGCTTCTCTTTTTTCCTTTCCGGCGGCAACAGCAAGCACCTGATCGAGATTATAAGTAAAACCAGCTGCGTTTATTGCATTCATTAACGTTTTGTAAACCAGGTTGTTCTCGTTTATCGTAGTGCCGGCCATGTCGAATACGACCATTTTAATTTCAGGGTGCATTTTGCTTTCTATTTTTAAGATAAATTAATTTTGTAAACTTGATGGCCAAATATACTACCCGTAATGTTACTAAACAAATGTTTAGTAATAGTTAACATTTAAGTTAACATTTGTTTACTTTTGCTAAACATTAAAAGTTCATTTTTGCTTTATTATTTGATATCAATCAAAATGTACGGCACAATAACCAAATTTGATCAACAGAAAAAAAATATGAAAAAAGCAACCCTCATTGTTTTCAATGGAGCGGGTAAAGCCCTTCAGGAAATGGAAACACCTATTCCAGAATTAATGCCCGGCGCAATCCTGATCGAGAATCTTTATACTACAATCTGTGGGAGCGACCTCCATACTTTTTGTGGATTGCGAAATGAAGCAGTTCCTACTGTATTGGGACACGAAATTGTGGGCGAAATTGTGGGGTTTCATCCCCAACATACCAAAAAAGATTTTTTAGGAAATCAGCTAGAAATTGGCGATAGGGTAACCTGGAGCATATTTGCTTCTAATGCCGACTCTGCCAGGGCAAAGGCAGGCATGCCTCAAAAATCTGACGGACTCTTTAAATATGGCCATGCTACAGTAACCGAAACCGATGCGCTTCATGGGGGGCTTTCTACACATTGTGTTTTAAAAAACGGCACTACGGTACTAAAAATCAGCAAAGAAATTCCTTTAAAGGTGGCGGCGACAATTAATTGTGCGGTGGCTACAGTTGCCGGGGCGATACGTATGTCAGGAAGCCTGCAAGGTAAAAAAGTATTAATTTCGGGAGTAGGGTTATTGGGGCTTGTATGTGCGGCGATGTGTAGTGCCGATGGCGCAGAGGAAATCCATGTTGCTGATGTTAATGAATCGCGCTTAAATCTGGCTACATCCTTTGGTGCTGATGTTCAACATCTATTAAATGATAACCCTCAACTTCCGAGTAATATTGATGTCGCTTTTGATATGAGCGGATCGCCAGATGCAATGGAAACCGGACTGGCAACACTAACCGTTGGTGGAACTGCGGTTTGGATCGGAGCGGTATTTAAAACCCGTGAGGTACAGGTTAATGCTGAGCGGGTGGTACGTAACCTCATCACCATAAAAGGTCTGCACAATTATAATTATGAAGATTTTGTAGCAGCAGTTAAGTTTATAGAAAATAATTATATGAAATTCCCTTTTGAAGAACTGGTTTCAGCAGAATTTTCGCTAAGCGATTCTGAATCGGCATTTAATTACGCAGTTGCAGATAAACCTATACGGGTTGGGATAAACGTTGCTAAAAAAAGTGATGATGAGCAACAATAACATAAACAAATTAAAATGGAGAATGCTGTTGGTAACCATGTTGTGTTACCTCTTCTTTTACACCGGTAGGCACAATTTCGGCTGGGCCGTAAAAGGCATGGTTGCTTCGTTAAATATTCCTTATAGCACCATTGGTTGGATCAGCTTTTGTATGTTAATTGGTTATGCAATAGGCCAGTTTATCAATGGAAACCTGGCTGATAAATTAAGCCCTAAATTAATGATCGCAACTGGTGCTTATCTATCCATCCTAACAAATATTGCCATCAGTTTTTCCAATACGGCTACTATGATCATGATTCTTTGGGGGCTTAACGGCTTCTTTCAGTCTATGGCCTGGGCTCCAGGTGCAAAACTGATCAATAACTGGTGGGATGAGCATGAGCGGGGCAAAGCCTTTGGTTTTTACACCATGGCCGCCGGACTATCTTCAGCAGTTACCTATCTGATTTCTATTGTACTATTGCAACAGGGAATTGAATGGCGAATGTTGTTCCGTTTGCCTGTATTATTGTTACTCGTTACGGCAACCATACTTTTAATTGTTGCGAAGGATAAACCAGAAAATAATGAAAGCACAGGAAATCTGCTTGCAGCGGATAATGGGTCAGATTGGCTCGATCGCTATAAAGAGGCTTTTAGAAACAAAAAATTTCTCCTTACTTCCTTATCATTCGGCTTCGAAAGTATGGCCCGTTATGGACTTATATTTTGGGTTCCGGTGCATTTTTTGGGTAAAAACTGGAAAGATAATCCAGGCAATATCTGGGTTACATTTCTGCTTCCGGTGGGTATGGCCATTGGCGCGTTATGTTTTGGGGTTTTATCAGATACTTTATTTAAGGGAAACAGATTAAAAGCCATAGTTGTGGGCATGTCGGTAAGTGCAATACTGTCACTGCTTATTTTTATTGTGCCTACACAGCAAATCGCTTTAAGCAGTGTATTAATGTTGCTTACTGGTTTCTTTGTTTATGGCCCACAAGCCTGCTATTGGCCCTTAAGTCCTGATATGTTGGGCAACAGGTTAACTGGTACAGGTGTGGGGATTATGAACATGTGCGGTTATCTTTTTGCAGCCATTGGCGAACCCTTTTTAGGATATGTAATTGATATTACCGGAGATAGCAACAATATTTTTATCGTAACCGCAATCGCCTGTGTATTATCGGCCTCAATTGCATTTTTTGTTTCAAGAATGGGACAGAAAACACAGTTTGAACAAGTTTTAGCTTAGATAAGGAACTGCATTACAGTAAAACAAATAGAAACTGGCAGCAGATTTTGCTGCCAGTGTGATTTTAAAGCTTTAAAAAAAATAATTATGAGTTTAAAGGGGATAAGTAAAGCTACTGTTGCAAATATGATCGGTTTGCTCGATCAATTGGAAGCGCTTGAAGGCATGATCGGTAATGATTCGGAAAGTTGCGACCAGATCAGGAACCTAAAAGTAGATTTAATCGAAACCTATCAGAGGTACGAGCATATGGTGCGTGAAATTACAGAGCAAGTTGGCGTTTATCAGGATCTTTATGGCAAAATTAGGTTTAGATTTGTGCCGGAAAAACTTAAGTCGCTTAGAAGAATTATTCCTCAGGATAGTTATGAATTTGTCCTACTTAAAGATAGTATCCATAAAAGCCATCTGATATAGTATCCATAGCATCTGATGATGTTTTAACCGCCGGGTTTAAATAAGAGATTCGTAAATGCCCTAAAATTCCGTTAATTTCTATCTCCATTCCCGAGGTGTTGGTGTTTCTTTTGCTGTAAATCAAAAAAAACTATTTTCTTTTCTTTTTCCTGTGTTTCTATTGGTGTGTTTTTGCTTTTTGTTTAATGCACTGTCTTATTTGGTACTATAAATCGTAAAATTCCTTAGATCTTATCTAAAACGTTTAGCAATTCACCAAATATATTCCATAACTATCTGATTTGTAGGCTTTAAAAGTTTTTTTCTTGACTTTTTGTAGTTTCTGTAAGCTTATAGGTTAATACTGCATTTTAAGTTATCATTTTCTTTACATAGAATGGTACTTTACTCCATACTTTACGGTTTTTCTTAATGCAAAATTTATTGTTTCATGTTGTGTGCTAAACATTCCCGTAATGCATCGCCTCTATTTTTGCACAGCTTATCATTAAAGAACGCTTCATGAAAAAAAACTTGCTAATTTTATTCAGGGCCTGCCTGTTGTTTGTGCTGTTAATGCATACTTCAGGTTTATTTGCCCAACGCACGCAATACAAGGGTATTGTTAAAGATGAAACCCAGGTAATTGTACCAGGTGTCAGTATTATGATTAAGGGAAGCAGGCTAGGTACTTCGAGCGCAGCCGACGGAACCTTTTCCATCTCGGCAGAAAAAGGTCAGGTATTGATGATCACTTCCATCGGTTTTACCACACAGCAGATTGTACTTGGCGATCAATCAACTATAAACATCAGCCTTAAAAATGATGCAAATGTGCTATCAGATGTTGTAGTTACTGCACTCGGTATTAAAAAGGAAGCCAAAAAAATTGGTTATGCCACGCAGGAAGTTAAAGGAGCTGATCTTGTAAAAGCCCGCGAGCCGAATGCAATTAACTCGCTGGTAGGAAAGGTTGCCGGGCTTACCGTTGGTGGTAACGCAGAAATGCTCGGTCGCCCACAGCTTGTTTTACGCGGAAGTACCGATTTATTATTTGTGGTTGATGGTGTGCCTGTAAATTCAGACACCTGGAACATCAGTGCCGATGATATTGAAACCTACACGGTTTTAAAAGGCCCAAATGCGGCAGCACTTTATGGCTCAAGGGGCCAAAATGGTGCAATATTGGTTACAACCAAAAAAGGTTCTAAAGATAGTCGCGGGTTTACCGTTGATTTTAACAGCAGCACCATGATCGAAAGTGGTTTTGTTGCTTTGCCAGAAAATCAGACTGAATACGGTTATGGTAACGATTATAAATACGCTTATGGGGCAGATCTTTACGATCTCGACGGTGGCTACAGAAGAGCCAACATTTGGGGGCCAAAATTTGATGGGCAGGGTGTTGCCCAATATAATAGTCCGTTGGATGCTAGCGGTAAAAGAACCTTAACACCATGGACGGCCAAAGGAGTTAACAATTTTGAGAATTTTATGGAAACCGGTCTGCTCTCTACCAATAATGTTTCGGTAGGTGCCTCTGGAGATAAATATGATTTGAGGGCTTCTGTTACGCATACCTACCAAAAAGGAATGTCTCCAAATACAAAATTAAATATCGATAATTTTGCACTTTCGGCCGGATATAAGTTTAGCGATAAACTACGTATGGATGGTAGTTTGAACCTCAACTCACAGTATACGCCAAATATTCCTGATGTTTCATACGGTCCTAACAGTTATGTATATCAGTTTAAGGTTTATGGATCGGCCAACTGGGATGTTGCAGAAGTTGAGGATTATTGGGGTGGAGAGCGTGGCAGAAAAGGACTTGTTCAGAACTTTGTTGAGTACGGAAGACACAATAACCCATATTTTACTGCAAACGAATGGTTGCACAGCCACAATAAAACCGATATTAACGGTTATGCTAAACTGAGTTATAAAGTTAATGAGCATTTAAATTTTCTTGCCCGTACGCAGATTACCACCTGGAACCAGTTAAGAACAGAGAAGGTTCCGCCTTCTACCAATCTTAACCAATATGTAAACGATTACTATTTTAATAAAACCAACGGTATTTATAATATTTGGTATGGCGATTATCGTGAAGATCAGCGCAGGCTAATGGAGCATAACCACGATGTATTGGCCAATTATTCTAATAAATTTGGTAACTGGCTCGATTTTTCTGGCTCGATTGGCGGCAACTTAAGAACCTTTGAATATAATTCTGACTGGGAAACCACTTTCGCTTTAAATGTACCCAATGTTTATACGTTTGCAAATTCAAGAGGCCCGATTAAGGGATATACTTTTGGATCTAAAATGCAGGTATGGAGCGGTTACTACAGCATGGATTTTGGAATTAAAAACTGGTTGAATATCAATACCACGGGGCGTGTAGATGACCTTTCAACACTTCCAGAAGGGAACCGTACCTTTTTCTATCCATCAGTATCTTTAAGTACAGTGATATCAGATTATGCCAAACTTCCACCATTTATTTCGTTTTTGAAGTTGAGGGGATCATTTGCCGATGTGAGGGGCGGATTAACCAATCCTACAATCGGTACCGCTTACCAGGCTTTAACTGGTAATACTGTAGGCTCATTACTTGGTGGTGGTACTTATGGTGGATATGGAACTGAGCTGATCTCATCGTACGATGGCCCATCATACGATAACCAGAATGCATACAGTGTTACAACATATTACAATAATACTTCATCGGTTGATTATTCGAAAAATATTGCGAGTACCACAATTAAACCTTTCAACGTAAAATCGTACGAAGCCGGAGCTGATATTAAATTCCTGAAAAATAGGTTAGGGGTAGAGTTTACTTATTTTACATCCATCAATGGCCCGCTGATTTATCAATTGGCAGTAGCACCATCTACCAGTTATTCTACACAAAGTGTTAATGCAATTACCTCGCAGAAAAAAGGCTGGGAGCTTTCCCTTAGCGGAACACCGGTTAAAACACAGGGCGGTTTTTCTTGGGACGTGATGGCCAACGTTTCTACTTTTAAAGAGACATTAAAAGAAATTTACGATGGTGTAACTGCCATTCCGATCAATGGACACAATTATCAGGTAGGCGAGCGTTTAGATGCTTTTTATGGAAGAGCCTATGTACGTTCACCTGATGGGCAGGTGATCCACGATGCAAGTGGTTTACCATTGGCGCAACAGGCTGGTATTAATAACAACCAGTTTTTGGGTTATGCAAATCCTGATTTTGTGTTCGGATTAAACAACAGGTTTACCTACAAAAATGTAAGTCTTAGTTTTCAGCTGGATGGACGATCTGGCGGGAAAATATTCGATTATGTGTATGCCCAAATGATGAATGCCGGTAATGCCATCGAGTTGGTACAAGGCCAATATGGCGATGCACGTTTAAAAGAATGGCAAAGTACCAATGGTGGGGTAACTAATGCTACAGCGGCTATGGTTGGAAATGGTGTTGTGATTGCCTCTGGTACACCACACTATACTAATGGTAAAATCGATAATGCTAACGAATTAACTTTTGCACCGAATACAAAAGCTGTAACCTTAAGAAGTTATGTGCAGAATGGTGTGTATGGATTATTTGATGAACCTTTTATGGTTAACCGCTCGTATTTAAAACTTCGCGAGGTGGTAATCGGTTATAGCCTGCCAAAAAAATGGTTGGATAAATCATTTATCCGTTCGGCTACATTCTCTCTTGTGGGAAGAAACCTTTTATACTTTGCCGAACGTAAAGACATCGATCTTGATCAGTACGCTTCAGGATTTAACTTAAGTAACAAAAGTTTGGCCGGAAAGCAATCTGATTTACAGAGCTCTACCGCCCGCCGTTATGGCTTTAATGTTAACATAGGCTTCTAACCATTAAATTCTAAAATAATGAAATCCAATATATTAAAGATCTCAGCCATTGTAATGCTAATTGCCAGTGCAACAGGCTGCCAAAAGGGAGATTTGTTGTCCAATCCAAATGTTGCCAACGAAAATTCTACAATACCAGCCTCGCTTTTGCTTAACCACATTACCTGGAGCTTTTATAAAGGAGGTGGTGTGGTAGATAAGGCTGCTAATTTTGTGGAAGAAGATCCATTCGGACAGGTTATGCGCTGGAACCAGTTTACCACTTCATCGAATGCCTATTACCGAGGGTTAAATGCCTATGCCTTTAGCAATACCGCTACAGCATACGATATGTTAAAATATGTAACTAAAATGGAAAGCCAGTCTGTTACACAATTTAACTCGCCAAATACCATTTATGGTGCATTGGGGAAATTTTTTAAGGCCTATAGTTTTATCTGGCTTACCCAAAGAGTAGGCGATATACCAATGTCGGAAGCAGGTAATACGAATATTTTGCAACCAAAATTTGATACGCAGCACGATGTTTATAAAAATTCGTTACAGCTTTTGGAAGATGCCAATAATACTATGGGTACATTGGTAACCAATTTAAATTCATCCGTTGTAGTTGATGGTGATATTTTTGGACTTACCTATCTGCAATGGCAAAAGGTTATTAATGCTTATAGGCTTAGGGTACTAATTTCGTTGAGCAAAAGGGCTGATGATAATGCCGATCTGAATATCAAAACACAGTTTGCAGCCATCATTGGTAATCCTACAAAATATCCGATCTTAAGTGGAAATACAGATAACCTTAGCTTTAAGTTTAATGCTACGGTAAACAAATACATTTATAATCCAGATGAAACCTATAACCTTTTTGGTAATGTGAGTAAAACCTATCTTGATATTACTACAACCAACAAAGATCCAAGGACTTTCATTGTAGCTACACCTGCACCTGCACAAATTACCGGGGGTAAAATCGTATCTGATTTCTCTGCTTATGTAGGTTCTGATATTTCACTCACGCAGGCAAGTTTAACAGCTAATGATGCTTTGGGCATGTATTCTTATGTAAACTTTAAAAGATACTATGCATCTTTCGCAGGACCAGAAAGTCTAATTTTGGTTGGTTATCCCGAAATGTGTTTTAATATCGCCGAAGCCATCAACAGGGGCTGGTTAACAGGATCTGCTTTAACCTGGTATAATAATGGTATAAATGCTTCGCTGAGTTTTTACGGGGTTATTAACGGTCAAACTTATACAGTTGGCAACCGCGAAGGTGCAGCACTTGGAACGGTTACCTTAAATACCGCTGATTTTCTTAACAATGCCAATGTTGTTTACAAAGGAGATAATGCTGCCGGGTTAACACAAATTCTTCAGCAGAAATATGTGGCTTTTTGGCAAAACTCTGGTTGGGAAGCATTTTACAATTGGAGAAGAACTGGTGTGCCTGCATTCTCAAATAATGGCCCAGGTATCAATCCATCTCAAAAAATCCCAATCCGCTGGCAATACCCTATTGATGAGCAAAACAATAACATGGCAAATTATAAAGATGCCGTTAGCAGGCAGTTTGCTGGAAATGATGATGTGAACCAATTGATGTGGTTGCTTAAATAATATTAATTATAAGTTATTATAAAATAAGGAGTGTTTCTTTTTTGAAGCGGCTCCTTATTAACATTTAAACAAATTAAAATGAGAAAGAATATTATTCTGTTTTTAAGCCTTGCATTCGGCGCACAGTTTGTCCTTGCTTCGGTTATTGATAGCACAAGGGCTGTTGCAGTTAAGGGCGCCACAAATTTTAGAGATTTGGGCGGTTACGAAACCAAACAAGGCACTCATGTAAAATGGGGGAAAATTTACCGTTCAGGAGAAATTAGCAAACTTACCGATGCAGATCTTTTGCTTCTTAATCAAAAACATATCCGTTTTGTAGTCGATTTTAGAAGTAACGATGAAGTGGCAAAGGCGAAGGATCGTTTACCTAAAGATGCAGCTTACCTGCAATTACCTGCCGGAAGCGAAAACCTAAGCAGCTGGATGATGCAGATGGGCAAATTAAATTCGGCCGATTCGTTGATGGAATCTTTTTATGGTCAAACTTCTCACCTAAAAGCTAAATATCAACCATTTTTTAAAACCTTATTAAAACAGTCGGATTCTTCTGCTTTGCTTTTTCATTGTACCGCAGGGAAAGATAGAACTGGTATTGGTGCGGCATTGCTATTATATGCTTTGGGCGTTCCGGAAGAAACCATTTTAAACGATTATTTACTGAGTAACGAATTCCGTAAGGAAGAAAACGAAAAAATGGTTAAAGGTATGGTGCAAATGGGTATTAAAGAGCAGGTGGCAAAAGATCTTGCCGGGGTAAAAAAAGAATACCTAATGGCTACTTACCATGCGATTATTTCTAAATATGGGGGTATCGACGAGTTTCTTAAAACCGAAATGGAGTTGAGCGATAATGATCTTATAACGCTAAGAAACAAATATACAAATTAGTGATTTGCTTGCGGTTAATGGCATCGCTAATGTGTGCCATTAACCGTAAAATCAAAAATATCAAAATTGCGGGGATCGCCCTGCGCTTTTAATTTATAAATGCTATTCAATGGGTGAGATATGACCATGGGTACCATTTCTTCATAACGGCCACCATGTGAGCGCAAAGTTCCATCCAATGCTTTTAAATCATGATGCGCGGCTGTTTTTCCAACTACAACATCACGTGCCGATAACACAAATAGATCACCCGTTCGGTCAGCTGGCTGCTCCAGTAAATGGCAGCCTCTTTCCTTGTTGTACACTTCGGTAATGCCAGGTTGCAGCGCAAGCCAGTTTTTTACCTCTTCAATTTTAGTAGTATCATTTACATAAACCAACACATACGAACCTAATGCACCATGGTGTTTTACATAAGGATCAGTAATGGGGCAGATTACCTTAAAACCAGTTCCGAATTTCTCAGTAAGCATGGTTTCGATAAACAAAACATTAGGTGATCCATCGGTTTTTACCTTGGCATTCATGCCGTGATCGGCCGTTGCACCAATAATAGCACCCAATTGCAGCATTTTTCCCAATTCAATATCCTGTGCTTCGTAAAAAGCCAGCGATTCTTCTGTATCAGGTGCATACGTATGTTGCATATAATCGGTAAGCGATAGGTATAAGAAATCGGCCATGCCTTTTTCAATAAGGGCTACACCTGCGCGCAAAACAAACAAACTGGCCTCCGCACTATAAATAACAGGCGTTTTTTGCCCTATAAGTTCTGCTACATTTTCAATGCCATGGGTTTGCAGGTTGGTTTGTTCAGCTTTTTCAGCAGAAAAAGCAATCCCATTTAATTGATGGGAAAGGATATCGCGTAATTTTTCTTTCGCTGTAACCACAGCTACTTTCCTGCCAGCGCGAGCAGCTGCTGCCAATAAGGTTTCGGCCCTCAGGTAAGTTGAGGCATTCATCATTACCTCCTCGTCCTTTTCCGCATCATAAAAAAAGTTCCCGCATATACCATGTATTGCCGGATTAACACCCGTTACGATGGATGAATTGTTTACATTGGTGAAAGAAGGCAATGCGCCCCGTACCATGCCTCTATATCCCTGCAAAATCATCTTTTTTAGGTTTGGCATCCGATCGTGAACCAGTGTGGTATCAAGATATTCGTCGGCCGAACCATCCATGCAAATCACAACGATCGGTTTTGCGGCAGGTAAATAGCTTCTGTTATTTGCTGTAAAGGATTCGGAAGAAATAGGGTTCATTTTGTGCGGTTGGATTTTGTTTTTCGAGTTGTGAATTTAAGTTTTTTATCATTTAAAACGTACAATTAAAACAATTTAATCCAAGCTCAATAACTGCATGGAACAGCATTATAGCTATATAACTGAATGTAAATTGTCCGCTTTTGATTAGATTTACAATACCCATTATTTTATTATTTTAAAAAACTTTCTAAAAGGATGCAACACAATTGTACTTGCTGCGACTAGAGAGTAGAAACGTATTCATACAGATAAATTAAAAGCTCAACATTGCGCACTGCTGAAAAGATAACAGATCAGGAATTGATTGTACTCTGCCTCGAGGGGCAGGATGCCGGCTATACGGGGCTTTACAACCGCTATGCCCGAAAAATCTACAATTCGATCAGCAGAATAGTGAGTCATACAGGTGAAGCTGAAGATATTCTTCAGGATATTTTCTGTACAGTGTTTAGCGACATCGGAAAATTGAAAGGGGTGTTGAGTTTCGAAGCCTGGGTGAGGCGAATGGCCATTAACCGTTCAATTTCTCACCTTAGAAAAAGAAAAATTGTGTTCGCTGATCTTGGTGAAATGGACGTTGAAGATGATGCGGGAAAAGACGGTGATGATGTAGAAATTTTCGATTGTAGGGTTGAGGATGTGAAAAAAAGTATCGAGGAACTTTCTTCAGGTTATAAAACCATTGTAAACCTGTATGTATTTGAGAAAATGACCCACGAAGAAATTTCAGTAATGTTAGGTTTATCGGCAAGTACCGTTAGAACACAGTATCATAGAGCAAAAAAGCGCATTTTATTATCACTTAAAGATAAATGTTATTATGAATGATCAGATAAAGGATTTTGTGGAGCAGCACCGGGAGGAATTCGATCATCTCGAAGCACCAGCTTTTAACATGGAACGGTTTAAACAATCCCGTGTTGAAGCATTGCCAGAAAAGGCAAAAACGGTAAAATTTTTAAACAACAGTAAATGGTTTGTTGCAGCATCGGTTGTAGTTGTAGCTGCTGTTGCATGGCTTTTTTTTTACCAGCAGGCACAAGTATCTGTAACAAAAGCACCCAATGGAGCAACTGCTACTATAAAACATAAACCTGTTGAGAAACCTAAAGATAGCTTATTACAAAACACACCCTCTTTAGCAATGGAAGGAGTTAAAACGATAGATAATGACATTGTTAAATCAGAAAATGTAAAAAAACAACATCAATCCATCATCAATAGGAACGAAACTTATAACGGCCTGAAAGACAGTAGTTCGGCGAGTGTAAGGTTGCTTGCCATATTGAACATTGAAAAGGCAAATAAGATCAATAACAAAACCCTGAGTATGTTATCAGAAACGCTTAACCACGATGGAAATACAAATGTACGTTTGGCTGCTCTAAGCGTGTTGCAGAAATACAGCACCGATAAATATGCCTCTTCGTTACTGATCAGTGCATTAAACAAACAGGATGATCCGATTGTACAACTGGGCTTGGTAAGCTTTTTAGGGAAAATGAAAAATGTAGAAATCGGGGATAAACTTTACGCACTGGCCAACAACCCCGAAACCTTTGCTGCGGTAAGGGATGAAGCCTATAGTATATTATTAAACCAAGACAAATTATAAATACATTAAACAAGAATAAGATTATGAAAAAGCAATTTATCGTTCTTTTTTCTTTGCTCATTGTTGCAGTATCGGCATCAGCACAGAAAGAATACAAATTAAGCAAGAGTTCGGGGCAACTGAACCTAAATATATCAGGGGCTATAGTTGAGGGTTATAGTGGAAATGAAATTATTTTCTCGATGCCAAAAACCGAAACGGAAGTGGTAGATGAACGTGCAAAAGGACTCCGTGCCATTAGCGGATCGGGTTTTACCGATAATACAGGTTTGGGAATTGAGGTGGCTGAAAAGGGAGGCGAAATTAATGTAAATGCTGTAAATAGAGATATCAAAGGGATTTTGACAATCAAAGTTCCACAGAACATTAAGATTTCTTTTACCAGTAAAAGCAATGTTTACCAGAATGAGATCATCTTGAAAAACCTTAAAAATGAAATCGAGGTTTCGACCAATTACAACAAAATAAAACTGGAGAACAACAGTGGTCCAATGAACATTAAAACGCTTTATGGTTCGGTAGATGCTATTTTTTCTGATGCCATTAAAGGTCCCGTATCTATTGTTTCGGTATATGGTTATGTAGATGTATCACTTCCGACCAACACAAAGGCAAATGTTGAACTTGCAACCAGTTATGGAAAACTATATGCTGCAGAAGGTTTAAAAATTGCAATCGATAAAACCGAAAAGGATAAAACTGAACGTATCAATTCAATCGCTACTGTAAATGGCGAACCTGCTTCGCAATTAAATATAACACGTAAGGTAGCAGGCAGGCAGGTAACTGGTGGTAGTATCAATTCGGTAAGTACTGGATCGGCTACACAAACTAATGTAACACGTGTAACAACAGGTTACGCTGTAGAGGGCTTAAGTACTTCTTACAACGTTGATGGGGTTGTTTACGAATACAGTGGCAGAAATTCTGAAAGCATCAAAGGTAAAATTAATGGTGGTGGTGCCGATCTGATTTTGAAATCGAATTATAAAAATGTGTACCTAAGAGAGAAATAATATACTGCTCGAGGTTTATTCTTTTATCTACTTAATGCCCTATACATTAAGTTAAGAGAGTAGTGAAAAATAATTGTCATACTGAGCGTAGTCGAAGAACAATTATTTTTGTTTTCGACTGATGAAAAAGTCTTCGACTACGCTTAGACATTCTGTATTTTCTTTAACTAAATGACATTGGCCTGAATCCCTACCTGGGCCTGGGTAACAAATCAATTAACATATGAAATCAATATTATGTTGGCTTTTACTGGTCATGGTGCCTTGTATTGCCTTTTCTCAAACCAAAATAAACAGAACCTACGCTGTAAAAAAAGGAGAAACAGTAGAGTTGCACTTCGATTATCCTAAGGTTGTACATATCTCCAGCTGGGACAAAAATGAAATTGGTGTTGAAGCCACTGTAAAAATAAATGGTGGTGAAAGCGACTCGGCTTTTTCCATTTCGCAAAGCAATGCTGACGGTAGGGTAATTATCGCTAACAAAATCGATATGGATAAAATTCCAGAGGCTTATTATGTAAAAGAAAACGGGATTAAAACACGCCTTAATTCCAAAGCAGATCTCGATGCTTACCTGAAAGAGAGAACCGGAACCAAGATCTCGAGCTATCAGCAAAAAGATATCGAAATTACGATCAACATTATGCTTCCTTCTGGAATCACTACCGAGGTTACTTCGGTTTATGGCATTGTTGAGCTAAAAGATTTTAAAGGACCGATAAAAGTGGATGCACGTTATGGCGGGATTGATGCAAGTATCAACCAAGCCAATATAGGCAAAATCAAACTGACCAATCGTTATGGTAAAATTTATACCAATTTGGCGCTTAAGCCAACAGAAATGAAAGAAGAGAATTTTTTTACTTCATTAACGGCCGCTCCAGGTGTTGGCCCTAGCTACGACCTGAGTTCTTCTTACGGAAATATTTATTTAAGAAACCCTTAACAGAAATGAAGCCTGATTTTTATGTCGCTGCTGCTCAATTTTCTTCCATCTTTGTTTCAAATAATCGTTTTTCTGATTAAGTTTTTTATAAATTTTAAGAAAATCGTGTAGGGATTGTTTGGCGTGGTGGCGCAGTATTTAGAGAATATTCTGTTAAATATAAATATAGCATAAGATTCTTTGTAGAATAAGATAAATGTCATTAAAATAGCGCTTTTTTAAATAAATTCTTAATTTTAAATGGCATCTAAATTAATAATTATATATTTGCAGCCTTGAAAGTAAGCAATTTATCAAATCTTTTCGATTCAGTAATTTGCAATTACTTTTAATAGAGCCATAGGAATAAGGCTTTTTTAATTTTGAAGACAACCTAAACAACTTGAATGCTTAATTTAGTTCTCTTTGGCCCTCCAGGGGCGGGTAAAGGCACCCAATCTGA
>Ga0308165_1002892_pt1 | contig 19414 bp, 18 predicted proteins | sample PhyWR2_FD_201032 | JGI IMG/M metagenome (GOLD analysis project Ga0308165, IMG submission 201032) | Phyllosphere microbial communities from UC Gill Tract Community Farm, Albany, California, United States - DLSLW.R2 | ecosystem: Host-associated > Plants > Phyllosphere > Unclassified | place: USA...
CTTAAAAGAAGGCAAAGCCGTTTTAGCAGAAGGTGCACAAGGAACTTTATTGGATGTGGATTTTGGTTCATACCCTTTTGTAACTTCTAGTAACACTACAACTGCAGGTGCTTGTACTGGTTTAGGTATTGCGCCTAATAAAGTTGGTGCTGTTTATGGCATCTTTAAAGCATATTGCACCCGCGTTGGTGGAGGTCCTTTTCCTACTGAATTAGATAATGAAGTTGGAGAGAATTTACGATCACTAGGTCACGAATTTGGTGCAACTACAGGTCGTGCCCGTCGTTGTGGATGGATTGATCTTCCTGCATTAAAATATGCCATCATGTTAAACGGTGTAACCGAATTAATTATGATGAAAGCCGATGTTTTAGATACTTTTGATACCATTTATGCTTGTACCCATTACGAATATAATGGCGAAACGATCGATTACATGCCTTATGACATTATTTCTATCGAACCAAAACCAGTGTTAAAAGCAATTGATGGCTGGGCTACTGATGTAACTAAAATTACTTCTGTTGATCAAATTCCAGCTAAATTGAATGATTACATCGCGTTTTTAGAAAAAGAATTAGAAGTGCCAATCAAATTCCTTTCGGTAGGACCAGATAGAGCACAAACGTTAGAGTTAAGTTAAAAACATCATTCGTCATGACGACCGATAATATAAAAGCAATCCATAATGGGTTGCTTTTTTTGTTTAAACGCCACACATCATTCGTTATTTACCATCAAGTCGTCATCTTGACCGGAACACGACCTTTGCCAGTGCTTCATTGGAAGTGGAGCGGAGAGGTCTATAAAAAAGTCCGTCATTGCGAGGAGGTACGACTAAGCAATCTTTACTGCCTGCAATTCTTGCAAGAAAGATTGCTTCGTCGGCTGAAAAAGCCTTCTCGCAATGACGACTCTTCGCGGGCTTCCAAAAGATAAAAATTAATTTCTTACAATTATCAACTCTATTTTTACCTTTGCCGAAGATTGAAAAACCAACAAAATATATCCCATTTTAAACAAAAAGCATTGTACTGGGCAAACCAGTTCGAGGTCTGTTGCTTTTTAGATTCAAACGATTATAAAGATGCCTATTCGGCTTACGATTTTATTATCGGGGCAGGTGCAGATTATGAATTAAAATGTTCAACAGGTAATGCATTTGATGAACTAAAAAGCTTTTACAGCACACATAAACAATGGATTTTTGGTTTTTTTAGCTACGATTTAAAAAACGAAATTGAAGAGCTCAATTCTAATCATTTAGACAAATTAGGACTTCCTGATCTATACTTTTTCGTTCCAAAATATTTAATTGCGTTTAAAGATGGCAAGGCTGAGGTTTTGATCGGCGAGCATTCTATTTTAACGGATATCGATTCGCTTCAACCAAAAGCAGATATTAAACTAAATGCAATTAAGATAACGCAAAGACTCTCAAAAGATCAATATATCCATAAGGTAGAGGCTTTAAGAGAACATATCATTAGGGGCGATATTTACGAAATTAACTTTTGTCAGGAGTTTTTTGCCGAAAATGCGGAAATAGACCCTGTCCAAACTTTCAAGGCACTAAACCAACTATCTCCTACTCCATTTGCAGGTTATTTTAAAGTTTACGATCAATATATTTTGTCCGCTACACCAGAACGCTTTTTATGCAAGCGTGGATCGAAATTGATCTCACAACCCATCAAAGGCACCGCTAAAAGAAGTTCAGATCCAGTGGAAGATGAGGCTATAAAATTGCAGCTCAGGAACGACATTAAAGAACAAGCAGAAAATGTAATGATCGTTGATTTAGTGCGCCACGACCTTACCAAATCGGCTGCTAAGGGTTCTGTTACCGTTAATGAATTATTTGGCATTTACAGCTTTCCGCAGGTTCATCAGATGATCTCTACCATTAGCTGTGAATTAAATCCGAAGGTTCATTTTATTGATGCCATTAAAAACGCTTTCCCAATGGGTTCCATGACAGGTGCACCAAAGGTTAAAGCCATGAAATTGATTGAAGAATATGAAGTAACCAAACGAGGCATTTATTCAGGCTCAGTCGGGTGCATCAGTCCGGATGGAGATTTTGATTTTAATGTGGTGATCCGAAGCATTCTATATAATGCTGAATCCAAATATTTATCTTTTCAGGTAGGTGGCGCCATTACTTATCAGAGTAACGCAGTTTCAGAATATGAAGAATGTTTATTGAAAGCCAGTGCGATTTTGAAAGTATTGGGCGGTTAGGTATTGGTACATTGGGGCAATAGTACATTCCCTAGCCATCCGTTATCCTGAATTTGACGATCAATAAAACAAAAAAGGTGGAAAATTTCTGCATGACGCAAAAACCTTCCACCTTTCGACCTCCCGGATTCCAACCTTACTTTTTATAATACTGTTGTGCTTCAGGTAAATATTTTTGAATCTGTGCAATACGGGTTTCATCGCTCGGGTGAGTACTTAAAAACTCAGCTGGTTTTTGTGCACCAGCAGACGATGCCGACATTCTATTCCAGAAGGCAGTAGCACTTTGCGGATTGTATCCGGCCATGGCCATAAAAATCAAACCTAAACGATCGGCTTCTAACTCTTGGTTACGACTGAATTTCAACATGGCAACTGGCGTACCAACTCCATAAAGTGTATTGAAAATTGATTGCGTTTTGGGGTTTTTAGATAAAGCTACACCAGCTGCTGCACCAACGCCCTGCGCAACCATTTCTTGCGACATGCGTTCTGCCGAGTGACCAGCAATTGCGTGGGCAATTTCATGTCCCATTACGGTAGCTAAACCAGCATCATCCTGCGTTACAGGCAAAATACCAGTGTAAACCACAATTTTACCTCCAGGCATACACCAGGCATTTTTTTCATTATTCTGTACTACATTAACTTCCCATTGATAATCTGCAATCAGGTTACCATAGTTATTGCTATTCATATACGATTTCACAGCTGTAATTAACCTGCTGCCGATGGTTTTTACCTTTAAAGCCTGTGCATTAGAGGCTGGTAAAACTGTCGATTTATTTTCTGTTAAGAAAGTACTATATGCTTGAAATGCCATCGGCAAAACTTGGTCGTTACTCACTAAATCAAATCGACTACGACCCGTTAAAGGTACGGTAGAACATGAGTTAAATAATAGAATCCCAGCAACACTTGCTGTTAAAAATAACTTTTTCATAAATAAGATTTAAAATGATTAGTAAATACTGATAAGCAAAACCGATGATTAAACAGTAAGCCTATAAATAAGTTTTAGTGAAATGTGTTTTGTTAATTAATTAGTTTTTTTCCTAAACAAATACACTTTAGATTCTTTGCCTTTCAGCAATCTTTCGAGGTTTTTTTGGTGGGTAACCAGGATTAAAATACAAACCACCATGCCATATAATACTTCAGATTTAATTGAAACCTGAAACAAAAACACCACACTGAGCGGGAAAGTAAATCCTGCGCAGATGGAGCTTAATGAAACATATTTAGTCAATAACAATACCACCACAAAAACCAGAACACAAAGCATAGATGCCTCGAAGTTAACTGCCAAAATCATTCCAAAAAGTGTAGCAACACCTTTACCACCCCTAAAACCCGCAAAAACAGGAAATAAATGGCCCATTACGGCAGTTACACCGAGTGCTAATTGATAATTAACAAAAACAACTGAATTTTGTGGTCCGGTTACCGACATGCCAATTAAGTAGGCCAGATTGGTTGCGGTATAACCTTTTGCAATATCGATGATCATTACGGCAATTCCGGCTTTTTTGCCCAACACCCTAAAAGTATTGGTTGCGCCAGCATTACCACTTCCGTATTCCCTCACATCAACGCCATAGAAAGCCTGACCAAGCCATACAGCTGTTGGTATAGATCCAAAAAGGTAAGCAATTAATAGCGCGCTGAGAGAATAAACCGTAACCATAGCCTACAATGATACAAAAAATAAGCTTTTAATTTTATAGCAAATCACTTTAGTATGCTTTTAAACTCATATCCAGGCTCTTTACAGAGTGTGTAAGTGCGCCCATCGAAATAAAATCTACACCACATGCCGCATATTCTGCAACATTCTCTTCCGTAATTCCTCCAGAAGCCTCTGTAATAAATTTACCGCCGATTACTGCAACCGCAGCCTTTAAATTTTCAAAGCTGAAGTTATCAAGCATAATGCGGTCTACGCCCCCAATAGCCAGAACCTGTGCTAATTCTTCTAAATTCCGTACTTCAATCTCGATCTGAAGACTTTTATTATGATCCACCAGGTATTTTTGAGCCGCTTTAATTGCATTCGAAATCCCTCCGGCATAATCTACATGGTTATCTTTGATCAAGATCATATCATATAAACCAATGCGGTGATTTACGCCACCACCAATCCTTACAGCCCATTTTTCCAAATAACGAAGACCGGGTGTGGTTTTACGCGTATCTAAAATCTTGGTCTTTGTAGTTTTCAATAACGAAACAATACGATGGGTTTTAGTTGCAATACCGCTCATGCGCTGCATACAATTTAACACCAAACGCTCTGCGAGAAGGATAGCGTGCGTACTGCCAGCAACAGTTAAGGCAATATCTCCAACTTTTACTTCTGCCCCATCCTGTAACAGAACATCAACTTTCAGATCGGCATCAACCTCCTTAAAAATCTCAAGCGCCAGTTCAATTCCGGCTAAAATGCCATCTTCTTTAATAATCAGCTTAGCTTTTCCCTGTGTCTCGGAAGGAATTGTTGAAAGTGAAGTATGATCACCATCACCAACATCTTCGGTAAGGGCATTTTTTATAAATTGATGTATAAGTTGAGTATCCAAAATGTAGATTTTATGCCGCAAAAATAAGAAATATTTGTTAGCAGACAATTTACTGAAGAGTTAAAGTGTTTTGTTGACTTCAGAAGTTTCGAGCCTACGCAATTTAAGAAGTTAGCGGAGGCATAGTGGCGGCAAAACTTTGTAAGTCCTACCTAGTCAATTAATCTTTTGCCGGCTCAATTCTTAATTCAGTAATCGAAAAATTGGTATTGAATTTTTTCATGGTAACGGAGATCCTGAAAGTCTCCTTGGCGGTACTTAAAATAATTACACCAAAACGGTAATTGGGATTGGTATTAATTTTATGAAAAATACTTGTTTTTACCGGAGGATGTTTGATAAAAAAATCTCTCAAAATCTGTTCACCCTGTGCTTTTGAGTATACATCTTCTTCATCAATAATGATAAGTTCGATGGTTGAAGCAAAATTTTTGGCTATTTCTTTAGAGTTGCCAGCCTTAAAATACGAGGACAAATCATCTATTATGTCTGCCTGAATAACTGTTGGGCCATATAATGAAGATAAACTAATAATGAATAAAAATAAGCTCCGGATCATTTCTGTATTTTATACAGAACCCTCTAGCTAAAATTATGCCATTAGCATATCAAAAAAAGGATTTCTTAATTTGTATAAGCTTCAATAAAGCTATATTTGCGATATAAACAAAACACTAAAACATGTTATACATGAAAATGTTTTATATGTATCAATAAATTTTTCTATAAAGATGTTAAACGATAAAAAACTCGCGCTTATAATCCTAGATGGTTGGGGCTACGGAAAACAAGATAATTCCGATGCTGCCTATGCTGCTAATACTCCTTTTTTCGACTCGTTATTAAAAAACTATCCAAATTCTAAACTTGAAGCATCTGGCGAAGCAGTAGGTTTACCAGCCGGACAAATGGGCAACTCTGAAGTTGGGCACATGAACTTAGGTGCTGGTCGTGTGGTTTACCAGGAACTTGGAAGAATCAACAAGTCAATTACTGACAGAGAATTACACAGTAATCCTATTTTGGTAAGCGCATTCGATTATGCAAAACAAAACAACAAAGCAGTTCACTTTATAGGCTTGGTTTCTAACGGTGGTGTACACGCACATATTGAACATTTAAAAGCACTTTGCGATGCTGCAAATGAAGCACAGGTACCAAACACCTTTGTTCATGCTTTTTTAGATGGACGTGATACTGACCCAAACTCTGGATTGGGTTTTATTACCGATCTGGAAAACCACATTCAAAATACCAACGCCAAATTGGCTACCATGGTTGGCCGTTATTATGCAATGGACCGGGATAACCGTTGGGAGCGCGTTAAACAGGCTTACGATGTAATGGTTAATGGTGTTGGCGAGAAAACCCAGGATGCTTTGGCAGCCATTAAAAAATCGTATGAAGATGGCGTGACGGATGAATTTTTAAAACCAATTGTTTTAACTCAAGAAAACGGCGCTCCGGTTGCCACCATTCAAAACGATGATGTAGTGATCTGCTTTAATTTCCGTACCGATAGAGGTCGTGAAATTACAACAGCATTAACGCAGAAAGATTTCCCTGAACAGCAAATGCATAAATTGCCATTGTATTATGTTACAATGACGAGTTATGACGAGAGCTTTGAAAAGGTAAACGTTATCTTCACTAAAGACGATTTGGTACAAACCATTGGTGAAGTACTGGCAAACAACAATAAAAATCAGATCCGCATTGCCGAAACTGAAAAATATCCGCACGTAACTTTCTTTTTCTCTGGTGGAAGGGAAGCTGAATTTAAAAATGAAAAGCGACTTTTAGTTCCTTCTCCGAAAGTAGCAACCTACGATCTTCAACCTGAAATGAGTGCAGCAGGAATTACGGATGCCATTACCAAAGAAATGGAAACGGGTTGGGCAGATTTTATCTGCCTAAACTTTGCCAATCCGGATATGGTTGGCCATACAGGTGTTTTTGAAGCGGTAATCAAAGCAGTAGAAACGGCTGATAAATGTGCAGAAACGGTTGTAAATACAGGTTTAGCGAACGGTTATTCATTTATTCTTTTGGCCGACCATGGCAATTCGGAGTTTATGGTTAACGGAGATGGATCGGCAAATACCGCACATACCACCAATCTTGTTCCATGTATTCTGATCGATAAAGATTACAAAACCATTGCTGATGGAAAATTAGGCGACATTGCACCTACTGTTTTAAAAATATTGGGTGTTGCCATTCCAGAAGAAATGACAGGAAACGTTTTAGTATAATGGTTAAAAAGCTTTATATTCTGGTATTTGCTTTAGCATTCTTTTCCTGTAACCAGCGCAAGGAAGCCGAGGCAAATACTGATTTATTGTACTTTGATGTTAAGGGATATTTCGGGAAGGAAATTTCACGCCTACAAAAATTAAATCCTGAGGTAAACAAAACTGTTAGTATAAACGGTGTTACTGAAAACAAAACAGCCAAAATTATCAACTGGTCAAAAGAGCTGGCCATATTTGTTAATGCCGACATTAATAAAACATCCTGGAAAGGGAGTTTTAAAATAAAAGAGCAAAATGGATTAGATAGTTATACTTCTGATAATATAAAAATCCCAATTAAGAAGCTTTCTATAACCTGGAACGGCCAGAAAGCAGGTAAAATAGAGATCATTATCGACAACAAAAATATCTTATATCGATCGCTGGATACACTAATTTACTATCCAGACAGTTTATATGCCATTAAAAAGCAACAAAAAATTAGGTTGCTAAATGAGAAGAAATATTCAATTGTTGGAAAATTGAAATAAAAAAAGGGGGCTTGAAAATATTCAAGTCCCCTTTTCTTTTAAATTTTATTCTACTTTAAACTCGCAATCTGCGCTTTATCATAGGTTACCCAATCAATAATATCTTTCCTCAAGGGTTGTAGAGTTAATACTTTCTGAAAATCGACTATCGAATTATTGAATAAAGCCACACAAGCAGCTTTTTCTTCCTTTTTCTTTGCCTTAAAAGATTTAAAAATCGCGTAATCCTTATAAGCCAATCCACGGTTTTGAAACATTTGGGCGTCTTCATCACCATTAATTTCGATTGCTTTTGTAAAATCTTTAAGAGAAGCCAGATAAAAATTCTCTCGCATCGTATTTAACGACTCTTTAGGATCATTGGCAATTTTCAACCTGGCTATCCCGCGATAATAATACGCGGTAACTTCAGTTGGCTTAATGGTTAATAAGCGGCTATAGGTAGCAATACATTTCTCATATTCGTGGTTCTGAAAATAAGAATATCCTAGCATTTTTAACACGTTGGCATTATCTGGTGTTTTAGTATCGGCTTTTTCTAATTGAGCGGCGGCAGTTTTATAATCACCTTTCATCATGGCCTGCATACTTCTTTCGTAACTGCTTTGAGCAAAACTACTGGTTGATGAAAAAATAATTAGTCCTAAAATAGCCTTTTTAAAATAGTTCATGTATGAGTAATAAGTTTAACAAATCTAACGCCTAACAAAATTTATAGGAGAAATTTTTTGCAATATAATCCTATTCTGATAATTTAAAAGTTTTTAATTATCTTTCAATTAAAAGCAACTGTCCTAAACATTAGCTTAAACGCTAAAATATGCGTTATATGATATTGGCTGAAATATTTATGTTACTCTGCCTTTTTAACATAAGATTAATGTTATTTTCACTTTGGCACAAGAGTTGAATTTATTAACTTAATACCAAAATTAAACAAAGAGGATACGATTAAACTGCCAGTTTGTCGTTAGCGGAAAATGTGATAATGAGTAAACAAGATATATTTGATTTCCATACAGCAATGCCAATTATAAATGAGGATACTGAATTTTTCCCTTTAATGTCTCAACAGGACGAGGAGGAAATGAACAATGAGGAAACGCCCGAAATATTGGCCATATTGCCTTTGCGAAACACAGTTTTATTTCCAGGCGTAGTAATTCCCATTACAGTTGGAAGAGATAAATCGATAAAATTAATTAAAGAAGCTTACAAAGGAAATAAAATCATCGGGGTTGTTTCTCAGAAAGATGTTTCGATAGAAGACCCTACTTTTGAGCAACTTAACACCGTTGGTACTGTTGCAAACATCATCAAGCTTTTACAGATGCCTGATGGAAATACAACAGTAATTATTCAGGGTAAGCAACGTTTCAGCCTGATTGAAGAGGTACAGAACGAGCCTTACATCAAAGCTGTTGTAAAAAAATTCGAGGAGCAAAAACATAAAGCAGATAAGGAGTTCAAAACCTTGATTGCCTCTATCCGCGAAATGTCGGCCCAGATTATCCAGCTCTCTCCCAATATACCGAGTGAGGCCAGTATTGCACTTAAAAACATAGAAAGTAATTCATTTTTGATCAATTTCATTTCATCAAACATGAATGCCGAAATGGCCGATAAGCAAAAAATCCTGGAAATGGATAAATTGCAGGAAAGAGCACAAAAGGTAATGGAGCTTTTAATGATCGAATTACAGATGCTCGAACTGAGAAATCAGATCCAATCGAAAGTTCGTACCGATTTAGACAAACAACAACGCGATTATTTCTTAAATCAGCAATTAAAAACCATTCAGGAAGAATTGGGTGGTAATTCTGCCGATTTAGAATTTGATGCTTTGCAGGAAAAGGCCAAAAAGAAAAAATGGTCTCAAACTGTTGCTGATCATTTTGACAAGGAATTAGATAAGCTTGGCAGAATGAATCCGGCGGCACCTGACTATTCGGTACAGCTAAACTATTTAGAGTTACTGTTAGATTTGCCTTGGAGTGAATTTACAAAAGATAACTTCGACCTAAAAAGAGCACAGCGTATTTTAGATAAAGATCATTTCGGTTTAGAAAAAGTAAAGCAGCGTATTATCGAATACCTGGCCGTACTAAAACTAAAACGCAATATGAAAGCGCCTATTTTATGTTTGGTTGGTCCTCCGGGAGTTGGTAAAACATCTTTAGGAAAATCAATCGCAAAAGCATTAGGCCGTAAATATGTACGTATGGCGTTGGGCGGTATCCGCGATGAAGCAGAAATCCGTGGTCACCGTAAAACTTATATTGGCGCCATGCCAGGCCGTATTATTTCGTCTATTAAAAAAGCGGGCGCAGATAATCCTGTTTTTGTTTTAGATGAGATTGATAAAGTAGGTACCGATCACCGTGGCGATCCATCATCAGCTTTGCTGGAGGTTTTAGATCCAGAACAGAACAATGCATTTTATGATCATTATGTTGAGGTAGATTATGATTTATCTAATATTCTCTTCATTGCAACAGCAAACTCTTTAAGCACTATACAGCCTGCTTTGTTAGATCGTATGGAAATTATTGAGGTGAACGGCTACACCATTGAAGAAAAAATAGAAATTGCTAAAAAATACCTGCTACCTAAGCAAAAAGAAAATCATGGTATACAAACTAAGGATATCAGCCTGAAAAGTGCTTTGATTGAGAAAGTGATCGAAGATTATACCAGAGAATCAGGTGTTCGTGGTTTAGAGAAAAAAATAGGTTCGTTGGTGCGCGGCGTGGCTACTAAAATTGCCATGGAAGAAACCTATGATACCAATTTAAGCGCTGATGATGTAGAACGTATTTTAGGCGCCCCGATTTACGATAAAGATTTGTACGAAGGCAATGAAGTAGCCGGTGTAGTTACAGGTTTAGCCTGGACAAGTGTTGGTGGTGATATTTTATTTATCGAATCGAGCTTAAGTCCTGGTAAAGGAAAATTGACTTTAACAGGTAACCTGGGCGATGTGATGAAAGAATCGGCAGTTATCGCACTAGCATATCTTCGTGCTCATGCGGCAGAATTCGACATCGATTATTCATTATTTGATAACTGGGATGTCCACGTTCACGTACCTGCCGGTGCTACACCAAAAGATGGTCCATCGGCTGGGGTAACTATGCTTACCGCATTAACATCGGCTTTTACACAACGTAAGGTAAAACAACACCTGGCAATGACAGGCGAGATTACACTACGCGGAAAAGTACTTCCTGTGGGCGGAATAAAAGAAAAAATACTTGCCGCCAAACGCGCAAATATTAAAGAAATTATTCTTTGTAAGAGCAACCGTAAAGACATTTTGGAGATTAAAGAAAGTTACATTAAGGATTTAAAATTCCATTATGTGACCGAAATGAGCGAAGTAATTGAGTTGGCTTTAACAAAGAATAAGGTTAAAAAACCAATTGATTTAAGTGTTAAAATTGCGCCGATTGTTAACTAAATTGTAATTCTTTTGGATTATCATCAAAAATCCAATAACAATAAATACTTTTATAGCCCAGGTAATTGCCTGGGCTTTTTTATGAAATCATTTTTATTTGCTATAGTTTTTTGTTTGGTTGCTTCAACCAGTTTTGCTCAATCATTTAAAAACGAATTTGGTTTTAAAACCGAAAACGACGCTTATCTGGCTACATTGAACGACCGTTATTATACCAATGGGTTGTTTATTTATTTCCGCCATGCAATTAACACCGAAAAACTGTCAGACAAAATAGAGAAAAAGACCTACGAAATTTCTGCCGGGCAGAAAATGTACACCCCCTACTGGGGCATGGTTCCTAACAAAGAAGATCAAGACAGGCCTTTTGCGGGGTATTTATATGCTGGTGGCGCTTATTCTGTTTTCTACAAAAATGAAAGTGTTTTAAAAACCAGTGTAGAATTAGGAACTGTGGGTCCGAATTCGCTTGCTCAAACTGCACAACGTTTTTTACATAAAACAGTGGGGTTTTATACTCCCGCGGGTTGGGATTACCAGATTAAAAATGAATTAGCCATAAATCTTGCGGCAAATTACAGTAAATTGCTTTTCAGGCCCGAAGATCCGATTTTTGATATCAGTGCACAGGGTTACGCCAATTTAGGTACAACATTTTCTGGCTTAGGAACATCGGTATTATTGAGAATTGGTAAAGTAAATCAATTGTTCAATAGTGCATATCATAATGCAGTAATCGGAAATGCTAAAACTAAAAGTTTAAACAATTCGGAGTTCTTTTTTTACGTAAAGCCACAGCTTAATTTTGTTGCTTACGATGCCACTATTCAAGGCAGTTTGTTTAATGATAATAGTCCGTTAACTTTTGGTGTTAAACCAATCGTTTTTGAGCAGCAATTTGGTGTAAATTATAGCTCAAAAAGATTTACAGCCGATTTTAATGTGATTTTCAAAACCAAAGAGGTTAAAAGTGTAGCCAAAGCACAGAATTATGGGGGATTGAGTTTGTATTATAGGTTTGGGAAGAGTTAGGTTAATTGTTGAATTGCTATATTGTTGGGATTCATTGTTAAGCTTTATTACCAGCCTAGACTTTCATGTTGACCAGAAGATTCGGGATCAGCATCTCTCCTGCGATAAAGAACCTGAAATAAATTCAGGGTGACGCCCCTAAGAATTAAATAACTATATAAATGTAGTGTCAGATATTTCTATCTCATATATTATATTTCAAAAATCACTTACTTTCCGATTTCTTTTCTTTTCAGCCGTTGAGGCTTTATTTTTTAACCTTTTTTCGATAACTCCTTTTGGAATCTTGGTTGGCTTTCTTTTTTTCTGTACAGTAAGCGAGCGCTTTAATAAATCGATCAGTTTTGCAATGGTTTTCTCTTTGTTTAAAAGCTGACTTCTATCTTCTTGTGAAACGATGTGCAACAAACCTTCAGTATCCAGGCGATTCACTAATTTATCTTTTAGCAATGTTTTCTCCTCATCGCTAAAATGCTCATAATCATCGATATTAAAAATAAGTTCTACCTTACTCGAAACCTTATTTACGTTTTGCCCACCTTTGCCCCCACTTCTGGAAGTTTTAAAAGTAACAGACCGTAAAATTTCTTCTCTCGTGGGTAACATGCCGCAAAAGTAAGAATTTGAAAACAATAAAAACTTATTCTCCTTCTTTGCTTTCGCTCACTTTACTACGCAAACCCACAATATCTTTATCCAATTGGTAAATTCCTCCCCTATCGCTACCCACCAACTGCAATTTTTCTAACATGGTTTTTGCCATTTTTTCTTCTTCCAACTGCTCATCTAAATACCACTGTAAAAATTTAAAAGTGAGGTAATCTTTTTCGTTCAGCGAAAGCTCTACCAGATCGTTAATACTTTTAGACACTAATAATTCATTATCCAAAAAATCCTGGAATACCTCTATTACCTGAGAAAAAGAATTTTTCGGCATATCTAAAGCCGTTACAATGGCATGTCCATCGCGGTCGTTAATGTAATGGATCAACTTAAGCATATGGTGACGTTCTTCGTCGCTCTGGCGGTAGAAAAACTCGGTATACCCCTCTAAACCAGGCTGGGTTTCTAACCATGAGGCAATGCCCAGATAAACTTGTGATGATTCGGCTTCTAACTTAACCTGGTTATTCAGCGCCTCCAACATTCTTTCAGATAGTAACATAATGGTGTATTTATTTTTATAATTAAACACATCCATCAAATCAATGTTTTAGCATAAACTTGTTTAGAATCTATCTTTATACCCTTAAAAAATTCAGCATTCTATTTCTATTTTTTACCTTTGCAGCACGATGAAGAAAAACCTGGTAATAGCAATAGATGGCTACTCATCTTGCGGAAAAAGTACATTAGCAAAGGCATTGGCTAAAAAATTAGGTTTCATCTATGTTGATAGCGGAGCAATGTACCGTGCTGTTACGCTATACTTTTTAAGAAATAACATCGATATTTCTGACGACACTAAAGTTGTTGATGCTTTACAGAACATTGAATTAAATTTCCACTCACGCGATTACGAATCGCATATTACTTTAAACGGTGAAGAAGTTTCTGATGAAATCCGTTTAATGCCTGTTTCAGAGAATGTAAGTGAAGTTTCTGCGCATAAAATTGTTCGGCATGAAATGGTGAAACAGCAACAGCGCATGGGCAAATCAAAAAACATTGTAATGGACGGACGCGATATCGGTACTACCGTTTTTCCTCATGCACCTGTAAAATTCTTTATGACGGCTGATCCTAAAATCAGGGCCGAACGCAGGTTTAAGGAATTGGAAAGCAAAGGCAACAATACCACCACATTAGAAGAGGTGTTCGAAAACCTGGCACACCGCGATTATGCCGATACTACGCGTAAAGAAAGTCCGCTGGTGAGGGCCGATGATGCCGTAATTTTAGATAATACAGACCTTACACAGGAAGAGCAATTGGCTTTTGCACTGGAAAGAGTGGAGCCTTTTTTGGTTCATTAGTTCAGTGGTTCACTAGCCATTAGTTCGGCAATGGTTTAATCATTGATGGTTAAAGGCTATGTTCATCATTATTAGGCACAAAGTAATTTTACAAGAAAGTTTGGTAATTGTTTACACGGATTAACTTGCTCCAGGTCTTGAGCCACCAGACGATCAACGATGAACTATCCGACTATTGACTATAGACTCCCGACTTCCCTCCGTTTCCTGAGATAGAAAAAATTTCATATTTTTAGCGCCTAACCCAAATGTTGCTATGAAATTAAAATCAATTTACCTTACCGTATTATTTTTATCGCTCGTAATCTTAAATGCCAATGCTCAAAAAGGCTGGATTAATCTCTTTAACGGGAAAGATTTGAAAGATTGGAACATTAAAATAGCTAAACACGACTATAAAGAGAATTACGCCAATACTTTCCGTGTAGAAAATGGTGTAATGAAAGTAAGTTATGATGGATACCAAGAATTTGATCAGCAATACGGACATATTTTCTACAAAAAACCTTTTTCGGCCTATCTTTTAAAAGTTACCTATCGTTTTGTTGGCGATCAGGCTAAAGGTGGTGAAGGCTGGGCCACCAGAAATAGTGGTGCCATGTTGCATTGCCAGGATCCTGCTACGATGTTAAAAAACCAGGATTTTCCAATTTCAATTGAAGGACAGATTTTAGGCGGCGATGGTGAACATGAACGCCATACCAGCAATGTGTGTACACCAGGCACGTTAATTAATTACAACGGTAAATTGTTTACGCCACACTGTTTAGATTCTAAATCGAAAACTTATGCAGGCGACCAATGGGTAACGGCAGAATTTTTGGTACTGGGCGATTCAGTTGTAAAACACATTATCGAAGGAGAAGTGGTTTTAGAGTATACCAAACCTCAAATCGGCGGTGGTAATGTTTCTAATTTTGATCCAAAAGTGAAAATAGATGGTAAACCTTTAACCTCAGGTTATATTTCATTGCAGAGCGAAAGTCACCCGATAGAGTTTAAAACCGTGCAGCTTTACGATTTAGAAGCCTACATGAAAGATAAAGCTAAACTGGATAAAGTTTTGGCTAAAATATTAAAGGAGTAAACCAAACTGCTACTCGATTGTTAAATAATGATGTAAAAACTTACAGCTAAATTTATACGATGCTCAACACTCATTTATTTAAACTATCGGCTCTTTTATTTTTTCTTTTTGTTACCAATATCGCATTTGCACAAACGGCATATCAGGTTAAAGATATTCCAGACCCCAAAAAAAATGGTGGCGGCTATGTTAGTGATCCTGATCATATTTTAGGTGATGGTGCGGTTTCAACTTTAAATAGCACCATCACCCAATTTGAGCACCAAACCAATGTTCAGGTGGCAGTGGTAATTGTTAATGATTTCGACCATGATAAGGAAGATTTTGATTTTGCGTATGCGCTTTTTAACACTTGGGGCATTGGCTCGAAAACCAGTAATAACGGTTTGCTTCTGTTTATTTCAAAAGACCGGAAAAAATATCGTTTCATTACCGGAACTGGAATTGAAGGCGTATTGCCAGATGTAAAGCTTAAACATATTGCCGAACAAAATCTCTTACCAGCCTTCAGACAAAACGATTTTGGTACAGGTATTACCAATACCATTAACGCTATTGGGGTAATTATTTTAAATCCTGAACATAAATCCGAACTGAATCAGTTTTTTACCCAACACGAAAGTAATAATTCACTCGAAAATTTCTGGTTACCTACAGGAATAATCATATTGGTTTTTTGGGGCGTGTTCAAAATCGTAAATAGACAGGCTAAAAGTGGTTTAAATTTAAAAGCCTTTGATAATAAAAGCAGTTATGATACGGCCATAGCAAAAGGCTGTGGAGTAATTTTCTTTCTTGTGTTAGCCTGTATTTTTGTTCTTGTTTTTACAGGAGCTTTTGATCTTTTCAGAAACATCAAGCTGGCACATGTGCCTTATATTCTTTTCACTGTTTTAGCCATAGTGCTTTTCTTCAGGTATCTTTTCTTTATTTCAGCATTGCGGAAAGCACATCAGGACGATAAAAACTTCTTTGATTCTGTGGTCGCTTTCCATAAGAAAAACTGGTGGTTGGTGCTCTTTTCTCCGATCATTTTAATCGCAATTATACTTCATTTGATCAAGCGTGTTAAAACCATAGATCGTTTTAAACCAATATTAGACAGTAAAAACAATCCAATGATCCGCATAGACCGCGATATTAACATTGAAGGAAAACCGTTTTTAAGTCCTGGCCAACGCAAAGAAGAAATTGTTCTGGCTTATGATTATGATATTTGGGAAAGTGCCGACCATAAAGAACATATTATTAAGGCCTGGCCTGCAGAAAAATACAATGGTTATACAGAATGCCCCGAATGTGCATTTAGAACTTATAAATTAAATCAACAAGTAACTGTTAAGCAAGCCACTTACAGTCATGATGGGCAGGCAAAACTGATCAACGAATGTAGTTTCTGTAAAAAAACAGAATTTATCAAATGGATCACGCTTGCTATGCTGGTCGAATCCAGTTCATCATCGAGTTCTTCTTCAAGCGGCAGTTCATCATCTTTTTCATCAAGCAGTAGCTGGGGCGGTGGTAGCAGCAGTGGCGGCGGTACTGGCGGAAGTTGGTAGCTTTATTAAATTTACATGACCAAGAAAAATATTTTGATTGTACTTGCCATATTATTCCTTCTGTTCGTAGTCTACCTGTTTAAGTTTACAGCAATCAATATCGCATGGAGCAAAATCTTATTTCCCCGTGAGCTTAAACAATACCCCTATTTAAATAACGGTGCACAATCTGAACATTTTAAAGCCGAATATCTTTTCTATGATCCTGCAAATATAGATTACGATACCAAAACGGGTGGTTTTATCATCACTACTGCGCATGTAAACCAGGCATTTGAAGTATACCATAAACTTGATGCCCTGGGAAATGTAATCGATTCTTTAGTCAACGACACGACTGCAATTCACACTTTCCATAATGAAGGTGTTGTTTTTGGGATAGATTATTTTATCGATTGGTCTACTTCCCAGAATAAGCAAAAGCAAGCTTTTATTACGTTCTTAAATCAGGATTTTAAAATGGAAGAAAAAGCCTGGGAAGAAAATTTTGAAACCAATTACAAAAATGCTTTGGCTGTTACCTACAAGGCTTCAAAAGATTGGGATTATTTAACCTTCTATTTTAAAACTGCAAAGGGATGGACGGCCATGAACAGCCAAAAGAATGACGAACGGATCTATCAGGACATGGGTTCGGAAAATGACCTGGATTTTAAAGGTTTTCCGGCTAAAGGAAAAAGGTTTATCCCATTAAAAAGCAGCATTACAGAGAAATACCCATTATTAAGCTATAAAAACCGCAATCAGGTTGAGGGCCGCCCCTACAACTGGACAGATCCGAAAAACCCGATTATTTTAAAATATTTCAAAAAAGAAAACCTACAGGGCAGGGCAGGATATACCGGATTGCCACAAACCTGGGGCGGGGATGCCTATTTAACCCTAAAACATAAAACAGAAGTCATCCGATTTAAAGAAATTGCCCTCAAAGACGTAGGCTTTTTCACCAAAGCCGAAATCAACCTGGATCTATACAAAGTACCACAAGCATTTGAAGATAAATCGGATGTTGCCTTTATTATCCTATCTTACGGGACAAATGTTGGCGATCGCGGTGGAAACGGCCTTTATATAATTAAAAGAAAATAATCCTGTCCCACTGTTTAAAGGCCTGATTTTTTGTTAGGATAAACTTTGTTGGAAAATCTTTTAGATCTTTCTAGAGCCATTCGTAAAAGAATTTCTATTTTTGGCATAATAATGGCTCGCTAGGCATCTTAAAAACAGATGCTTTTTTACGCAATTAACGCTCTGTTAAAGCATCTATAAAAAAACAACATGACCAGAATCTTATTCCTATTTTTTGCCCTCTTTATATTTTCATCTACCGTTAATGCACAAGATATATACCGTGTTAAGGCCGATAAATTACGTGTTAGAGAAAGCAGCGATCCGAAAAGTAAGGTTATTGGAAATATTGCTCAAAATGAAAACATTACAGTTTTAGATGCAAACAATGCCAAGTTTTACAAAGTAAAATTCAAAAGCGGCGAAGGTTGGGTAAGCAAAGATTTCGTCGAAAAAACAGCACCAGTAGCAAAACCATCAACTCCACAGGCAAATGCGGCACAACCAAATACTGCCCCCCAAGCAGCAATAAGCAATGATATGTACCGTACAACTACTGATGATTTGAGGGTTAGGGAAAAAGCCGATCCCAAAAGCAAAATCATTGGGCACCTTCCAAATGGTGAAAATGTTGCAGTTATCGATTCGTCAAATACAAGTTTTTATAAAATCAAAGTAACCAATGGCGAAGGCTGGGTAAGCAAAGAATTTTTAATCAGGATTTCTCCGGTAAAGGCTGCAGTTGAAAAAACACCAATATCGGCATCGGTACCTCAGGAAAACAAAGATTATACGAACATTATCTTTTTTGTTGTTGTGGCGTTAATTTTAATCACCATTTTATACTTTTCGATAAAATACGCCAGTGGCAATAAATTCCTGATCGGTTTTTCGGTTCTTGTCATTTTGGTGATCGGGTATTTCTGCTACATTACTTTTATACAATCGAAAATAGTAACAGGTACTTTTGCCAGCAGCGAAGATATCCAATACAAAACTTTCACTTTTAAATCGAAAGATTCGGTAACCGTTACCGATGCTTATACTGATTCTATTTTCACATCGAAATATGTGATTGAAGGCGACATGATCAAATTGTATGACCAACAGAATACAATTATGCTGTTGATCAGGGATGATCAAACATTAATTGGCGAGGGATTTACGAGGGGAACGTTTACAAAAAAATAAATGCTCTCCTCACACGAAACGTTGCTATGGAACGAAAAAAATATGTCTTATTGTTCCATAGGAACGTTTGGTGGGATTTTGTGCACAAGCCATTGTTTTTAAACCCGGTAGAGCGGAATAGCCCGCATCCCGATTCTTCATCGGGAGAGGATTATAAGCGATAATGGGACTGCTATTTCAGAAGCAATGCTGCACGCTCATTTTCAAATAATTGGCCAAACTAAAGCAATCAAATAATAAAATAAACAGCTTTGCTTTGGAAAAACCTAAGGTAAATTAAAATAACCACCCCGCCTTTCAGGCACCCCTCCGTGGGAGGGGAATTATAAAGAGCTAAAAATCAGCAAGATTTATTAAAAAAATCTTTTCTATTAATTAAAATATTTTTACCTTTGCAGTCCCTAAATAGGGAAAAAAGGAGATAATTAATTAA
>Ga0308165_1002893_pt1 | contig 19413 bp, 31 predicted proteins | sample PhyWR2_FD_201032 | JGI IMG/M metagenome (GOLD analysis project Ga0308165, IMG submission 201032) | Phyllosphere microbial communities from UC Gill Tract Community Farm, Albany, California, United States - DLSLW.R2 | ecosystem: Host-associated > Plants > Phyllosphere > Unclassified | place: USA...
CGACCAGGCCATCTTCGTATTGCTGAGCGACCGTAGCCTCTTTGGCGGTGTATTTGCCCGCCCCGGCATTACAGGATTTGCACTGCTTGTGGGCGTTGCGTTCTTCAAAACGCAGTTCAGGATTAGCCCCGACCGTTTTGAAGTGTCCACAGTCCCACTGGCCGCCATGCAGATCAGGTGGGTTGGTCTCGCCGCAACTGATGCATGGCAAATCGGCATCACGCGCGCGAATGTAGGCGTTGAAGGCCTGTTGTGCCTGCGCCTTAAAATATCCGGTTGGACGCAGCTCATCACGGCGGGCACGGCGGCGGGCACGCCCCTCTTTCTCCGCTTCGCGCTGACGAGCTCGCTCTTTGCACTGCGCGTCCTCCCGGGCCTTTCTGATCTGTTCTTTTCCCACGGCGCAGGCGCACTGATACGAGCAAACGACCTGTCCGTCTCGCGTCGGGTGGAACCACTGGCGGCATTCTTTGTTGGCGCACTTACGGCGCGGTTGCTTAGCCATGCTCACCCCCACGCCTTGTTTTGCCAGACGCGGCTCGGGCGCGGCACTTTGTCGCCTTCCGGCAACTGCGCGCTGATAGTCCAGGTGATGTTGTCACGGTTCAGACTGCGCTCTACTTTGACGCCACGGCGACGGTAATTAGCCACCAGCTCGTCGGCCTGTTCGGTGGTGCATTCGTGATGATGGAACCAGGAATATTTCATCGGCATCATCCCCCGAAGCTAATCAGCTGGGCAGCGGCGTTCTCGGCCTCCTGCTGTGTTCGGAAAGTGCGCGACAATATCCAGCGCCAGAGAACATCGAGCGCGGCTTTGTACAACTGCTGGAACTCAGTTTCGTCCATATTGGCAAAGGAGATGCTGCGGGGATGTTTGCGGAGTGTACCGTCTGGCAACTGAATAGCATCGTAATGCCCGGCCTCGACCGTTACCCAGGCCCGGTACGCATCAAAGGATTTGCAGAGGCTGATACCATTGGTCACACGGCGACTGGCTATTTGCTCCAGATACTGCTCAGCAGCATCCAGCAGCGCGCCTTCGTTGCCACCGTAAGCCAACAGGTATTTAGCATAACCGGTCACCAGTTTGCGCTCGTTAGACGATATGGCGCCGCCGGCAGGCTCCCAATACTCAAAGCCAAGGTTAAGCAGAGCAAAGAAGCGCCGATGAAATGCCGGGTTGCGGACCTGTTTGAACTCAGCCACCAGCACGGCGCCGAGCTTAATTTTTGATTGCAGAATATCGCTGGTCTCGGGGGTAGCCGCGATCAGGATTCCTGAGTTTTGCTTGATGAGTTGTAACTGCGCCATGGTTTTCTCCGTGGCGCATCAGGCATAGGTTGTTCAGACCTATGAAATTATAATATCAGATGGTGGGATGACCCGGTAACCGATTCTTTCTGCAAATTGCATAAAACCATTCAATGTAAAAATCTCCTCCTCCTCGAGTAACGGGCGGAAAGAGACCAGACCATTTCGACGATAAACAAGATAGCGACCATTCGTCGGGAAGCTGTATACAATAGCCTGATCATCACGTCGAACTACATCATACCAAGTGCTGTCGTTTTCCTGCTGCTCAGTAGAACCAGTCATCCGCACTTTCCCATGTTTCCTGAAGGATCTGCTCGATACATTTTTTGTCACCATCAGCGCCGCCAAGGACGCTCAAGCCATCGGTACTGGCGCGACGGATAGACAGGCGGCAGCCTTCATAGCTTTGATTGATGCGCCGCAACAACTCAACTTCCAGCGCTGGCAACGCGCCGTCGGGTAATTTTTTACTTTTATCGATCGTGACTTCGACTCTCATACATCCTCCGCTCGAAATACTGTATAAATAAACAGTATACCCATGCGAAAGATTTATCAATCCCATAAAGTCATTTTTTGCGAAGGTTACTATGTTGTTTCTACAGAGTTTTTATGATGCCAACAAAAAACCCGCCGTGGCGGGTTCTGGTTTTTTTGATGCTGTTTTCGAGTTCAAGTTATGGTTGGTTCTTTAGCTCCCGCACGCCATGTCTCGTATGTATCTAAAAGGAATTCGTCCAGCTAACCTAGTACGTGCAACCATTGCCGGAGTAATTGGCATTAATTATTTTGCTATTTACTGACTCAAAAACAATCGTGCATGAATAAGTTACTGTACCAGCTGCAACACCACCGGTACTTGTTGTAGAGGCCGTATTACCATGTACAACAGTAGTATAGCCAGGATCCTTGCCAGGCCGATTTACATTGTAATTGGTTTGGTAAGAAAGAAATCTGTGACCATCAACATCATAAGTTTTTTCAGGTGGACCTAATTGCTGAACTAACTGCAAATCACTCCAACCTATCGTACTTTTAAGCTCTGCATCTAGCTCCGCTTTCGTTGGACGCTTTCCTAATACAGACTCTGTATATCCAGCCATAAAACTTTGTGCAGCGCCCCCACATCCTGAAAGAATGGCGCTGGTCAAAAAGACTAAACTTAGCTTCTTAATCATGTAATCACCACGTATGCCATGCTTTGATCTCCATGTAACCATCTGATTTTATGTCTTTAATATGATTTTTCACGACATCGAGCCAACAATATCAACGCTATCTTAGTAATCATCATTCACCTAGCGCTGGCATGAATTTCCACGAAAATACCGATGCACAGAACCAGAACTGCCCCATACTTCTCAAAAGCGAGAGTAGTTACGTAGCTAAAACGCATCCTCCCTCCCACAACAAGTTATGTAAGTTTTATTTCTCATCAAAAAAATCAATGTATATCATACATAAATGAACTATTTTGACTATCATGCCCCTACAATCTACTAACCCAAAACATGGGGTCGTCATGAAAAAACTCGTAGTCATCGCACTATTCACATTCAGCACAGCTTCTTTTGCCCAGGAAGAATTCTTTTACCAGTGCGATGATGGAACCAAAGCCCATCAGTACCTTGATGAAAATGATAAGGCAGTAATGGATTTCCACGGCGTAAAAACGACCTACAGGGGGATCAATGCCGCCAGCGAGCTTAGCTATGTTGCAAGTGGCTACAGCCTGAGTTTGAAACCTTTGACCGAAACCCGTTTCAACTTTGACTTGCTGGGGACAAAAACACATTACGCAACCAACTGCGAAGAAGTTAATTAATTGTTTTTCCGCGCTTAGTACTGATTTTCATCCCCCCTCCTGGGGAGGGGGAACTCGTAGATTGATTATTCAGTAATGCTAAAGAAGTGATAAGCATGATATTACTCTGCTCTCAGCGACCGATTGATTATCGCATACTCGGGTGTCGTTTGCTGGCAGTATCCCCGTTAGAACGCCAGTGCCCAGTTAATGATCCTGAGGTAGAGAGTAAGTCAATAGTAGTTAACAGTGACAGCTCTTAAATATCTTAACACCCGCCAAAAATGGGGATTGAAACAACTACTTGTTTTTGTAAAAATAGGAGACCCGCCTACGTAGGGAACAGCAAATACAAAAGCTTCAGTGCCAAATGGAACTATATAATAATCATAAAAAATCGCACATTAGTTAACGGTTTCCTTCATTAAAGGTGTTGTTATGTCACAAGAGCCCACTGCAGGCCAATTTTTTTGGGGTATTATTCTTTTTGTTATCACAGCTATTCCGCTTGGTTGTATTGGAGTTGCTATGCTGGTGATGGCGCAAGGGATAGAGCGTTGGTCTGGTCTTGTTTTCTTAGCTATTGCTTTTGGCATTAGCCAGGGTATCTGGAAAAAACTGTCTGGAAAATAACTAAAGAACCTCAGATTAAAGCAGGATTATTATCCTGCTTTTTTTGCGCTATGCAGTCAGGTTTTTGGGTTAGTCCTTCACAAAGATAATCCAGTGCGTTTTATCGTTCTTTCCGGTGCGCTGACCGATGATTGGCTTAACGTCGGTGAGTGCCAGAATCTGGCTAACCGGGATCTGCGTTTCGTTCCATTTGAAGATGAGAACACCGTGTGGCCATAACACCCTGAATGCTTCAGCAAAACCGGCGCGCAAATCATCTCGCCATGTATCTTTGTTCAACTTCCAGTACTTTTTACCCATCCAGGCGTTGTCACCAACTCGTTCCAGGTGCGGAGGGTCAAACACAACAACCGGGAAAGAGTCGTCAGCAAACGGCAGCGCGCGGAAGTCAGCAATCAGGTCTGGACTGATAACCAGACGGCGTCCGTCACACTGCTTGTGCTCTTCAGCCCGAATATCCGAGAACACAGCACGGGTATCTCGTTTGTTGAACCAGAACATGCAGGAACCACAGCACATATCAAGAATCGTGGATTCACTCATGCCTGTGCTCCTTCCAGTACTAAGGCGATTTCTTCAAAAAACTTTTCCCGGGAATGGCTGGTCATGGCCGGTACAAACGCGGTCATCAGCTTGCCAAGGTCGCAATTCTCATCATCGGAAAATAAAACGACTTTCTTATCTAGGCGTGTTTTTGCCTCCTGCAGCTGCTCATTCCGGCTGGCGCGCTGGAGATACTCGGCGATAATTGCGATCGCCTTGTTGGTCTGCCTCACGGTTATATCGTTCATGCTTACGTCCTCCATGCCATTCATTTCACTGCCCTCAGATGCGATACGTTCTTGCGGTAACTGGCCCAGTCAAAGTTCACCCAGATACCGTTGTCCATGGTTAAGCGGTCGATAATTCGAAGCCCGAGAGATTCCTGAAGCCCTGCATGGTTCAGGTTCGTCAGCACGCCCACTGGCTTCATCGAGGACAGGCGGCGGTCAACGACCTGGTTCAGAATGACCTTCTCGCCGCTGCTGCCGCGCTGAATACCGACTTCGTCCAGCACCAGCAAGTCAACTTTGCAGAGGTCATCCAGCAGAGAGGCTTCCGACTGGCCACCGTCGTAGCACTCGCGAACCCGGAGCATCAGATCCGGAATGGTGACGACCAGAACCGTATGGCCAGCAGCCAGTAGATGGTTTCCAATCGCCGCAGCAAGATGGTTTTTACCGGTGCCCGGGCCACCGCTGAACACGAAGCTTGCAAAGCCAGTGCCGAAGTTCTGCGCGTAGCTCTTCGCCATGGTGTAGGCCTTACGCTGTTGCTCGCTGGATACTTCGTAGTTGGCGAACGTGCAGCTGCGGTGCAGGCTCTGGATGCCAGAGCGCCCGAAGATTTTTTCTGTCCGCGCTTTCTGGTTTAGCTTGTCCAGTTCCTCGCAATGTTTCAGACCCTCTTCCCGCTGCCACGCCAGTAGCTCTGCTGCGCTGGTGAACTTCGGCTGAACGCCAGGTGGAATGAGTTTTTTCAGGCGCTCAAGCGCGCTGCCGGAATTAACAATATTTTTCATCGTTACCCCCTGAACCCTGGTGGGATGGAGTTATCTGGACGGGAAATGACGTTCGGGTCCCGTATGCCTGTTTGCGCCGTAATCTCCCAGGCTTCCTCGTAGTGTTTCGAGGGGCCAAAGAACGTTGCAGCTTGCTTCACGTATTCGGTATTCAGCTTCCCCGTTGCCGTCACGTAGTCGGCATAGCGTTGCGTACCGTCTAGCAACTCCTGAATTGCGACACCTGAGTTAATCCGGGCATTCCAGGCTTTGCAGGCATCGGCCTTGCTGTTCCCGCCAGCGCGCTTTGGATAAATTGCCCATGCCTGCTCAAAGCCATCCGGGTACGTACTTTTTTTCGGTGGATTATCCCCATCAACATGATCATCATTCTCAGGGGGGGTGGCGGAGCCATGCCCCGAAGTGTTTTCTTCCTGTTCCTGTTCCTGTTCCTGTTCCTGTTCCTGTTTCTGGTTAAGGAACGGTTCAAGAACCCTTTCGGAACCCTTTAGCTTTGAAGTCCCGATATGAGCTATCGCCTCAGCCATAACCCGCGCCAGCTCTGACTTGACAACTGATTTATCCGGCACCTGAGAAAACAAACGCAGCGCCGCAATACCCTGATTGGGATTCTCCACAGGGTTCCAGCTCATGAAGTTGCAAATAAGAACCCATTTCGAAGCTGAATCACGCGTTGCGAAACCGTTTTTAGAGAGTTCATCAAACCCTTTCGAAACCCTTTCAGGCGTCCAGGAAAGGTCTTCCGAAACGTATCCATCTGGTAGTCGGAAACACCCAATCATGTTTGTGTGTTGGCCCGTGAGCAGGTACAGCGCCAGCAGGCGGGCATCATCAGAAACCCGACGCATCCCATCGCTTATCCAAAAAGATGTATGCACCTTGCCGTAATCACGCATAAAAACCCCTGAATGCTTAAAGTGCTGTTGGCTCGTCAGTTTTGGCTGAGTGCTTAAAGACAATCTCTACGCACAAAAAGACGCATTCCTGACAGATTGAGACGCCCGGCCCGGCGACGAGAACGCCAGCAACTTCAACATTCGTCTTCCCACAAAATGAGCATTTGTGAGTTGGCTGGATATTTACCTTGGTACTGGTTGCTGACATACTGGCCTCGCAATTGCTTTCCGTTTTTGCACCTGAAAGCCCTTTCTGTTGCCGCAGAGGGGCTTTCGCCTTTTTCAATCCAGTCATACAACCCCCAGCATTGAAGTCACCAGCGTCATCAGCGGTAACGTTAAGTCAGGATCCACGCGGAACATCTCGACAATTCCCTCACTCAATTCCTTCAGCTTCTGATGCTTTGGCGCGCCCATGGCGATGGCTATCTTGGCTTCGCTGGTCTCTTTCTCCAGTCGCGCCAGACGGGCCATGATGTTGTCTTCCGGAAGCAGCCGGTTGCGATACTCCAGCGGAAGAACTGCGAGGATCGCCGGAGTTAACAGTTGAATGTTGCGCTGCGCCGCCATGGTGGTGCCGTCTAGCCAGCGGAACAGTTTCTGACGGCGACGGCTAAGATCGGCCGGAAAATCCAGCGCACCTCCGCCCCGCCGCTCCCATTCCTCAATGATTTGGCCAGCGACAGCATCTTGATTGTTAATTGACGCGGCCCAAGCACGAACGGCCGAGCAAACTTCGAGGTGGATAAAGCTATCACCAGAGACAGCCTTACGCTGATTCTGAGATATCAATCGCCTATCCAGCCCAGTGCTATTATCTTGAAACGTAATTGATTGCATGATCAGGCACCTTGTTTTGGTAATCCGTCGGTTGGGTTTGGGTACAGATCGGGCCGCAGTTCGTGCGGGGTGACGCCGGTGGCGCCATAAATTGGAAGTACGCGATCAGCAGGAACAACACCCTGATAACGGTTACGCCAATGGCTAATGGTCATTGCACTAACCTTCAGCAACTCCGCTAGCCTAGTGGCTGTTCCTGCTTTAGAGATGGCTTTATCAATTGCTTTCATATTTGGCTCCAGTGGCAATACATGAATTAAACACAAAGTTTAAAATTATGTCAACATTTTGAATATTGAGCTCATAAACTTTTGGTTTAGAATCCGACGTATGAAAGAAAAAACTCATCAGATTGATCACCCACAGGTGCAGAGGCTCAACGAGATCCTCGAACTTAAGAAGTTGACCAAATCAGACATGGCCCGCATATGTGGGGTCAGCGCTCAATCGGTCAATAACTGGTTCGTGCGTGGAACTATTGGGAAAAGTTCTGCAATGAAACTGGCGGATGCACTCGGGGTAAGTCTTGAGTGGGTTCTCGGTCAGGAAGTTGGCGAAAAGGATGGATTAAAGGCAGATGAGCAGCGACTGCTCGAACTCTATCGCCAGCTTCCCGAGGATGAGCAGGAAAACATGCTGCGCATATTCTCCATCCGCCTAAAAGAACTGGATGCTATGTACGAGAAGTACATGAAGGGACGGATTCGATCGTCTGAGGATTGAACCGTTCTGACTGCTACCTGCCCCCTTTGAGCAGTATGCCGCAGACGTACAGGAAGCATAGATAAGGTTTAAGCTCGAATCTATCTGAATACTGTCGAGCATTCATCATTGCAATCTAAAAAAATAATTAAAGTAATTATTTTAGGAGACATTTTTGGCGGACTTAACAATTCCAATTTGGAACTCGATGGGGGTTATCCCACCCATTGATGAGTCGGATCCTGTAAGTCTTGTAAGGTCCCCTTACGAGATGAATATCGTTAATTTCGTCAAGACTTTTGCCGTGACGCTTCCGCGCCGAAAAATACTGCGAGGTTTCCTTTCGTTCAGGAAAGAGCTTGGGAAAATCGGTATTGCTGAGGGTTTTCAATGGGTCGACGGCAGTTTTACTGAGAATGTTGAGCTTATTGAGCGCCGTCCACCTAACGACATTGACGCAGTGACATTTTTCAGTTTTTTGCCTGGGGATAATGATGAGACCGTTTACAACCGCAATCCTGAAATGTTTAACCAGCCAGCCGTAAAAGCGCGATATCTTGTCGACTCATATTTTGAGAGCCTGCAGATTGATGGTGCTGAACTTGTTGCAAGAGCTGTGTATTGGTACAGTATGTGGTCACATAAACGAGACCTTTCTTGGAAGGGTTTTATCCAGATTCCATTATCGCCACATTTAGATCAGGCAGCTTTATCTATACTTGATACATTAGATGCTGAGGAGGCCAAAAATGAATCGCAGTGATTATGTTTTTGCGCTCAGTGAACGTGAGCAAGTAACGAAATTGCTTGAAAAATCACCTAAAGGGTTTTCCCTTGGGAGGATAAGCCTTGAGTCCAGATTAAAAAATCTTAATGAATACATAGCTCAAGCTGATCTCCGAAAATATGAGCCAACCAAAGCAACCATTACATTCAAAGGTCCAACAGTAATGGGAACACACGGTATTTCGGCAACGTTTGGCTCAAAAGCAATATCAATCTTTAACGATGCTATAGCTTATGTTGCGACCGCATTTAATGGCGCCCTTCCTTCTGGAGGTAGAGTACCGAACTGCGAAACCAATAATCTGATGATAACCGCTTCGGCTCGAGGCTCCTTCGGGTTTGTTCTTGAGGAATACCGTCCTGATGCCCCGCTGGGTTTTGATGAACCAACTTTGGTTTCAAAAGCTATGGATAGAACGCAGACGATTCTTCAGGCAAGTTTAACCGATGATGACGAAGTACTTACCGAGGCGTTAGATGATTTAGACCCAAGAGCCTTAGATAAAATCAGATCGTTCATACAATACCTTCATGAAAATAGGACTGTTTTCTCTTTAAAAACAAACCATGGAAGTGTGATTTTCCGAGAGCCCAAGCAACTTCAGAAAACAAGTGAAAAGCTTAGCGCTGACAATATTCATGAAGAAACTATTGAGGTTAAAGCATATTTTCTTGGGGCTCTCCCAAACAAGCGACAATGCGAGTTTTTGGTCGTTGGGGATACCGAGGTCAAAACTGCTAAAATCTCAAGATCCATTGACAACCCTGATGCTATTAACAAAAATCTTGGAAAAGCGTCTCATGCCTACTTTACGAAAAAAACAATAGGCTCTGGTAAGCCTCGATTCGTGCTGACATCGCTTCCTGAATGGGGTGATTAATAATTACCAGCCCGGCCACCGCGCCGGGTTTTTACTGCCCTTCTCCCAGCATTCAGCTTTAGAACCCCATCCCAAACATCCCGTGATCCCAGCCTCAATGCTGGGATTTTTTTCGTCCAAAATCCCCTCAAAACTAACCCCCCAACCACCAATTTAAACACTTAGCTTATTTTTAAATGCTCATTTTGTTGACACTTGTTTAAACTTTGTGTTTAATCAATATCACCAAGACGCACTACGACCACCAACAGGAAGAAACCTCCCGACGGTGGATCACAAATAGCGCATCAGGCAACAGTTCCGCCAGCCTGGCGATAAGGGCAAACGAGGAGATTGAGATGAAGATGCAAGACTTACCAGTAGAGGTTCAGGTTATAGCGGCGCAGCTGTTGGCCGAGAGGATCGATTGCGCTACTAGAGGCGTAGAAAAAAAGCCAGTGGAGCCACTGGCTCAAGAGGTAAGGGATGCGTTTATTGAGCTTTATTCTCAGCCTCATACCTTTTGTTCTCAGCGTAATACCGCTCAAGAAGATAGGTAAAACAGGAACCAATTTCGCTGATGTCGGATATTTTGCCAGCTCTAATTAACTCAATAATAACTTCATGTGCGGCTTGATCTGGGTTGGTGAATGGGCTTGATGCTACGGACATCTCTTTTACTTGCTGGTTGTGTGAGAACTCCAGCATACCACCGAGCCTGAAGTGGTGAAAAGACAGGCATAACGAAGGAGATAGCTATGGTTCATCAGCACTACGGTACCCAGACGGTAAACCGCGGCGCAGTTCAGCCGGGAATGCTCGTCAAACACAACGACTCAACCTGGACTGCATCAGCCAACGCACGAGGTCGTTTGTATTTGCATCGCGGCGTAGAGCGCACTTACACAACCGAGCTTTTGGTTGAAGTGTTTCTGAATGGTGTAGGCAATGCCCTTAGTCATTAACGGGGGGAGTTATGCAAGAGAAGAAATGCGCTTACCGCCTGTGCGGAAAGCCGATTGAGCAAGGCAAAGAAGTGAAGAACACGCTGACGCTGATTCACGGCGCGCAGGTGAAGCACGAAGAGCGCGATTACTGCTGTGTACGTTGCGCCTCTTACGACCAGATGGCCCACGAGTCATAACGTAAAAACCCGCGCAAGGCGGGCCAGTACGTCCGGTGCTTCCGACCAAAGTTACACCGGAATTTATACCAAACCAAATAAGACACCCAATGGGCGCTACCAATGGCCCGGGGATTCTAACACCTAAAAAAGAGGATCTCACATGGAATTCTTCCACGTGGTAAAGGCTACTCAGAAGTCTGGAAAGAAAGATGCAGTGATCTGGTTCAGTGCAAAATCCGAAGCGCGCGCCAACCTGCGCCTGGACGTTGAACTGGAAGAAGCAGACATCGAAACCGGCCGCGGCAAGGACTATCAGAAGGCAATCCGCACTGACTTCCCTGTATTTAGCGACCTGCCAGAAGAAGGCACCATTGATTATACCTGGTGCGAACGCTACGAACTGACCGAAGACCAGCGCACCTGGCAACTGAAGCCCGGCGCGGCGCCGCAGGACACTTTCCACCAGGAAGACGTTGCAGACAACGATTTAACCACTGAGCTGATGGCCGAAGAGAACGGCGACCGCAAGGTTGAATACTCCGACGACGAGAACGCAGAGTTCCAGCTTGTCACCATGCCTTTCCGTATTCAGTTGCTGGCACAGCTATGCGCCGAAGAACGACACGTACACCACATCAGCATTCCGCACCGTGCAGAGCTTTCCGCACTCGAAATGGACATGGATAACAGCTACGTCCAGAACCTGCTTCTGGCAGCTGAGAATGTCCCGGAAGTTAAGACCTTCGACATACCGACCCTGTGGAAGTTTACGGCCGCAGTTAAAGCAGTGTTCCCTCAGGATAAGCGTAATGAAATGAGTCTGATTATGCGGTTCGTCCGTATATGGGTATCTACAGAATATATCGACCGTGGTCTGCTAGTGAAGGAGTGGGTAAAAGGAAACCGCGTGTCGCAGATTCAGCGTACCGATACCAACACCAACGCGGGCGGCGGTAATAAGACCGATCGCAACCCGGATTACGAACACACGCTAGACACTTTGGACGTTGAAATTGCGCTGGCTACCCTGCCTATGGATTTCGATATCTATAACATCCCAGGCTCAATTCATCGCCGAGCAAAAGACATCGTGGCCAAGAAAGAAAGCCCGTTCAAAGAATGGTCTGCTGCCCTGCGTAAATCTGCCGGCATCCTGGATTATTCACGCGCCGCAATTTTCGCACTGATCCGTGGCGCCGCAGAGAACGTGCATCACTTCCCGGTAAGCCTGCAAACATACATCAATGCGAACCTGACCGAATCCAAGCATGACGTACCATCGGCAGAAACTGTGGCAGCCGCACAGAACAATGCAGGGAGCGCTGACGATTTACATGTAGAAGAAATCGACCGCGATGAAATAAGCCGCCAACTTGCAGCCGAGCGCGGAGAGTTTGTACCAGGCGTTAGCGACCCTACAGACCCTAAATGGATTCACGAAGATCTGACAAAACCACAGCAACCTGTAGTCGCCAGCATGGGTAACGGCATGTTCTCCATTGATAACTTAATGGCTACCACATCTAAACCAACCGAGGAAACCACCAGCGATGAGCCGATGGAAGAGACTGAGCGCGCCGAAGGCGAAACTAACAATGCGGTATCAGCAGGCGAAGGTGCTGTGGAAGATGATCAGCAGACAGATACCGTAACAGAAACCGTATGCACTGGTTGCGGCGCTGTCGGTGGCGGTCATTGTCCGGAATGCGGCGCTGCATGCGGTGACGCAACCGATGCGGAAATGGAAGCCGGTTTGAAGGACGAGCTGGATGCGCTGGAGTATGGAACCAGCAACACGGCTATTCTGGCCGCTGCTGCGCCGAGCCTGGCTGCCGACGAGCAACCCGTGCCGGAAGTCGACTCTGCGCCGGGAGTAGCCACCGAAGCGCCAGAAGTGCCGCAGTTAGAACCAGCTGCAGAGTACCCTGCTTTCTTCGAACCTGGCCGCTATGAAGGTCTGCCAAACGAGGTTTATCACGCGGCAAACGGTATCAGCTCAACGCAGGTGAAAGATGCCCGAGTGTCCCTGATGTACTTCAACGCGCGCCACGTCGAGAAGACAATCAAGAAAGAGCGCTCCCCGGTTCTGGATATGGGCAACCTGGTGCATGCGCTGGCGCTGCAACCTGAACAACTGTATACCGAATTCAGCGTTGAACCGGTAATCCCGGAAGACGCATTCACCACGACGGCAACGATCCGTGCGTTTATCGATGAGTATAACGCCAGCCTGCCAGCACCGCTGTCCACCGACGATATCAAAGCGCTACTGGAAGAATACAACGCCACCCTGCCGCCGCAGGTACAGCTGGGCGCATCGCTGGAAGAAACCGGGCAAAGCTACATGGCGCTGCCTGCGGAGTTCCAGCGCATTGAAGAAGGACAGAAGCAGACTGCAACGGCGATGAAAGCTTGCATCAAAGAGTACAACGCCACCCTGCCGACGCAGGTGAAAACCAGCGGCAGCCGTGACGCGCTGCTCGAGCAGTTGGCGGTGATTAACCCTGACCTCGTTGCGCAGGAAGCGCAGAAACCTCAGCCGCTGAAAGTATCCGGCACGAAAGCCGATCTAATTCAGGCTGTGAAGGCGGTAAATCCTGACGCTGTGTTTGCCGACGAACTGGTGGATACATGGCGTGAGAACCCGGAAAGCAAGGTGCTGGTCACCCGACAGCAACTGAGCACTGCGCTGGCTATTCAGAAAGCGCTACTGGACCACCCGACCGCCGGCAAGCTGCTGACGCACCCGAGCCGAGCCGTCGAGGTGAGCTACTTCGGATTCGACGACGAAACCGGGCTGGAAGTCCGTGTGCGTCCGGATCTGGAAATCGACCTGGACGGTTTGCGCATCGGTGCCGACCTGAAAACCATCAGCATGTGGAACATCAAACAGGAAGGCCTGCGCGCCAAGCTGCACCGGGAGATCATCGACCGCGATTATCACCTGAGCGCAGCGATGTACTGCGAGACGGCAGCACTTGACCAGTTCTTCTGGATTTTCGTCAACAAAGACGAGAACTATCACTGGATCGCTATTGTAGAGGCATCTGCCGAGCTTCTGGAACTGGGCATGCTGGAATATCGCAAGGCGATGCGCGCCATTGCAACCGGATTTGATACTGGCGAATGGCCAGCGCCGATCACCACCGACTACACCGACGAACTGAACGACTTCGACACGCGCCGTCTTGAAACGCTGCGCCTGGCATAAGGAGAATGATGATGGAAAACACAAATATCGTGAACGCTGAGCAACAGACACCAAACACCATTTCAGCGAGCAATGCCATTTTCAATGTGCAGGCGTTAACCCAGCTGCAAGCCGTTGCCGGTTTGATGGCGCAGGCCGCCGTTACGGTTCCTGAACATCTTCGAGGTAACCCAGCCGACTGCATGGCCATCATCATGCAGGCCATGCAGTGGGGGATGAACCCATACGCAGTGGCACAGAAAACGCATTTGGTAAACGGCGTTCTCGGTTACGAGGCGCAGCTGGTTAACGCGGTGATTTCCAGCTCAAACGCAATCGTGGGCCGCTTCCACTATGAGTACGAAGGCGACTGGTCGAAATGCGCCAGCAGCCGTGAAGAGATTGTGAAGAAGCCAGCAAAAGGCGGCGGCACGTACGACAAGAAAGAAATTATACGCGGCTGGTCCAGCGCTGACGAACAGGGCCTGTCGGTTCGCGTGGGTGCGGTCATCCGCGGCGAGAGTGAAATCACCTGGGGAGAACCGGTCTTCCTTTCCAGCGTGATTACCCGTAATTCGCCGCTGTGGATATCAAACCCGAAACAGCAGATCGCTTACCTGGCACTGAAGTACTGGGCGCGCCTCTACTGCCCAGCGGTTGTTCTTGGAGTCTATACCCCTGATGAAGTCGAGCCACGCGCAGAGAAAGAGATTAACCCGGCGCCGCAGCGCATGGAGCTTAATGAAATCACTGGCGAGGCAGTAACAACCACCAGCAACGGTCAGGAATCAATTGCAGGTATCGAGTCTATCGCAGAGGAATTCCGCACCCGGATTGATGCTGCCGAAGATACCGACGCTGCAAAAGCCGTTGGCGAAGACATTAACCAAGCCAAAGCAAAATTGGGGTCTGCGCTGTACACCGAGCTCAAGAACAAAGCTACGCAGCGTTATCACCGGGTGAATGCTCGAAACAAAGCCGAGGCGACCATTAACTCACTTCCTAACGCCAACGAGCCTTATGCGGCCGATTTGTTTATTAAGGCAGAAGCGACACTGACAGCGGCGCGCCGTCACCTGGGCGATGAACTGTACGAACAGTTCCGCGTAACGCTCGACGACATGAAACCGGAATACGTTGGCTAACGGAGGCCGGCCCCGTATGGGGCCGGATACCAGCATGGTAAGTAAAATTGAACGTCAGAACGCGGTCGCCAATTACCTGCTTGATAACCCGCAGGCCAGCCCCGCAGAGATCAGCGAAGCCCTTTGCATTACAGACCGGAACTTGCGCCACATCATCAATTCACTGATCGATAGCGGGACGATTGCCCGGTGCAAACGCAGTGAAGACTCAAGATGGTACCGCTTTGTGCAGAATACTCGACAGCTCGGCAAGTCCGGCGGCCAATCAGCAACATCAAACCAGCTTAGCCAGTTGGAGGTGATAGCGACTCAATTGGAAAGACGCGGCCTGTGGCGCCGGGCGGCAACAGTCTGGGCGGAGTTATCCCGCCTGCAGAAGACGGTAACCGGCGTGGCTATGATTGCGTATCGGCGAAACCGCTGCATCAGAACTGCGAGGACACGGGCATGAAGCTAATTAACCGCGGCAATATGCAGTCACCCATTGCTCGCCAGGCATGCGAAATCGCTCTGGCCACACACCAGGAACGCTACGGCGATTATGGGCGAAGCAAGATGAAGGAAACATACACCGTTCGTGTTGAAGGTGTGAAGGTCTGGGTTGAAGTGGTCAATCGTAGCCGCAGTTATGTCGCGACAGCGATGATCGGGATGCGCCGCCTGCGTGCGCTGCCGGGCCAGGTGAGTTGATTCTGAATTATCATATACAAACAACTGGCAGCTTTATAATGAGCTGCCAGCAGGAGGCAAAATGGCGAGGCTTGTACTGCTCTCAGAGTGGGCTGAACATGAGTTCGGTAATCCAATACCCGGCCCTTCTACCTTAAACAAATACGCAAAAAACGGAATGATCTCACCACCAGCCTGCAAGGTTGGTAAAAGCTGGCGCGTAGAACTTACGGCTCGATTTATTGGTTTTACGTCACAACCAGAGATAAAAAAACAGGATCATCCGCTTTTGAGGAGAATCTTAGAAGATGGGCAGACCACGAAAGTATAACGTCACTATCCCAGGCCTCTCCCCCTACATGGATTCGAGAACCAACAAAGTCTACTGGCGCTATAAGCACCCTGTAACTGGAAAGTTTCACGGACTGGGTACTGATGAGAAGTTAGCTAAAGAACTGGCTACCGAGGCAAACAGTCGATTAGCTGAACAACAGATGCGACACACACTAAAAATTAAAGACGAGCTAATCAGGAGCGTCGGTGGCTCATCGAGTGTGAGCAATTTTACTGTTCGATACCGAACAATTCAGGATGAACGCTATGAGCGTGGCGAAATTAAATTAAACACCTTAAAGCAAAAACAATCTCCACTAAAAGTCCTTGAGCAACATCTGGGTATGCGGCCGCTGGACCAAGTAACAGTGAAAGATATCGTGGGGATCCTCGACGATTACAGAGAGCAAGGGCATAACCGCATGGGACAGATATTCAGAAAAGTGGTAACCGATGTTTTCAAAGAGGCTCAGCAACTGGGAGAGGTTCCGGCTGGTTTCAACCCAGCAGAATCAGCCAAGAAACCTCATGTAAAAATAACACGCCAACGGCTCGATTTAGAAGAATGGAGCCTGATATATGGGGCCGCCGAGAAAGAAAATTATTATCTGCAGAAAGGTATGCTGCTGGCACTTGTTACCGGACAACGAATTTCTGATCTATGCAAAATGAAATTCACTGATGTCTCTGGCGATTATCTGCTTATACAACAGGAGAAAACCGGAGCAAAGATCGCATTACCTCTGGAATTAAAATGTGACAAGGTTGGTTATAGCATTGGCGACGTTATCGCAATGTGTCGAGACAGTGTATTAAGCCCTTATCTGCTTCACCACCACAGCGCAAAGGGAACCGCTGTGCGTGGCGGGAAAGTGAAGCCAACGACCCTAACCACCGCTTTCAGGAAAGCCAGGGACTCAGTGGACTGTGACTGGACAAAAGCTGGTACCGCGCCAACATTCCACGAACAACGTTCTTTGTCAGAACGGCTATATCGCGAGCAAGGTATTAATACTCAAATATTGATGGGCCACGCTAGTCAGGCAATGACGGACAGATACAATGATTCGCGAGGCAAAGAGTGGCGAAAATTGGTTATTTTATAGTCAGTTTTGCAGAAGGGTTTTGCAGGAGTTTTGCAGAAGAGAGAAAAATGGGGGATAGCCGCCCGGGGGCGGCAACGGCAATTACTCACCGATTTCCAGCGCGTCCTGGATGGCATCGGCCAGTGCAGCAACTTCCTGTGAAACGTTGCGCAAGTCCATTTGGGAGCGGATCCCAGAGTTTGCGGTGGAGGCTGAAACCGACGCTTTTGATATCTCTAACGCGGCCTGTACGGCCAGCAAGCGCTTACGGTTTTCTGAGGCGTCAGCGCCGGTGGCGTTGTCTAGATCGAAGTACCCTTCTAACATTGCTATCTCCTTATGTTAATCCCACCAGTTTAGGATGTTCATCGCTTGCAAGCCATCAAAATCATCGCCACAATAGAAACATTAAGTAACAATCTAAGCATTATTCCTATTGATCCCTTCCCTTAAAAACGGAATGGTGACGATATCTTTATTCTATTTTGTAATTGGCGACTATTTAATCATTCATTTCAGTAATAAATATCAGGCGTAATACAACATTCATATTCAGGGAACGAAAATGGAATTTAATGAAATGCTCAACGGATTTTTTGAGCAAGTCAGATGTGAGTCAGACTTTCTTCAATTTTTGACAAAATTAAAACAAAACGATATTTCCTACTACATATACTTTGTCGCAACAGGGAACGTGCAAATTGTGACGACAGCAGACACCTACCTATCATTAAAAAGTGAGCGACGATTAATTAAAGTCACTCAGCACGCCAGTGAATCTTTAACGCGCATTGCCGCCAGGCGCCATTTCAGCGGAGTTACTCTTTTTGATCAGTATTGTCGAGAGCTAGCCAACGCGGGAGTATTTAAATGGGTGGTCGATGTCGACGAGGTAAACCGTCGTTATTGGTCGAAAGATAATCGGTTATTGCACTCGGAAAATTTTATTAACCCCACGGAATAATCATGATGAATTAAAAACGGGAACCCATAGGTTCCCGTTTTCTAACCCATAATCTGGATTACATGTTTTCGATGATTGCGTCACCAAACTCTGAACATTTCAGCAGCTTAGCGCCTTCCATCAGACGTTCGAAGTCATAGGTCACAGTCTTCGCGGCGATTGCGCCTTCGGTGCCTTTGACAATCAGGTCAGCGGCTTCGAACCATTCCATATGGCGCAGCATTACATTAAAGAAGCGTCACTAATATCATGAATAGATTGATAAAATAGCTGTTTTAAACTTGATAAACAACCACTCCTTCCCTTTCATAACTTACTGATTATCAATAGCTTGATTTTTGTTTTGGGGAAAGGGTTAGGCCCGATAAAAACGGGTTTTAAACGCACGTATTTTCTATAAAGATCATGCATATACGTTTGATTTTACTCACATACAATTTCTTACGCTGGATGTAAGCTCGTGGCTGCCCAGAGAAAATGTCCGCTTTGAGCGTGAAGCGGACATTGGCATTTCAGCTCGTTAATCGGCAAAGTGATTAAGATGCCCTCATAACAGCGAATATTTTGATTAAACGTTCATACTCTGAACTGTTATTTCCCGCAATCGCGCAATATCTCGTGCTGGCGGTTCGCCATACTGGCGCTTGTAATCGCGACTGAAATGGGACTGGTCTTCATAACCAACACGATATGCAGCTTGCCCTGCATCGAAGCCTTCACTCAGCATAAGTCGTTGGGCTTCCTGCAATCGAAGCTGTTTCTGGAACTGAACTGGGGACATATTGGTTGCGGCTTTGAAATGAGCATGAAATCCTGAAATGCTCATCCCAAGCTGGTGAGCAATTGTTTCGATGCGAAGCGGCTGGGTATATTGATCTGATAATATCTTGACTGCTCTTACCATGCGGTGGTCCTGACCACCGAAACGAGCTAGTTGATTTAATCGGGTGGTCTGGGAACTTGTCAGAAGGCGATAAACGAGCTCACGGAAAATTAAGGGACTTAAAACCCGATACTCATCAGCCGATTTAGACGCCCTTACCAGCCGTAATGCTGCATCCAGCATGTCCACACCCAAGACGCCTACATCAACGGCTTTTGCACCTCCTGAGGATTTACCATGCTGGCGAATAATTCCTGAATCCAGAATGACTGAGGTGACTATAGCCGGGTCGAGAAGAAAGCGCATACTCAGATAGGGTTTCTCTGGGCTGGCGTTTACGATCCGGGCAAATGCCGGTACACCCATCGTGGCAATCAGGTAGTGAGCCGCGCCATAGTGAAATGATTCCCCTCCCAGTATCACCTCTTTGCTTCCTTCGGCCACCACGCAACAGGATGGTTCCAGAATACCGTGAACGGCATAATGAGGAGATGAGATACGATTAAGATATAAGCCAGGGCGGACTTCAACTTGTCCTTCATCAGGTTGTGCCTGCGCAATAAGTTCAACCAGCTCCGCCCGACAGGCCTCTAAACGACCTGGTTCCCAACTATTCATAT
>Ga0308165_1002895_pt1 | contig 19404 bp, 20 predicted proteins | sample PhyWR2_FD_201032 | JGI IMG/M metagenome (GOLD analysis project Ga0308165, IMG submission 201032) | Phyllosphere microbial communities from UC Gill Tract Community Farm, Albany, California, United States - DLSLW.R2 | ecosystem: Host-associated > Plants > Phyllosphere > Unclassified | place: USA...
GTATCTCCAGACAAGAAGATATTATTGATGAAAATCCTGTTAAAAAAGGAACGGTAACTTTCTTTAACGACAGTAAAGGTTACGGTTTTATCAAAAATACCGAAACTCAGGATAGCATTTTCGTGCATGCCAATGGTTGCATCACTCAAATTAAAGAGGGTGATAAGGTTAGTTTTGAGGTAGAAATGGGCCAAAAAGGACCAACTGCCGTAAAAGTGACTAAAGTTTAAACAAAAGCTCTTGATAGATTGCCCCAAGCAATCATACTGAACTCTTTCTGCGCAAGGTTTTATAAAAATTTGTAATTCCGTCTCTTTCAGCATAAAACCTGGCGCAATACTTTTCCATTCCAGTTCCAACTAAAAAAAGTAAGGCGATACTGCTTTGGCGATTTTGTCTCGTCGATTTAATAGTGTTCGTTTACAGTCTGTCCATGCGGGCGTTGGCTTGCAACCTAAATACCCCACCAATTTGAGTTAGGGCCTGGTAGGCTTTTGCAATTTTTTTAGTAGAAGCTTTAAACATAGCCCCGACATACCCGGAAATACTTTTTTGCTGCTGCGGCTTACATGTTATGGCACCGATTACAAAAAAGATTGCAGGATTGGCGGGACCGGAGCTGCCCAATGTTTTGCAGGCTTTGCGCTACAAAAAAATATAAGGCACTAAACTTTTTTTAATCTTTTTTTGTGGAGTGTGAGTGGTCTGATAGCGAGGCACTTTAACGCCATGCGGAGCATGTTTGCGAGCTAAATGAACGTTTTAGTTTTCTAAAAAGTAAAGATTTTTGCATTCTCGGTGTGGAATTTGCAATGGCTTTACATCATTACAGCACACACAGAGAAAATAGATTATGAAACCTATAGAGCGCAAAGCAATTAAATTTTAGCTTGCTTCTCTAAAATTAAAACACTACAGATTATGAAAAAGTTAACAGCAATTTTATTCATCGCATTTTTGGGATTATCTACAGCGATGGCACAACAAGCAGATTTACGTCGGAAAATAAACGTGAGTGGAACTTCGGAAACGGAAGTTACTCCAGATATTATTTATATCAGTATTTCGTTGAAAGAATATCTGAACGGCAAGAAAAAAGTGGAGATTACGGATCTGGAAAAACAACTTTTTGCCGCAGTACAGAAGGCCGGAATTGCGAAGGAAAATTTAACCATTAGCAATCTCAGCAGCTGGAATTATGCTACAGAGAAAAAGAAAAATCCCGATTTTTTAGCGAGTAAACAATATAGGTTAAAAGTAAGCGACTTAAATAAGTTCGATGCAATTATCGAGTCGATTGATGCAAAGGGCATTGCCAGTACGAATATTGAAAGCTATGATTATTCGAAAATCGAAAGCCTGAAAAAAGAGCTGAAAATTAAAGCCTTGTTGGCCGCCAAAGAGAAAGCTGCCTATATGGTTGAGGCGTTGGACGGCAAACTAGGGAGTGTAATTGAGATACAAGATGGTGGAGACAATATTGTACAACCCGTTTACAGAAATTATATGATGAAATCGGCAATGGCCGAAGCAGACACTGCGCCTGAAATTGATTTCAAAAAAATAAAGCTGAATTTCACGGTAAATGTAGTTTTCGAGATCAAATAAGGCATTAAAAACCTTGCTAGCCCTTTTTTTAAGCCTACCAGAACAATTTGGTAGGTTTTTTGTTAGGTAGAAGTCGAAACACTAAAATTATAAATGTTATGAAAAAATTCGTTTACACACTTGCCCTTATCTTCACTTTGGGTGTTAGTTTCAATTCGGTACAGGCAGCTGATAAACCAGCGAAAAACCCTACAGAATTAACTGCTGAACAATCGTTACAGTTAGAAAAAATCAAGACCCGTGTCGAAGAAATCAGAGATATGGATAAGTCGAATTTAACCAAAGCTGAGCGTAAAGCGTTACGCAGCGAGTTAAAAGATTTGAAAAAACAAGCTCGTGCAGTTTCTGGTGGTGTGTATCTTTCAGTTGGTGCAATCATCATCATTATCTTATTATTGATTTTGATTTTATAATCACAAAAACTTACATCTATCTATAAAAACGAAAAGCCTGGCAGTATTGCCGGGTTTTTTTTTGTTAAAATCGCCTTGAGTGGTGCAAGCTTTAAGGTCAGATCGGTCTCTGCGCCATATTGTAATTACACTAATAATTATAAAAACAGCCCGAAAGTCTTCTTGTCAGCTGCTGTAATGGTACGGGCAGATTTGATTCTGGAGCTGATTTCTTTCAAATCCTCTGCTGAAAGCTCCCCGATAATTTTACTGGGGTCGCCTTTAATCAGATGTAACAGCCAATCGGCATTCCGCTTAACGATCATTGAGCAATCAGCATAGGAGTCATGATCTAAATATTCGCGGTCGGCTGCAATTAGCTCCATATTTAAGCGTTTGAGTTCTTCGTTATGAAATACATTAGGATTAATTTCCGAATTGATATAGATTGAAGCAAACATTAATTTATCATGAGATTGACCGATTAAGATAAGCCGCTTTTCTTTCGGGGGATTGGTGTCTTGAACGAAGACACGAATAACCGAACCAATTTTTAGCTTTTGTCTCGCAAATTCAGCTCGGAAATCTTCTGGAAATGCGTCGGAAAACGACACTAATACACGTTTAGATTGCTGTTCTCCGCGTTAAGAGAAATATACGTTAACATTTCTTCCGATGCCTCTGCAGATGCGGCAATATCTAAATACGACATTTCAGTATCGACCGCTTTTTCGGCTTTTATCCAAGCTGTATCGTGAGACTTATCGGTAATCTCTTTGAAGCTTAAATGGTGATTTTCCTCAATAGACTTTAATATTGCTTCAACATTTGTTTCCGACAGCTGATCGGTATCAGCAGTTACAAGTGCACTTACGTAAGGAATCTTATCCTTTCGAACCACAGAGAACGATTTGGAAAGTTCAACGGCCTCGCTAAAAGGTGACTGGTGATTTTCCGCAGCCTTAAAAATATCGTAAAGGAAAGAAGGGACTGGCCCAAAAGGCATTGCCTGATAAGCATCGCCTGTTAAAGGCTGACCAAAATTCTTCAGGTGTTGCTGTTCTGCAAAATATAGAATTTTAAAAACCTTATGATAGTCTGCTTCACCTAATTGATTGAGAATTAGTAATGCGGCATTAAGGGTTTTCTCTTTATCTACATTAAAGGCTTGCATATTAACAAATATAACAAATATTTTTATACTAAAATATTTAGCATAAAAATATTTATCGGGTGCCTTAGGTTAGCATTAAAGCTACTAATTTTGTAAATTATGTTATCGCGATTGCAAGGCACGACGCAATCTTGATCAGCTGATTAGATTGCGTCGTGCCTCACTACAAAGTAGCCCCTTTGGGGCAATGAAAGTTATTTAATGATTAATCAATCCTATCAAAACCCGTATATTTTACTAAGGCTTCAGGGATTTTAATTCCGTTTTCTGTTTGATAATTCTCTAGTATCGAGGCTACAATGCGGGGTAATGCCAGGGCACTTCCATTTAATGAATGGGCCAATTGTGCCTTGCCTTCTTTGCCCTTAAAACGCAGCTTAAGGCGATTCGCCTGATAGGTTTCGAAGTTAGAAACCGAAGAAACCTCTAACCAGCGTTCTTGAGCCGCACTCCAAACCTCCATGTCATAAGTCATGGCAGAGGTAAAGCCCATATCGCCTCCACAAAGGCGCAAAACGCGATAATGCAGGCCCAGTTCCTGCAACAGAGACTGAACATATTGGCTCATTTCCTCTAAGGTTTCGTAAGATTTATCGGGATGGGTAATTTGAACAACCTCCACCTTATCAAACTGGTGCAGGCGGTTCAGGCCACGAACGTGTGCACCGTACGATCCTGCTTCTCTACGAAAACAAGGGGTGTAGGCCGTGTTTTTAATTGGCAAGTCCTCTTCCTTCAAAATCACGTCGCGGTATAAATTCGTAACCGGAACTTCAGCCGTTGGAATCAGGTATAAATCGTCGATTGTAGCGTGGTACATTTGCCCTTCTTTGTCTGGCAACTGCCCAGTTCCGAAGCCTGAAGCAGCATTAACCAGGTGCGGCACTTGCATTTCTTTGTAGCCCGCTGCGGTAGCGTGATCTAAGAAGAAATTGATCAAAGCACGCTGTAATCTTGCGCCTTTGCCTTTATATACCGGAAAACCTGCACCCGTAATCTTAACGCCTAATTCAAAGTCGATGATATCGTATTTGGCGGCAAGCTCCCAGTGCGGTAACGCTTTTTTAGGCAACTCTGCTGGCTGGCCATGTAGATACACCACTTCATTTTCTTCGGCTGTTGACCCGTTAGGTACCAATTCGTATGGTAAATTAGGCAGTTGCACCGTTAAATTAAATTGTGCAGTTTCTAGTTCGTTGAGTTTTTCAGTAAGGTTTTTAATGCTTTCCTTATGAGCGGCAGTTTGGACTTTAATTGCCTCAGCCTCGTCTTTTTTGCCGGTGCGCATTAAATCGCCAATCTTCTTTGCCGCAGCGTTGGCTTCCGCAGATAAATTATCCAGCGAAGTTTGAGTAGCACGGCGATCTTCATCGATTTTGATGATTTCATCTACCAACTCAGGTTGTTTAAAGTTACGCACACTTAAACGTTCTAAAACTTTCTCTCTATTTTCGCGGATATAGTTAACTTGCAGCATTATTTAATTTTTTTACAAAGATAATAATTAAGTCGTCATTGCGAGGCACGAAGCAATCTCTCTCGAATAGATTGCTTCGTGCCTCGCAATGACGAACGATGAAAATATGAGCGGCAAATTATTTCTCGTACCTACGCCAATAGGCAATTTGGAAGATATGACCTTCAGGGCCATCCGCATTTTAAAGGAATGTGATTTGATTTTGGCGGAAGATACCCGCACAAGCGCCCCCATGTTGAAGCACTTTGGCATAGATAAGCGTGTTTTTTCGCACCACCAGCATAACGAGCACAAAGCCACTTCAGAAATTATCAAATTTTTAAAAGAGGGGCAAAAAATTGCCTTGATTTCTGATGCGGGTACGCCAGCGATTTCAGATCCCGGCTTCTTCTTGGTTCGGGAGGCGATAAAAAACGAGATAGCGGTGGAGTGTCTGCCCGGCGCAACGGCGTTTGTGCCAGCATTGGTCAATTCGGGGCTGCCTGCTGATGCTTTCTGTTTTGAGGGCTTTTTGCCTGTTAAAAAAGGCCGCCAAACGAAATTTAAGAAGCTCGTAGATGAAGAACGAACGATTATACTCTACGAAAGTCCGCATCGTTTATTAAAGACTTTGGAGGAGTTTGCGCAGTATTTGGGCGAAGATAGGCAAGCATCGGTAAGCAGAGAATTAACCAAGATGTTTGAGGAAACCGTACGCGGTACGTTAGTGGAAATAAAATCGCATTTTGAGCACAATACTTTAAAGGGAGAATTTGTAATTTGCATTGCCGGAAGGCCAGTAACAAAGAGTAAAAGCAAATATGGCGATGCTAATGATTAGCGGGAATTTTTTAAATTGCAAGTTATGGAAAGTTTGATTTCGAGTCATTTATCAGAAATAAAAAACCTCTTTAAAAAATACGGTGTTAAAGAAGCTTATTTGTTCGGTAGCGCAGCAAAAAACAACCTGCAAAAAGATAGCGACGTAGATTTTTTAGTGAATTTTTCTAATAAAACAGATTTTGAAAGCTATGGAAACAACTATTTCGATTTGCTTTGCGCCTTACAGGATTTATTAAAAAGAGATGTTGAATTAGTTGCTGAAGAAACACTGAGTAATCCATATTTAATAGAAAGCATTAACCAAAGTAAGATTCAACTGGTATGACCGTTTTTCGGTTGTCACCCTGAGCGTAGTCGAAGGGACGTTAAATGGGCCCCTACTATCCTGATCCTGAAAACTACCCCGCGATTACTTTGCTCAATATGGAAAATAATAATTAAAGATATACCTGTTTTAAAAAACGAGATAACAAAATATCTCGATAAAAAATAAAAGATAATGAATAGCATAGATCGATTTCTTAGTGACGAACAAGACCCAAAAGCGGTTGAAAAGGTGATCGGAAAATTAAACGACCTCTTAACCACGGGCGAGGAAATCCTGTATTTGGCCGTGCAAAAAAAGCCGGCGGTAAACTTGTTGCCAGACAGTATCGCAATTTCGAACAAGCGTATTTTCTATTGCGAACCGGGAAATTTGGGCTTAACCATGAATTTCAAGGATATTTCATGGAAGAGCATTAAAGAAGTTTCTTTTAAGGAAGAATTTTTTGGGTCGAAGTTTATCTGTGTTCCACAACATGGCGAAAATATAGTAACTGAATTTATTCCCAAGGTGCAGGCCAGAAAGCTTCATCAGGCGGCAAACCAACAATTGGAGGAATACAAGGAACTGCTGCGTCAACAAAAATTGGAAGAGAACCGGGCCGGCTCCATCAATCTTACGCCACAACCTTTTTCTGAGGCTAAGCCCTTCGAAGAAATTGCCGCTCCCGAACCGATTCAAATTGCCGAAGTAATAGAGGAACAAGAAGATGAAACCACCTTGAAGCTGCGTAAGTTGAAAACGTTATATGATAAGCACCTCATTACCCAGCAGGAATACGAAACGAAAAAAGCGGCTATTTTAGATAGTTTGTAAATGCCCTGTGATGCGGAGTTATAATTTTTCAGGAACAAAATCAATATGAGTGAGGTTGTTTTTTGAAAGAATGCTTCTAAGAAAGGTCGTCATTTCGAGCGCAGCCGAGAAATCTCTATCCAAGGTTGAAAGATTCTCCTCCAAAGGAGCTCCTGTGGAGCGTTTCAGTCGAAATGACGGTTTCTGGATTGTTTCGGAAAAACGTCAATGATGGGGAACGAAGCAGCTCTAACCTACTATCACGAATAATTTATTTAGCCGCAAACACTCACAATTTGTGCTTCTTTGAAGCTAGCATTTCTTCGCTTGGGATGCTTCGTTCCCCAGCGTGACAAGTTAATAATATGAAATCAAAACAAACCTACCTGCTCGCATTATTAAGCGCATTGCTACTTTGGCTGGCCTGGCCGCCGATGCATTTTACAACACCTTTGCTATTGATTGCTTTGGTTCCGCTGTTTGTTGCGCTTGAGGCCATTGGCAATCGCGTGGCACCGAAAACAGGCAGGCACATATTTTTAACCGCTGGATTAACGTTCATTGTGTGGAATACGGCATCAATTTATTGGGTTTATAACGCCATAAGTGCCTACAATGGTGCTTTAACCGCTATCCCGGTGTCGATAATTCCTTACGGCCTGGGCGCTCTATTAATGACATTTGCCTTTTGGCTATATTACAGGTTAAGCAAGTATGCCAATAAGCGCATCGCCTCTTTGGGCCTTATTTCTTTTTATATTTCGCTGGAATACTTACAGCAAACCTGGGATCTGGCCTTCCCCTGGATGACCCTGGGAAATGGTTTGGCAGGCATGCATCAGCTGGCGCAGTGGTATGATTATACCGGTGTGTATGGCGGCTCACTCTGGATTTTGCTAAGCAATATACTGGCCTTCGAAGCTTACCGGAAGCTTAAATCGCAAACGGGATACTTAAAATTGAGGCCATGGGCCATCTGGGCTTTGGTGGTAATTATCCCAATCGGTATTTCGTTAACAAAGTATTTTACTTCGGTGCAAAAAGGCACACCAAGCAACGTTGTTGTGGTGCAGCCTAACATCGATCCTTATTTGAAGCTGAGTGATATTCCGCCTGCCGATCAAATTAAGATCTTAACGCATTTAACCGATTCGTTAGCCCAACCAAATACCGAGTACATTATCTGGCCGGAAACTGCAATTCCTATTTATGCAGATGAGGAGCGAATTAGGACTTATCAGGAAATAATCGACTTACAGAACTATCTAAACAAATACAAGAATAGTTCGCTCATTACGGGCATCGAAACCATTAAAGTTTACCCCGATAAGCGTACTGTTTCGGCAAAGTTTGATGACCGTAGCGGGCAATATTACGATAATTTTAATTCGGCAATGCAGTTAGAAAATTCTGCGAACATTCAGTTTTATCACAAATCGAAGTTGGTACCCGGAGCCGAAAAAATGCCTTTTCCGAAAGTGTTTTCATTTATGGATGGCGTATTCTCGAAGCTCGGAGGGAGCGTAAGCGGTTGGGGTTGGCAAGAGAAACCAAGTGTACTTTATGCGCAAAGCGGAATTGGTGCTGCACCTGTAGTTTGTTATGAAAGTTTGTGGGGCGATTGGATCGGACAGCAGATTGAGGATGGCGCACAGTTCATCGCCATTATTACCAACGATGGTTGGTGGGGAAACACTTCGGGAAAAGACCAGCACGAAATGTATGCAAAATTACGAGCTATCGAAACCCGCCGCGATGTTGCCCGTTCGGCCAATACGGGCATTTCTTGTTTCATCAACCAGCGGGGCGATGTTACGCAAAGTACTAAATGGTGGACCCGAACGGCCTTAAAAGCCGATATCAACCTGAATGATGAAATTACTTTTTATGTGAAAAGCGGCGATGTTATTGCCAAATTTTTATCGGTATTAGCTATCATTCTCGCCTTAATTATTCCTTATAAAAAATGGGTAAGAAAGCCCAATACAAAAAATGCAAAAACTTAAAAACCTTCGTTGGAGTTTCTTAATATTATTGTTGACACTCAATTTCGGTTGCGATCAAATTTCAAAAAAAATTGTGCGTAACGAAATCAGCGAATATGAACACATTAGTATCATTAAAGACCGTTTTACGCTATTAAAAGTGGAAAATACCGGTGCTTTCTTAAGCCTGGGCGATAATATGCCGTACTTTTTCAGGCTGATTATCTTAACCGGCCTGCCACTTTTGCTGCTTGGTTACGGGCTGTATTTTTTGTTTGCCAAAAGAAACCTGTCCGTAAGTATGCAAGTCGCACTCTGCTTTTTAATCGGCGGAGGAACGGGAAACCTGTACGATCGGATTGTACATGGCTCGGTTACCGATTTTATGCATATGGATTTTTACATTTTTCAAACCGGCGTATTCAATTTCGCAGATGTTTCGATCATGATTGGCGTCGGCATTCTTTTACTTCAATCATTCAAGGAGAAAAAAACGACACCAGTGGCGCACGATGTAGAATAAAATAAGTCTTTGCGCTGATGAGAGATAGCAACATCCATGGGTAAATTGTAAACTCGTTTTTAACAATTGGATGCAGTTTCTGCAAACATATATTTACCTTTAGGTGTATTAAACAATCAAAAAAACATCATTATGAAAAGAAATGCAACAGCCGTTTGGCAAGGTTCTATCAAAGAAGGCAGTGGTAAATTAACCACGCAGAGCACTACATTGAACGATACACAGTATTCATTTAACTCTCGCTTTGCAGAAGGTGTAGGCACAAATCCTGAAGAATTGATTGCTGCGGCTCATGCCGGCTGCTTCACCATGAAATTGTCGGCCAATTTAGCAGAGGCTGGATTTACTGCGGATAAGTTAGAAACAAAATGCGAGATCAATTTAGACCCGTCAAAAGGAGAAATCGTCGAGTCGCATTTAACGTTAACGGCAAGTGTTCCTGATTTATCGCAAGAGAAATTTGATGAATTAGTAGCTGATGCAGAAAAGAACTGCCCAATCTCTAAACTATTAAATACTTCGATTAAAGTTGATGCTACTTTAGCATAATATCTTTTATTCCAATCTTTAGTCATTCGATGAATACAGGCCATCTGCAGTTATTCATCGGATGACTTTTTACTTAGTGTCGTGGTAAGGCACAGCCTATTAAGAAGGTCTAAGATATATCTCTAGTAGCTGTCGAATTTCAATTTGTTCTGTATTGTCTGAACAAATTTACCTGACCTCAAACGCAAAGAGCCCTCCAAACCTCGTCATTCTGAGCATAGCGAAGAATCTGTTACCTATTGCCTCAAACCCTGCCAACCCCGCTTCCTTTCATGTTTTTTGGCTTGTGCGTCGTCGTCGGTTAGGCCTCCGTTGCTTAGAGATCCTTCCCCGAAGCATCGGGACACGCGTTGCACTACCATTGAGGTTTTTTGGAAATACCCTAAAAACCGTCCTTTCGACCGAAGTGGAGAAATCTTTGAACCTTTAATAGAGATTTCTCGGCTACGCTCGAAATGACGACGACTCTTAGAAGCATTCTTCTTAAAAAGACGTTACTCCTATCGATTTTTTTGAAAACTAAAACTCAGTATAATAGTCTTCGGCCAGCTTTGCATCTAAACTTCGGACTCCCTACTTTCAGACTTCTAAACCCTCCGCCCTTAAGCCATGTACTTGCCTACAATTGGCATGCGCCTTCCCATACCGAATGCTTTTGGCGAAACCCTTAAAATTGGAGGCGTTTGATAGCGTTTAAACTCTGCAATGTTCACCATCTTCAAGATTCTTCGAACCAGCGCCTCATCAAAACCCTGTGCAATGATTGCTTTCGAGCCCTGTTTTTTTTCAATATGCTGATATAAGATCGTGTCGAGCACATCGTATTCAGGTAGCGAATCGGAGTCTTTTTGATCGGGCCTCAGTTCGGCTGAAGGCGGTTTTACTATGGTGTTAACGGGAATAATCTCTCGCTCTTTATTGATGTACCTTGCGAGTTCGAAAACCTGCGTTTTGTACACATCGCCAATTACACCAATAGCCCCGCACATATCGCCGTATAAGGTTCCGTAGCCTACGGCACACTCGCTTTTGTTAGAGGTATTAAGCAAGATATACCCGAACTTGTTGCTCATGGCCATGTTAATAATTCCGCGAATGCGGGCCTGAATATTTTCTTCGGCCAAATCGAATGGTAAGCCCTTAAATGCGGGCGCCAAAATATGATCGAACTGTTCGGCAACATCTTTTATTGCGATAATTTCGTGCTTACAACCGATATTGTTTACCAGATCTAGGGCATCCTGTACCGAATGATCTGATGAATATTGAGATGGCATTAAAACCGCCATAACATTTTCTGCTCCCAGTGCCCTACAGGCCAGCGCACACACCACTGCCGAATCGATGCCGCCAGATAAGCCCAGAACAGCCTGTTTAAAGCCCGATTTGCCGAAGTAATCTTTAATGCCCAAGATCAATGCATCATGAATTTGCTCAATATCAGTTAGCCTTTCCAGTTTAGGATATTTGTTCCGGACATTCGTGATCTCTTCCAAATCGAATACTTGCAAATCTTCTTCAAAATATTTCATTTCGGCCTTCATGGCGCCATCGGCATCAAAAACAAGCGAGCCTCCATCAAAAATTATCTCCGTTTGGGCGCCAACCTGGTTTACATAAAAAACCGGAAGACTGTATTTTTTTGCATTATCGCCCAATACCTGAATGCGTTCATCATCATGCGTGTACGAAAAAGGCGAGGCCGCAATGTTAATCATCATGTCGGGCTCCTCTTTAATCAGTTCATCCATCGGGTTTGAAACATATAGCGGATTATCGTTTATGTTCCAAAGATCTTCGCAAATGGTTAAAGCTATTTTTTTACCCTTAAAATCGATACATTTAAAATCGACAGCCGGTTCAAAGTAACGGTATTCGTCAAAAACATCGTAAGTGGGTAACAACGCTTTCTTAACGGTCGATTTGACCTTTCCATCTTCAATAAAATAAGCGGCATTAAATAAATCTTTCCCCTGCGGGATATCATTTTTTATCGGCAAGCCCACAATAGATGCAATTCCGACACAGTGCGCTGCAATTTCATGTGCAGCTTGGTCGCACAGAGAAATAAAATCATCAAACTCCAAAAAATCGCGGGGCGGGTAACCGCAAATAGCTAGCTCGGCAAACACGACCAGATCTGCACCCTTTTGTTTCGCAGCCTGTATGGTTTCGATTATTTTCTTTGTATTTGCCTCAAAATTGCCGATGTGATAGTTGAGTTGCGCTAAGGCTATTTTCATTGTATTTGCTTTAGATAACTGATTGTTTAGAAAAAGAGACCGAAATTTAATGTGATGAAATGGTTGCGGGTGTCGCGATTCTGGTCGTTTGTGAGATTGGTAAACCCGTTGTTAAAGGTTAGGCCGGCAAGAATGCTTGTGTTGCCCGAAATATCAAACTCACCCCCGGCGCCGATGATTAGTCCACCGCGGTAAAACTTGGTATAATCTGAAATGTTTTGGTTATCGCCCACTTTGCCGCTGCTTTGGGTCGCATCTTGCTTTGCACTTATATTAAATGCGTTCGATAATCCGAATTGTCCGTACCAACGCTTGCCATCTTCTTTAAGCGTTTTAAGCTTTACGGTTAATGGCAATTCAACGTACTGTAGCTTGTATTTCAGCTCGTAAGCCACCGGAACCGTATTGCCCGGCGTGTTATTTGCGTAATATGGCGGAACGTTTACTTCGGTGCTTTTGCCGTTAATTGTGGTAATGGTAAGCGCTGTTGAAAAGCTGTAGTTTGGCGCAAAGTTAAAATCACCTATTAAACCGTAAGAGAAGCCCAGGCTCACGCTGTTGGTTTTCCCTTGTTCGGGTTTTACCCAGCCAATGGTTGGCGAGGCGGTTAAGCCGAGCCTAAATCCGTAATTAGAAAGGAGGGGAGTTTGCGCCCAAACGCTAACGCTTAAAAATGATAAAATTAAAATTGTCGTTACTCTTTTCATGCTTTATGTTGATTATATTTGCTTTACATGATGTATAACGTAAAACGCAAGCAAATTTATCTAATTTTTCTTTTTGCTATTATATTTATTTCCTGCAATCGTAGTAACAGGCCTAATGTAAGTAACATAAATCTGGAGATAAAGATTGAAAGATTCGATAAAGAATTATTTTCGCTTAAAGCTAACAACCCAATACAAGCGGATAGGATGTTGCTAAATAAATACGGCTTTTTTTACGATGATTATATTCATAAAATGGTTGGGTCGCCAGAGTATAGCAATGCAGAAGTACTTTCAACGCTTTTTAATGATCAGGCTTATACTGATCTGACAAAGGAAGTGGATAGTGTTTTTCCTAATTTGAAAGCGCAGGAGCAAGGACTCACCGAGACGTTTAAATACATCAAACACTATTATCCAAAAGCCAAACTGCCAAGGTTTATTGCTTTTGCATCGGGTTTTGCCTATCAAATGCCGGTGGGCGACAACTATTTGGGTATAGGTCTGGATATGTTTCTAGGGAAGGATAGCAAGTTTTACAAAGCTATCGTTCAAAGCGTTCCGTTATATTTATCGCGGAGGTTTACTCCTGAATACATTGTTCCGCGGGTGGCAGAAACCTATGCGCATGAGGAGCTTTTTGCCGAGCCTGACGAAAACAGAACTTTGCTGTCGAAAATGATATTCCAGGGGAAAATATTGTATTTTCTCGATCAGGTACTGCCAGAAGATACTGCAGATTCTACAAAAATTGGTTACAGCCCGGCGCAATTAGACTGGGCGCAAAATTTTGAAGGCGACATTTGGGCGTATTTTTTGGAGAACAATTATCTGTTCGAAACGGATTATCAAAAGGTTCAGGTTTTTTTGTCGGAAGGCCCTTTCACCCCCGGTTTAGGCGAAAACAGAGATTCGGCACCAAAACTTGGCGTGTGGGTTGGCTGGCGGATTGTGAAAAAATATATGGAAGAAAATCCAAAGGTTAGCTTGCAACAGTTGATGGCGGATAACGATGCGCAGAAGATTCTGAATCTATCTAAATACAAACCAAAGCAGAAATAGGAGCAGGAGCCAATAAACAATGAGCAATGACCAATGATCAATGAGCAATGAGCAATTAGCAATGAGCAATGAGCAATAACCAATGACCAATTAGCAATGAGCAATAGGCAATGGGTGATGAAAATGACCAATAACCAATGATCAATGACCAATGAGCAATGCCGAGTGAACCAATGACCAGTGAACCAACGACCAATGAACCATTGAACCAATGAACTACCGAAATTAATGAGCCAATGACAAATGAACCAATAACCAGTAAGCCAAAAATCAGGGTTGGCATCGTACTATCAGGAGGAGGCATTCGGGGCATAGCGCACCTTGGCGTGTTAAAGGCGTTCAGTAATCTGGGTATTACGTTTAGTCATATCAGTGGCACCAGTGCAGGCGCCATTGCCGGGGCTTTTTTTGCCGCGGGCATCGATCCTGAAGAAGGCCTAAGCATTTTCCTCAAAACGAAATTGTGGCGTTTTGTTCGGCCAGCGGTGGGTTCTTTAGGCTTAATCAATATTGAGAACACATCATTGATTTTAAAGGAATACTTTCCCGAAAATGCGATCGAAAAACTTAAGATTCCCTTAACCATCGCTGCGGTAAACTTTAGCGAGGGAAAGTTGGTTTATTTTACAAAGGGCCCTCTTATTCGGGCCGTACACGCTTCGAGTTGTATCCCTGGTATTTTTAAACCAATTATGATCGATGGACAAATGTTTGTTGATGGGGGCATCTTAAACAATTTTCCCGTTGAGCCTTTAATGGAAAACTGCGACTTCATTATCGGCTCTTCGTGTAATCATTTGAAGCCGGTAGACAAGATTACGGGCATCACAAACCTAATGGGCAGAGCTGGCGTAATGTCGATCAATCACGATATGGAAAGGAAAGCCAAGTTTTGCAATGTGATGATCGAGCCAAAGGGCCTTGGGGCAATTAGTACTTTTGACATGAAACGAGCAGAAGACATTTATTGGCTCGCCCACGAAGAAGCCCTGATTACCATAAAGAATACACCAACAATCAGGGAGCTGATTACGAAGTAGGTTGGTTTCGAGCTTGTTTAACACAAATATCTGCCAAAATCCAAGCAAGTGCTGCGCCGACAGATTTCTCGTCATGCTTCGTCGAAATGACGATGTGCGTTGTGTTTTAAGAGAGTTTTTCGTTTTGCTTTTTACAGGCTGGGAATGCTGTAGTGAACACACCGATAACTGCGAAAGCCCCGAATCGCTTCGAGGCTTTAAAAATCACTTATATCTAAATTATACCTTTCTTACGCGGCCAGAACCGAAAACGGTCTTCTCAACGGTCGCATTGCCAGAATAGTTTACACTGCCCGATCCGCTGATTACGGCCTTAATACTGTCATTCGCTTTGATGTTAACCTGTCCCGAACCACTAATTGTTGCGGATAAGGTGTTTACAGAAAATGTTTTTCCGGCGAAACTGCCCGAGCTGCTCATCACAATTTTAGCGTGATCTGCAGATCCACTGATGTTTATCGAGCCAGATCCGCTCATTACCGCATTTAGGTTATCGGCGTCGGCAGCTACTTTAATGCTTCCAGAACCACTCAAGGTCACCGCCAATGCCTGTGCATCTACTTTGCCATTTACCACCATGCTTCCTGAGCCGCTCATGGTTAAGCTGCTGATGTTTTTGGCGGTAACATAAGCCGTAATTTTTTTGCTTTCATATTTTTTCGCCCAACTTGTAATGCTTGTTTGCGGACGAATAACCAATACATTCCCTTTTACTTCAGTAACGATTGTAGCCAGGGCTTCTGAATCGCCCTCCAGTCTGCAACTTTCTGTATTTCCTAACGTTAAAACCACATTGATGGGCCCGGCAGCAGCCACGCCATTAAAGTTTCTTACATCTCTGTCGTCATCCTGATTACTGGAATAAGAAATGTTGATTTGCTCTTTGGCTTCCGTTTTAGCTGCAAGTCCAAGTGTTGCGACTAATAAAATAGAGAATATTTTTTTCATGATTGTACTGTTGTAAATGTTAATAGTTACAAGGCGATAAAATTACCGTTTTTTTTATAAGACGATTATTTTATGAAAAAGTTGCTTTGGCAATAAATTTACTTCGATTTTTATTTCCCTCTCTGATCACCTAACCAAATACAATTTTTAAGTTATATCTTTTTTTAATTTGTCTGGATGTTGCCTGGAATCAAAGATTGTGATTATTTCTATCTCATTGTGTTCGGTTAACACTCGATAGTAAAATGTCGTTTGTTTTGTCACAATACATTTATAAAGATTGTTGAACTCTGCCGATTTTGGACAGCTGTCTGGTTGAATAGAAATCCGCTCAATTTTTTTTTGTCAGTTTTGCTATGAACTTGTCCCTCGTTTGTAAATCCCAATTCTCTATCAAATAGTCAGAAAGTTCTACGAGCTTTGATTCGGCAAGTTCGGATAGAAATACTTTCATCCGTTAAGAATCTTCGTTAAAAACGATTCATATGAAACTCTCTCGCCTCTTTCTAATTCTGCAATTCCTTTTTTAATTTCCGCTTGTTCAGACACAGTCAATTCTCGCCAGATGTCAGCTTTTTTGTTTTTCACAAAATCAGCGACACGTTGGATGAACTCGGAATTTTCATTTTCCAATATGGTTTTCAATAATTCCAATTTTGTTGTCTGAATATTCATTTTGTGATCTTTTAAACAAATTTACAAAAAAACATCAATCATATCGCGTTAGCTACAACAGCATACCAACAGACAAATAAATCTATTCGTTGATCAATGATTAACTTAAAAACAGGCAAGCGTTAGGTCGCCATTAGGATCTTAGCCTTTTTTCAAATTGATATAAAACAACGGATCGGCATTGAAATTTTCTGTGGTCACCGAATCATCAATCTTAATTGTTTTCCAATCGTTTGTCGGATTTATCAAAGTATATTGATTGGCTTTTAACGTTACTTTTACCGGCATGTCGAAGCCAACAACATCTGTTACCCAGCGGTAAGAAAGCGTGCCGTTATTGATTTTGTATTCTAACACGGGAATTTTAGTATGGCGCAGGTATTGATCGAAAACCTTATCGAGTTTTAACCCGCTATTTTTGGAAATATAATTTTCGATGTCTGCCGTCGTCACCGTTTTATGATAGAAAGTTTTGTTTAAACCCCGCAAGATTTGTCTGAATTTCTCGTCGTTATTAATTAACTGGCGAATGGTATGAATTAAATTTGCGCCTTTCGGATACATATCGCCCGATCCTTCTTTATTTACACCATATGGGCCAATAACCGGGATGTCGTTCTGAATGATTTTTCGAATGCCGAGCACATATTCGTCAGCAGCCGCTTTTCCTTCGGTCGATTCGATGAACAGTACTTCAGAATAATTGGTAAATCCTTCGTGTACCCACATGTCAGCAATGTCTTTCGAGGTAATGTTATTGCCAAACCACTCATGACCACTTTCGTGAATCGTGATGAAATCCCATTTTAAGCCATGCCCGGTACCGCTTAAATCCCGACCTAAATAACCTTTTTTAAATTGGTTTCCGTAGGCAACAGCACTTTGATGCTCCATCCCGAGGTGCGGCGCCTGCACCAGCTTGTAGCCATCCTTATACCATGGATAAGGGCCAAACCAATATTCAAACGATTTCAACATGGGCTTTACATCGGCATCCCAATGCGGACGGGCTTTCGCACTGTCGGTTTGTAAGGCCCAATAATCGATCGTCAACTTACCGTTCTCGCCAGCATAACTATCTTCCCAATGCGAATATTTACCGATGTAAAAAGTTACGTCGTAATTGTTGATTGGGTTCGCTACAAACCAATTGTGCTGTTTGTATCCCCCAGGTTTGTCAACGGTGTTTCTTAATCGTCCGTTAGATATTTCTTGCAAATCTTTGGGCACGCTTATACTGATAAGCATACTATCTACTTCATCGCTTTGATGGTCTTTATTTGGCCACCAAACGCTGGCCCCTAATCCTTGGCAGGCAACGGAAACGAAAGGGTTGCCTGCAGAATCTTTGTTAAAAATGAAGCCGCCATCCCAGGGAGCACGTTTCGCAACTATGGGGTTGCCCGAGTAAAAAACTGTGAACTTATCCTTAGTGTCTTTCTTTATGGTTTTTGGAAATGTTACGAAAACAGCATTGTATTCTCTGGTGTATTTAAGCTCGATCCCGTTATAAATCACTTTCTCAACCTTAAGATTATCAAACAAATCAAACTGGAGCTTGGTAAAATCCTGGGTAGCGGTAAACCTGAATTCGTTGCTGCCCGATACCGATCTCTGATCGATATCAATTTTAACATCCAGGTGATAATAATTAATATCATAGCATGTGCGCAAAGGCGTAAGGCTTCCCCTCAAGCTATCGGCTCGCGAATTGACCTGGTTTTTGCCGAGCATTTGAGCGTTTAAAGTTGTAATGCTTAATGCAAGTGCAAAGAAAGTGAGTAGTTTTTTCATGTATTTTATGATTAATCCTTTGCTCCTCTCAATTAGGAGAGCGCAGCGCAGTGGGTGTTTTAGTTAATTTCTAGTAATATTAAAGTTCATTTACCTCGATAAGAGTTTTGTATGTCTTTGCTCCTTAACTGGAGCTCCCCTCCCTATTTTCGAGGAGGGGTTGCGGGTGGTTTTTTGGCTTAAGTAAAATCTTCATTTTTATTAGGCAGCCGACCCGCTTTAAAATGCTTTCTGATCTCGGCTAAAACATTTTCTTCTTGATATACATCCTTATTTTCAAATCTAATAATTCTTATTCCAAGTTCGTTTAGCTGTTCGGTTCTTTCATTATCGTATTCATCAGAGGCGAAACCACTATGAATATTTCCATCTAATTCTATTCCCAACTTTTCAGCAGGACAATAAAAATCTAAGATGTATTTTTTTACACTGTGTTGCCTTCTAAATTTCCTCCCGTCCAACTTGCAATGCTGTAAATATTTCCAAAGCGTAGCCTCAGCAGGTGTTAAGTTGTTTCTTAACTCCTTTCTGAGCGCTTTTAGGTGTTTTGCATTGTGAGTTGACATGTTGTATGATTAACCACCCCTTGCCCCTCCTAAATTAGGAGGGGAGCAGGACAGCGGGTTTTGTATTCCAGTTTGATGTTCTTTTTAATGTTAGCTACATTTCGATAGAGTTTTATGTCTGCTATCTTTTTGCTCCTTAACCACCCCTTGCCCCTCCTAAATTAGGAGGGGAGCAGGACAGCGGGTTTTGTGTCCAGTTTGATGTTCTTTTTAATGTTAGCTACATTTCGATAGAGTTTTATGTCTGCTATCTTTTTGCTCCTTAACCACCCCTTGCCCCTCCTAAATTAGGAGGGGAGCAGGACAGCGGGTTTTGTGTCCAGTTCGATGTTCTTTTTAATGTTAGCTACATTTCGATAGAGTTTTATGTCTGCTATCTTTTTGCTCCTTAATCGCCCCTTGCCCCTCCTAAATTAGGAGGGGAGCAGGACAGTAGGTTTTATATTCCAGTTCGATGCTCTTTTTAATGTTAGCTGCATTTTCGATACAGTTTTATGTTTGTTATCTTTTGGCTCCTTAACCACCCCTTGCCCCTCCTAAATTAGGAGGCGAGCAGGACAGTGGGTTTTATATTCCAATTCGATGTTCTTTTCAATGTTAGCTACATTTCGATAGAGTTTTATGTCTGCTATCTTTTTGCTCCTTAACCACCCCTTGCCCCTTCTAAATTAGGAGGCGAGCAGGACAGTGGTTTTGTATTCCAGTTCGATGTTCTTTTT
>Ga0308165_1002897_pt1 | contig 19398 bp, 18 predicted proteins | sample PhyWR2_FD_201032 | JGI IMG/M metagenome (GOLD analysis project Ga0308165, IMG submission 201032) | Phyllosphere microbial communities from UC Gill Tract Community Farm, Albany, California, United States - DLSLW.R2 | ecosystem: Host-associated > Plants > Phyllosphere > Unclassified | place: USA...
CCGCAGCTTGCGCCCCCGCCGCGACGGCATCCATGTCGTGCGGCTGGGAGACAGTCTGCTGGTCAAGCGGCTCGACACTGCCCGTTCCGGGGTGATCGTGCTGATCAGCGACAACGCTGCCTATCCGCCGGTCGAATGCGTTCCGCAGGATGTGGAGGTCATCGGCCGGGTCGTGTGGAAGGGCGGGAGAATTTAGGTCGGTTGCAATCGCGCGGCAGTGTGGCCATTTTTGCCGGCATGACCGAAAGCACCGATACGGCCGTAGAGCAGGCCCCCGCCCAGCAAGCGATGCGCGTGGGCATTATTCCCGTGACGCCGCTCCAGCAGAACTGCTCGCTTCTATGGTGCACGGCCACCATGCGCGGTGCGCTTGTCGATCCGGGCGGTGATCTGCCCAAACTGAAGCAGGCGATCAAGAAAACCGGCGTCACGATCGAGAAAATTCTCGTCACGCATGGTCACCTCGATCACTGCGGCCAGGCGGGAGTGCTTGCCAAGGAACTCGGCGTTCCGATCGAAGGGCCGCACGAGGAAGACCGCTTCTGGATCGCCCAGCTGACCGACGATGGTCCGCGCTGGAACATGGAGGCACATACCTTCGAGCCCGACCGCTGGCTGGAGGACGGGGATAAAGTGACTGTCGGCGAACTGGAACTCGACGTCGTCCATTGCCCCGGTCACACGCCGGGCCATGTCGTATTCCACCATGCGCCGAGCCGTTTCGCGATGGTCGGCGATGTTCTGTTCCAGGGCGGCATCGGCAGGTGGGACTTCCCGCGCGGGAATCTCGACGACCTCGTCGATTCGATCACGCAGAAACTCTGGCCGCTGGGCGACGATGTGACCTTTGTGCCGGGGCATGGGCCCATCAGCACCTTCGGGCAGGAACGCCGGACGAATCCCTATGTCAGCGATGATGCGCTGGATGGCCGCCGGCCGGGACAGGGCCTTTACGGATAAAAGGCATCAGCCCGGACCCTCGGCCATCGGACGGAGCGCGCCGGGATGATGACGTTTATACTGCTTCAGAAGCGCCCCAGCGCGATCAGTACGGCCATTGCCGACAGGCCCAGCAATACCAGCACGGTAGTAATAAAGCCCACCGCGCGCAGCGGCGATTGCTCGGGCTTGTCCATTCCGAAAGCGTGGGCAACGCGCGCCAGCATATAAAGCGAGCCGACGACCGCGAGCCAGGTGCCGCCCTTGCCGGTCAGTTCGATCGCAGCGATGAGAATCAGTACGAAATGCGTATTCTCCACGTAGTTCGAATGCGCCCGCATCCGCTGCAGGAGAATCGGGTTACCGCCATCGCCGTGCCATACTTTGCTGCCAAAGCGGACCTTGCCTGTGCGCACCGCAAGCCAGAAGTTAAGCACGGCCGCCGCTGCAGCAAGGCTAAGGGTGGTCTGTAGAATCATCTGGCGGTGCTCCGGGTAAGCTTGCTGTTAGCTGGGGCTCGTTCATGGTTGTCATGAGCGAGGGAGTAACGGGTTGCAACTCGCCTGAAATGAGGTATAGGCGCGCCTTCGCAAGCCGCCATGTCCGACTTCGGCCATTGGCGGCGTTTTTTACAGAACAGCAGTTCCAGGAACAGGTGCCGAAATGGCTGTCCCTAAAAGAAAAGTTTCCCCTTCCCGCCGCGGTATGCGTCGTAGCCATGACGCGCTTACGGTCGCAGCATTCCATGAATGCTCGAACTGCGGTGAACTGAAGCGTCCACACAACCTGTGCGGTGCTTGCGGTCACTACAACGGTCGTGAAATCGTCGCGGTCGAAGTTTAAAGACACCTGACGAATTTCGGAGAGAGCCCATGAGTTTGCCGCGTATCGCCATTGACGCGATGGGCGGTGACGAGGGCGTGCGTGTCATGATCGATGGCGCCGCACTCGCGCGCCGCCGGCACGACCGCTTCAAGTTCCTGCTTGTGGGTGATGAGACGCGGATAAAAGCCGCGCTCGAATCGCATCCCAACTTGCGGGCCAGCTCCGAGATCCTTCACACCGAAGGCGTCATCAGCGGTGAGGAAAAGCCGAGCCAGGCCTTGCGGCGTGCCAAGGGCACGTCGATGGGCAAGGCCATCGAAGCGGTAAAGCTCGGCCATGCCGGTGCGGCCGTCAGCGCCGGTAATACCGGTGCGTTGATGGCGATCGCAAAGCTTTCACTGCGCACGATGCCCGGCATTGATCGCCCCGCGCTCGCAGCCCTGCTGCCGACGCTGGGCGACAACGATGTCGTGATGCTCGACCTCGGTGCCAATACCGAGTGCGACAGCCGTAACCTGGTCCAGTTCGCGGTTATGGGCGCAGCCTATGCCCGCGTGGCGACCGGGCGCGAACAGCCGCGTGTGCGGTTGCTCAACATCGGCAGCGAAGAGATCAAGGGCACGGACGAGGTGCGTGACGCCGCAGCCATTCTCAGGCGCGCGGCCGGCGACCTTTCGATGTCCTTCGACGGTTTTACCGAGGCAGACAAGATCTGCCGCGGCGAAGTGGACGTAGTCGTGACCGATGGTTTCTCCGGCAATGTCGCCCTGAAGGCGGTTGAGGGCACGGCGCGATTCGTGGCCGACTTGCTGAAGCGCGGCTTCTCCAGTTCGCTTCGTTCGAAGATCGGCTTCCTGATCTCGAAACCGGCGACGGAGCTGCTCAAGCACCATCTTGACCCCAACAATCACAATGGCGCGGTCTTTCTTGGCCTCAACGGCATTGTCGTGAAGAGCCATGGCAGCGCCAACGCTGCCGGAGTGGCCAATGCCGTGGCGGTCACCGCCCGGCTCCTGGAGGAAAACGTGACCGAGCGCATCACCGCCGACCTTGCCCGCCTGGGAGGGTCGACCTTGCGTATGCCGCGTGTCCAGGAAGAAAGCGCCTGATGCTACGTTCGGTACTGATCGGAACCGGTTCTGCGCTTCCGCGCCAGGCAGTCAGCAATGCCGAACTCGCAACGCGGGTCGACACCACGGATGAGTGGATCGTCGAGCGCACTGGCATCACCAACCGCTACATCGCCGCGCCGGACGAAACCACGTCCAGCCTCGCCACCGAGGCAGGCCGCCAGGCGATCGAGGCGGCGGGAATCGATGCGGCATCGATCGACCTGATCGTGCTGGCCACCGCAACGCCCGACCAGACTTTCCCTGCCAGCGCCACCATCGTCCAGCGCAATCTGGGTTGCCGCGCCGGCGGAATCGCTTTCGACGTAGCCGCCGTGTGCTCCGGTTTCCTCTATGCCGTCGGCGTAGCCGATTCGATGTTGCGCACGGGGATGGCCAAGCGCGCGCTAGTGATCGGCGCGGAAACCTTCAGCCGCATTCTCGACTGGGAAGATCGCACGACTTGCGTCCTTTTCGGCGACGGCGCCGGGGCAGTTGTTCTCGAAGCGCAAGAACAGGAGGGTGAAAACCACCGGGGCATCCTTGCCACCCGTCTCCATGCCGATGGCGCGCACAACCAGTTGCTCTTCGTCGACGGCGGTCCTTCGACCACCGGGACGGTTGGCAAACTGCGCATGAAGGGCCGCGAAGTTTTTCGCCACGCTGTCGTCAATCTTGCCGAGGTTCTGCGCGAAGTCCTTGATGAAGTTGGACTTTCTACTGATGACATTGATTGGCTGGTGCCTCACCAAGCCAATGCTCGCATTCTCGATGCGACCGCCAGGAAGCTCAACATGCCGGCCGAGAAGGTTGTGATGACGGTCGGTCAGCATGCCAATACCTCTGCCGCATCGGTTCCCCTTGCTCTGGACCAGGCGGTTCGTGATGGGCGGATAAAGGCCGGCGATTTGGTCATGCTTGAGGCCATGGGTGGCGGATTTACGTGGGGTGCAAGCCTGATTCGGGTCTAGTGGTTGCCTGAATTGGCCCAGTTGCGTTCAATATTGGACTCAGCATTGCTTTCTTCGTGATTTTTCATATTATCACCGCATCAGCGCACGAAGGGGATGCGGGCTTGATGCGCTCAACAGATACTTTAACCAGAGCAGAAATCGCCGAGGCCATTCACAAGAAACTGGGCATATCCAGGGCGGAGTCGCTTGCCATGGTGGAGGCGATCCTCCAGCAGATGTGCTCGGCCCTCAGCAGCGGCGAGAACGTCAAGATCTCGGGCTTCGGGACTTTCCTGCTTCGCGACAAGGGCGAACGGGTCGGTCGCAATCCCAAGACGGGCGTGGAAGTGCCGATCACGCCAAGGCGCGTGATGACGTTTCGCGCCAGTCAAATGCTGAAGGACCGTATCGCCCAGGATTGAAGGGAAAACCCTTCGGGATAAGGCAGGTATGAGCGTTTCAGGCACCCCGTCAGATCAGGTTGCCAGTATAGCAACCCACGGTTCCGTGCCCTTGTTCGACGATGGCAAGGACCCGGAGGCGCTGCGCACTATCGGCGAAGTGGGCAAGGCACTGGGGATTCGTCCGCATGTCCTGCGTTACTGGGAAGAACAGTTTCCCGCCCTCAGCCCGATCAAGCGTAGCGGTTCGCGCCGGTATTACCGGCCCGAGGATGTGGCGCTGATTGCCCAGATCGACCATCTCGTCCACCGTGAGGGCTATACCTTGCGCGGCGCCGAGAAAGTCATCGCGGACAAGTTGTTGCAGCCAACTGCAAGCATTTCGGACACTGTTGCCGAAGTTGCCGCCAAGTCGGTCGATGAAGAGTTTTTCGGAAAACTTGCAGCGATTCGCGCCGGACTGGCTGCCGGGCTGGCCGCAGCCTAGGCGGCGCGGCTGCCAGCCTGCCATGCGGGCGGGCACCGGCTTGCTGAATGCCGCCATATCCAACCGACCTATTGATCTGTATGCGCGGTGGACGCCAAAGGCGGCGAGAGTTCCGGTGCGCAGTAACGCGCCGGAATTGCCCGGCCGCCTGCCGCTCCTTTCCCCGCTTCCCGGGGCCGAACCAGAAAGTCGCTGCCGCAGTCTCATGGAAGTGAATGTCCCCACTCTCGCCGACCTTGGCTGGAAGCCGGTTTTCAGCACGCAGGTGTCGGCCGAGGAAGACCAGCAGTGCCATCCGGTTCGCGTCATGGCCGTCCATCGCGGCATGATCTCAGTTGCGGGCGAGGGGCTGGAGGCCATGATTTCCCCCCGCATTTCCAATTCTCAGGGCGAGGAAGATCGTCCGACGGTGGGCGACTGGCTTCTTATCGACCGGGAGAGCCGGAAAGTGATGCGCATCCTGACCCGGGTGAACCTGTTCAAGCGTCCGGCGCCGGGTCATGGGCGGAGCATCCAGCTGATCGCCGCGAATGTCGACACGCTTTTCATCGTTGCCTCCTGCAATCAGGATTTCAGTGTTCCGAGGCTGGAGCGTTATCTCGTGCTGGCGCGCGAAGTCGGGGTGACGCCGGTCGTGGTGCTGACCAAAATCGACCTTACCGATGAGCCCGAGGCGTTTCGGGAGGCCGCGCGCGAATTGCAACCGGGTCTTCAGGTCGAACTCGTCAACGCGCGCGATCCCGCCAGCGTGGCCCGCCTTGCCGGGCGCTGCGGGCTTGGCGAGACAGTCGCGCTGCTGGGCTCTTCAGGCGTGGGCAAGTCCACGCTGGTCAACACGCTGCGCGGTTCAGACAGCATTCTGACCCAGGCGGTCCGCGAAATCGACGGCAAGGGGCGGCATACGACCACCGTGCGCGAAATGCACCGGCTCGATCAGGGGGGCTGGCTGATGGACACCCCCGGCATGCGCGAATTCCAGATTTCGGACGCGACCTCGGGCATTGCCGAGGTGTTCGACGATATCGTTGCCCTGACCCTGGAATGCCGCTTCACGAACTGCAGCCACGAGGCTGAGCCGGGATGCGCCATTCAGGCAGCCATGGCGCAGGGCACGCTGACACTCACCCGCCTTGAGCGATGGCGCAAGCTGTCTGCCGAGGACATCGTCAACACCGACAGCCTGGCGGAGCGGCGCAGCCGCACGCGCGGCACCGGAAAAAGGAAGTAACGTATGGCTGATCTATATCTCAAGGCTCTGGAATCCGAGCGCAAGAGCCTGTGGGCGGCTTGCCGCCTGAAGGGCCTTGCCAAGGGCACGCCCGAGCGGCTGAGGATCGAGGAACTGGACAAGCTGCTGGCTGAACACAAAGCCAAGAAGGCGGGCTGATCCCGCCCGTTCAGTCGTTCAGGTCAGGTCCCAGCGAAGGATCGAGATCGCGCGGGCGGATCAGATGGACCAGCCGCCCGCAGTTCTCGCCTAGATCGGCCCAGTTCTCGATATCGAGCTGGATCACGGCATAGGCGGCGGTGGGGAACTTGTCCTCCACCACGTCGCGCAGCGGGCTTGAGCCATCGTCCGGCACCAGGTCGAAGATCAGGTCTTCCAGGCCCGGATTGTGGCCCACCAGCATGATCGAGCGGGGCTCGCCATCCTGTTCGCGCAGCACTTCGATCAGTGTCGCCGAATTGGCGAGGTAGATGCGCCGGTCCCAGGTGATCGGTGGGGTTTCGCCTGCGGCTTCTCCGGCCAGTTCGATGGTCTGGGTCACGCGCACGGCGGGGGATGCGAGAATGCGCTTCCAGCCCACCAGGTTCTCCAGCCCGTAATCGCGAATGTGCTTGCCCATGACGCCCGCGCCAACCCGGCCACGCTTGTTGAGCGGACGGTCGAAGTCACGCAGGCGCGCGTCGTTCCAGTCCGATTTGGCGTGGCGGAAAATGCCCAGGGTTTTCATGATTGCGAACCAGTTCCTGCAGGCGAGGGATCAGATAAGCGGCCGGGTGTCTTCGGCCGGAACCGCCGGTGCCCCTGAAGCATGGCCGGCCACGCGATGTAAAGCCTCCTCCAGCGAAATACGCCGGATCGGGGTGCCTTGCGGGAAGGCCGAGAGCAGGCGCGAGGGGAACGCGGGCGAGAGCACCACGAAATGGCCATGGTCCTCGCGGCTGCGGATGAGGCGTCCGAATGCCTGCGCCAGCTTCGCGCGGATGAGCGAATCGTCGTAGGCGCTGCCTCCGTTCGCCAGCCGCCGTGCGCGGTGGAGGATCGAAGGGCGCGGCCAGGGCACCTGTTCCATTACGACGAGGCGCAGAGAATGGCCGGGTACGTCCACCCCGTCGCGCAGGGCGTCGGTGCCCAGCAGCGAGGCGGCGGGATCGTCGCGGAAGATGTCGACCAGCGTGCCGGTGTCGATTGGGTCGACATGCTGGGCATAGAGCGGCAGGCCGCCGCGTGCGAGGCGGTCGGCGATGCGGCCGTGGACCGCGCGCAGGCGGCGGATTGCGGTGAATAGGCCCAGCGCGCCGCCCTGCGAAGCCTCAATAAGGCGGCCATAAGCCCCCGCTAACGCGGGGATATCGCCCTTGGGAACGTCGGTCACGATCAGCACTTCGGCCTGCGCGGCATAGTCGAACGGACTTTGGTGCGCGGACAGGCGCGGTGCCACATCGATCTGCCCGGCGCCCGATTTGGCCACGGCCTTGTCCCAGTTCTCCCCGTCGCGCAGCGTGGCCGAAGTCAGCATCACGCCGTGCGCCGGTTCGAGCACGACTTTCGCGAAAGGCTTCATCGGGTCGAGCCAGCGGCGGTGGATGCCGATGTCGTATTCGCGCGCCTCCGACCGGTCCACCGCCAGCCAGTCGACGAATTCGGGATCGGCCGCACCGCCCAGCCGGTTGAGCAGCGATTCCCACGCGGCAAGGGTATCGATGCGCCATGTCAGCGAATGGCGGGCACCTTCCAGCCGCGCGCGGCCGGGGCCGTCGAGCCAGTCCGGCGGTTCTTCCAGCAACGCTTCCAGCCTCATGCCGAGCCGGATCAGCGGTTGGCGCAGTTCCACCAGCGCCATCCGCGCGGCCTGCGACACTTCGACGAAAGCGCCCTCCAGCCCCGCCGCCTCGGTTTCCAGCGCATAGCCTGCGTCCTGACCGCCGCTTTCATCGCGGGCGTAGACGGTGGCGCGCACGGCCGAGAGCAATTCCTCCAGCGGGCCGGAGGCGGCGTTTTCGGCCAGGCGCTGCATCCAGCCATCGCCGGGGAGGGCCTCTGCGGCAGCGCGCGCATCGGTGATGGCCTTGCCGCCGACCTCGTCATAGCTGGCGATGTCGGCGAGGCGTGCGGCGAGGCCCCGGCGGCGGCCGCGTGCGTTCTTTTCCGGGCCGATCACCCAGCGCCGCAGTTCGATCGCCTCGGCCCCGGTCAGGGCAGCGGCAAAGGTCGAATCGGCGGCGTCGAAAACGTGGTGCCCCTCGTCGAAGACGATGCGGGTGGGGCGTGATGCAGGATCGCGGCCGCGCGCGGCATTGACCATGACCAGCGCGTGATTGCCGATCACCAGGTCGGCGCCGATGCTGGCGCGGGTGGCGCGCTCGATGAAGCATTTGCGGTAGTGCGGGCAGCCGGCATAGACGCATTCGCCGCGCTGGTCGGTGAGCGAGGCTATGCCGCGCTGGCGAAACAGCGTGCCCAGCCAGCCTGGCAGATCGCCGCCGATCATGTCACCGTCGCGGCTATAGGCGGCCCAGCGCGCCACCAACTGCGCCAGGATCGCCGCGCGGCCCTGATAGCCGCCTTGCAGCGCGTCCTCCAGATTGAGCAGGCACAAGTAATTCTCGCGGCCCTTGCGCACCACGACCGGGCGGGTGCCGTCGGCGCGGCGTTCCGGCCAGGCGCGGCGGCTTTCCTGCCGGAGCTGGCGTTGCAGCGCCTTGGTATAGGTGGATACCCAGACCGTGCCGCCGGACTGCTCGGTCCACAGCGAGGTGGGGGCGAGGTAGCCCAGCGTTTTGCCGATGCCGGTGCCGGCCTGCGCCAGCAGGACATGCGGCCGGCCAGACCGTTCGCGCGGAGCGAATGCGTGGGCGGCCTCTGCGGCGTAGGCCCGCTGGCCGGGGCGCTGTTCGGCGCTGGATCCGGTCAATTGCGCCAACCGGGCCAGCACGGCCTCGTCTTCCAGCACGATCTGGCGAGGCTGCGCGGGTTCGGGGCTTTCCTCCCATTCGGGCAGGCGGGTGAACAGCCAGCGCTCGGCGCGTTCCGGGCGGCGGACGCGGGCGGATAGCAGGGTGGACCAAGGCCAGCGCATCTTGGTGAGCGATTGCAGTGCAGTCCATGCGCCTTCACGCTCGGGCCATTGGTCGCTTTCGCACATTTCGAGCAGGGCGCCTGCCGCTTCCTGAAGCAGGCGGGGGACGTCAGGGTCTCCGGTTGGCTCGGTCAAACCCAGCGCGTGGGCGAGGCCCTTGGGTGTGGGCACCACGAAGCGCGCCGGATGGATGAAGGCGTAAAGCTCCAGCAGGTCCAGCCCGGCCAGGTCGGGATAGCCAAGCCGCGTTGCCAGCAGCGGGGCGTTCAGGATCAGCTGCGGCGTGTCTGCCGCCACCGTCACCGCTTCACCCTTGGAGATCGTGCGCGTCGCATCGCCATCGCGGCGCCAGCAACCGCTGTGACTGGCATGAAGTGCGGGAAGGGGCAGGACGGCCATAAAGCCGTCTTAGGGACGGCGCGGCGCCTTGGGAACGGCGGGTCCAAGGATGCTCACGCAAAAATTACAGGCCGATACATTTTTGGCTCTTGCAAGAGATTGTTCTAGATATATCTTAGAGCCATCATGAAAGATATGGAACGCCAGATGAGAAACGAAGACAACACACAGGAGCGCGGTCACGGACGTGGCCGCAGGGACCGCAGGTTCGGTCATGGCCATGGGTTAGACGGGGAGACGCTGATGGCCGCGATGATGGCCAGGGCAGAGGAGGGCGTGGACGAAGTTCGCGCGGTGCTCCGCCGGCGCGGCAAACATGCCATGGTGCGGGGCCTGATGGGCGCCGGCGCTTTCGGCGGTCGCGGCGGGTTCGGGGAAGGCTTCCCCGGCGGGCGCGGCGGTTGGGGCATGGGGCCCGGTGGTCCCGGCGGCGGCCGTGATGGCGGCGGCCGCGGTGGCCCCGGCGGTGGACGCCGCAAGCGCCTGTTCGATCAGGCCGAACTGCAGACGCTGCTTCTGGCGCTGATCGCGGAAAGCCCGCGCCACGGCTACGACTTGATCCGCGAGATCGAGGCGCTTTCGGGCGGCGACTATGCGCCCAGTCCGGGCGTGGTCTACCCCGCGCTGACCTATATGGAGGAATCGGGCCTGATCGCGCCGGTCGCCGATGAAACATCGCGCAAGGCTTTCGGGCTGACCGACGAGGGCCGAGCCAAGGCCGAGGCTGACAGCGCCAAGGCCGCAGAACTCAAGGAGCGCCTCACCGCGCTTGCCGCCCAGCGCGACAAGGTGGACCCTGCGCCGGTGCGCCGGGCCATGCATGCGCTCAAGACCGCGATGTTCGACCGCCTCTCGCAGGACGGCGCGGACCGCGAACTGGTCCTCAAGGTGGCCGATGCCATCGACGAGGCCACCCGCAAGATCGAAAGGATCGAAGGTTGAACACCATCGAAGCAAACGTGAAGACGGCCAGCGGCGGCAAGTACGTCAAGCAGTTGTGCAACCACTGGAGCCATAAGCTGGAAACGCATCTGGAGGGAGAAACCGGAACGGTGACCTTTCCCACGGCTGTCGCCACCATGACTGCGGATGATAGCGGCATCGCCATCGCCATCACCGGCGAGAGCCGCGAGGATGTGGAGAAGCTGACCGGCGTGGTGGCTAGCCACATCGACCGCTTCGCCTTTCGCGAGGCGCCGCTGACTTACGAGTGGTCCTGGCGCGAGGGATGAAACGGGGAAGGGCGGGCCAGTGCGCCCGCCCGCATCTCCATTTGCCCCGCGTCATTTACACTGCGTCATCCTGACGTTGGCTGTGGGCGGTTGGCTGCGACGCCGCATTCCCGAAAACGACTCCACACTTGCGAAAATCGCGCTTTTCGCCAATGAGCGCGGCCATGACTGAAAATGCCCTGATCGAAGCCGCACGCGTATCCAAGGCCTGGCCCTTCCAGGAGGCCCAGAAGCTGCTCAAGCGTTATCCGCAGGGCAAAACCGCCCCTGACGGTACGCCTGCGCCGGTGCTGTTCGAGACCGGGTATGGCCCCTCGGGCCTGCCGCATATCGGCACTTTTCAGGAAGTGCTGCGCACCACGCTGGTGCGCCGCGCCTATGAAGCGCTGACCGGCGGCGCGCCAACCCGCCTTGTCGCCTTCTCGGACGACATGGACGGGCTGCGCAAGGTGCCCGACAACCTTCCGAACGGCGATCTGCTGCGCGCCAACCTCGGCAAGCCGCTCAGCCGCATCCCCGATCCGTTCGGCACGCATGAGAGCTTTGCGCATCACAACAATGCGATGCTGCGCGATTTCCTTGACCGTTTCGGCTTCGACTACGAATTCGTCTCGGCCAGCGACCGCTACAATTCCGGCGATTTCGACGCCGCGATGAGCAACGTTCTGGCCCATTACGAGGGTATCATGGGCGTCATGCTGCCGACCCTGCGCGAAGAGCGCCGCAAGACCTATTCGCCGGTCCTTCCGGTCTCGCCCACCAGCGGCGTGGTGCTACAGGTTCCCGTCGAGGTACTGGACGCCGCCACCGGCATGATCCGCTTCACCGACGAGGACGGCACCGTCATCGAGCAGACCGCGTTCGGCGGCCAGGCCAAGCTGCAGTGGAAGGTCGACTGGGCGATGCGCTGGTACGCGCTGGGCGTCGACTATGAGATGTGCGGCAAGGACCTGACCGATTCGGTCACGCAGTCGGGCAAGATCGTCCAGATCCTTGGCGGCAAGCGCCCCGAAGGCCTGATCTACGAGCTGTTCCTGGATGAGAACGGCGAAAAGATATCCAAGTCCAAGGGCAACGGCCTGACCATCGACCAGTGGCTGACCTACGGCACCGAAGATTCCCTGGGCTTCTATCTGTTCCGCGAACCCAAGAGCGCCAAGCAGCTTCATGTGGGCGTAATCCCCAAGGCCGTCGACGAATACTGGCAGTTCCGGGGCAACCTGGCGGGTCAGGCGCTCGACAAGCAGCTCGGCAACCCGGTCTGGCACCTGCTGCGCACCAATGGCGACATGCCGGGTGCCGGCGATACCGTGCCGGTGACCTTTGCGCTGCTGCTCAACCTTGTGGGCGTTCTGGGCGCGGACGCAACGGCGGAGCAGGTGTGGTCGTATCTCGGCAATTACGTAGCCGACGCCAACCCTGAGGCGCACCCCGCGCTGGCCGACATGGTGCGCGCCGCGCTGGCGACCAACCGCGACTTCATCGCGCCGACCCTCAAGCGCCGGGCTCCGTCCGCGAATGAGGCCGAGGCGCTGAAAGCCCTCGACGCGCAGCTTGCCGCTGCCGGGGCAGATGTCACTGCCGAAGACCTGCAGAACGCCGTCTACGAGATCGGCAAGAACGAGGCCTATGGCTTCGAGAACCTGCGCGACTGGTTCAAGGCGCTTTACGAAACTCTGCTTGGTTCGCCTCAGGGCCCGCGTATGGGTAGCTTCATCGCCCTTTACGGTGTGCCCGAGACGCGCAAACTGATCGCAGAGGCATTGAGCGCCGCCTGATGCACGGCGTCCCCCGGTCCCCCGAAGAACTCTGCGAGGAACTGCTCGGCCGCAAGCTGGTCGACGTGGACCATGAGGAGCGGCGGGTGCTCGAACGCATTGCGTCGGGCACCCTAATGGGCCCGGACGCGCAGGAGGAAGCGGCGCTCCATGCCACTTTCGCCGACAAGCTGGCGGACCGGGTGGCTGCCGTCGGCGGTTCGTGGGGCTTCATCATCGCCTTTGGCGCGGTGCTGTTCGGGTGGATGCTGATCAACAGCAGCGTCCTGGAAATGTTCGGGCTGCATCCCTTCGATGCCTACCCCTACATCTTCCTAAACCTGATGCTGTCGACGCTGGCGGCGATCCAGGCGCCGGTCATCATGATGAGCCAGAACCGCGCTTCGGACAAGGATCGCATCGCCGCCCGCCACGACTACGAGGTCAACTTGCGCACCCAGTTGGAGATCATCCGGCTGCACAAGCGCATGGATCACCTGTTCGAAATTCTCGCTACCCGCTCTCCGGCCAAGGGCGGCGCGGACACCTGAGCAATCCAGCGGTCGACCACCGTTTCCAGAACCGGCAGCGGTAGGGAGCCCGATCCCAGCACGGCGGCATGGAAGCCGCGAATGTCGAAGCGGTCCCCCAGCATCGCCCGCGCCTTCGTCTGCAGGCGCTGGATGGTGAGAGCGCCGATCTTGTATGACAGCGCCTGCGCCGGCATCGCGATATAGCGATCCACTTCGGTCTCGGCATCGCTGCGGCCCATCCCTGAATTGGCCAGCATGTAGTCTATCGCCTCGGTGCGCGACCAGCCCTGCGCATGGATGCCGGTATCGACCACGAGACGCATGGCGCGCAGCATCTCGTCGTCGAGCGTGCCCCAGTGCTGCAGCGGGTCCCGGTAGAGGCCCATGGGATAGCCCAGCGTCTCGGCATAGAGCGCCCAGCCTTCGACGAAGGCGCTGTTGTCGCCGTAACGCTGGAATGGCGGCAGGTCGGCATTGGCGCGTGCCAGGGTGACCTGAAGGTGATGGCCGGGCACGGCTTCGTGAAGGTAGAGCGTGGTCATGCCGCTGAGGAAGCGGTGCGGCAGGTCATAGGTGTTGAAGAAGAACACGCCGGGGCGGCCGCGATCTGGTGAGCCTTCGGCGTAGGAGCCCCCGGCCTCGAAGCGGCCGCGGTAGACGGGATAGGGCTCGATCAGCAGGGGCGCGGCAGGGCCCCGCGCGAAGTAACGCGGCAAGGCGGCGTCGACTTCGCGGCCGATGCGCGCGAAACCCTGGGCCAGTTGCTCGGCGGACTTGGGGTGAAAGCGGGAATCGCTGCGCAGCCGCTCGAAGAAGGCGTCAAGATTGCCCGTGTCGCCCAGTTCGCGCTGCACCCCTTCCATCTCGCGGCGGATGCGTGCGACTTCGGATAGGCCGAGCTTGTGCACATCGTCCGGCGCCAGCGGCAACGTCGTCTCGCGGTAGATCAGGATGCGGTAAAGCTGCGCGCCGCCCTTCATCTGTGACAGGCCCACACCATGGGGCGCGGCGAGCAGGTATTGCTCGGCAAGGAACGTGCGCAGGCGGCGGTAGGCGGGCAGGACGTGGTCGTGGACGGCGGATGCGAACGCGGTACGCAGGGCTGCGCGCCGGCTTTCGGGCACCGTGTCCGGGAACTGGGCCAGCGACTGCAGAAACGGCGAATCCGCCTCGCTGCGGGCAAGGATCGCGTCGATCTGGGCGATCATGTTCTCGACCGTCAAGCGCGGTTCGATCACCTGGCTGGCCAGCCCTTCGCGAAAGCGCAGGACCGCATTGTCGATCATCTGAGGGAAGACACGGTAAAGCGCGAGGGCACGCGCATAGTCGTCCTCATCGGCGTAGGCGATCACGCCGCCGGGGGCCATGAGCGAGGGAAACTCGACATGCAGGCCGCCGAAGTGGTTGAACGGGCGCACGTCCGTCAGCGCGCGTATTTCCGGGCGTAGCGCAGCCAGTTCCTGGTCCTTGAGGGCGGCGAAGACGTCATAGGAAATCTGCAAATCGGCTGGCAGGTCGGCGCGGCGGATCGTCGCCAGCGTGCTGCGGCTGCGGCGCGCGGACGCCTGCTGGTCGCGCGCGAGGGCGTCGGTATAGATGCGGGAAAGGTCCGCGATATCGTCGACATCGCCGCGATAGAGCGCGGCCAGCGGGTCGAGCGCCTCTTCGCGCGCGGCATCGTCGGCGAAAAGGTCTCGCAGGCGGTTGGCCGGGGTCTCGGCGTTGGAAGGGGCCTTTGCGGCAGCCTCAGGGGCAACCTGAGGGGCAGCCGCAAGCGCAGCCGTTCCCGGCAGTGCCGCAGCGGCGCTGGCAAGTGCCAGTGCCGCGATCCTGGACCCTGTTCGCCCCGTCATTGCCAGGTGCGGGCCCGGAACCACTTGGTGACGACGTATTTTACGCCTCGTACCACCGGCCTGGCGGCGTGCAGGGTCCAGGGATTGGGAGCGCCGCAAGGCTGGGCATTGTTCCATAGCAGCAGGGTTCCTGCGCGCGGGGGAATGCTGAATTCCATGCGGGGAAAGTCAGTGACACCGCCTTCGTCGACGGCGTTGAGATAGACCATGGCCGTCCAACTGCGCTGCCCGCCGCAACGCCGCTCGCGCTGCCAGTAACGCGAACCGGTGTCGAACCAGTCACAATGCTCGCGAAAGTACTGCCCGCATCGGTAGCGCTGCCCCTGGGCGGATTCTCCGCAGGCAGAAGCGATGCCGGTCAAGATGGAAATGCGTGTCTCCAGGTCCTGCACACAGGTGTCCATCGCGTCGAGGTCGCCTGAGAAGCTGGTCCGGTAGTCGGGCCAGTCGGCACCGTCAATCAGGCTGGAGGGGCAGGCTACGGCATCGATCGCCGCCATCAGGTGGACGCGGGCCAGGGCCGGCAGGAAGTCGTCGATGGCGTAGATTTCCGCGCGCTCGTCAGGGAGGCGCCGCACGCAGGTTTCACCGGCAAGCCGTTCGCGAACGCTGGCGCCTATCCGGGCGAGGGCCTTGCGGTCGGGATGGGCGGGAATTGTCATCTGCCGGCTAGAGTACCTGCGATGCCCTGCAGATCAATTGCTGCCCTCGCCGCGGCTGGTGAAAAGTAATTTGCGGCTGCCTTCTAAGGAAAACCCCCAGGCTCGTCGAACCTGAGGGTCTTCCGCTTTCAGTTTTTCCGGCCGCTTACCAGAAAAAGTCGTAAATCACGTCGACCACTTCGCCGCTGTAGATGTCCACCAGCATCACGTCGTTATAGTAACGAACCCAGCGATACGGGCCGTAGACTTCCGGCAGACGATACTGCCACGGGTCGTTCACCCAGTAGCGGTTGCCGTAGAACATCGACCCCAGCGAGAAGCCGATGCCCACGCGCCGGTACGAGTAGTTCTGGTAAGGTGAGTAATAACGGCCGATCTGGTAAGTGGAGCGATTGCGACTGCGATAGCTCTGCCAGTCATACCGATTGTCGCGGCGCCAGCTGTTACGGTCCCAGTTGCGGTTCTGGTTGTTGCCATTGCCGCGCCAGCGGTCGTTGTCACCGCGCCGGTCGTTGTTGTTGCCATTGCCGCGCCAGCGGTCGTTGTCACCGCGTCGGTCGTTGTTGTTGCCGTTGCCGCGCCAGCGATCATTGTCACCGCGCCGGTCATTATTGCCCTGCCAGCCCGAGCCGCGGTCGCGATTATCATCGCGGCGGTCGTTGTTGTTTTGCCAGGACGAGCCACGGTCGCGGTTGTCGCCCCGGCCGTTGTTACGGTCGTTGCCGCGATCGACGCGCACGTTGCCTTGCGGCGGGTTGGTGCGGCTTACCGGCTCGCCGTTACGGGTGCCGCCAGCCCAACCCGGAAGGTTACGGCGGATTTCGTTGGGGCTTGCCTGCTGGCCCTGCGGCGGGCGCTGTTGCTGGCGCTCCACCTGCTGTTGCGGGCGGGGTTGACCGGCATTGCCGCGCCAGTTGCCACGCTGGCCATCATTCCCGCGTGCCTGTGGTTGGCCCTGAGGTTGAGGCTGGGGACGGGCAGCTTCACGCTGGGCGCGTTCCCCGCGATCACCGTCGCCGCGCTGCGCGAAGGCGGGCGTGGACATCCCCGCGACCGCCAGCGCCATGGCGCCGGCCGTGAACAGTACACCTGCTTTTGTCTTTATAATATTTGGCATTGTTCCGGTCTCCAAAACCGAATTCGCCGGACGGCGATCGCGGCTCATCGTGGAACAACCAATAATGCATCGCCGCTGTCGCGGACGTTAACCGCACTGTTGCTCGCCGTTCATTTTCGGGATTGTGAACATGAACAGGTCGCCATCCCGGTTGCGGAATGGCGGCCTGTTTCATGTGGCGGCGAGCGCGGGCTGAGCCGCGCCTGCGGTCAGCGCGTCAGCTTCTTGTAGGCCAGCGCGGTCGGACGGTCGGCAGCGTCGCCCAGACGGCGGCGCTTGTCTTCCTCGTAAGCGGCGAAGTTGCCTTCGAACCATTCGACGTGGCTGTTGCCCTCGAAAGCGAGGATGTGAGTGGCGAGACGATCGAGGAAGAAGCGATCGTGGCTGATGACCACGGCGCAGCCCGCGAAATTCTCGATGGCTTCTTCCAGCGCGCCCAGCGTTTCCACGTCGAGGTCGTTGGTCGGTTCGTCGAGCAGCAGGACGTTGCCGCCCAGCTTGAGCATCTTGGCCATGTGGACGCGGTTGCGTTCACCGCCCGAGAGCTTGCCGACGTTCTTCTGCTGATCGCCGCCCTTGAAGTTGAACGCACCGACATAGGCGCGAGTCGACATCTCGTGCTTGTTGACCGTCATGTAGTCGGCGCCCTCGGAGATTTCCTCCCAGACGTTCTTCTTGGGATCGAGGTGGTCGCGGCTCTGGTCGACGAAGCCGAGGTGGACGGTCGAACCCATCTCGATCGAACCCGAATCCGGGGTTTCCTTGCCGGTGATGAGCTTGAACAGCGTGGATTTACCCGCGCCGTTCGGGCCGATCACACCGACGATCCCGCCCGGCGGCAGGATGAACGAGAGGTTCTCGAACAACAGCTTGTCGCCGTAGGCCTTGGAAACGTCCTTGACCTCGATGACCTTGCCGCCGAGGCGCTCGGGCACCTGGATGACGATCTGGGCCTTGCCGGGCTTGCGGCCGGCCTGGGCATCCTGAAGCTGCTCGAACTTGCGGATACGCGCCTTGGACTTGGTCTGGCGCGCGGCCGGGGTCTGGCGGATCCACTCGAGTTCTTCCTTGAGCGCCTTGGCGCGCCCGGATTCCTCGCGGTCTTCCTGGTCCATGCGCTTGGACTTCTTCTCGAGGTAGGTCGAGTAGTTGCCCTCGTACGGGAAATACTTTCCGCGGTCGAGTTCCAGGATCCAGCCCACCACGTTGTCGAGGAAGTAGCGATCGTGGGTGATCATCAGCACCGCGCCCGCGTATTCCTTGAGGTGGTTTTCCAGCCATTCGACGGATTCGGCGTCAAGGTGGTTGGTCGGTTCGTCGAGCAGCAGGATCGAGGGCTTCTGGATCAGCAGCCGGGTCAGCGCGACGCGGCGCTTTTCACCGCCGGAAAGGCTTTCCACCGGCCAGTCGCCCGGCGGGCAGCGCAGTGCTTCCATCGCGATTTCGAGCTGGTTGTCCAGCGTCCAGCCGTCGACGGCGTCGATCTTGCCTTGCAGGTCCCCCATCTCCTCCATCAGCGCGTCGAAATCGACGTCTTCCGGCGGATCGCCCATGATGTTGGAGATCTCGTTGAAACGGTCGACGAGGTCGGCGGTTTCGCGTGCGCCGTCCTTGACGTTTTCCAGAACCGACTTGGTCGGGTCCAGCTCCGGCTCCTGCTCCAGATAGCCGACGGTGATGTTCTCACCGGCCCAGGCTTCGCCGGTGAAATCGGTGTCGATGCCGGCCATGATCTTGATAAGCGTGGATTTACCAGCGCCGTTGGGACCAACGATGCCGATCTTGGCGCCCTGGTAGAACTGCAACGAGATGTCGCTGAGTACCGGCTTGGGAGCGCCGGTGAAGGTCTTGGTCATGCCCTTCATGACGTATGCGTACTGGGCGGCCATGGGCGTCCTTTGGATGGAAGAATACGATATGGGAGTTCTTGGCAACGGCCCTTACAGGCCCGGACATGCGCCCGCAAGATGGGCGGGCATCGAGCGCGCCCCGGTTCAGCCGCGACGGCGCAGGGCTTCGACCAGTTGGCGCACAAGGCGGGGCAGGAAGGCCAGCCCGGCGGTCACCATCGGCACGCAAAGGATCGCCCAGTAGAAATTCACCGGCCGCGCGAATCCGGCGAGCAGGATCACGATAGCGCCGAGCCAGGGCAGGGCGATCCGCGCCAGCGCGGCAGGTGCGCCGAGGAAGCCCACCAGTGCGAGCAGGGCGACAAGGTAGGACAGCGGCGGCGGCAGGAGGTTGATGAGCGTCACGTCCACGATATCCCGCAAGGGCGCCGCGGGCCCGCGCATCCCGCCCCACCCTTGCGAAAGCGCGTCGCCCGGCAGCGAGAGCGGTGTCACGGCGAGTTTGTGCAGATAAAGCGCAATGGCATAGGCAGCGAGCAGGGCGATCCATGCAGCGGCCTCGCGCTTTCTGCCGCCGCGCAGGGCCCAGAATGCAGCGATGGGCACGAAAGGCAGCGCCAGTTCGCGGATCGCCAGCGCGCAGGCGACGGTGAGCAGCGCGGGGACCCACAGGCCGCGCGCCAGCAGCGCGGTCGCCAGCGCGACGAGGACGCCGGCCCACAGTTCATGAGTCACCACCAGATTGGCGCTGGCGACCATGGCGCCGCCGATGAGGACAAGCAGTGCCGCGCCCACCCGCTCGGCGGCGCTGCCCAGCGGGCGCAGCATCGCGTACCAGGCGAGGACGGTGACCGCCAGCAGCGCGCCCAGCAGCAGGTGCGCCGCTTTCAGCCCCAGCGCCGCCTCGATCCAGGCAAGGGTCGGGGGGCGGACAGTGACGAAGGGGCTGGTGGGAAAGCCAATCGGAAGAGCGTCGT
>Ga0308165_1002898_pt1 | contig 19397 bp, 17 predicted proteins | sample PhyWR2_FD_201032 | JGI IMG/M metagenome (GOLD analysis project Ga0308165, IMG submission 201032) | Phyllosphere microbial communities from UC Gill Tract Community Farm, Albany, California, United States - DLSLW.R2 | ecosystem: Host-associated > Plants > Phyllosphere > Unclassified | place: USA...
ACACAGCAACTGTGGCACTCGCATAGCGGAACAAAATCAAAATATTGGAGAGCAAAAAACAGCAGGAGTTTATGGTCAGAGAATACAAGAAAAGTGACATTGTCACCTATCTAAACTCTCAGCAATGTACTCTGTCTTTCGCTCTGCCGGCGCTCTCCCGCGCTCATCGATGAGGAATCATTAACTTCATGATTACGACGACGGTAATCGCTCGGACTAACACCAACGCGCTTGCGGAATACGCGTGAAAAATAGAGCTGATCGTCGTAGCCCACCACGCGGCCAATGGTTGCAATGGGTTCTTGAGTGGTTTGCAGCAGGAGCTTGGCGCGGATAACCCGCTGATCTTCACGCCATCGCAGAATATTCACACCAACCTGTTCACGGAAAAGATGTGCAAGGCGCGACGGAGATAAGCAAACGTGTTTCGCTACGTCTTCAATGCGCAACTCATCGGCCAAATTGCCGGTAATAAACTGACAGGCTTCAATAATACGAGCATCCATAATGCGCTGTGGTGCCTGAGGATCTTCTTCCATCGCGCGCAGCAACAGCCGCTCGAGTAAATTCATTGCCAGTTCTTCAGCAAAGCGACGACCCGATTTGTGTGTTTGCTCAATATTGGCAAATAGACGATCAAACTCTAGCAATGTATTTTCAGGCAGCACCATGTGCCCTACGCCGTTAACCTGGCTGTGCCATTCCAACCAGTCGGCCCAATAGGCGCGCGGACGAAAATAGACCCAGCGGTGATACCAACAATCGCTTTCCGATGAGCGTCCATAAAAATGACTGGCTTTCGGCGGAAATAACAGCAACTCTCCCGGTTTGCTGTATAACGTTTCTTCTCCCTCTTTGCCGCTAAAAATGCGGCCTTCACCTTTGATCGTCAAATTGAGGATATAGCCTTTCATGCCCTCAGGACGATCAATAAAGAAGTCTAATGGTCCATCGGCAGTAATCGGCGTTAATCCTGCGACCAAATAAGCGTTAAAACTGTATCCCGGCAATAAGGGGTTTGGTTGTGGGTCCTGCGTTAAACGTTGATACATCGTCCCTCCCATCCATTAGTAAACCACCTAATCAGTTTACAGAGCAGCGAAAACGCTGCTCATAATTGCTGTAAAAATGTGAAGCAGATAAATAATTATCTATAATTTAAACTTAACAATCAGGACTCACCCTATTTCAGCTCACGTTTCAGGCGTAAATTTTGTCCCCTATGGGATTACCCCAGACTTTTCTTGGAGAGCTGTTTGTAGCGGTCAAAAATTACCGCTGCCAGCAAGATAACCCCGCGCACCACGTACTGAGAGAACGGTGAAATATTCAGCAAATTCATCGCGTTTTCCACCGTACCCAAAATCAGTACACCCGCGATGACATAAGATATTTTGCCAATCCCCCCCTTGAGCGATACGCCCCCCAGCACGCAGGCCGAGATCACAATCAGCTCATAGCCAATTGACGTCATTGGCTGACCGCTGGTCATGCGCGAAGCCAAAATGATCCCCGCCGCCGCCGATACCAACCCCGACAACACGAAGATAATAATTTTGGTACGTACCACCGGAACCCCAGCCAGACGAGCGGCCTCTTCGTTACCGCCAATCGCTAAGGTATTTCGCCCAAAAGTGGTTCTATTGAGCAAGAAACCGAACAGAATAAAACAGATAACGGTGATCCAAATCGGTGCCGGTAGTCCTAGCCAGTTGGCATAACCCAATTCAAAAAAACGCTCATCTTCGATGCCCACCGCTTTACCATCTGAAATAATGTAGGCTAAGCCGCGCACAATCTGCATCGTAGCTAACGTGGTGATCAACGCATTAATCTTTAAACGAGCAATAACAAAACCGTTCACCAAACCACATACCGCACCCAGCAGCAAACCGGCAAAAATGCCGATCCATAGGCTTTCGGTCATGTTAATGACCACAGCCGCAGTAACGCCCGCACAGGCAATGACCGAGGCAACTGACAGGTCAAAATCACCCGATGCTAAGCAAAACAGCATCCCACAGGCCACCATGCCTGACATCGAGATAGCCAGCCCCAGCCCCTTCATATTGATAAACGACCCAAAATTAGGCACAAAAATCAAACAGGCAATAAATAGCGCGGCAAACACCACTAGCATGCCGTAACTATCCCAAATGCGGCTGAGATGAAGCCCCTTTTTTCCTGCTTTAACCGTCGCCGGCGTAGACGTGACACTCGACATAATTCTGCTCCTAGACTTTTTCAGGCCGCATGAGAGGAAGTGGATATACCCGGCATGGCGAGCGCCAGCGCTTTGGCCTCGCTGGCGTCTTCACGCAGCAACTCGCCAGACACTGCGCCCTCACGCATCACAATGATGCGATCGGCAAGGCCAAGCACCTCAGGCAAATCACTCGATGCAAACAGCACGGCAATACCCTGCTCTGCCAGCTGATAGATCACATGATAGATTTCGTGTTTAGCGCCTACGTCAATGCCGCGCGTCGGCTCGTCCAGTAAAATGACCTTCATATCTTCAGACAGCCAGCGTCCCAAAATGGCTTTCTGCTGATTGCCACCGGAGAGATTCATAATCAGTTGTTCTGGACTTGGGGTTTTGATATTTAGCGCACTGATACGTTGATCCGCATTCTTAACTTCCCACGGATGATTTATCAGGCACCCTGCGGTTAGCGTATTGCGCCGTGCGCTGATGTTAATATTCTCGCGCACCGAATGAACGGGAATAATGCCGTCTGCTTTGCGATCCTCAGGGCATAGCATCATACCTTGGCGTATCGAATCTATCGGGCTGCGCACCTGCATATCATGCCCGTCCAACAGCACTTTTCCCTGCGTGATTTTGGTGCCACCAAACAGTGCTTTCATCAGTTCGCTACGGCCAGCACCGACTAATCCAAAGAGCCCAACAATTTCGCCTTGTTTGACCTGCAACGAAACCGGCTGCTTAACACCCGGTGCCAACACCTCTTCAACCGCAAGACGAACCGGCCCATGTTCACGCGGCTGATAGCCGTAAACATCACCCAAATCACGTCCCACCATGGCCTGAACCAACGACTCATGATTGACCTGCTGCATGTCGACAAACGTTTTTACATATTTGCCATCTTTAAACACCGTAATGGCATCGCTCAATGCGAAGATCTCTTCCATGCGATGTGACACATAGATAATCACGCGCCCTTCCGCCCGAAGTTCGCGGATCACGCGAAATAGCTGTTCTATTTCCCGCGACGACAGCGAGCTGGTGGGTTCATCAAAAGCAATCACTTTGGCATTTCGTGCCAGTGCCTTAGCGATCTCAACCATCTGCCACTGGCCGATGGAGAGATATTTCAGCGGCGTTTGCGGATCAATATCCAACCCTAAATGTTCAAGCTGCAAACGGCTTTCGTAATTCAGCAGTGAATTATTCACGAAGCCTTTTTTAGCCGGTAACTGGCCCAGATAAATATTTTCAGCCACCGTCATTTCAGGCACTAAATGCAGCTCTTGGTAAATAATGGCCACGCCAGCATCTAGCGCATCGGTGGTTTTATTGAATTGAACCGACTCGCCTTTAAGCACAATTTCACCCTGCGTCGGCGTATAGCTGCCGCTGAGAATTTTCAGCAACGTTGATTTTCCCGCGCCGTTTTCGCCCATCAGGGCATGGATCTGACCGGCTTGGCAGCTAAAACTGATGTCATCCAGCGCCTTCACCCCAGGAAATGTTTTCCCGATATGGCGGAATTCCAAATAGGGTACGTTGGAGGTCATAAACCCTCTCCTTGCCAGCCTGCGACCAAAGCAACAGTTGGCTAAAGTCATGAATTGATAGGATCTCGCCCTCGAAGTACGAGATCCGTTTCACTTTAAAATGAAGACTGCCGCTATAACCCTTTCTTTTTCAGTTCTTCTTTGAAGTTATCACGCGTGATCAGCACCACGTCGGTCACCGCCGTGAACTTGGCGGGCTCAACGTCTTTCGTCACCCAATCATTCAGCATCTGGATGCTCTTGTAGCCATGGATATCGGGGCTTGGTAACAGAGAACCGTAGAAGCCCGTTGGGTTGGCTTTAGAAAGTTCGCTAACCGCATCGACGCCGTTGATACCAATACCGATGACGTTATCGGCTTTAAATCCTTGGCCTTCCGTTGCGCGCACGCCGCCAAGAACGGTGTTGTCATTCATGCCAACGATCAGCCAGTTTTTGACTTTCGGATACTGAACTAACATGGAGTTGGCCGCGTCAAACGCGCCGGGAATATCATTCGATTTGGTTGGCACCTTGTAGATTTGTTTTTCAGGGAAGCCCGCCGCTTTTAATGCATCCATTGAGCCTGTGGTACGGCGACGTGCGGTATCCAGTTCATCGGCGGTAATCGCCATCACCCCAGTTTCATCGACTTTCCAGCCGCGCTTGTTCATCTCTTTCCACAGCTCTTGCCCTTGGCGCGCGCCAATTTCACTGGCCGCCATCATCACCAATGGCACATTTTCCATCGGCTTGCCTTTGGCATTCACAAACTGATCGTCGACGGCGATAACTTTTAAATCGTAGCTACGCGCCTTAGCGATAATCGCAGGGCCTAACTTGGGATCGGGAGTACAAATGACAAAGCCTTTAGCACCGCTGGCAGCGAGGCTATCAATCGCGTTTAACGTTTTCTCACCGTCAGGAACGGCAATTTTAATCACGTCGAATCCCAAATCCTTTCCGGCTTTATCGGCAAATGCCCATTCCGTTTGGAACCAAGGTTCTTCCGGTTGCTTAACCAAGAAACCGAGTTTCATGTTCTCGGCCATAGCGGATTGTGACATAACGGCAGCCAGTCCAATGGCAGCCAAAGCCTTAGTGAATTTATGCATATTTCTAACTCTCCAATTTCGTCATTCTTATGTAGCAGATTTGTCATGCAGACCATGCTGTTTAACGACGCAAAGCTAGGTGTACGAATTTAGGGGGTTTAGCGCAGCAGATACCAAACATATTGATATCACGCTGCAATGTAAGGTCGTTGTGTAGGACGGGCTAAGTTGTAGCGGCTAATTAAAGAACAAATAGAGAGCAAAATCACACCAGAAAAATACAGCCATTTTGTGCATATATTTAGCAATTCAATAACAATCAAAACTTTTGATGCGGGTCACATAAAAGCAAGTCGTAGCTGAAAAATACATACATGTAGCTAAGCCATCCTCACGCTAAAGGGGGCCTATTTCCTATGTTGGTTAGCAGTGAAATCTATATAACAGGAGATAGGGAATGCGCGTGAACCCCATTGCAATCGGGCTGGATTTTGGTAGTGACTCGGTGCGTTCGCTCGCCGTGGATTGTGTGACCGGTCAGGAGTTAGATACCGAAGTCGTCTACTATCCGCGCTGGAAACAAGGACTGTTTTGCGATGCGCCCGCCAACCAATTTCGCCACCATCCGCTCGACTATATTGAATCGCTCGAAAAGGCGATCAAAGCTGTGGTAGCAAGAATGAGTGCGGAACAACGTGCTGCGGTGGTCGGGATCGGTGTCGATTCCACCGGCTCAACGCCAGCGCCGATTAATGATGACGGCGATGTGCTGGCATTACTGCCGGAATTTGCCAATAACCCGAATGCGATGTTTGTGTTGTGGAAAGACCATACCGCTATCGAAGAAGCTGAGGAAATCAACCAGCTATGCCGCAACGGTTCGTTCCCTGACTACACGCGCTATATCGGCGGCGTGTATTCGTCTGAGTGGTTCTGGGCGAAAATTCTGCATATCAGCCGTCAAGATCGCGCGGTACGTCAGTCCGCAGCCTCATGGATTGAACTTTGCGACTGGGTGCCTGCGCTGTTGTGCGGTAAACAGCAGCCGCATCAGTTAAAGCGTGGCCGTTGCAGCACCGGACACAAAGCCCTTTGGCATCCATCATGGGGCGGTGTTGCTCCACGCGAATTTCTTGAAGCGCTCGATCCTTGCCTCAGCGAAAACCTGCAACAGCCTCTGTTTAGCGAAACCTACACCGCCGATCTTCCCGTGGGGAAATTAAGCGATGAATGGGCGCAGCGCCTAGGCCTCTCTACCGATGTTGTTCTCTCCGGCGGCGCTTTTGACTGCCATATGGGCGCCGTCGGTGCGGGTGCACAGCCGTATACGTTGGTAAAAGTGATTGGCACTTCTACCTGCGACATTCTGATTGCCGATCAACAGTTAATTGGCGATCGCACCATTGCTGGCATTTGCGGACAAGTTGATGGCAGCGTGATCCCAGGCTATATCGGGCTAGAGGCCGGCCAGTCAGCGTTTGGCGATATGTATGCTTGGTTCAGCCGTTTGCTGACTTGGCCGTTGCATCAGGTCGCCAAACAGCATCCAGAACTGGAACCACAGCTAGCAAACACCATAAAAAACTTGTTGCCAGCGCTCACTGAAGAGTGGGCCAAAGCGCCGCATCTTAATCACCTTCCCGTCGTTTTGGACTGGTTCAATGGCCGCCGTACGCCTTTTGCCAATCAGCGTCTGAAAGGCGTGATCGCCGATCTTAATTTAGGAACTGATGCGCCAGCACTGTTCGGCGGGTTTATTGCCGCGACGGCCTTTGGCGCCCGCGCCATCATGGAATGCTTTGAACATCAGGGCGTACCGGTGGAAAACGTCCTGACACTCGGCGGGATCGCACGTAAATCACCGGTGATCATGCAGGTATGCTGCGATGTGATGAATCGCCCGGTGCAAATCGTAGCCTCCGATCAGTGCTGTGCGTTAGGTGCCGCAATTTTTGCCGCCGTCGCCGCAGGCACCTATCCCGATATCGCCACCGCCCAGCAGAACATGGCCAGCCAAGTTGAGCGCACGTTACACCCTAACCCCGAGCGCGTGGCGCGTTTCCAACAGCTTTATGAACGTTACCAGCAGTGGTGTCAGAGCGCTGAGCCCTGCTACGCCGCCGTCAAACATTAATTCCATTTAGAATTTACGGAGTCATCATGCAACAGTTCCAACAAAACGAAGTTTGGTTCGTTATCGGTAGCCAGCATTTATACGGTCAGCGTACGTTACAGCAGGTAAAGGAGCAGGCCGAAAAAGTGGTCGCCCATCTTAATCAAGTGGGTTTACCGGTCAAACTGGTGCAAAAACCGTTAGCGACTACGCCGGATGAAATTACTGCGCTGTGCCGCGACGCGAACTATCAGGACAACTGTCTTGGCCTGCTCGTCTGGCTACACACGTTTTCTCCAGCAAAAATGTGGATCAACGGGCTACGCCGCCTAGAAAAACCATTGCTTCAATTCCACACCCAGTTTAATGCCCAGATTCCGTGGGACAGCATGGATATGGACTTCATGAATCTGAACCAAACTGCGCATGGTGGCCGCGAGTTCGGTTTTATCGGTGCACGTATGCGCCAACAGCACAGCGTGGTTGCTGGACATTGGGAAGATCGACAGGCACAGGAAGGCATCGCACGTTGGATGCGCGTTTGTGCCGCAAAACACGAGAGCCAGCATCTGAAAGTGGCGCGCTTTGGCGATAACATGCGTGAAGTGGCGGTAACCGAAGGAAATAAAGTCAGTGCTCAAATTCAGTTTGGCTATAGCGTGAACGGCTATGCACTGGGTGATTTAGAACAGGTCGTTAATGAAGTTAGCCACAGCGATATCAGCGCGCTGGTGGAAGAGTATGAGGCCAGCTACATCCTAACTGACGCGGTGAAAAACGGCGGTGCAAAACGCGAGAATCTGCTGGATGCTGCACGCCTTGAGTTAGGTATCGAACGTTTCCTTCAGCAAGGCGGTTTTCAGGCCTTCACCACCACATTTGAAAACCTGTACGGGCTGAAACAACTCCCCGGCCTCGCCTGTCAGCGATTGATGCAGAAGGGCTATGGCTTTGGCGCTGAAGGCGATTGGAAAACCGCGGCTCTGCTGCGCATTATGAAAGTAATGGCGTCAGGCCTACAAGGCGGCACCTCATTCATGGAGGACTACACCTACAATTTCCAGCCGGGTAACGATCTGGTGGTGGGGTCGCATATGCTGGAAGTCTGCCCGTCGATAGCCAAAGAAGAAAAGCCGCTGCTGGATGTTCAGCATCTTGGCATTGGCGGTAAAGCCGACCCTGCTCGCTTGCTCTTTTCTACCCCTGCCGGCGCAGCGTTGAATGCCAGCCTGATTGATTTAGGCGATCGTTTCCGCCTCTTGGTTAACTGCGTAGATACAGTTAAACAGCCACGTGATTTACCAAAACTGCCTGTTGCACGCGCCATCTGGAAAGCCCAACCGTCATTAGCCACCGCGGCTGAGGCGTGGATTTTAGCCGGAGGCGCGCATCATACGGTGTTTACCCAAGCGCTCGACGTTGAATATCTGCGCTTATATGCAGAAATGCACAATATCGAGTTCTTACTCATTGATAATGCCACCACGCTTCCTGCATTTAAAAATGAGATCCGCTGGAATGAAATGTATTACATGTTGAACCGTAAATAGCCTAGCACGCGATATAACATGGTGGCGCAGTGGTTATAACTGTGACCGCCATTTTTTGGTTTCACACAACTAAACTCTGCACAAACTGCAATCGCAAATATAAAAGCACACCTAGTTTAATTAACTGCTTCATTTTGTTTATAAGTATTTCAACTCATTTAATTAGCCGCCAATGATCTTGTACCTATCCCCGTTGATATATTGGACAGAAGATTATCGCGTTACCTTTTAAATTATATCCTTTTTTTGATTATGTAACACGTATCACTAATATTGTACTAGACAGATGGTTTTCACTACATATACTGGAAACTCTTCTGAAATCCTTCCTGTTGATGAACATATAAAATGAACGTAAATGATTATCTGCTCAAGTTCCGCAGAGTTAGCACGCTGGAAAGCTTAGAAAAACTCTTTGACCATCTTAATTATTCTCTCGACGAGGATGAGGAAATTATTAACATGTATCGCGCCGCCGATCATCGTCGTGCGGAATTAGCCAGCGGCGGTCGTTTATATGATGTGGGCTGTGTCCCGAAAGAGATCTGGCGCTACGTTCAATAAAAATCATTAACCGCATTATATTGCCAGCAATCACCGGCTATTCATTTGAATGCGGTTTCACGTTAACATTTGCTGCTTAAATGAACATATTTTTTGTTATCTTTCGGCAATAAACCCATTTGCCGTAGCCTTATAGCTAATTCCCTTTAAATTCATTTTATTAATAAGCAAAAAGCATGAGAAAAGAGTACTTACTCAGCCCATTTTAGCGTTTACTGGCTGCTTATTTTTGCCAAGGAAAATGCCTACTATGCGCTCTCGTGCTGCCACCTTTCTCCCGCTTATTGGCTCATTATTTGCCCTGTATTTCATTTGGGGTTCAACTTACTTCGTTATTCGTCTTGGCGTAGAGAGTTGGCCGCCGCTGATGATGGCAGGCGTACGCTTTTTCTGCGCGGGTCTGGTAATGCTCACGTTTCTACGTCTGCGCGGGCATAAAATGCCGAGCGGTCGACCATTATTAAACGCGGCAATCATCGGTATTTTGCTGCTTGCCGCCGGTAACGGCGCGGTGACCGTAGCTGAACATCAGGATGTTCCCTCGGGAATTGCTGCGGTTATGGTTGCCACCGTTCCCCTTTTCACCCTGTGCTTTAGCCGATTGTACGGAATGCCGACGCGTTGGCTAGAATGGCTCGGCATCGCGATCGGTCTGTGTGGCATTATCTTACTTAACAGCGGTGGACATTTGAGCGGCAATCCGTGGATGGCGCTGCTCATTTTGGCGGGCTCAATGACATGGGCGTTCGGCTCGGTGTGGGGTTCGCGCGTTGAGTTACCGGCAGGGCTGATGGCCGGAGCGATTGAAATGCTCACCGCGGGGATCGTGTTACTGATTGCTAGCGCCATCGCCGGTGAACGTATGACACAGATGCCAAGCCTGCAAGGGATTCTGGCGGTAAGTTATCTGGCGGTTTTCGGCTCTCTGATCGCGATTAGCGCATATATGTTTTTGATTCGTAACGTTCGCCCCGCCGTTGCCACCAGCTATGCCTATGTGAATCCGGTGGTCGCCGTATTGTTAGGTACCGGCTTAGGCGGTGAAACGCTGTCGTCAACCGAATGGCTGGCGCTGTGCGTCATTATCGTTGCGGTTCTTCTGGTGACACTGGGTAAATATCTACTGCCACAAAATTGATTTCTCGCAGAGTAAACGTTTGCGTAGTGTGAAATATTACGCGCGAAAAATGAGTGTCGGGCGGTTTTCTCCATTGAGTGTACTGCCCGATAGCCTATAATCGTCGCCATTAACCTGTTTGCCTTTACCTGTTTTTGCAAGGATCACGACCCCATGACGTCCCTCTCCGAACAGATGCATGCTCCTCAGTTAAAACCTATCTCCCAGATCGCTGAACAGTTAGGGATCCCAACGACCCATTTGATCCCCTATGGCCATTACGCGGCAAAAATAGACATCAAGGCTATCAAACCAGAGCAAGGTACTGGCCAGCTCGTGTTGGTTTCCAGCATTACGCCAACGCCGCTCGGTGAAGGTAAAACCGTCACCACTATCGGTTTAAGCCAGGGGCTAAACTTTATAGGCAAAAAAGCGTTGGCCTGTATTCGTCAACCGAGCCTTGGCCCAGTGTTCGGGGTTAAAGGCGGCGCGGCCGGTGGCGGCGTAGCGCAAGTTCTGCCCATGGAGCAGCTTAATCTGCATCTCACCGGCGATATTCATGCCATCACCGCGGCTCATAATTTGGCAGCGGCAGCGCTGGATGCCCGTCTGTTCCATGAACAACGATTGGGCGATAAGTTTACTGAGCACACCGGATTAAAACGTCTCGATATCGATCCAGAACATATCCTGTGGAAACGCGTGATCGACCATAACGATCGGGCGCTTCGTAGCATTGATATCGGCGTGGGCGGCGGCAATAACGGCGTTCCGCGTCACGACGGTTTTGATATCACCGCGGCATCCGAGTTGATGGCTATCTTGGCACTGTCTGAAAGTTTGACCGATATGCGCCAACGCATTGGCCGCATTATTTTGGCTTATACGTTACAGGGTCACGCCATTACCACCGAAGATCTGGAAGTGGCTGGCGCAATGACCGTATTAATGAAAGAAGCCATTCATCCAACCTTGATGCAAACCAGTGAAAACACGCCGGTGCTTATTCATGCGGGGCCATTTGCTAACATCGCTCACGGCAACTCTTCGGTTCTTGCCGATCGCCTCGCCCTACAACTGGCCGATTATGTGGTCACCGAAGCGGGCTTTGGTTCCGATATGGGTATGGAGAAGTTCTTTAATATCAAATGTCGCCAGTCGGGTATCAAACCCTCTTGTGTTGTACTGGTTGCTACGCTGCGCAGTTTAAAAGCCAACAGCGGTAAGTTTAATATGAAACCAGGGCAGTCTTTGCCCGAAGAAGTTAAGCATGCCAACCTGCCTTTACTGACCGAAGGCGCGAGCAATTTAGCGTGGCATATTGGCAACGCATCCCGCTATGGATTACCGGTCGTTGTGGCTATCAATCACTTCCCAGAGGACAGCGCGGAAGAGCTTGAGTTCATACGCCAATTCGCGATGGAACACGGCGCTTTCGGCGTTGAAATCAGCGATGCGTTCTCAGCGGGTGGTAAAGGTACAGCTCAGCTAGCCGAATGTGTCACAGCCGCCTGCCGCAGCGGCGGCGAAGTGTCGTTGCTTTATCCCGATGACATGTCTCTGGCGGATAAATTACAGACGCTGGCAAAAAATGGTTACGGCGCGTTACGTGCCGAACTCACCCCAGCGGCGCAGGACACAATGCAGCAGCTCGAGCTAGCGGGATTTGGTCATCTACCGTTGTGTATGGCAAAAACGCCGCTCTCAATCAGTGCCGATCCGGCCCTGAAAAACGTGCCGCGTGATTTTGTGCTGCCTGTCACCGATCTGAAAGTGTCGGCGGGCGCCGGTTTTATTCGTGTTTATGCCGGTAACATTATGACCATGCCGGGGCTTAGCACCTTGCCCGCCTACCGCCATATTGATATCGATAACGCGGGAAATATCGTCGGACTGAATTAAAGGAATAACGAAGTTACGCCGTAACATCGAATAAATTATCGTCATTTCGTGCATGCCGTAACCCGTTGACGGCTCGGCAGCACGATATCGATGATAGCGTTTCAATTAGCCTGTATGATGCGTAACGCTGAAATTTGGATTTAACGTGACGGCTATGCTGAAGGCATGTCGAAAGAAGGTGGCATTATGAAAACAAAACGGATTGGTGGCTGGCTCGTTGCGCCGCTGGCTTACATGATTGTCTCCTTGCTGTCGTCGAGTCTGATGCTGATTATCTTTTTGATGACAATCATCCAGCCCGCGAGTCGCAGTCAGTTGCTTTCGCATAGCCCCACGTTCTCCAGCCAGTGGATGCTGTCGTTTGCCATTACCGTGATCATCTGGGCCTTCACGTTGTTTAATCTGTACCTTTTTGGCAAACGCTCTCGCCGCTTCCCTAAATTTTTCATTTTATGGCTGCTGGTGATGGTGCTTTTAGCGTTGAAATCTTTTGCGTTTTCTCCCGTTACCGACGCCGCGGCGTTACGTAACATGGTGATGCCGCTGTTGGCTGCCGCTATTTTTGTTCCTTATATCAAGCGCTCAAGCCGCGTACGCGATACGTTTATTGAGCCGTAATAGGCTGTTTTTATCGGCGTTCAGTACTTCCTCATTCGAGTTAATTCGCAATAAATCGAATAACCTTGTACTTGATCTGTTGTCGTCCGGCGACTAAATCCCGATAATACGGCGGTTTTTCTTCGTCTACTGTTTTTCTTGCTAGGTTTAGTTGATGACCGATTATTTGCTGTTACTGGTCGGTACCGTTCTGGTCAATAACTTTGTTTTAGTTAAGTTTCTCGGCTTATGTCCATTTATGGGCGTATCTAAAAAGCTGGAAACGGCCATTGGTATGGGGCTGGCAACCACCTTTGTACTCACCCTCGCCTCTGTTTGTGCGTGGGCAGTTAACGAATTCATTCTGGTGCCGCTGGCGCTAGGATATTTGCGTACCTTAACCTTTATCTTAGTGATTGCGGTGGTAGTGCAGTTCACCGAGCTGGTGGTGCGTAAAACGAGCCCTGCGCTGTATCGACTGCTCGGTATCTTCCTGCCGCTGATTACAACCAACTGCGCCGTACTTGGCGTGGCGCTGCTTAACGTCAACCAGTCGCATAACTTTATGCAATCTGCTGTTTATGGCTTTAGCGCCGCCGCAGGCTTCTCGCTGGTAATGGTACTGTTCGCCGCAATTCGCGAACGTTTAGCCGTGGCTGACGTGCCCGCGCCGTTCCGCGGTTCTTCTATTGCACTGATTACCGCCGGACTGATGTCCCTTGCGTTTATGGGCTTTACCGGGTTGGTGAAATTCTAATGTCGTCGTTGTGGATTGCTATTTGTGCCGTCGGCGCTATCGCGCTGGTTTCCGGTATCGTGCTCGGCTTTGCCGCGCGCCGTTTTAAAGTTGATGCTGACCCTATCGTTGAACAGATCGACGCTATTCTGCCGCAAAGCCAATGTGGCCAATGCGGCTACCCGGGCTGTCGCCCTTACGCCGAAGCCGTTTCAGGCGGTAGCGAAAAAATTAACCGATGTGCCCCTGGTGGCGAGCAGGTGATGTTGAAGATTGCCGAACTGCTTGCGGTAGATCCTCAGCCTTTAGACGGCGAAGCCGCTCAGTTGGAGCCGGTACGTCAGGTGGCGCTTATTGATGAAGAGAACTGCATTGGCTGTACGAAATGCATTCAAGCCTGCCCCGTTGATGCCATCGTGGGCGCAACGCGCGCTATGCACACGGTGGTGAGCGATCTGTGCACCGGTTGTAATCTGTGCGTCGCACCGTGCCCAACCGACTGCATCACGTTAGTGCCGGTGCCGACCACCACGGCAAACTGGAAATGGGACCTAAACACCATTCCAGTCAGAACAATTTCCGTAAATGAACGCGAAGTGGAACACCATGTTTAATCTGTTTGCAGCGCTGAAAAAAGACAAGTTGTGGGACTTCAAAGGCGGCATTCATCCGCCTGAAATGAAGCACCCGTCCAGCCATGTTCCGCTGCGCCATGTTTCGCTGCCGCCTATGTTGATTATTCCCGTTCAGCAACATATCGGGCCGGAAGGTGAACTGTTAGTCAAGGTCGGCCAACACGTCATGAAAGGTCAGCCGCTCACGCGCGGCACAGGTCGCATGTTGCCGGTTCACGCTTCTACTTCAGGGGTGATTAGCGCCATCTCGCCTCAGATCACCGCGCACCCGTCGGGCCTGCGCGAAACCTGTGTTACCCTCATTCCCGATAATCAAGACCGCTGGGGAGAGTTGCATCCGGTCGCGGATTACCGCGCAGAGTCACCGTTAGCCCTCACTGAGCTTATCCATCAGGCGGGTATTGCAGGCTTAGGCGGTGCGGGCTTTCCGACTGGGAACAAATTGGAAGGCGGCTATGGCAAAGTTGAAACGCTGATTATCAACGCCGCCGAGTGCGAGCCCTATATCACCGCCGACGATCGTCTGATGCGAGAACATGCCGCTGAAATCATCACCGGCTGCGAAATTCTGCGCCATATTTTGTCACCTCAGCGCACCCTGATTGGTATTGAAGATAACAAGCCGGAAGCCATCGCGGCGCTGAAACTCGCATTGCAAGGCCACGACGAGATCAAACTGCGGGTAATCCCGACTAAATACCCTTCCGGCGGTGCCAAACAGCTCACCAAAATCCTCACAGGGATGGAAGTGCCTTTTGGCAAACACTCCGCGTCTATCGGCGTTTTAATGCAAAACGTCGGAACGGTGTATGCGATCAAACGCGCCATTATCGACGGTGAGCCGTTGATTGAACGCGTGGTCACGCTTACCGGTGAATTGATGAAAAAACCGGGCAACGTGTGGGCTCGCTTAGGCACGCCGGTTAAACATCTTTTGCAGGCCGGTGAATTTGAAGCTCAGAACCGCTCGCCAATGGTGATTATGGGCGGCCCATTGATGGGCTTTACCCTCGCCTATCTCAATGTGCCGATTGTTAAAATCAGCAACTGCATTTTAGCACCGTCAAAAAGTGAGTTTGACGAAGCCAGTGAAGAGCAGGCCTGCATTCGCTGTAGCCAATGCGCCGATGCCTGCCCTGCGGGTCTTTTACCACAGCAGCTTTATTGGTTTAGCCGTGGTCAAGAACATGAGAAAGCGCGCCAGCATCATCTGTTCGATTGCATCGAATGCGGCGCCTGCGCCTACGTTTGCCCAAGCAGCATTCCGCTGGTGCAGTACTACCGCCAAGAGAAGGCTGAAATTAAAGCCGCCGATCAGGAAGCCGCACGAGCCGCTCAGGCGAAAGAGCGCTTCGAAGCTCGTCAGGCGCGTTTAGAACGTGAAAAAGCCGCTCGAGAACTGCGCCATAAACAGGCCGCGGTGAAAGTGACCGAAACCGACCAAAGTGCGGTACAGGCTGCGGTAGCGCGCGTCAAACAGCGTCAGGAACAGCAAAACGGTATCAGCTCAATTCATCCGTTTAACAACGATCAGGAAGATAACAGCATTCGCGCAGCTCGTGAGGCGCGTAAAGCCTTGGCTCGCGAACGTAAGCAGGAAAATGTTTCTCAACCTGAAACCGAAGCCGATCCGCGTAAGGCAGCCGTTGCCGCCGCGCTCGCTCGCGTTAAGGCCAAAAAAGCCGCGCAGGTGAATACCGCTGAAGGTGCTACGACGGCCGATGAGAATATCGTTGTTCCTACTGACGTTGCTGAAGATCCACGCAAAGCCGCCGTTGCGGCCGCTATCGCGCGCGCCAAAGCGAAAAAAGCGAATGTCACTTCTGCTGCGGAGCAAGCAGAAACTACCGTTGAGGCCGATCCGCGCAAGGCCGCTGTGGCCGCGGCTATTGCGCGTGCTAAAGCAAAAAAAGCGGCTCAAGCTCAAGAAACCGATACGGTTTCAGCGCCCTCTAATGAAGGCATTGATACCCAACAAGACCCACGCAAGGCCGCCGTTGCAGCCGCCATTGCCCGTGTAAAAGCGAAACAGGCCGCGCAGAAATCCGCCGCGGTTAACGAGGAATAAATGGCTTTTAGAATCGCCAGTTCACCCTTTACTCATAACCAGCAATCAACTCAGCGCATCATGCTATGGGTGATTTTTGCCTGTATCCCTGGCATTGCTGCTCAAGCCTATTTCTTTGGCTATGGCAATCTGATCCAATGCGCGTTGGCCATTGTGACGGCGCTGCTGACCGAAGCGCTGGTTTTGCGCTTGCGTCATCGAAACGTAGCTAAAACCTTGGGTGATAATTCCGCCCTGCTGACGGCGTTGCTGCTGGGGATCAGTCTGCCTCCGCTTGCGCCTTGGTGGATGGTGGTATTAGGCACGGTCTTCGCCATCGTGATTGCCAAACAGCTGTACGGTGGTTTGGGGCAAAACCCGTTTAACCCTGCTATGATTGGCTATGTCGTTCTGCTGATTTCGTTCCCAGTGCAGATGACCACGTGGCTGCCGCCAGAGAGCCTGATGAGCGCCCCGCTGAATGTGAATGATACGCTGCTGCTTATTTTTAGCGGGCATACCGCTGACGGCACGGTCATCCATCAGCTGATTCAAACCGCCGACGGCATCAGCCAAGCCACGCCGTTAGACAGCTTTAAAACCAGTCTTCGCTCTGGCCATGACGTGGCTGAAATTCTGCGTCAGCCAATTTATCAAGGCGAATTTGCCGGTTTAGGTTGGCAGTGGGTAAATGCCGGGTTCTTGCTGGGTGGTATCGTGTTACTGCTGCGCGGCGTGATCCATTGGCAGATCCCTGTGAGCTTCATTGTGGCCTTAGCGGCATGCTCGGCTCTCGGCGGTTATTTCTCTCCTGAAAGCGCAGTGCCGCCGATGTTGGAACTGTTCTCCGGCGCAACCATGCTGGGGGCTTTCTTTATTGCTACCGATCCAGTGACGGCATCCACCACACCGCGCGGGCGTTTGATTTTTGGTGGGTTGATTGGCGCATTAGTGTGGATTATCCGTACCTATGGTGGCTATCCAGACGGCGTGGCCTTTGCCGTGCTGCTGGCGAATATCACCGTACCGCTAATCGATCACTACACCAAACCACGCGCTTACGGACATCGCTAAGGAATCGCTATGCTTTCAACTATGCGCCGCCATGGCACCACGCTGGCATTGTTTGCCGTATTAGCCACAGGTCTAACGGCGGTGGTGAATGAATTAACCAAAGACACCATTGCTCATCAGGCCGAACTACAGCAAAAACAATTATTTGATCAGGTTCTGCCAACCGAGATGTATAACAACGAACTACAGCATGAATGTTACGTTGTCACGGATAAGCATCTAGGGTCTGCTACACCGCACCATTTATATCTAGCACGCAAAGATGGCGTACCGGTGGCTGCCGCGGTTGAGTCTACGGCACCCGATGGCTATTCCGGAGCGATTCAACTGCTGGTTGCCGCTGATTTTTCCGGTAAGGTGTTGGGCGTACGCGTTTTAGAGCATCATGAAACGCCCGGTCTTGGGGATAAAATTGATGCCCGAATTTCTGACTGGATTAACAGCTTCCGTAATCAAACCGTTCACGGTGATAATGACCCACGCTGGTTTGTGAAAAAAGACGGCGGCATGTTTGATCAGTTTACCGGTGCCACCATTACGCCACGCGCGGTCGTCAATGAAGTTCGCCATACGGCGGTTTTCTTACAAGAGAACCGCGAACGTATTGAATCCATGCCACGCTGCCAGATAACAGCAGGAGAAAGTAACTGATGAGTGAAGCCAAAACGCTGCTGGCAAATGGCCTGTGGAAGAATAACTCCGCGCTGGTTCAGTTGCTCGGCTTGTGTCCTTTGTTGGCGGTATCCTCTACCGCCACCAACGCGCTGGGCCTGGGGCTGGCAACCACGTTAGTGCTGGTTTTCACCAACAGCGCCGTTTCTGCCCTGCGCCGCTGGGTTCCGCACGAGATCCGTATTCCAATTTATGTAATGATCATCGCCTCGGTGGTGAGCACCGTGCAGATGCTGATCAACGCCTATGCCTTTGGGCTCTATCAGTCGTTGGGGATTTTCATCCCGCTTATCGTCACCAACTGTATCGTGATTGGCCGCGCCGAGGCTTACGCGGCTAAAAATCCGGTCGGTCTTTCTGCCATTGACGGTTTAGCAATGGGGCTGGGCGCAACCTGCGCGCTGTTCGTCTTGGGTTCGCTACGCGAAATCTGCGGCAACGGTACGCTGTTTGACGGCGCCGATTTATTGTTGGGCTCTTGGGCCAAATCATTACGCATTGAAATCTTCCACACCGATACGCCATTCCTACTGGCTATGCTGCCACCCGGCGCATTCTTGGGCCTAGGATTTTTGCTGGCGCTGAAGTATGTTATTGATCAGAAGATGAAAGCACGTCAGGCAGCGCGTCAAACGGTTGCTCCGACTCTCGATAATGGAAGTGAACGAGCACTATGAATCAGGAAAAGCGCACGCTGATCCTCAAGCGGCTACAAGAGAATAATCCTCACCCCACCACTGAATTGGCCTACAGCTCAAATTTCGAGTTGCTGATTTCCGTGCTGCTATCGGCGCAGGCTACCGATGTGAGCGTAAACAAAGCAACGGCGTTGTTATATCCGGTGGCAAATACCCCTGCGGCGCTGCTCGAACTGGGCGTTGATGGCATCAAGCAGTACATCAAAACCATCGGCTTATATAATAGCAAAGCAGAAAATATCGTTAAGACCTGCCGGATCCTGCTTGATGAGCATAATGGTGAAGTACCAGAAAACCGCGCTGCGCTTGAAGCTCTGCCCGGCGTTGGCCGCAAAACAGCCAACGTGGTGCTCAACACCGCCTTTGGTTGGCCAACAATTGCCGTAGATACGCATATATTCCGCGTGTGTAACCGCACCGGTTTTGCTCCGGGAAAAAACGTTGATGAAGTCGAAGCCAAGCTGTTAAAAGTCGTCCCGAAAGAGTTCAAGCTTGATTGTCATCACTGGTTAATTTTGCACGGCCGCTACACCTGTATTGCGCGCAAGCCGCGCTGTGGCTCATGCATCATCGAAGATCTGTGTGAGTTTAAAGAAAAAGTTTATCCCGAATCCTAATCAAACCGAAACATAATGCGCAGGCATTTTCTTGCGCATTATTGAATGCCGTCTCCCCGATAGACCTCAAATGCCCCCCGCAATATCCTCCTTCGACTGTGAGCATGTTCGCTTTTTTCACAATATGTGTGAAAAGCCATCCCAACATTGAGATCAAGGGTTTTTGTTGTCATTTTTTTGAAATAGATCACATTTATTAGGTCACGAAAAATAACTATTTTCATACAAAATGTGAATTTTTTGGATAATTATGCACATAAACAGTTATGCATTATT
>Ga0308165_1002900_pt1 | contig 19391 bp, 16 predicted proteins | sample PhyWR2_FD_201032 | JGI IMG/M metagenome (GOLD analysis project Ga0308165, IMG submission 201032) | Phyllosphere microbial communities from UC Gill Tract Community Farm, Albany, California, United States - DLSLW.R2 | ecosystem: Host-associated > Plants > Phyllosphere > Unclassified | place: USA...
ACTTCTAAATTAATGGGGTGGCTAATGGGGCTCGAACCCACGACAACTGGAATCACAATCCAGGGCTCTACCAACTGAGCTATAGCCACCACTGTAAACCTTTCACGCGGTATAAATACCACCGCAGCTCTAGCACCCGAAATAATGGTGCGCCCGACAGGATTCGAACCTGAGACCTCTGCCTCCGGAGGGCAGCGCTCTATCCAGCTGAGCTACGGGCGCATAGCGCCGTTGCGGGGTCGGATATTACGGGCTTCGCGTCCAGCTGTCTAGTGATTATTTAAAAGAAAATGCGCGTTTGGTTATGCTTTGCTCATCCTGTGGCTTATCCGCCTATTTTTTCATCTAGATGACGTGTTTTACCGGTTATCAGTCGATAGATAAGGCTCACTGCGGCTAAAAAGATCGTTCCCACGCCCAGTGATAAACGGGTGGCATCATTCAACCCCATACCAATTAATACACAAACCAGGAATGCCATCGTCAGATAGTTAACCCAAGGGAACAAAATCGAACGGAAGGGATGAGTCTTCAGGGCCTCGCTATGTTCACGACGAAAACGTATCTGGCTTATCAAAATAACAAACCACGGCACCATCCCCGGCAATACGCTCGCGCTATAAACATAAACGAATACCTGCTGTGGATTTGGGATCAGATAGTTCAGGCACGACCCCACTAACAGAATAGCAATCGATACCAGAATGCCGGTCACAGGCACACCATTACGCGATACTTTCCCCATCACCGCAGGTAACTGACGGTTTTTAGCCAGCGCATACAGCATTCGCCCGCAGCTATACATCCCACTGTTACAGCCGGACAGCGCTGCGGTTAACACCACAAAGTTGATTATCCCTGCTGCAGCAGTAATACCAATTTTCGCAAAGGTCAGGACAAACGGGCTGCCATTACTGTCCATTTGGTTCCACGGGAAGATAGTCACGATAACAAAAATGGCACCGACATAAAAAATCAAAATACGCCACAGCACCTTGCCTACCGCACTACGTAATGTAACCTGAGGGTTTTTGGCTTCGCCCGCCGTCATCCCTATCAGTTCAACCCCTTGATAGGACGCGACGACAATGCAGAGCGCCATTAAAAAGCCTTTCCAGCCGCCCGCAAAAAATCCGCCATGTTCTGTCAGGTTACCAAAACCTGTAGGTTGTCCATGATGACCAAAGCCAAAGAAGATAATACCCAGTCCTATCACTATCATGACAATGATAGTGGTCACTTTAATCATCGCGAACCAGAACTCTATTTCACCATACAGACGAACAGCCGCGAGGTTAGCCAGTGCCACCAATCCGACAGCCAGCAATGCAGGTATCCATTGTGGCAGGTCAGGGAACCAGAACTGTACATAGACACCAATAGCGGTTATCTCTGAGATACCAACAGCCATCCACATAAACCAATATGACCAGGCAGTGAGATAACCAAAGAAGGGATTCATATAGCGATGTGCATAGACGGCAAATGAACCCGTTACGGGTTCAAGAAAGAGCATTTCTCCCATCGATCGCATGATAAAAAAGACAAACAGACCGGCAATAATATAAGCCAGTAACACCGAGGGGCCTGCCCACTGTAATGTACTGGCGGATCCCATAAAGAGCCCAACCCCGATAGTGCCCCCTAATGCAATCAGCTCAATATGTCTGGCTTCGAGCCCTCTTTGCAATTCGGCTTTTCTTTCTGCCATAAATCCTCTGTGTTGATGTTGTATCCCGGTTGCTACCGAGTGTTGTTATGTTTTAAATCATTAAATAGTCAGCCGTGGGATAGCAAATCGCCAGCCCAGCCAAAATTCGGCGGCAATAGTTTCGTATTTTTTTGTAAATTACAAACAATGGCTCTGCTTGTGGTGAAAAGTGACAATAAATATTCTGCGGGGCTGATACGTAAAAACGCGCCAAATGGCGCGTCAGAGTAATCGGTTAGAACCCAGAGTCAGAGTCAGAGCTTACCGCTATAATGCCATCCCAGATAGCGCAGTAACTTTAGCTGGCGTTTAATGCGGCTGGGTTGCGACAGCAGCCGATATAACCACTCCAGCCCCATATTTTGCCAGACCTTCGGGGCGCGTTTGACATGTCCGGTGAAAACGTCATAAGTACCGCCAACCCCCATATACAGAGCGTGAGGCTGTACTGCCCGGCAGTCGCGCATAAAGACTTCCTGACGCGGCGATCCCATGGCAACGGTCACTATCACCGCCCCACTGTCACGAATGCGCTCAAACAGCTCTGGGCGCTGTTCATCAGTGAAGTAGCCATCCTGAGTCCCGACAATATTCACCTGCCAGAGTCGACGTAGCTTGTCTTCCGTTTGTGCGAGGATCTCTGCTTTCCCTCCCACCAGAAAGACCGGTGTCCCTTCAGTTCCTGCACGCTGCATCAGTGCTTCCCAGAGATCGGCTCCCGCAACCCGGCTGACTTCTGCTCCGGGATACTTTTTACGAATAGAGCGAACGACGCTGATTCCGTCCGCATATTTATATTCGGCGGCAGCAATCAGCTCACGCATCTCTGGGGCACTCTCAGCAGTGAGAATTTTTTCAGCGTTAATCGCCACTAAAGTCCCTTGCCGCAACTGGCCATCAGCATAGAGATAGTCCAAAGCATGCTGCATATTGCGCCAGCCCAACAAGCTAAGCTGACGAATACTGTATTTTGGCGCATCTGTCAGGTTGTTCATATTTATCCTTATTATGCGTTTTGATTATCTGAAGCCGTACAGGCTGTCCGGCGGTGATAAATAAGCCCTGCCACACTGAATAACCAGTAAAGTAATTTTGCCATAAGCAAGCAGAGACCAAATACCAAAATGAAAAACACGACACGAGAAACAAATGAGTCCAGTCCCTCACGAGCCAGAACTATCATATTAAAAATGGCACCAAAGCAGAATGCGTAGATAACGGCTGCTTTATAGCGATTGGTTTCCTGATTCGCTTTCTCATACAGCCAGTCAAACCATTTGATAATCAAGCCAACCACTATCGCGCCCAGCGGAATAAAGGCAATGCCGCCCATGACCACTAGCGAGCCTATCAGCGTCGGTGAAATCGCCAGTCCGGAATGGTTGTTCAGGACTTCCCAGGTAAAATAGTTGGCGGTATTTAATACCGTATTCGGCCGGTCAGGCCACATCCAGCCAGGAATAAAGACATAGAAATCACGAACAATCGGAGCCAGGCCCTGGAAAGAGATTTTGTCGTAGTTTTGTAGCAGTAACGCTAAGTTTTCCCACGGTGAGAAGGTATCGCGCGTCAAATACAAGAAGGTATAAAACGCTTCATCGCCACTGACATTCAGACCGTAGCGTTTTAAGGCCAGCCAGAACATACCTACAATGGCAAATACCCCTGCCGCCACCAGCATCCACAGCGAGATCCAGCCGCGAATAATGCCGATAAATAAGAAAATAGCGAAAGCGATAATGATATTGGCACGTGTGCCACCAACAATCATATAGGTCAGTAAACCAAAGGCCACCGTACTGACCAGGAAGAGCAACCATGCACGGCCATCTTGCTTCAGGAAATACACCACCAGCATGGCAGGAATAAAGAAGTAGAAGAAGCGCTTAAGGGCAACGCCTGAGACCTGGCTTGAGAATATCTGGCTATATGAGTTAAGCTTAAACAGCAGGAAGCCATTATTCATAAAAAAGACTGAGACACTGGCCAATGCCACTGCTGCCAGCAAGATCCACAGTAAATGGGTCTCAACCCGGCTCATGGTGAATAGCGGTCGCTGGGTCGAGGTAGTCTGTTTACGGGTCAGCCGGGTTTTATAGGCCACATAGTAGATACCATAGAAGCAGGCCGCCGCTAATTGCGCCTGTAATAGTACCTCGGCCGGCACCACCTCGACACCAAAACGAAAAGCCAGTACACAGGTAAATGGAAAACCGAAGAAAAAAGTCAGCAGATAAAGAAACGAGAAAAAGACGTTGAAGTTGAACCGTACCCGGCGGAACGCCTGGTAGGTCAGCAGGCCGATAAATACCACGCTCATCAGCCAGACAACAAACAAACCACCGAATTGCAGTAAACTCATGCACCCTCTCCTGCTGCAATGGCAAGTGCCTTGCGCCAGCCATCCACATAACCGGGATTGAAAAAGGCGATATGCTGCTTATCCACTGAGCGTAATGCTTGCTGAGCTGTTCGTATTACCGATTCATCCAAGGGATCATCGGTAAACAGGAACGGAATCATTTGCTCCTGTAAATCCTGCCAGAACGGGTTTTTACGACTCAGAACACAAGGAATACCTGCCTGAATCAATAAGCAAAGCGTCCCTATCCCCTGCTGGCGTTCAAAAATAAAATAGCCCACATCACATTGCTGCAATAGGGCCAGATAAGCAGAAAACTCCATATTCTCGGTTAACAGCTGGATATGTTCCGGGCTGAATAACTGCTCTGCAACCTGGCGAACGTCTGCAATATACGCGTCATTATTATTCGGATAACCCATCGGGATCACCACCCGTACGGTATCACCGAATTTCGCCGCAATATTCCGTAAGGCTGCAATATGCTGATTACTTCGGTCACCGGAGTTACCCACCAATAACGTCAGTTTTTCATGCACGGCATGGTTACCGGTTGTCAGGTTATTGAGTGTAGGATCCATTCGGGTCGGGAAATAGAGCAACTCACCCGGTACCTGTGGGTTACGTCGGTGAAAGTAACTCAAGTCTCCGCGCGTTGCGAATACCTGTCCGACCCGTTTCTGTGCTTGTCTGCGCAGTAAATAGAACAGACGAAACTTCCACGCCCGCGAGGCTTCATACAAATCAGCACCCCAGATATGCCAGCTAACCTGCCTGTATTTCAGTCCACCCGTGAGTAACGCTATCCATAAACGCGCATTAAACTGACCATGAAAGAAAAAGCGCTGGGTCCGCCGGGCACGGGCTTTCGCCAGCACCGCTGCCGTCATCGCCTGTTTGGTGGAATACAGCGTAATGGTGAGTTCAGGAAAAGCAGACAGTAATGCCCTATCCTGAGAGACCACCAAAAATTCACGGGTGTGCGGACTCATAGTGACGAGAACGTCATTAAAAAAACGCAGTACCGTCTGATTATGATGCGGGAGGTCAGCTCCCAAAACGTGAATCAGTGTTGTCATTCTCGCCTACGATAAACAAAGAAAACGCCACAGCAGAGCGTAAAATAGACAATATAGGTTGCCATATATGCCTGAGCTGCGCCGGTTGCACCATGGGCAGGAATCAACCAATGGGAAAAACCGGTTAATAAAATAAACTGGCTGACCTCAGCCAAAATATAAAAACGCAGCGCCGCTTTAGCGATAATCAAATAACCAAAAACATACGATCCGACTTTCAGTACATCACCCACCAGTTGCCAGGCAAATAAGTCACGCATCGCAATAAACTGACTGGAGAACAGCAACCAAATAGCAAAGTCACGCAACAACCATACCAGCAGACTGGCACAAGCCACAGCGGGCAGAACAAACTTAAGCGCCCGCGTCACTTCACCGATCAGTTGTTGTTTTTCCTTCAGACGCGCCAGGGTCGGCAGTAGCCAGACACTGAATGAGGCGGTGATAAACTGGAGGTAAGCATCAGAGATACTGCTGACACCCTGCCAGATACCGACCTCATCCCAGCTGTAATATTTTGCCAGTAGGTTTCGCATCATCACATAGGCGACGGGTAAAGTAATGGCTGTTATCAAGGCCATTAAGGTAAACTTACCTAAATGGCTGGCGAGTACCTTATCCCAGCGCGGTCGCAGATAATGCAGTGGAAAATAACCCCGTTTAATCAGCACGCCCACCGCAGGTACCATCACCAGCGCTGGTACCAGTGCCAGCCCGAATAATGCCCCTGAATAGCCCCCCAACTGGTAGCACAGATAATAAGCCACTACGCCAATCACGCTGCCCGCAATCAACGCCAAAGCATTCCCAGCAGCATCACGGAACCCTTTGATAATCGCCAGTGACAAGTTTGCCCAGGCGATACCCATCTGAACCAATGCGACTAAACGCACCAGCCCCTGGTACTCTGCACTGTCAAATAACAGCTCGCTGACTGGCTGTGCCGCAACCATAAAAATAACGGCCAGTAATGATGAGAAGCCGAGTACCATCGCTGACGATGTACCGATGACGCGCTCAAGTTGCTGAGGGTCATCATGATGCTGTGCAATGTATTTGGTTACGCCGTTAAAAATACCCGCACCAGCCAGCACACCCAGTACTGTAACCAGTTGACGAAAGTTACCTGCCAGCCCGACACCAGAAGGTCCAAAGGCGACCGCCAGCATCTTGATAATAATCAGCCCCGCACCTATCTTTGCCAGTGTCGAGGCCGCAGTCCATACCGACGCTTTAGCCAGAGACATATCAGGAGAAGTAACTGAGTAAAGTATTGATAACGGTACGCTGATTAACTAATGATAAGTTGTAAAACAGTGGCAGCCGCAGCAAACGTTCACTTTCCTGGGTGGTGAAACGGTCTTCACCATGAAAAGTAGTAAATCTCTCTCCTGCCGGTGAGCTGTGCAGCGGAATATAATGAAATACCGCCATAATCTCGGCTTCGCGCAGATAAGCAATCAGCGCGCTACGATCATCAATATCTTTCAGTTTGAGGAAGAACATATGGGCATTGTGTACGCAGCCTTCCGGAATAACGGGGAGCTCGATGCGCCCGGTTTTTGCCAGCGGAGCCAATGCCTGATAGTAGTTATCCCACAAAGTCAGGCGCTGCTGATTGATAGTGTTTGCGGCTTCCAGCTGTGCCCAGAGGAAAGCAGCCTGTAAGTCAGCCATCAAATAGCTTGAGCCAATATCCCGCCAGGTATACTTATCCACCAGACCACGGAAAAACTGACTACGGTTAGTGCCCTTTTCACGGATAACCTCAGCTCTCTCAATCAGTTCAGGTGAATTAATCAGCGTTGCTCCACCTTCACCGCCGGCCGTGTAATTCTTGGTTTCATGGAAGCTAAAGCAGCCTATATGACCGATAGTCCCCAGAGCCTGGCCTTTATAAGTTGACATCACGCCTTGCGCGGCATCTTCGACGACAAACAGGTTGTGCTGTTTAGCTATCGCCATGATGGTGTCCATTTCACAGGCGACACCGGCATAGTGCACAGGGACAATGGCCCGGGTTTTATCCGTGATAGCCGCAGCAATTTTAGTTTCATCGATATTCATGGTATCCGGACGAATATCGACAAAAACAATGTGCGCACCACGTAATACAAAAGCATTAGCTGTGGAAACAAAGGTATAGCTTGGCATGATGACTTCATCGCCAGGCTGAATATCCAGTAAAATAGCCGCCATTTCCAACGAAGCGGTACAAGATGGCGTCAGTAAAACTTTTTTGCTATGAAAGCGCTGTTCCATCCACTGCTGGCAGCGACGCGTAAAGCCGCCATCACCACAGAGTTTGCCGCTGTTCATCGCTGACTGCATATATTCGCTTTCAGAACCAACCACCGGAGGAGCATTAAATGGGATCATGTGTTCACCTGTATAGCCAAAAAGCGGTACTGTCTATCATGGCACCACGTTGAATGTAGAGTCGTAAAGCTGCTCGATTACTCACCTGAGTGGCAATACGCAGAGTATTCAAACCACGCTGCTGACACCAATACTGAGCGGCTGTCATCAGGGCACTACCCATACCTCGCCCGGCGAGTAAGCCGATTCGTGCTTCTTGTGCATTAAGCTGCCTGAGTGTCACAAAACCACGGATAGCGTCATCTTCCGTGAGTAATAAACATTGGTTATCAAACGTGCCATGTACCGCATTTTCAACCCACTGAGCGTAAAAGCGGCCACTATCATGAGGTTGATACCAGGGGGCACGAAACCGACTCTGCTGAAAAGCCTGAGCAGCCTGTTCTCGCAGAACGTCAATGTGTTCAATCTGTGCAATCTCAAAACCAGCAGCCGTCTGGAATGGTTCCACTGGCAGGCAGAGATCAACTTCCCCTTCCACAAACTGGAAACCTAGCGCCTGAAAGCCATCCAGCAAATCCGTGCGATGTGCAGGAATTTTTGCCTGAACTCTTGACCAGCTATCCAGCCGACTTTGCGTTAACGGCTCAGCATCATCGCTTATCCGCACCAGGCTGCTGTTAACGCCAAAGAACCGGTTCTCCCAGTTCAGCGGCTCAAGCGTTGCATGGATGGCCGCCATTATCGCCAGACGCCTTTGGTATCAACTATCCAGGATTGTGTTACTTGATCACTGTTAATGGCTTTAAATTCGTTATGGTCAACCAGCAACACTAAGACATCCGCTTGCTGCAACGCCTGCTCCACCGATACCAGTTCACTATTAGCCGCTAGTTTTTTAGGAAGCGAATGAATATTAGGTTCAACGATCAGTGTCTTGCCGCTATGCCAGTCGGCCAGAGTGGCAGCAATATTCATTGCCGGACTTTCACGTAAATCATCGATATTCGGCTTAAATGACAGGCCAAAGCAGGCCAGTGTGACTTCACTGGCGCGACGGTCGGTCTCTGACAGGCAATCGGCTATTGCCGCTTTTACCTGTTCAATCACCCACTGCGGTTTACCGTCATTAACTTCACGCGCGGTACGAATCAAACGAGCATGCTCCGGACTTTGCGCCACAATAAACCACGGATCGACCGCGATACAGTGTCCGCCTACGCCAGGGCCTGGCTGTAAAATATTGACTCTGGGGTGGCGATTAGCCAGACGGATCAGTTCCCAGACGTTAATCCCATTGTTAGCACAGATTAGCGAAAGCTCATTGGCAAAGGCGATGTTCACATCACGAAAACTATTTTCAGTCAGCTTACACATTTCAGCGGTACGTGAATGGGTCACCACACACTCACCTTCGAGGAAAATATTGTATAGCTCACACGCCTTAGCAGAGCAGGTTGCTGTCATGCCACCAATAACGCGATCGTTTTTAATCAGCTCAACCATCACCTGACCGGGAAGCACGCGCTCCGGACAGTAGGCAATATTGATATCAGCCTGTTCCCCAGCTTGCTGCGGGAAACTGAGATCAGGGCGTAATGCTGCCAGCCACTCAGCCATCTGTTCTGTGGTGCCAACCGGCGATGTTGATTCCAGAACCACCAGCGCACCTTTTTTTAATACTGGCGCAATAGACTCAGCAGCCGCTTTGACATAGGCCAAGTCTGGCTCATGAGAGCCTTTAAAAGGTGTAGGGACTGCAATCAGATAGGCATCAGCAGCGACCGGGCGCGTGACGGCACGTAGAAAACCGTTTTCGACCGCCACTTTCACGACTGTATCTAAATCAGGTTCAACGATGTGGATCTCACCACGATTGATGGTATCTACGGCATGTTGATTAACATCAACCCCGATAACCAGACATTGACGAGAAGCAAAGGCTGCTGCGGTCGGTAAACCGATATAGCCCAAGCCAACAACGGATATAGTTGTAAAACTCATGATGCTACCTGACTTTGTTTCAAAGCATTCAAAATTCGGTGACAAGCCTGACCGTCACCATAAGGGTTGTACGCACGACTCATCGTTTGATAACTCTGGTCATTGCGTAGCAGTTCATTCACTGCTTCAACAATAGCGTCTTCATTGGTACCGACTAAACGTACGGTTCCTGCCTCAACGGCCTCTGGTCGTTCGGTGGTTTCTCGCATCACCAGTACCGGCTTACCTAAAGAGGGAGCTTCTTCCTGAATACCCCCTGAGTCGGTCAGAATCAGCCAGGCTTTATCCATCAGGTAAACAAAGGGAAGATACTCTTGCGGCGCAATCAAAATAACGTTATCAACATGACCCAGAATGCGTTCTACCGGCTCTCTGACATTAGGGTTGAGATGGACCGGATAGACTATCTGCACATCACTATTTTGTGCGGCAATGGTCGCCAGCGCATGGCAAATATTCTCAAATCCACGACCAAAGCTTTCTCGACGGTGCCCAGTAACCAGGATCATTTTCTTGCTGCTATCAAGAAAGGCATGCTGCTGTTCAAGGCCCTGGCGTAAGGAACTGGTAGGTAACATTCGGTCACGTACGGTAATCAGGGAATCAATAACCGTATTGCCAGTAACATAAATCTGTTTATCAGCAATATTTTCTCGTAACAGATTTTGTCGTGAATTCTCTGTCGGCGCAAAATGCCAGGTTGCAAGATGTCCCGCCAGGATACGATTAGCCTCTTCAGGCCAGGGCGAATAAATATCGCCGGTACGCAGTCCGGCTTCAACATGGCCGACATGAATGCGCTGGTAAAATGCGGCAAGGCTGGCAGCAAAGGTCGTCGTCGTGTCGCCGTGAACCAGGACAATATCAGGCTTAAATGACTCGAGGATAGGCTTTAACCCCTCAAGGATCCGGCACGTGATTTCTGTGAGCCCTTGTCCCGGCTTCATGATATCCAAATCATAATCAGGTTGAATGGAGAACAGATTTAACACCTGATCCAACATCTCTCGATGCTGTGCCGTTACACAGACTCTCGCGTCAAAAAACGCGTCACGCGCCAATGCATCAACTAAAGGTGCCATTTTTATGGCCTCAGGTCGTGTGCCAAAAACAGTTAACACTTTCACAGCAATTCTCTTATGTTGAAAGGTGGGAACAATCCGTCGTTTCCCACTTGGGAAGGCATCTATACCCGTTATATACCAAGTTACTTGGGTGTGACCTGAGTTCAGATTGCCGAATCACATAGTGTACCTATGCTCATCGGCTACCTTTGCGCGGCGCTACAAGCAACTCGCATTATTTTGGGTCTATAACGTTTTTTTACGGCGGGCTAATGCTACGCCGGCGCCAATAAGTGCCCCTACTGCCCCCCACATAATCATCAAGAATGCACGACGAGGACTATCACGTTTAACAGGCTCTTCTGGCGTACGTAAATAACGGTAGGTTTGAAAATGATTATCGATGGTCGGACCAAGATTTAATGTGCTTAATAGCGCTATATTTTGGTCATAATCAAGACTAGAAGCGGGTCCCATTGCCTGGAGGCTTTCCAGACGGGCCTGTAACATCGGACGCCCCAGCATAAACATCTCTGAGTCAGGAATTTCATCAGCTGGAATGCCTGTCATACTGCGAGTGATATTCTGTTGCTGAGCAATCTTTAACGCCTCTTCGACGCTTTTCAGTTTCCTGTCATAGATAGCTTTAGCGACTGCTTCTTCTCGCTTAACCTGGGCATTCAGCTGTGTCGTTTTTGCCAACCAGCGCCCTGAAAGTTCACCATTAAGATGTCCTGCGGCACGCTGACTTGCAAAAGCAACATACTGACGTAATAGATTATTAGCCTCAGGTGCTGTTTCCGCCACTAATCTGACACTGTCGTTGATACTCTTGAGCGAATCGCCGGGAGTAAACTGGATATCATTAATAAGCTCATCCAGCAATGCAGCATCAGGGCGGCTGTCACCAACCTGACGTTGCTTGTAATAATCGGTCTGTAGCCAGAATTCACGCCGGGTATCATAGGCAGCAAGTTGTCGGACAAACTCTTTATAAGCCCCCTCCAGCACCGACGGCTGATCGACTGGAATTAAACCCGGCTGTAAATCCTGGTTACGCAAAAACTGCTGTTGAGTGTAGTAGGGTCCCAGCATCGTTACCGTAGGATTATCGGTAATAGCGGTTGCACTCCACTCTTGCCGGGCAAAAAAAGTATACAGCAGTGCTATTAATGAAAAAGTAACAGCGATACCTGCTATCCAGAGTTTCCCTTGCCACAATGAGCGAAACAGACCCCGAATATCCAGTTCGTTGTCTATTATCGCCTGCCTGCCTGGTCTGTATTCTTGCATTACGTCCCCTGTTATCAGGTTAAACTTTTACGCCATTGGGTCCATTTTTACGAGTACGACGTTTATGTCTTCTAATAAACCGTGCCACTTTCCAGGCATGTTTAATGCAATAATCGTACAGTACAAATGCAAGCAAGAATAATGCCAACATTACCCATTCAGGAATAAATGATAAATTCTCACCCACTACGCCGACAGCTGCCAATAATACTGCTGCGAGGGTAATCAATACAAAAGCCTGACGGGAAGTAAAACCAGATCGCATAATTAAGTGGTGAATATGCTGGCGATCCGGGGAGAAGGGGCTCATGCCTTTGCGCAAGCGACGGTACATAATCGCGACCATATCCATCAGAGGGATAGCGATAATCCATAACGCTGTAACAGGGCTAATTGAAGGCACATCACCCTGAGTTGCTTCCAGTAAAATCCAGATAACCGTAAAACCAATCAAGGTGCTTCCTGCATCCCCCATAAAGACTTTAAAGCGTCGCCCTAATACTCCTAAGTTTAATAGGATGTAAGGCAAGATCGCTGCAATCATCGCAAAGCACAGCATTGCCAGACTGTGTTGTCCAGCCAGAACCAAAATTATCCCCATCGCGGCAAACGATACAGAGGACAATCCACCCAGCAAGCCGTCGATACCATCCACCATGTTGAAGGCATTGATTGCCGCCCACACTGCAAATAGCGTTAGAAAATAGCCAAATGGACCCAGGGCCATATCAAAGTTGCCAAAAATGTAACCGAGACTCGCCAAGTGCAGATCGGCAAAAACCATCATAATGATGCCGACAATAGCCTGAATAGACGCACGAATTTTCACACTAATATCAAAGCGATCGTCCAGGGCACCAATAAATACCAGGACTCCGGCACACAAAATATAGAGGGAAGCATGCGGGATATAGTACTGCGCGATGAAAAGTGCAAAGCAGATCCCTGCGTAAACAGAGATTCCGCCAACCAATGGAATCAATCCTTGATGCCGTTTGCGGTAATTAGGTTTATCAACCAGACCGATTCTTTTAGCCACTCTTCTTGCGAAGAATATAAATACGCTAGTGAATAAAAAAATCAGGGTTAAATCAGTTGCGGCATTAATTAGATTCACAATGCTTGCTCTCTGAAAATATGTTGTTATGGGTTAGTACAGCCGAAGATTAATCTGCCCAAAGAGAGTTTAGACCCACTCTCATTGACAACTCATTTGATCACTCTCAATCAAATTATACATTCGTGTTTAAGGTAGCCTTATCTGTTAAACAGAATGGGCGTGCTTATCGTATCGGGGAAGAAAGAAAAACGCCACGGCTTAGCGTGGCGTTTTTTGCATATTTATACATAACCTAAATCATTTACGTTGCATCAGAGTAGCAATTCATCAATTCCGTAGAACTCACTACCGTCAGTGACCGAAAAAAATAAGGAATCTCCGCATTCCGCAACGTAAAATATGACTGGTGTATTACGAACGCTTCATCATATCGAAGAAGTCATCGTTAGTTTTTGTCATTGCTAGCTTGTTGATCAGGAACTCCATCGCATCAATCTCACCCATAGGATGAATAATTCTGCGTAAAATCCACATTTTCTGTAGCTCTTCTTGTGAGGTCAGCAACTCTTCTTTACGGGTCCCAGAGCGGTTGTAGTCAATCGCCGGGAAGACGCGTTTTTCAGCAATCTTGCGTGAGAGATGCAGTTCCATGTTGCCGGTACCTTTAAACTCTTCATAGATAACTTCATCCATTTTAGAGCCGGTATCAACCAGTGCAGTAGCAATAATAGTCAGGCTACCACCCTCTTCTACGTTACGCGCAGCACCAAAGAAACGCTTAGGACGATGCAGGGCGTTAGCATCGACACCACCGGTCAACACTTTACCGGAAGCAGGTACTACGGTGTTATAAGCACGTGCCAGACGGGTAATAGAATCAAGCAGGATGATAACGTCTTTTTTATGCTCAACCAGGCGTTTTGCTTTCTCAATGACCATTTCAGCAACCTGAACGTGGCGAGAGGCTGGCTCATCGAAGGTAGAAGCGATAACTTCGCCTTTTACCAGACGCTGCATTTCGGTAACTTCTTCCGGACGCTCATCGATAAGCAGAACCATCAGCACACAATCAGGATGGTTGTAAGCAATGCTCTGGGCAATATTTTGCAGCAGCATCGTTTTACCGGCTTTCGGCGGCGCAACGATCAGGCCACGCTGACCACGACCAATCGGTGAAGCCAGGTCAAGAACACGCGCGGTTAAATCTTCTGTTGAACCATTACCACGTTCCATACGCAAACGTGAATTTGCATGTAGCGGCGTTAAGTTTTCGAACAGAATTTTATTACGGGCGTTTTCCGGTTTATCGTAGTTAACTTCGTTGACCTTCAGCAGCGCGAAATAACGCTCGCCTTCTTTCGGCGGACGAATCTTACCAGAAATGGTATCTCCGGTGCGGAGGTTGAAACGGCGGATTTGACTAGGGGAAACGTAGATATCATCGGGACCGGCGAGGTAGGAACTGTCTCCAGAGCGGAGGAATCCAAATCCATCCTGCAATATTTCCAGTACGCCGTCGCCAAAGATGTCTTCGCCACTCTTAGCATGTTGCTTCAGGATGGCAAAGATAATGTCCTGCTTACGCATACGGGCCAGGTTTTCCAGCCCCATATTTTCGCCGAGAGTAATCAGCTCAGAAACCGGCGTATTCTTTAATTCGGTAAGATTCATAATGGTGGGTTCTTAAACTCGGGGGAAATCTCAAACTTAGTTTCGTGTAAGGAATGGCAGAATTGTCCATGCCTGTTAAGTGGTCACCACGCATGTCTGATCTCCGCCTGGTCGTAGGAAAAACACAGAACTGAAACGACGGAATGAGTGATAAACCCGGAATCGGTTATGCATCCTTTATTTGCTGGCACAGAAAATATATTAAACAGCATATAGATAGGAGGCATTGGGTATTGCTAAAGATTTAAACTACAAGACAAGTTCAAAACGCAGTAAAGATAACTTAGCATGACTAAAGCCGGGCGTCCAGCGGCTGACAAAAAAAGTCAACCCTGTACGCACCGGAACAGAATTTCATTACGCCAGGTTAGCGTCCAGAAACTCTTTTAACTGACCTTTAGATAGCGCACCGACTTTAGTCGCAGCGACTTCGCCATTTTTAAATAACAGCAACGTAGGAATACCACGAATACCATATTTAGGCGCAGTACCTGGGTTCTGGTCGATGTTCAGCTTAGCCACGGTCAACTGACCCTGGTATTCACCCGCTATTTCATCAAGGATTGGGGCAATCATTTTACAAGGACCACACCACTCAGCCCAGAAGTCAACCAAGGTCACTCCATCGGCTTTTAGAACGTCTGTCTCGAAACTGTCATCTGTCAGGTGAATAATTTTATCGCTCATGTTCTACTCCACAGGATTATGTCTACCTTGTTGGTGTAGTATTAACCAACGTAGGGTGACTTTATTTCACCCCGTTTATTTCAACGGATGTGCTTTCGTAAAGCAATAGTAAACTGATATTCTACCACACTATGAGCAAAACACATTTGACCGACAAGAAGTTTTCCGACTTCGCCCTGCACCCTAAAGTAATTGAAGCCCTTGAAATAAAAGGTTTTCATCACTGCACTCCTATCCAGGCATTAGCGCTTCCGCTAACGCTTGAGAATCGTGACGTGGCAGGGCAGGCGCAAACTGGTACAGGCAAAACGATGGCGTTTCTGACGTCAACGTTTCATTATTTACTTTCTCACCCAGTTTCTGAGAACCATCAGGTGAATCAGCCACGAGCATTAATCATGGCGCCTACCCGCGAATTAGCGGTACAAATTCACTCCGATGCAGAACCACTGGCTGAATCAACCGGCCTCAAATTAGGACTCGCTTACGGCGGCGATGGCTACGATAAACAACTTAAAGTACTGGAAAGCGGTGTCGATATTCTGATTGGCACTACGGGTCGTTTAATCGACTACGCCAAACAAAACCATATTAATCTGGGTGCAATCCAGGTCGTGGTTCTCGATGAAGCTGATCGTATGTACGATCTTGGTTTTATTAAAGATATTCGTTGGTTATTCCGTCGCATGCCACCGACTAACCAGCGTCTTAATATGTTGTTCTCTGCCACCCTCTCTTATCGTGTACGTGAGCTGGCATTTGAACAAATGAACAATGCGGAATATGTCGAAGTAGAACCGGAGCAAAAAACGGGACACCGCATACAAGAAGAGTTGTTCTATCCATCCAACGAAGAAAAAATGCGTTTATTGCAAACGCTTATCGAAGAAGAGTGGCCAGATCGCGCCATTATCTTTGCTAATACTAAACATCGTTGCGAAAGTATTTGGGGCCATTTGGCTGCGGATGGCCATCGTGTAGGTCTCCTGACTGGCGATGTCGCGCAGAAAAAACGTCTTCGTATTCTTGAAGCATTCACCCGTGGCGATTTAGATATTTTAGTCGCAACAGATGTGGCCGCACGTGGTTTACATATTCCAGCCGTGACACACGTGTTTAACTATGATCTTCCTGATGATTGCGAAGACTATGTACACCGTATCGGCCGTACCGGTCGTGCCGGAGCCAGTGGCCATTCGATAAGTTTAGCATGTGAAGAATATGCGCTGAATGTTCCCGGAATTGAGACTTATATTGGTCATTCCATTCCCGTCAGCAAATATAATCCCGATGCGCTGTTAAATGATCTGCCGGCACCAAAACGTCTGTCTCGTAGCCGTCCTGGCAATACGCAGCGTCGTAGTAATGCTGCGCCCCGTAGTCATCGTCGACGCGCAGGTTAAACGTTATGACAGGTTCGACCTCACTGTATGCAGCAATCGATTTAGGTTCTAACAGCTTTCATATGCTCGTGATACGTGAGGTTGCGGGAAGTATACAAACCCTCTCCCGTATTAAAAGAAAAGTACGTCTTGCGGCGGGTTTGAATAGCCACAACGTACTTTCTCCCGAAGCGATGGAGCGTGGCTGGCAATGTTTACGTTTATTCGCAGAGCGATTACAGGATATACCCCAGAACCAGATCCGGGTTGTTGCGACGGCGACATTACGTCTTGCCGTTAATGCAGATGAGTTTCTTACCAGGGCGGAAGAGATCCTCTCCTGCCCAGTACAGGTTATTCGCGGTGAAGAAGAAGCGCGTTTGATTTACCAAGGTGTGGCCCATACCACTGGCGGAGCCTACCAACGGCTCGTTGTCGATATTGGTGGGGCCAGTACTGAACTCGTTGCAGGCACGGGAGCCCAGGCAAATTCACTGTTTAGTTTGTCGATGGGTTGCGTCACTTGGCTTGATCGTTTCTTCAATGACAGAAATCTGACACAAGAAAACTTTACCGCGGCTGAGGCTGCTGCCAGTGATATCCTGGAACCTATTCTGACTGAGCTAAAACGTAATAGCTGGAAAGTTTGCGTAGGTGCATCAGGAACCGTACAGGCACTGCAAGAAATTATGCTGGCTCAAGGTATGGATGAGCGCATCACGCTGCCAAAATTACAGCAACTCAAGCAGCGAGCCATTCAGTGTGGCCGTCTTGAGGAGCTGGAAATTGAAGGGCTGACGCTGGAACGAGCCTTGGTTTTCCCCAGCGGCCTCGCCATCCTGATTGCTATCTTTAAGCGGCTGGATATCGAGTGTATGACGCTCGCAGGTGGGGCATTACGTGAAGGTCTGGTTTATGGCATGTTGCATCTGGCTGTTAGCCAGGATATTTGTCAGAGAACCATACAGACCATTCAACGCCGCTTTATGGTCGATATCCATCAGGCAAAACGTGTGGCACAGCTAGCGGAGAATTTTTCAGCCCAAGTAGCAACATCATGGAAGCTGGATGTATTAAGTCAGCAATTACTGGCCAGTAGCGCGTTATTGCATGAAATCGGTCTGAGTGTCGATTTTAAGCGTGCACCGCAACATGCGGCTTACCTGGTCAGTAATCTGGATTTGCCAGGCTATACGCCTTCGCAGAAAAAACTGCTGTCGACTCTGTTACTAAACCAAACTAATGCCATCGATCTTTCGTCTCTGCATCAGCAAAATGCCGTACCACCGCGCATTGCAGAACGTCTTTGCCGTTTACTGAGGCTTGCAATCATTTTTGCCAGCCGTCGCCGGGACGATACGTTACCTGTTATCACCCTGGATGCGGATGGTGAAACGTTGCAGCTCTCTTTACCCGATGGCTGGTTCACTCAGCATCCGTTAGGTACCGAATTACTGGAACAAGAAACATTGTGGCAAAGCTACGTTCACTGGCCATTGCTGGTTAACTAGTTTAGTTTTTCTTCGCTTTTGCCAGCATTTCACGAATGCTGGCTACATTACTTTGTCCTTTTTTCATCCGCTCTTCTGGGGATACCACTTTACGTTCGGTTTCCCACAAGACATCATCCTGAGGCAGTTCCAGCAAGAAGCGACTCGGTTCCGGGCGGATCAGTTCGCCATACTGGCGTCGTTCTTTGCACAGCGTAAAAGTCAGTTCTTTCTGAGCCCGAGTGATACCGACATAAGCTAATCGACGTTCTTCATCGACATTATCTTCGTCAATACTGCTTTGATGGGGTAACAGTCCCTCTTCCATTCCTACCAGGAAAACATAGGGAAACTCCAGACCTTTTGATGCATGTAATGTCATCAACTGGACTTGATCTGCTTCTTCATCACTCTCGCCCCGCTCCATCATGTCTCGCAAGGTAAACCGCGTCACTACCTGAGTTAATGTCATCGGTTCATCAAGATCGGTACCCTCAAGCATTTCAGTCATCCAGCTAAACAGCTGATTAACATTTTTCATCCGCATTTCTGCTGCTTTCTGCCCCGGCGAGGTTTCATATAGCCAGCTTTCATAGTCAATCCCATGAATCAAATCCCGCACAGCGGCTATCGGTTCACGTTCAGAGAGCCGGGTAATTTCCTGCAGCCAGTGGGTAAAACGTTGTAATGCTTCCAGTCCACGGCCGCTCAGTGTCTGGCTCAACCCCAGATCAAAACTGGCATTAAATAAGCTTTTATTACGCCCAGTTGCCCAGTCACCTAATTTTTGTAACGTTGCCGGGCCAATTTCACGGCGAGGCGTATTGACTATCCGCAAGAAAGCGCTGTCGTCGTCAGGATTGGTCAGCACCCGCAGGTAGGCGAGTAAATCTTTAATTTCCGGGCGAGAGAAGAAGGATGTTCCACCTGAGATACGGTATGGGATGCGGTTTTGCATCAACATTTTCTCAAACACCCGTGACTGGTGGTTACCACGATATAAAATGGCGTAATCACCGTAACTGGTTTTATTGATAAAATGATGGGCGATAAGTTCGCCAATCACTCTTTCCGCTTCATGTTCTTCATGATTCGCGCTGACTACTTTCAATTCACAGCCATAACCCAGCTCTGAAAACAGCCGTTTTTCAAATACATGGGGATTATTGGCTATCAGGATATTTGCCGCTTTTAAAATACGCCCGGAAGAACGATAGTTTTGCTCAAGTTTAATCACTTTAAGAGCCGGAAAGTCCTGATTGAGCAGTA
>Ga0308165_1002901_pt1 | contig 19390 bp, 19 predicted proteins | sample PhyWR2_FD_201032 | JGI IMG/M metagenome (GOLD analysis project Ga0308165, IMG submission 201032) | Phyllosphere microbial communities from UC Gill Tract Community Farm, Albany, California, United States - DLSLW.R2 | ecosystem: Host-associated > Plants > Phyllosphere > Unclassified | place: USA...
ACCTTTTTTATATACAATCAGGTCTCTAAATTTTCCCATGCTCCTGTTTTAACCTAATATAATATTTTTTAGGGAAAATTCAAAGCCAGGGTGTAGTTTAAGCCATTGCTTTGGCCGTATGTTCAGTTCAGCACATAGGCTAGTGACTGCAGACTTAAGACTCCGGACTTAAGACTCCTAGCTCGCCAAAAGCTCATCCCAATACTCAACCGCTCTTCGGTAATGCGGAATAACGATGCTGCCGCCAACTAAATTGGCAATCATAAAAATTTCATTCATTTCGTCGCTGTTTACGCCGGCTTCATGGCATTTGCCCAGGTGGTATTTAATGCAGTCATCGCAACGTAAAACCATCGATGCCACCAGTCCGAGCATTTCCTTTGTTTTAACATCAAGAGCACCTTCCGCGTAAGAAGTAGTGTCTAATGCAAAAAAACGTTTTATATTTGTGTTAGCGGTCTCCATAATTCTATCGTTCATTCTTTCACGATAGTTGTTGAATTCTTCTACTAGATTTCCCATCTTATTTAATTAAATCAATTTTTTTACTTAGTTGTTTAAAACTTAAAGACACAATATGAAGATTATTACTCCAAAAATACATGCCATTATCGACTTTCTTCTGGTCATGCTAATCCTGATATCGCCCCGCATATTTACATTGAGCGAAACCGCATCAACGTTGTGTTATGTTTTGGGTATAGCCCATTTTTTGCTTACCATTTTTACCGATTTCAGTGGCGGAATTTTTAAGGTGCTCCATTTGAAATTTCACGGCCTGGTTGAGTGCCTGATCAGCATCATTCTTATTGTTCTTGCCTTTACCTACTTCAAGGGTGAACTGATCGACGAAATGTACTTTGCTTGCTTGGGATTATTGATCCTGATCGTTTTTACACTGACAGATTACAAAAAAGCGCTTCCGATTATTTAAATAATCTCTTCGAGCGGATTCCAGAATACCCTTTTAAAATCGACTATTTTATCGTTCTTAACCTGTACGCCTTCTTTTGAAAGGAGTTCTTCCATTAATTCTGGCGGGTTAAAATGAAACTTTCCGGTGAGCAATCCGCTGCTGTTTACTACCCGATGCGCAGGCACTTTAGGATGTGCAGTGCCGGCATAGCTCATGGCATGCCCAACCATTCTCGACGATTTTGCGGCACCCAGGCTTTTGGCGATAGCACCATAAGAAGTTACCCGGCCGGCAGGAATGAGCCGGGCAATTTCGTAAACCTGTTCGTAAAAAGTCGTATCCATGATTATTCAAACGAAAATTGGATGTAATTGATGTTTTTATCGTGCAGCAAATATTTTTTCTCGTAATAGGTTTTGATAGAAAGCACCTCATCAACCAAATCCGACGTATACAAATGATCGGTATTTTTGTGTACAACTAAACCAAGCTCAGTAACTTTTTCGCAAGTGTAAGCATAAAGCTGGTCGTTATCTGTTTTAAGATTTACCTTTCCGCCTGGTTTTAAAACGGTTTTATAACGGTTTAAAAACGCAGGGAAGGTAAGTCGTTTTTTCTCTCTGCTTATTTGCGGCTGCGGATCAGGAAATGTAATCCAGATTTCGTCAATTTCGTCGCTGCCAAAGTAATCAAGCAAATTCTCAATCTGGATTCTTAGGAAAGCAACATTTGCTATGCCTTCCTCAATTGCCGTTTTTGCGCCCCTCCAAATTCTGTTGCCCTTATAATCTACACCTATAAAGTTTTTATCAGGAAATAAGGTGCCCAGATTTACGGTATATTCGCCCTTTCCGCAGGCCAGTTCCAGCACAACCGGATTATCGTTTTTAAAGTGAGTTTTGCCCCAGCTTCCTTTTAGCGCTTGTCCTTCTTCTAATTGATATACATTTGCAAAGGTCTCTATCTCTGCAAATCGCCTAAGTTTATCTTTACCCAAAAGTTTTTTCTTGCAAATTTACAATTAAATAAAATATTGTTCTTTCTTTTTACAGGATATGTCGGGTAGTTTTACTTAATCAATCGTATTTTTGCAGCACATCAAAAATAATCACATTGGAAAAAAACGCTAAAGTTTATGTTGCTGGTCATCGCGGCATGGTTGGATCAGCAATCTATCGTAAATTGCAAAAAGAGGGGTTTGAACACATCATCGTTAAAACATCGTCAGAATTAGATTTAAGAAACCAGGAAGCCGTGGCGCGGTTTTTTGCGGAAGAAAAGCCCGATTATGTTTTTCTTGCGGCTGCGAAGGTAGGGGGAATTGTTGCCAATAATACTTACCGTGCCGATTTCCTTTATGAGAACCTTGCAATTCAGAATAACGTTATCCATAGCGCTTACGTTAACGAGGTAAAGAAACTGATGTTCCTCGGCTCGAGCTGTATTTATCCTAAAATGGCACCACAGCCTTTAAAAGAAGATTATTTGTTAACGGGAACGCTAGAGCATACCAACGAGCCTTATGCCATCGCCAAAATTGCAGGCATAAAAATGTGCGATGCTTATCGCGATCAGTACGGTTGCAACTTCATTTCCGTTATGCCAACAAACCTTTACGGTTACAACGATAATTATCATCCACAAAATTCGCATGTGCTCCCTGCTTTAATTCGCAAGGTACACGAGGCGAAGGTTAACAACGAGAAACAGGTTACCGTTTGGGGCTCGGGCTCGCCAATGCGTGAGTTTTTGTTTGCCGATGATTTGGCCGATGCCTGCTACTTTTTAATGGAGAATTACAATGAGCCCAATTTAATAAACATAGGCACAGGTCACGATTTAACAATCAAAGATCTGGCACTTTTAATAAAGGATGTGCTCGGCTTCGATGGCGAATTGGTTTTTGATGCGACAAAACCCGACGGAACCCCACGCAAGTTAATGGATGTTAGTAAACTGCATGCACTTGGTTGGAAACACAAAATCGAATTACCCGAAGGCATCGCTTTGGCGTATCAGGATTTCGAAAGCAGGTATTAACAGAACAACTTGCCTGTATTTGGTAATTTGTCAGGCTTAGCGCTTCAGCTTGAGCCTGCATTGATCCGTTCGACTTCGCTCAAGATAAACTTAGTCGAAATGCTTAAGATAGATCAGTGTTATGTTCCGATACTTTTCTTCTTGTTGTCAGATTGGGCGGAGACGAAGCCCGTTTCAACGTTCCTTCAGCAAATTATGATTAACGTTATTTGGTAATCGATTGAATTACGGATTTGCCCTTCGACTCCGCTCAGGGTGACAGTTGATGCGATGAACCATTATGTCCATGACACTTCTCTTGTCTAGTTGTCAGGCTGAGCGGAGTCGAAGCCCGCTGCAACGTTCCTTCAGCAAATTATGATTAACGTTATTTGGTAATCGATTGAATTACGGATTTGCCCTTCGACTCCGCTCAGGGTAACAGTTAATACGATGAACCATTATGTTCGCGATACTTTTCTTCTTGTTGCCAGGCTGAGCGGAGACGAAGCCCGTTTCAACGTTGCTTCAGCAAATTATGATTAACGTTATTTGGTAATCGATTGAATTACGGATTTGCCCTTCGGCTCCGCTCAGGGTGACAGTTAATACGATGGTTCATTATGTTCGCGATACTTTTCTTCTTGTTGCCAGGCTGAGCGGAGACGAAGCCCGCTGCAAGAAAATTTTCGCTCCATTTTTATAATATAGTTACAATCGATATATTTGAAAATATAAATAAATTATAGCTATATGACGTTGGTTCAGCTTGAATATATTGTTGCTGTAGATACTTATAGAAGTTTTGTTACCGCCGCCGACAAGTGCTTTGTAACCCAACCTACATTGAGTATGCAAGTACAAAAATTGGAGGAGTTACTGAGCGTAAAAATCTTCGACAGAAGCAAGCAGCCCGTTACACCTACAGAAATAGGCAGTCAGATTATTGCTCAGGCCCGGATCATATTACAAGAAAGTGCAAAGGTAAAGGAGCTGATAAACAGCCAGCAACAAGATATTTTGGGCGAATTGCGGATTGGTGTGATCCCAACCGTAGCGCCGTATTTGTTGCCCCAGGTAATTTCGGCAATGTTAGAAAAATACCCGGATTTAAAGCTGTTGATTTGGGAATACACCACCGAAGATATTGTTCAGCACTTAAAAACCGGCGTGCTCGATTGCGGAATACTTGCCACGCCGTTAACAGATCCGAATATTGCAGAAACACCGCTTTATTACGAAAATTTTGTGAGCTACATTAGTAAAAATAGTAAGCTATATAAAAAGAAGTCGGTTGATGCCGAAGACCTAAACGGCGAAAATATTTGGTTGCTTAATGAGGGGCACTGCATGCGAAATCAGGTGTTGAACATTTGCAGATCGACAAAGAACAACCGTTTACAGGGCTTGGAATACAATACCGGAAGCGTAGAAACCTTGGTTCGGATGGTCGATTTAAATGGCGGGGCAACGCTTTTGCCCGAGCTGGCCATTGCCGAATTAAGCGCAAAGCAGGCAGGGAAAATCCGCTATTTCAAATCACCCGAACCTGTTCGCGAAATCAGCCTGGTTACGCATAAAAATTTCATCAAAATGAGAATGCTGAACGCCTTAAGAGATGAAATTCTTTCGATTATACCAAAGACAATGAAACAAAAGAAAAAAAAGGATATTGTAGGCATATGAAAATTTTAATGGTTTGTTTGGGTAATATTTGTCGCTCTCCGTTGGCCGAAGGCATTATGCGACACTTGGTAAAGGACAGAAAACTGAACTGGGAAATCGCTTCGGCAGGAACCGGCGACTGGCATATTGGCAAGGCGCCCGATGCTCGAAGTGTTATCGCCGCCAGCACGATGGGTTACGACATTAGCCGGCAAAGGGCGCAACAGTTCGTACCTGCAATGTTTGCCGATTACGATCTTATTCTGGTGATGGACAAAAACAATTTGAAAGATGTTCAAGCCCTTGCTAAAACAGATGACGACCGCAAAAAGGTGAAACTTTTTTTAGATAACGATGAAGTTACAGATCCGTATTGGGATAGTGGCCTATTTGCGCCAGTATGTAAACAGGTTGAACAAAGATGTTTCGAAATTATCGAACAACTTTCTTAATTTTATCTATCCATTTAAACAACCACAATTCACTACATTTGCCCACTAACCAAAACCAATATGAAAAAGCGCCATTTTCTTTGCCTGTTGTCTTTCCTGATCCTTTCGATACAGAGCTATGGCGAAATGAAGAACAACCCCAAAATTCTTGTTTTCTCGAAAACGAAAGGGTTTAGGCATGCATCTATCGGCGCAGGTAAAACCGCAATTATGAAGCTCGGTTTGGCAAATCATTTCGACGTAGATACAACAGAAAATGCAACAGCATTTACCGAAGAAAATCTTAAAAAATATGCGGTGGTGGTTTTTTTAAGCACAACAGGCGATGTGCTGGACAATGCCCAACAAATTGCTTTTGAAAGGTACATTCAGGCCGGCGGTGCCTATGTTGGCGTACATGCAGCAACCGATACAGAATACGATTGGCCTTGGTATGGGAAATTGGCTGGTGCCTATTTTACGAGCCACCCGGCTGTGCAAGAGGCCAGATTTATAGTAAAAGATAAAAAGCACCAATCAACCAAATTCTTAACCGATTCAATCTGGATGCACAAAGACGAATTGTACAACTTTAAAAATATCAACCCCGATATCCATGTGCTAATCTCCATCGATGAAACCTCGTATAAAGGTGGCACCAACGGAAATTTTCATCCATTTAGCTGGTACCATAGCTTTGATGGCGGACGTGCCTTTTACACCTCTATGGGACATACCGACCAGGCGTGGAGCGATGAAAAGTTTTTGAAACACCTGTTGGGCGGAATAGAATATGCCATTGGCAAGCAAAAGAAACTGAATTACTCGAAAGCTCATTCAACATTTTAAAAAAATAACTCTGCATATACCGCTCGATAGCTATTGCCTGGCGCTTTCGCAGGCAGTTATTTCTTTTTTTAAATCAATTTCATTACTTTTCACTTTTAAAAGCCTTTTTCCTGCCAATCCGACAGGCCGGGTTTATTTGAATGGGATATAGCCTACCAACAGGTATACAGCTCATTATGAGGTTTGGCTACGTTTGATTATCGCTATTCCGCATCAGTCTCCCATAAATTTTGACATCCCGCTAAATTGTAAGATTTATCTGAATTTGCCGCTATTGTAGCACATTTTCAGCGTTTTTATTGTGCAAAAATGCATGATAAACAGGTTTGCATATTTATTTCAATTCAATGAACGAGGTGCTTTCAATTAAAAACGGCGACGTAAAAACCTTCGAGCAGGCATACTACTCCTGGAGCGAAAAGATTTATTTCTTCATCTATCGGCAATGTAATTCTGAAGCAATTGCCGACGAAGTAGTACAACAGGTTTTTGTTCGTCTATGGGAAAAAAGGGCCAATCTTTCCCTAGAATATAGCCTGAATGTTCAACTGTTTAGAATGGCAAGAACTATTTTTATCGATGAGTTAAGGAAAGCAGCACGTTCGCGACGGCACCTGAATGAGCTAAAGCAAAAGAAAACCGACGATTTTACTGAAAATAATTTCGATGAAAAGGAAACGTTGCAACTAGTTACCAACGCCATAGAAAATATGCCAACAGTGCGGAAGCGAGTGTTCCTGATGAGCCGTGCGCATCATCTTTCGCACAAGGAGATTGCCCAAAAGTTGGGCATTTCACAAAAAACCGTCGAAAACCACATTGGCCTGGCTTTGAAATACCTACGCCACTTTAAGCTAATAATCGCAATTCTTGCCCTGTTTTAATAGGAGAAATCGGGATAAGCTCCTCAGCATGACAAAACCAGTGCTGTCATCCTCAGCTTGTACCGATAGCTATCGGTAGGGGATCTATGTAGCATGAACGCTACGCCTAACGACCGCTTCTGTAGCGCTTCTAAAACACCTACTTGCAAAATACGTCAATTCCATTTGGGGGGTAGGGGCTTTTCGAGCGTATTAATAGCAAATGACAATAGATAATGCATTAATCGGTCGGTTCTTAAGTAATCAATGCACGGAAGAAGAAGCGCTGGCTGTATCGAGATACCTGACAGAAAACCCCGAAAAGCTTGATACGCTGCTTCCACAAACGCTTTGGAATAATATTGATGACAAGTTGATCTTATTGCCAGCCGCTAAAAAGGCCGAATTGTTGAAAGCCATTAGGGCAAAACTGAAAGTTAGCCGCCGTAGGCCATCCTGGGTTTGGAGCCTTTCGGCTGCGACTTCCTTACTGGTAATTGTGGGCTTAAGCTGGCTGATTGGTAAGGGTACTAACGAAATAGCTCAGCCGAAACATACTGTAACAAAAACAACCACGGCGTATACCCTGGTTCAGATCAATTATGGCAAAGAAGACTTGCAACTACACGTGGCCGATGGATCTGTAATCTATTTAAAGCCCGGAGGTGAGATACGTTACCCTGAGCATTTCGGTAAGCAAAAAAGAGATTTTAGCCTCAAAGGTATCGCACGGTTTAAAGTTGCAAAAGATAAAAACCGCCCATTTAATGTGTATGCCGGCGGAACTGTAACCACCGCACTGGGCACAGACTTTACCATTTCATCAGTTGAAGGAAGCGATGATGTGAGCGTGTTTTTGCATACAGGAAAGGTTGTGGTGAGTGCCGATACAAACGGCCATCGTAATGCGATGAAGCGAACCTATCTGTTGCCTGGAAATAAATTGCGGATTAATAAGGTGAACTTTAATCTCGCTCTGATCAAGAATGCAGATCAACCGGCTGTAAAACGCAATACCGTTGCTCAAGCGAAGGGACAAACGGAGATAACCGCCACCGAAATCTCCTTCAAAAACCAATCATTGGATAAGATTTTTGAAGTTTTAAGAACAGAATTTGCCGCCAACATCGAGTTTGCAAAAGCACAGTTTAACGGCATGTATTTTACCGGATCGTTTAAGCGGAATAGCCAGACGGCAGATAATATCCTGGGCGAAGTTGCATTACTAAACCGCTTAGAAATAGAAATAAGGGGAACCGTGTACATTATAAAACGGCAAACCAAAAAACAATAAAACCAATTTTTCACTAACCAAACAAACAAACTATGAGTCGACTTGTATTAAAAACCAGGGCTATTTTTAGCAGCATTGCCCTCAGCTGTTGTTTTTTACTGTTTATTAATTTTAATGCCCTTGCACAAAAGGGCGCAACCGCAACCGGTATTGTTAAAGATGCTAAGGGCGTTTTACTCCCGGGGGTATCTGTAAGGATAGAAAATAAAACTACCAATTTTAAGGCCGGGGCCAGTACCAATACGCAAGGGATGTTTTCTATCGGCGGCATACCAGCTGGTAAAAACTACACCATCACGTTTACCTCCATCGGCTATAAATCGAAAGTGATGGACGGCTATACCATCAACCTAACCGATAAGATCTCGATTGCCGTAATGTTGGAAGAAGATGCCTCCTCCTTAGGCGATGTGGTGGTTACCGCACTCGGTATCAAGCGCAGTAAAAAAGCACTGGGCTATACCATTGCAGAGCTAAAGGGTAACGAACTTACACAAGGTTCGGAGGCAAATGTAGCCAACGCCCTATCGGGTAAAGTTGCCGGTGTACAGGTAAGCCGTGCGTCGTCAGGATCTGGAGGCTCGTCTAAAGTAGTTATCAGGGGAAACAATTCACTAATTGGAAACAGCCAGCCGCTTTACGTGGTAGATGGCGTGCCAATTGATAACCAAACGATAGGTTCGGCAGATAAATGGGGAGGAACTGATTACGGCGATGGCATTTCGAACATCAATCCCGATGATATTGAAACAATGTCTGTTTTGAAAGGGCCAAATGCGGCGGCTTTGTACGGACAGCGAGGAAGTAACGGTGTTATTTTAATCACTACGAAATCGGGTTCAGCCGGAAAAGGGATGAACATACAGTTCAATAGCGATTTTTCATTTGGCAATACGTTGATTGCACCCGATTTTCAAAATGAATACGGGCAGGGATATAATGGGAATTTTACACATGTAAGGAAAGCCGATGGAAGCATTATTACCATGGCTGCGGCTATTGCCGGAGGCATTACCGGAACCCCCAAGATGAGTGCCGGCCGAGATCGTATAACCCGCTCCAGCTGGGGACCTCGCATGGAAGGCCAGGCTTACGAAGACCAATGGGGAAACTTGCTTAGCCTTACACCTCAGCCCGATACTTACTCTGGATTTTTTCAGACCGAAAAACAGTTTGTAAATAACCTCAGTGTAGAGGGTGGCAACGAAAAAGTAAATTACAGGTTCTCTTACGCCAATACCTATATCGATGGATATGTACCAACCAATGTGATCAAGAAAAATAATTTTAACCTCCGTACACAAGCTAAAATTACCGATAAATTTAGTTTGGATGCCAAGATCAATTATATTGCACAGGATGGTATTAACAGGCCCACCTTGTCTGATGCTTCCGATAACCCTGCTTACCTCTTGATCAGTCAACCAAGGAGTATGCCCCTCGATATTTTGGCGCAGTACAAATGGACGGCTAACGATGTGGCCAAACAATTGGGTTATTCTACCGCCTATGTGGGATTGGAAAAAACCTACGCCACCAACAGTTCTACAGCAAACCCCTATTGGACGATCAACGAAACAAGGAATACCGATCGCAGAGATCGTGTTATTGGTTTCTTAAGGTTGTCGTATGATTTTGCGCCTTGGTTAAAATTGACCGCGACAGGCGGAACAGATTTTTATACCGATCAGCGTTTGCGCTATCGTCCGATAAATACTTACCAAAGCGAGAGACGCAGGGGAGACATGAGCGAGGAGATTATCCGGGTTAGAGAGGATAATTATGATGCCCTGCTCAGCAGCAATTTTAAGCTGGATAATGGATTAAGCTTTTCTATAAACGCCGGAGCCAATCATTTAAGCCGTTATTTGCGCCAAACGGGTAATTCAGGAACTCAGTTCGTTGTGCCAGACCTGTACGTAATTAACAATACCTTAAACAATACTTACATTTTTGGGTTAACAGAATCAGAAATTAACTCAGTATACAGTTCGGGGCAAATCTCCTATAAAGATTATCTATATGTAGATCTTACCGCCCGTAACGATTGGTCGTCGACATTATCAAAAGAGAATAACTCATTTTTTTACCCGTCGGTAAGTGCGAGTTTTATTGCCTCTGAGGGGCTTAATTTAAAAAGCGATGCACTCCGTTACCTTAAAATCAGAGGTTCGTGGGCACAGGCGGGTAGTTCGGGCAATCCGTATCAGTTAACGGGAAATTATAGTTTAGGGCAATTTACACATGGCGGTGTTCCATTAGCCTCGTTTACCACTACTATTCCAGATAAAAACCTGAAGAATGAGCTGACTACTTCTATTGAGTTTGGTGCAGACGTTGAATTTTGGACTGGCCGCTTAGGCTTAGGCTTCACCGTTTATCAGGCTTCAACCAAAGACCAGATTTTGGATGTTCCCGTATCGCCGTCCAGTTTGTTTAACGTAACACGGATTAATGCCGGCGAAATTCGCAACCGCGGTATCGAGTTGTCGCTAAATGCTACGCCAATAAAAACCGAATCGGGTTTCACATGGAAAACAACCTTTAATTTCAATAAAAATGCCAACAAAGTGCTATCGCTCCACCCAGGGGTCGACACCTATTTACTGGGATCGGACAGAGGCATTGATGTAGTGGCCGAAGTGGGCAAACCATTTGGCCAGTTGATCGGTACTAATTTCGCCTGGTTGAAAGATCAAAATGGCAACCGTTTAATTGATCCGAATACCGGCTTGCCTTTAAAAACGAACAGTAGGGTACGAGAAAACATTGGTAATGCACAACCCGATTGGTTAGGCGGATTTTTTAACTCGTTCAGCTATAAGGGGCTCACTTTAAACGCTTTGGTAGATATTCGTCAGGGTGGCGTAATCTACTCACAAAGTAATCGCGAACAGATTATTTACGGAACCACCAATAAAACCGTACCGGGTAGAGATGGTTCGTATGTAGCAAAAGGTGTGGTAGCCAAAAAGAATACAGACGGAAGCTGGAGCGGTACAGGTGTTGCCAACACAAAAACAGTAAATGCACAAGATTATTGGGGCCAGGTAGCCTTTGATAAAGAAACGGTGGTTTCAGAAGAAATGTTGAATGATGCCAGTTATGTTGCTATGCGTGAATTGAGTTTGCGCTACCAAATACCAGCCAAATTTTTGCCAACCAGTAAAATAAGAAGCGCAACAGTAGGCGTTTACGGACGTAACCTTTTTTACTTTCAACGCAAAACTGATGGCTTCTCGCCAGAGTCGGCATCCTTTAATACCAACAATTCGTCAATCGGTATCGAATCTACCTCTTTGCCTATGCTTAGAAACATTGGATTCAACCTTAGCATCAAATTTTAACCTGACCTAGTAGTAACTCAGATTATGAAAAAGAAAAATATCATTAAAATAAGCGTATATACTTTATCCCTTGCCATTGGCTTAAGTGCCTGCACAAAGGATTTTGAAAAATTAAATACACCGCCAACCTCAATAACCTCTGTCGATCCGGCGCTGATCTTCTCCAGAGTATTAAAAGATGGAACCTTTGCAGAGGGAGGGCAGGGATCAAACACCAAATTTGGTTCGTGGGTTCAGCACTGGGCAGGAGGACTGATTGTTCCGCCTTCGAGATATGTTGAGGTTCCGGAAAATGGCATTTGGGAAGAGCACTATGGATTAATTCGCGATTTGCGACAAATCCGTTATGAACTGGCCGGGAAAGAAAACGATCCATCAGCAAGGACAAAACTGGCCATCGCCAAAATTTACGAAATTAGTATTTGGCAACGCTTAACCGATGTTTTTGGCGACGTACCTTACAGCCAGGTATCTAAAGATGCAACAGCTATTAATGTTACACCTGCATTCGATACACAGGAAGACATATACAAGTCGTTAATTAAAGAGCTGGATGTTGCGATGAACAGCCTGACCGATGGAGATGAAAGTTTTGGATCAGCCGACTTCTTCTATAAAGGAGCAACAGCGATTAACGCCTGGCGCAAATACGCAAATTCTTTAAAGTTAAGGCTAGGCTTAAGGTTACGGTATGCCAATCCTGCGTTGGCCAAGGCTACAGTAGAATCGGCTATGGCTAAACCAGCTTTGTTATTTAGTTCCAATGCAGATAATGCTGCCGTTCCGACCTATAACAATGCTCAGCCTACTAATCTTAACCCTATGGTAAACCAATTTCTTCTTGGAAGCCCAGATTTGAGGTATCTTGCATTTGCGTTAGTGGATAAGTTAAAAACTTACAATGACCCGCGACTGCCGTTACTGGCACAACCAACGGTAAGCAGTTCGGCTTCGGGGTCGCCCGAATATGTTGGATTAGGTGTAGCTTTAACTGATGCACAATTGACACAGGTTGACAATAAAAAATATTCTACGGCATCTACAAGCACTTGGTTTAGCCAAACCTTTGCGCCTATACCGGTATATTCGCTAACCTATTCCGAAGTATGCTTTTTTAAGGCCGAAGCGGCTTTGCTGGGTTGGGGTGCACAGGCTACGGCCGCCGAAGGATTTTTTAAAGCCGGCGTAGCCGCAGCGATGCAACTGCCTCCATACAACATCGCTACGATTCTAGCCAGCTATGATTCTGCAGTGCTTTCTTTCGCGGGCCTAAACGACGACCAAAAATTGGACAGGATTATGACCCAGAAATGGATCCACTTATTTGGCAGGAATTATGAGGCCTTTGCCGAATGGAGAAGAACCGGATTGCCAGCGTTAACGCCAGGTGGTAACGCAGGCTCAACCGGGGGTAAGATTCCCAGAAGGGCAATTTACTCTACCCGCGAGGCGCTATTAAATACCAACAACTACAATACGGCTGTTGGACGCCTAAGTAATGGCGATTCTTTCCTTTCGAAAGTTTGGTGGGATAAACGATAAATACTAACCAGTCATCCGGTGAATTAATAGGCAACTTGCAGCTATCCACCGGATGACTTTGTTATCTTTTGTTCATAAGCTTAACAGTTCTAACAAAATGTTATTTCTTCCTCCGTTTCACTTTTTTACGTCAGTAATTTTTTTTCCAAGCTTATTAATTTTGCTCTCGTCATAATTGATATTGTCTATAGCCATTGCCGATGATAACAAGTTGGTCATAATTTTGCAAAACCCTGACTTCGACCTGCCGCCCCCAGACTTACGGCTTTTTACTTCATTGTCGAATTGTTCCATCGCTGTATTGTTAAAGCATATTATTCCATTGTTAAATCGCCGTATATATGAGCGGAACGTGCTGCACCACGTTGTTTACTCCGTTCGTGGGGTGGTGCCAGGTGGTGTACCCCGTTGTTTACTCCGTTGGTGGGGTTGATAACGAGGTTAATGGGATATGGGGCGTGGTCTACTACGTATACTGACGAGGCTAACGGGGTATCGGACGTGCTCTACCACGTGCATCAACGCGGTAAACGGGTTGTGTAACGTGGTGTACCACGTTATACGACGGGGTTAATGGAGTGTTGAAGGTGGCACACCACATTTCAAGCCGTGTAAAGCCATTGCTGAATGTTAGCCCGGCTATTGTTCAGCTGTTGCTTTTATCCTCCTGGCTGTAGTTTGCGAAAATGCGCTTGCATTGATTAGATAAATATAGTTTAACATACAGAAACAGGCAATTGCGCCAAAGGTGTGCCATAAGAAATGGGTTCCAACGGTGAGCAGTTCGAAGTTGTCGGCAATGCGGAAAATTAAGGCAAAAACGAATGCCAGAAGTGCAAGTCCGACCCATTTACCATTTTTCCAATCCGTTTTAATTAAATAACCTAATACTGGAAAAAGCACAATAGCCGCCATTAACGCGTAGTTGATGTTAATGAATATCTGAAAATCTCCGGTTGAGAAAAATCGTCTTACGAAAAACTGAAAAACTGCGTAAACCACAATAACCATCGCTGCGAAATACCACCTGGTGATTTTTGCCAAAAAGTAAACTCCAGCCGAAATACACAGAATCATGATGGGCATCCAATCCATCATAATAAAAATTGGCCAGCGCCTGAAGCCATGATAAGTTGTGCCACCAATGCCACCGATGTAAAGCACAACCAAGGCGGCGCTCAAAAAGTGGTGGTATTTAAAATCGCCCCAAAGTTTAACCGTCCAGTAAACGGCAATCAGCAAAAAGAAGCAACTGGTTATGGTGTTTAACGGCTCGGGGAATAAATGAGTAAGGTTGGTTTCGGCGTAAACAGTGCCGCCATCTGGAGGGGTTTGCAACAAGACGTTCATCATTTTAAAACATCCGATACGCTTTAATGTTTGTAGCGTTCTTTGCAAATTACCTTGTTTAGTCGCATTCGATAGTGGTTTCCAATTTTTATACGCTCACCATTTTGTTTTAGAAAAAACGATAGCCTGCACGAATAAGGTTTTAAATAAAATGACAAACCTTTTGCTTTCTGGTCTGTTCAAATAATACATCAAAATCTATAAAAATATGAAATCTACAACAGCAACTACAGAGGTATTAAATGACCTAGTTCAAATTAATAACGACCGCATTGAAGGTTACGAAAAAGCACGCAAAGAGTTAACAGATAGCGACGCTGATTTAAAATCTTTGTTTTTAAATATGATCGAAGAGAGCCAGAAATATAAAATGGCCTTAGCCACTGAAATAGCTGCTTTGGGTGAGGATATTGATACAGGCACCACTAACTCTGGTAAAATTTACCGTGCATGGATGGATGTAAAGGCATTATTTACTGGTCACGATCGCCAAACGGTATTGAATAACTGCGAATTCGGTGAAGACGCGGCACAAAACGCTTATAAAATGGCCTTAGAAGATGAGGATTTACCTTCGCACTTAAGAACATTAATTTCTGAGCAGAAAGCATTATTGAGAACGTCGCACGACGAAATTAAGAGATTACGCGATTCTCAAGCGTAAGTTTAGCTTTAGTCATAATGAGAAACCCTTTTGATGTAAAGATCAGGAGGGTTTTTTTGGTATGTTTTATTGTAAAAGATTTATTTAAATCGCATTGCCGAACCATTTCATCATGCTGGTGGTAATGCGGCAAAGACCCTGAAATAAACTAACACTGACTTTTTTGCAAATAACTTTAACATCATCTTTTCATGCTGAGGCACAGCCTGTCCCGACTTCTCGGGAAAGCATCCCTTACCTATTTCCACTGCTCTAAGTTGACTCACTTCCCTTTTTGAGTAGTGGTTTGTTGGCGTTTTGCATTCCATCGCTTGGAGATTCTTCACTGCGTTCAGAATGACACGAGAACTTAGCTGCTCAGTATTTTACATAATTTATTGTTAGATATACATGACGGCCGTTTACCATTGTTTCCTTCTCCTTCGGAGAGGGATGCAAAGGCATGAATCATGCTTCTTCCTCTCAAAGGGAGAGGCCTTTTTTCAACGTAAAAATCGTGATCTCAGGCAAAACGCCGACTCTGCCCGGATAGCCCAAAAAGCCATAGCCTACATTAACATAAAGCTGTTGGTGCTGTTCGTGATACAACCCCGCCCATTCTTTATAAATGTATTGGATCGGGCTCCACTGGTATTCTTTCAAACGAACGCCAAATTGCATTCCGTGGGTATGCCCGCTAAACATAGCGTCGATTTGTGGGTACTTTTGCAAAACCTCTCCACGCCAGTGCGAAGGGTCGTGGCTCAATAAAAGCTTTACTGGCAAATCGTCGGTATTTTGAACCGCCAGTTCCATTTTTCCATACTTCGGAAACCGGCCCATTCCCCAATTTTCGATTCCTAGTATTCCTATTTCCTCACCATCAACCTTTAAACGGCGATTTTGGTTCATCAACAAGTCGTAGCCCATCACCTTATGAACGTCGACCATATCTTTAAGATTTTTCACTTTTGCCGGCGATGCTTCTTTGCCGAAATAATAGTCGCCGTAATCGTGATTGCCGAGCGAAGAATAAACGCCAAGCGGAGCTTTAACCTTCGAAAATATATCCTGGTAATCTCTTACTTCATTCGTTAGGTTATTCACTAAATCGCCTGTGAAAAAGACGAAATCTGGCTTCTCTTTCATTAACATTTCTACACCGCCCTTAACGGCTGTTTTGTTATAGAAACTGCCTGAATGGATATCTGAAACTTGACCCAAAGTAATCCCGTCAAACGCTTTCGGAAGATTTGGAAGGATTAAGTTTACACGCCTCACCTGATAATCGTAGGCACCGGAAATAATGCCCCAGCTAAGCGATGTTAGCGGAACTGCTGCGGCAACCAGGCCGGCTTTTACTAAAAACTCGGAGCGCGAAATCGGTTCGGCCTCGCTAATGGGCTCACCCGTGGTTGCCCGCTTTTTTCTGAAAATTTTGATCGATAATCTGCGTAAATCGTCTAAAATTAAAAACGGCAACATCGCCATTTTGCAGGCAACGGTTAAAAAGAATGCGACTAAAATAATGGCTCTTAAAGTGAGGAAGAGGTTCAGGTAAATCCCGGCAAATACACCAATAATCAGTAGTATGCTGTAGCTCCAATACAGGATGGTGAACACTTTTTTCGTTCGCGGCTTCCACTTAAATACAGCAATAATGGCCCTGTAAAAATAAATATCGAAAGCCGTAATGAGGATACAGGCGGCAATAATAAACGGTAATCTTCCCATGTAAAAGTTTTATAAAATAAAAAAGCTTTGATCGTTCTTTCCTGTTAAAAAGAATTGATCAAAGCTATAAAAAATGCACAATTAAAATTTATCTAAAGTCGTCTTCGTCTTCCTCATCAAACTCGGCGTTGAACAAACTACCGAACATGTCAGAAAAGCCAAACCCACCGTTAAGGTAGTTTTTGCTGAGCTGAGAATATTCTGCTAACCCGTGTAATACAAACTCCATCAGCAGAAGCGTTTGGTTTTCGCTCAACTTCGCGTGAAATTTTTTCACCGTATCGTACAAACTTGGCACAAGCATTAATGCCTTTTTGTATTGCGCATTGGTTAACGTATCGGTTACATCTACGTTGTGCCCTTCGGTAAACCATTCTGTAATTTCCGAATACGGGTTTGCGTTTTTGGATTTCTTGGCCTTTTCCGGATCAGGAAAATAACGGGCAAACAGCGTTTTTACAGCCTTGCCAATTAACGTGGTGGCTACATGTGCAGGTCCTTCTAACTCGCCCTCGTAAACGAGTTCAATTTTTCCTGTTATTGCAGGAATGATTCCGGCAAGGTCTGATAAGCGGACGAATGTATTTTTTTCGCCCGATATGAGCATTCTGCGCTCAGCAGTGCTGATTAAATTTTCGTAGGCAGATATGGTTAACCTTGCCGAAACGCCCGATTTTTGATCGATGTACTCACTTTTTCGCGCTTCAAATGCAATTTGCTCTATTAAATCCTTAACCAAACCGTCGGCCTCAATGTTGGCACGCTGTTCGGCGGTAAGCTTGGCCTCCTGAAAGGTAATTTTGCGTGAAATCTCGATGCTCTTCGGATAGTGTGTTAAAATTTGGCTTTCAATCCTGTCTTTCAACGGCGTTACAATGCTTCCTCGATTGGTATAATCCTCAGGGTTTGCCGTAAAAACGAATTGAATATCGAGTGGCAAACGCAATTTAAATCCGCGGATTTGAATATCTTTCTCTTGTAGCATGTTAAATAGCGCTACTTGTATGCGAGCTTGCAAATCGGGCAACTCATTGATAACAAAGATGCTACGATGTGCCCTCGGAATCAGTCCAAAGTGGATAACGCGTTCATCATTATAAGTAAGTTTTAAGGTCGCCGCCTTAATCGGATCTACGTCGCCAATTAAATCAGCAACCGTAACATCGGGTGTGGCCAGTTTTTCGGTGTAGCGTTCGCTGCGGTGAAGCCATGCAATTTCGGTATCGTCGCCTTTTGTAGCAATTTCGTTCTTTGCATACCATGAAATTGGGTGCAGCGGATCGTCGAAGATTTCGCTTCCGGCAACGTAAGGAACGTACTCATCCAACAAGTTCACCATTAAACGGGCGATCCGTGTTTTTGCCTGACCGCGTAAACCCAAAAGTAAAATGTTGTGGCGAGACAGAATGGCGGTTTGCAGCTCGGGAATTACAGTTTCATCGTAACCGATAATTCCCTCAAATTCTGTCTTTTTATTGCTGAGAACATTAATCAGATTTTCGCGAAGCTCTTCTTTAACGCTTCTTGATTTATAATTTGTTGCCTTTAACTGGCCTAACGTTGTGTTTTGCATTCTTTCAAGTGGGGTTAAGGTGTGTAGCTTATGTGATCATATTCGGACGAGGATTTGATTGCCCTGCGACTGATAAGCTTCCTTGTTTTAGTTTTTTAGTTGGCTGTAGTTGCGACTGTAGGTTTTTTCCTTTCATCCGCAAGCCCAACTTATTTATTTTTCAATTTTTTCATAAACTCGCCAATAGCTGGCTGTAGCTCCATAAAAAGGTCATTGCCTCTATTTTTGAGCATCACTTCGGTAAACATTTTTAAGCCAATTGCAAATTCGGCGGCCTCGTTTTCGTTATCGAAGATGGCCTTACTTTTTACAGCTTTTATAATGTTGAACAGATTATCGTGATTATCGAATTCCAGCGTCATTGGATCGTTTTTTGCATCGCTTTCTTTCGCTAACGAGATCTCCTCTAAGGTTAGTTTGTATTTATTCGTGCGTTTCTCCATATTATATCAGTCTACTCCGTAAGTTGGCCGTGGTGTACTTTCTTTCGCGAACGAGTTGTCATTGTTCAACTCACCAATTTCAGACCGGAGATTATTTAACCGTTTTCCTTCTGTTTTTTATGTAATCTTCAAAAATGTATTCGCCCAAACCGTTCAGCGAACTGTAAAACGCCCGCCCGCCATTAATTTCTGTAAACTGACGTACGAATTGCTGTAAATAGGGGTCTTTGGCGATCATGAAAGTAGTAATTGGAATTTTTAGCCGTTTGCATTGCGCCGCCATATTCAGCGTTTTATTAATCACTTTTCGATCGAGGCCCATGCTGTTTTTATAGTACTTGCCATTTTCCTTTAAACAGGTAGGTTTTCCATCGGTGATCATAAAAATCTGCTTATTGTGTGTCTTTCTTCTGCGAAGCAAATCGGTCGCCAATTCGAGGCCGGCAAAAGTATTGGTGTGGTAGGGGCCAACCTGCAAATAAGGCAAATCCTTAACGGTAATTGGCCAGGCATCGTTTCCAAAAACAACAATATCAAGCGTGTCTTTAGGGTATTTTGTCTTGATTAATTCGGCTAGTGCCATGGCCACTTTCTTCGCTGGCGTTATGCGGTCTTCGCCATATAAAATCATCGAATGCGAAATATCGATCATTAACACTGTTGACGTTAACGTTTTAAAGTCCTTTTCTTCAACTTCCAAATCCCTGTCCGTCAGCGTGAA
>Ga0308165_1002902_pt1 | contig 19386 bp, 18 predicted proteins | sample PhyWR2_FD_201032 | JGI IMG/M metagenome (GOLD analysis project Ga0308165, IMG submission 201032) | Phyllosphere microbial communities from UC Gill Tract Community Farm, Albany, California, United States - DLSLW.R2 | ecosystem: Host-associated > Plants > Phyllosphere > Unclassified | place: USA...
AGCCTGAGCGGAGTTGGAAGCATAGAGCAACTTCCGCTCACCCTGAGCCTGTCGAAGGGTCAGGCTGAGCTTGTCGAAGCCCCCACCGCCCAAACGAAAACGGGCGGGCGGTCTTGCGACCACCCGCCCGTCTTTACCGAACTGCCGTGAGATCAGTTCTTCGCCTTGTCCACCAAGGCGTTTGCCGCGATCCAAGGCATCATGGCGCGCAGCTTGGCGCCGGTTTCCTCGATCGGGTGACGCAGCGCAGCCTTGCGCGACGCCTTCAGTTCGGGCTGGCCGGCGCGGTTGTCCATGACGAAGTCCTTGACGAAACGGCCCGACTGGATGTCCTCCAGAACGCGCTTCATTTCCTTCTTGGTCTCTTCGGTGATGATGCGCGGACCGGTCTTGATGTCGCCGTATTCGGCGGTGTTCGAGATCGAGTAACGCATGTTGGCGATGCCGCCTTCATACATCAGGTCGACGATCAGCTTCAGCTCGTGGAGGCACTCGAAATAGGCCATCTCGGGGGCGTAGCCGGCTTCCACCAGGGTCTCGAAGCCAGCCTGCACCAGCGCGGTAGCGCCGCCGCAAAGCACGGCCTGCTCGCCGAACAGGTCGGTTTCGCATTCCTCGCGGAAGTTGGTTTCGATGATGCCCGAACGGCCGCCACCGACGCCCGAAGCGTAGGCAAGGGCGACATCATGCGCGTTACCGGTCACGTCCTGGTGGATCGCGACGAGGCAGGGCACGCCGCCGCCACGCTGGTATTCGCTGCGCACGGTGTGGCCCGGCCCCTTGGGGGCGATCATGATCACGTCGATGTCGGTGCGCGGCTCGATCAGGCCGAAGTGCACGTTGAGGCCGTGGGCGAAGGCAAGCGCCGCGCCAGGCTTCATGTTGGCGTGCAGGTCTTCGGCGTAGATGGCGGCCTGATGCTCATCAGGTGCAAGGATCATGATGATGTCGGCCCAGGCGGCCGCGTCCTTGTTCGACATGACCTTGAAGCCGGCGCCTTCAGCCTTCTTGGCAGTGGCCGAACCTTCGCGGAGCGCGATGGCGACGTCCTTGACGCCCGAATCGCGCAGGTTCTGGGCATGGGCGTGGCCCTGGCTGCCGTAACCGAGCACGACGATCTTCTTGTCGGTGATCAGGTTGATGTCGCTGTCGGCGTCGTAATAGACTTTCATCGGTCTTCCTTCTGGTCGTCTCGGAGGTCATCCGGGACCGCTGTCGATCATGCCCCGCCCGATGATCCTCGGAAGGGCAAACTTGAATTACTCAGGCTTCTTCGGGGCCGCGCGCCATGGCGACGATGCCGGTGCGGCCAACCTCGACAAGGCCGAGGTCGCGCATCAGCGCCACGAAACTGTCGATCTTGTCCGGCGCGCCCGTCATCTCGAAGATGAAGCTCTCGGTCGTGGTGTCGACCGGGCGGGCCCGGAATACCTCGGCGATGCGCAGCGCTTCGACGCGCTTGTCGCCAACGCCGGCCACCTTCACCAGCGCCAGTTCACGCGCGACGTGCGGGCCCAGTTCGGTAAGGTCGACGACCTTGTGCACCGGGACCAGCCGTTCGAGCTGGGCGTGAATCTGGTCGATCTGGCTGGGCGGACCATGCGTCACGATCGTGATCCGGCTCACCTCGTGGTTGTCGGTGATGTCGGCCACGGTCAGGCTGTCGATGTTGTAGCCGCGCGCGGTGAACAGGCCGGCGATCTTGGCGAGGATGCCCGCTTCGTTGTCGACCGTGACGGTCAGGACGTGGCGTTCCTCGGCCTCTTGATGGATGTGCATCATTGTCTTCGTGCCTCTCAGACCAGCGCCTTGGCTTCGTCGTCCATGGTCCCGGCGACGTTGTCGCCATAAAGGATCATGTCGACATGCGATGCGCCCGAGGGGATCATCGGGAAGCAGTTCGATTCCTTGTGGACCAGGCAGTCGACGATCACCGGACCCGGATGGTCGATCATCGCCTGGATACCCGCGTCGAGTTCGCTTTCGTTCTCGATGCGGATGCCCTTCCAGCCGTAAGCTTCGGCCAGCTTCACGAAGTCCGGCAGGCTGTCCGAATACGAGTTCGAGAAGCGGCTTTCGTAAGTCAGCTCCTGCCACTGGCGGACCATACCCATCCACTCGTTGTTGAGGATGAAGATCTTGACCGGAAGACGGTACTGCGTGGCGGTACCCAGTTCCTGGATGTTCATCTGGATCGAGGCGTCGCCGGCAATATCGATGACGAGGCTACCGGGATTACCGCACTGTGCGCCAATAGCGGCGGGCAGGCCGTAGCCCATGGTGCCCAGACCGCCCGAAGTCAGCCACTTGTTCGGGCTGAAGAACGGGAAGTGCTGCGCGGCCCACATCTGATGCTGACCGACCTCGGTCGAAATGATCGGGTCCTTGTCCTTTGTCAGCTCGAACAGGCGCTGGATCGCCAACTGCGGCATGATCGCATCGTCGTTGAGCGGGAAGGAAAGGCTCTTTTTCTCGCGCCAGGTGTCGACGCGGGCCTTCCATTCGCTCAGGTCCTGACCCTTGCGGCTGCCCCATTCGGTCAACATCTGTTCCAGAACGACGGCGCAGTCGCCGACGATGGGCAGTTCGACGCGCACGATCTTGTTGATCGAGGAACGGTCGATGTCGATGTGGATTTTCTTCGAATTGGGCGCGAAGGCGTCGAGGCGCCCGGTCACGCGGTCATCGAAGCGGGCACCGACGCAGACGATCAGGTCCGCCTGGTTCATCGCCAGGTTGGCCTCATAGGTGCCGTGCATGCCCAGCATGCCCAGCCAGTCGGCATGGTCGGCCGGGAAGGCGCCCAGACCCATCAGGGTCGAGGTGACGGGCGCGCCGGTCTTCGCTTGAAGCTCTCGCAGCAGCTGCGTGGCGCGCGGCCCTGCATTGATGACGCCGCCGCCGGTGTAGAACACGGGAGCCTTGGCGGCCGCGATCATTTCGACGGCCTGCGCGATTTCCGCCGCGGTGCCCTGCGTGCGCGGTGCATAACGCTGGCGGCGCTGGGTTGGACCGTCGTTCCACGCGGCCGAGGCGATCTGGACGTCCTTGGGGATGTCGATCAGGACCGGGCCAGGGCGGCCTGTGGTGGCGATCTGGAATGCCTCGTCGATGACCGCAGCCAGTTCGGCCGGGTCTTTCACCAAGTAGTTGTGCTTGGTGCAGTGGCGCGAGATGCCGACGGTGTCGGCTTCCTGGAACCCGTCCGAGCCGATCAGCGCGGTCGGAACCTGGCCGGTGATGACGACGAGCGGAATCGAATCGAGGAATGCGTCGGCAATGGCGGTGATGACGTTGGTCGCGCCCGGACCGGACGTGACGAGAACGACGCCGGGCTTGCCGGTGGAACGCGCATACCCTTCGGCGGCATGGCCGGCACCGGCTTCGTGGCGCACGAGGATGTGGCGCAGGCGCTCGTCGCCGAACAGGGCGTCATAGATCGGGAGCACGGCGCCGCCGGGATAGCCGAATACGAATTCGACCCCCTGTCGGACCAGGCTTTCGACCAGGATGTTCGCGCCGCTGCGCTCTTCACTCACACCACGTTCCTTCTCAAATTCCATCGGCAGCCACCGCATACCTAACCGAAGCGATGGTGCCGTTTGTTCCGAGAGCGTTTCTTTCCGTCTGGAACCATAGATTCCGGCGAATTTCGCAGACCGGTAACCCCGGTGCGCTCTCTAATGAAACCGACCCGGCACGACAATGCCGTACCGGGCCGTCCCTCTCCTCCCCGCATAACTTCCATCAGCAAGGTAGAAGGGCGCTCTAGGCACCCGGATATGTCAGGTCAACCCCATCAAGCGAAATAAAATGTCATTCAAGGGTTCTCGGTTGTAATTATGAAACTCAATTCGAGGCCATTCGGCGGGTGGTTGATGCCTCAGCCATGTAAATTGCCGCTTCGCATAATTGCGGGTGGCCTGCGATCCGCGCGAGGTCGCTTCCTCCATGGCCCAGTTTCCATTCAGAACTTCGGCGAGTTCAGGCACCCCGATGGCACGCATGACCGGCATGTCGTGATCGAGGCCGCGGCCGATGAGCGCCTTTACTTCGGCCAAGGCGCCGCGCTCGATCATGCGTTCGAAGCGCAGGTTGCACCGTGCGAACAGCATCTGCCGCTCGGGCAGCAGGATAGCCGGGTGAACCGCCAAGGCATGGCCGATGCCGCCGCTGGTCTGCGCCTGCCAATGAGCAAGGCCGTGCCCGGTGGAGCGAACCACTTCCAGCGCCCGTGCCACGCGGGTGGTGTCGGCCGGGGCGAGGCGGTTTGCGCGTTCGGGGTCTTCTACCTGAAGCGCGGCATAGGCCTGCGCCACGGGCAGCGCGCGCACGGCCTCGCGTATTTCGGGATCGATCGGAGGGACCGGGGCGATGCCGTCCAGCAGGGTGCGGATATAGAGGCCGGTGCCGCCGACGAGGATCGGCACCGCAGCGGCCGCATGCACCTCTGCGATGGTATCGCGCGCGGCCTTGGCCCAATCGGCGGCGGAGCAGGTCTGTGTGCCGTCCCAGGCGCCGAACAGCCGGTGTTCGATGCCGCCCATTTCCTCAAGGGTTGGTCGGGCGCTCAACACGGAGAGATCGCTGTAGACCTGCGAACTGTCGGCATTGACGACGACCGCGCGCCGCCCCCGTTTTTCCAGTTCCTGCGCCAGCGCGACGGCACAATCGCTCTTGCCGCTGGCGGTCGGCCCTGCGATGAGCGCCAGCGGCGGCCGGTCCCCGGCGTCGATATCGTATGGCGTATCAAGGGAATTCGCAGTGCTCATAGCGCGGCTGATAGCAGAACCGGACCACCTTTCGGCAAGACTCGATGCGGCCAAGGCCCAGATGCAGCAGGCGGGCGTGCGGATTGCCGATGCTTCCATGCTCGATTTCTGCGGCCAGACCATGCAGATCGACTCGCCCGACGATGATGCGGCGGCGTTGCGCGAGGCGCTTGATGCGCACTTCCAGCCCACCGACGGCCTCGTTACCACCGAAGAGCCGATCGTGCCGCGCCTGTTCATCTCCGACATGGATTCGACCATGATCGGGCAGGAATGCATCGACGAACTGGGCGATTTCGCCGGGCTCAAAGAACGCATCGCCGCGATCACCGAACGGGCCATGCAGGGCGAACTGGACTTCGCGCAGGCTCTGTACGAGCGCGTCGGCCTGCTGGAGGGTCTTTCCACCAGCGCTATCGACGAATGCCTGGCCGCCCGCATCCGCCCGATGCCGGGCGCCAAAACTCTGGTCGAGACGCTGAAGAAGCTGGGCTGCCGCACCGTGCTGGTCACCGGCGGCTTCCACCACTTCGCCGATCCGGTCGCCGCACAGCTTGGTTTCGAGCATGTCGTGGGCAATCGCCTTGAGGTCGCGAATGGCAAGCTGACAGGCGGGCTCGAGGGCGGGATCGTCGACTCGGCCGTCAAGAAGGCCACGCTGCTTGCCGAAATGGCGAAGCTGGGAGAGGGCGCCACTTGCCTCGCCACTGGCGACGGCGCCAACGACATTCCGATGCTGGAAGCGGCGACTTACGGCATTGCCTACCACGCCAAACCGAAAGCGCGGGCTGCTGCCAATGGCTGGGTCGACCGAGGAGATCTGACTAGCGTGCTGCGCCTGCTGGGCATCCCGCAGAGCCAGTGGGTGAGCTGAGTTTTCACTCATCATTGCGAGCCTGGCTCGCAACGATGAAGTATTTTGCGAAATTGCATCAGGTTCTATGTTGCCAGCTTGAAATGGCAGGACGAAGCAGAGATGTCGGTACGCGTGAGCCACCCCCGTTACTTGCTGTTCCTTGGCGTATTCGCGCTAGCGGCGCCTGCATTCACCCTGCTTCTACGGCGTGAGGAAGCGGTGATCGCGGGTTTCGACCTTGCGGTCTTTGCTTTCGCGGCATCGTGCGTATCGCTCTGGTGCAGGGGAGACGCCGAAGTCATGCGCCGTCAGGCGCGCCGGGACGATGCCGGACAATTTCTGCTGCTTATTCTGAGCGGGCTGATCAGCAGCGTGGTGCTGGCTGCGCTTAGCCTGCTGATTCTCGAAAAGTCCGCGCTGGGCGCAGGCGGTATCGCCCTGTTGGTGGTGACACTGATAGCAAGCTGGATGTTCACCAATCTGATCTTCGCGTTTCATTATGCGCGGCTGTATTACGCCCCGGACACCGGCGGCGATCACGAAGGTCTTGAGTTTCCAGGTGATTGTACCCCGGACTTTTCAGATTTTGTGAACTTTGGATTCGTCATAGGCATGACGTGCCAGACCGCGGACATCACGATCACGAAGACCGCGATGCGGCGTGTATCGACCTTTCACGGCCTGTTCGCCTTTGCCTTCAATCTCGGCATTCTGGCGCTGAGCGTCAACGTGCTGGCCAGCGCCGGGCCGGGATAGAGCGTTGCCCCGAATTTGGTTCGGGGCAACGAAAGATCAGGCTTCCATCCAGTCCTTGAAGAACGCTTCGTTGGCTTCGCGCAGGGCTGCTATCTCGAGGCCGGCAACCGTGGTGCCTGCCACAGTACCGATCTTCACAGCGCCTGGAAGCACGGTGCCCGCAGGAGCAGTCAGCACATAGCGCGACTGGTCTTCGCCAAACGCCTGCGCCGTGGTGAGTGCCGCGTCGACGGTGCAGCCAAGGCCGCTCGCCAGTGCCATCTCTGCCAGCGCGACGATAAGGCCGCCGTCGCTCAGGTCGTGGACTGCCGTAACCTTGCCCTCGCCGATCCAGCCGCGCACTGTCGCACCGTTGGCGAGTTCGGCGTTGAGGTCGACGACCGGCGCACCACCGGCTTCGCGGCCACCGATATCCTTGAGCCAGAGCGACTGGCCAAGATGCGTGCCTTCACCGCCGAGCAGGAAGATGTCGTCACCCTCGGCCTTGAAAGCGATCGTCGCCATCTTGTCGTGGTCCGTCAGCAGGCCGACGCCGCCGATCGCCGGGGTCGGCAGGATCGCCGAACCGCCGCCGGTGGCTTTCGATTCGTTGTAGAGCGACACGTTGCCCGAGACGATCGGATAATCGAGCGCCCGGCACGCATCGCCCATGCCGTTCAGGCAGCCGACGATCTGCGCCATGATCTGTGGACGCTGCGGGTTCGCGAAGTTGAGGCAGTTGGTGATCGCCAGCGGCAGACCGCCAACGGCGCTGATGTTGCGGTACGTTTCGGCAACGGCCTGCTTGCCGCCCTCGTAGGGATCTGCGTAGCAATAACGCGGGCTACAGTCGGTGCTGATCGCCAGCGCCTTTTGCGTCCCGTGCACGCGCACCACCGCAGCGTCACCGCCGGACTTCTGCATCGTGTCGGCGCCGACCTGGCTGTCGTACTGCTCCCAGATCCACTTGCGCGATGCGAGGTCCGCGCCGCCCATCAGTTTGAGCAGGTCCGCACCGATGTCGGTCGTTGCAGGCACATCGCCCAAAGCCGGAACGGCGGCCCACGCCTTGTATTCCTCGGCCGTGACGTAGGGGCGTTCGTATTCCGGCGCATCGTCGGCCAGCGGACCAAGCGGGATGTCGCAAACGACTTCGCCGTCAAATTCCAGCACCATGTGGCCGGTGTCGGTGACTTCGCCGATCACAGCAAAGTCCAGTTCCCATTTTTTGAAGATCGCCTCTGCCATCGGCTCCTTGCCGGGCTGGAGGACCATCAACATGCGCTCCTGCGACTCGCTGAGCATCATCTCGTAAGGCGTCATCGCCTCTTCGCGGCAAGGCACCATGTTCATGTTCAGGCGAATGCCGGCACCGCCCTTGCTGGCCATTTCGACCGACGAGGATGTCAGGCCCGCTGCGCCCATGTCCTGGATCGCGACGATGGCATCGGTCGCCATCAGTTCGAGGCAGGCCTCGATCAGCAGCTTCTCGACGAACGGATCGCCGACCTGCACGGTCGGGCGCTTTTCGTCGATGTCGTCACCGAAGTCGGCGCTTGCCATGGTCGCGCCGTGGATGCCGTCGCGGCCGGTCTTCGATCCGACGTAGACGATCGGGTTACCCAGGCCGGTGGCGGCAGAGTAGAAGATCTTGTTGGTATCGGCCACGCCCACGGTCATCGCGTTGACGAGGATGTTGCCGTCGTAGGCCTTGTGGAAGTTGGTCTCGCCGCCGACGGTGGGCACGCCCACGCAGTTGCCGTAGCCGCCGATGCCCGCGACCACGCCCTTGACCAGATGCTTCATCTTGGGGTGATCGGGCCGGCCGAAACGCAGCGCATTCATGTTGGCAACCGGGCGCGCGCCCATCGTGAACACGTCGCGCAGGATGCCGCCAACACCCGTCGCCGCGCCCTGGTAGGGCTCGATGTAGCTCGGGTGGTTGTGGCTTTCCATCTTGAAGATGGCGGCCTGTCCGTCGCCGATATCGATGATGCCGGCGTTCTCGCCAGGGCCGCAGATCACCCAGGGCGCTTCGGTAGGAAGCTTCTTCAGATGGAAGCGGCTCGACTTGTACGAGCAGTGCTCGGACCACATGACCGAGAAGATGCCGAGTTCGACGAGGTTCGGCTCTCGACCCAGCGCGCTCAGGACGCGCGCGTATTCCTCGGGGTTGAGGCCATGCGCCTCGACGACTTCTGCGGTGATCGTGCTCATGGCACGCGCCTTAGCCATGTCGATGCGCGCGCGCTAGATGGCTTGTTGCGCGATTGTGCGGGCGGCGGCCCGGCCGGGCGATCACACCGTAATTTCGCGGGCGCCACCTTGACCGGCCCAATCCGGCCCGCCATTGCTGCGGCATGGCTTCCGAGACGCAAACCATCGATCCCCTCAGCTTTGAAGACGCCCTGCGCGCGCTGGAAACCATCGTGCGCCAGCTGGAAAGCGGCGATGTGCCGCTTGAGGACTCGATCTCGCTCTACGAAAAGGGTGAGAAGCTGCGCCAGCACTGCCAGAAACGCCTTGATGCGGCGCAGGCCCGGATCGAGAAGATCGTTGCCGGGCCCGACGGCGCTGCCGCCGACACCCAGCCTTTCGATGCGCCGGATCGCTGACGCATGAGCGCCGTGGGCGTCCCCGATTCGCTGCTGGCTGACGGCCTTTCGCGCATCGCCGAAGAGATCGACAGCGCGTTCGATGCGCTGCTTCCCGTACCTGACGATGCCCGCGCGCGCCTGAGCGAGGCCATGCGCTATGCCGCGATCGGCGGCGGCAAGCGGCTGCGGCCGTTGCTGCTGGCATCCGTGGCAGAGATGTACGGCGTCCAGCGCGAGGCGGCGATCCGCGCCGCTGTCGCCATCGAATCGATCCATGTCTATTCCCTGATCCACGACGACCTGCCGTGCATGGACAACGATGCCCTGCGCCATGGCAAGCCGACGCTGCATATCGCCTTTGACGAGGCGACGGCGGTATTGGCGGGCGATTCGCTCCACGCTTTCGCTTTCGAAGTTCTGTCGGACCCGGTCACCAGCCCGGACCCTTTCACCGCCATTGAACTGGTGCGCACGCTTGGCGCTGCCAGCGGCGCGCAGGGGATGGCGGGCGGCCAGATGATGGATCTCGTCGCCGAAACCAGCGAGTTCGACCTGCAGACAGTCACCCGGCTCCAGCAGCTCAAGACCGGCGCCTTGCTCGGCGCAGCGGTGGAAATGGGCGCCATTCTGGGCCGTGTGCAGCCTGAAGGGCGGGGCCATCTACGCGGCTACGCGCGCGATATCGGCCTGGCCTTCCAGATCGCCGACGACCTTATCGACCACGAAGGCGATGCTTCGGTCGCCGGCAAGGCGGTGGGCAAGGATGCGAAGGCCGGCAAGGAAACTTTCGTTTCGCTGCTCGGCCCGGACCGCGCGCGCGACCAAGCCCGGATGCTCGTCGAGCAGGCTGTTGGCCACCTGGCCCAACACGGGCGCGAGGCAGACCTGCTGCGCAGCCTTGCGCGCTATATCATCGAGAGGGATCACTGATGGCTGTAGAACGCATCGGCGTTTACCCCGGCACTTTCGACCCGATCACCCTGGGGCATGCCGATATCATCCGGCGCGGCGCCAAGCTGGTCGACAAGCTGATTATCGGCGTCACCACTAATCCGTCGAAGAACCCGCTGTTCACGCCGGACGAGCGCATGGCCATGGTCACGCGCGAAGTGGCGACGATGGGCATCGATAACGTGTCAGTAGTCGGCTTCAACGCGCTGCTGATGAAGTTCGCGCAAGTGCAGGGCGCTAGCGTGATAGTGCGCGGCCTGCGCGCTGTTGCGGACTTCGAATACGAATACCAGATGGCCGGCATGAACCAGCAGCTCAATTCCACCATCGAGACGGTGTTCCTGATGGCGGACGTGGGCCTGCAGCCGATTGCGTCCAAGCTGGTGAAGGAAATCGCGATGTTCGGGGGGGATATCGCGAAGTTCGTCAGTCCCGCAGCGCGTGAGGACGTGGTCGCACGGATTGCCCAGAACGGGCTTCTTGGCGACTACTGATCGGTGCGGGCTGGCGGGCTCACCGGAAATTCGTTCATTGTGTCGACAGCGGCCGCGCTCTATCGCGCAAAGCCTGGGATCGGCCGGATCCAGAAATAATTGGCCTGTGAGTAATCCATGAAGTTTCGCCTCCCCCTGACTGCGTTGATGTTTGGCGCTGCGCTCGTGGCTGCGCCGGCGTTCGCCAAGGACAAGGAGCCGGTCACCCCGGCACCTGCCGCGCTGCCCACCCTGATCGATACCGACATCACCCACGATCCCGACGATGTCCTTTTGCTGGACCTGTCGGACGGCGGCCGCGTTGCCATTCGCCTGATGCCGCAGTGGGCTCCGCACCACATCGAGCGGATCAAGACGCTGGCCAAGCGCGGCTTCTACAACGGCGTCATCTTCCACCGCGTGATCGATGGCTTCATGGCGCAGACCGGCGATCCGACTGGCACCGGGCAGGGCGGGTCCGACCTGCCGGACCTCGAAGCCGAGTTCAATTCCATGCCGCACCTGCGCGGCACGGTGTCTATGGCCCGCACCAACGAGCCGAACAGCGCGAACAGCCAGTTCTTCATCGTGTTCTACCCGCGCTTTGCTCTGGACCATAAGTACACCGTGTTCGGCCGCGTGATCGCGGGTATGAACTATGTCGATGCGATCCAGCGTGGCGAACCGCCCGAGAACCCGACGAAGGTGATCCAGGCCTCGCTGGCTTCGGAGAACAAGCCGGCCCCCGCCCCGACACCTGCGGTCGCTCCTGTCGCGCCGGTGCCGACGGCAGCCCAGCTGAACAACTCCAAGTCGAACTGAACTTCGTTAAGTCCGGGGTGAGCACGGCGGGATTCTCGCCGTCTGCTCACCCCGAGCTTGTCGAAGGGGCCGCACTGGTCTAGCCCGCCGCGCCATGCGCGTTGACCTTTTCGACTTCGACCTTCCCCCTGAAAGCATAGCCCTGCGCCCGGCGCGTCCGCGTGACGCGGCGCAGATGCTGGTGGTGGATGGGCAGGGGCCTTTCTCCGACCGCCATGTACGCGATCTGCCGGGCGCCTTGCGGGCGGGCGACGTGCTGGTGTTCAACGACACCCGTGTCATCCCGGCCCAGCTCGAAGGCATTCGGGGCGAGGCAAAGATCGGCGCCACCCTGCACAAGCGCATCGACTTGCGCCGCTGGCAGGCCTTCGTGCGCAATGGCAAGCGCCTGAAGGCAGGCGACGTCGTGGCCTTCCCGGCCGAGGTCACCGCCGTGGCCGAGGAGCGTCATGACGACGGCAGCTGGACCCTCGCCTTCCAGGGGGACGAGCCTGTCGAAGTCTTGCTCGAACGCGCCGGCCGGATGCCGCTGCCGCCCTACATCGCCGGCAAGCGGCCCACCGACGAGGCGGACGCCAGCGATTACCAGACCATGTTCGCCCGCGAAAAAGGCGCTGTCGCCGCGCCCACCGCCGCGCTGCATTTCACGCCCGAACTGATGGAGGCCCTGGGCAGCGCCGGGATCGGCAGCGAAACACTGACCCTTCACGTCGGCGCAGGCACGTTCCTGCCGGTCAAGGCCGACGACACCGCCGAGCACCGGATGCACGCCGAATGGGGCCGCATCGATGCAGCCACCGCCGACCGTCTCAACGCGGTGCGGGCGGGCGGCGGGCGGCTGATCGCGGTCGGCACCACCTCCCTGCGCGTGCTCGAAAGCGCAACCGGTGAGGACGGCGTGATCCTGCCTTTCGAGGGCGACACCTCGATCTTCATCACCCCCGGCTATCGGTTCAGGGCGATCGACGGGCTCATGACCAATTTCCACTTGCCCAAGTCGACCCTGTTCATGCTGGTTTCAGCGCTGATGGGGCTTGAGCGGATGCAGGCGGTTTACGCGCACGCCATAGAAAACGGCTATCGTTTCTACAGCTACGGCGATTCGAGCCTGCTAATTCCCTGACAAGCCCGAATCGTTATCAATTATCGGACAAATTATCGTGCCAGGGGGGTTGGAACACGGACGTTTCCGCCCCATTCATTCGCACATGCAACCTATCCTCGAAATTCGTGGGCTGACCAAGACCTACAAAGGCGGCTTCACCGCGCTTAAGGGCGTCGACCTCAGCATCAACAAGGGCGAAATCTTCGCGCTTCTCGGCCCCAACGGTGCGGGCAAGACGACGCTGATCGGTGCGGTCTGCGGGCTGGTACGGCCCACGTCGGGCACCATCCACGCTTTCGGCGAGGACATGGGCAAGCACTGGCGCCGCCTTCGCGCCCGTGTCGGCCTGGTGCCGCAGGAACTGGCGACCGACATGTTCGAACCCGTGCTGCGCTCGGTCAACCATTCGCGCGGACTGTTCGGCCTCGCACCCAATCCGGCACTGATCGAGGAAATCCTGCGCGCGCTCAGCCTCTGGGAAAAGCGCGATGCGCAGATTCGCACGCTCTCGGGCGGCATGAAGCGCCGCGTCCTGATCGCCAAGGCGCTGGCGCATGAACCCGAACTGCTGTTCCTCGACGAGCCGACCGCCGGCGTCGACGTCGAACTGCGCCGCGACATGTGGAAGCAGATCGCCCTCTTGCGCGAACGCGGCACCACAGTGATTCTCACCACCCATTACATCGAGGAAGCCGAGGAAATGGCCGACCGCGTTGGCGTGATCCGCGGGGGTGAAATCCTCATGGTCGACGAGAAAGCGGCGATGATGGAACGCCTCGGCCGCACCGAAGCGCTTGTCACCCTGGCCAGCCCGCTCACCGAAGTGCCCGAAGCGCTGTCGGCCTACCCGGTCACCCTGATCGAGGACGGCCGCGTGCTGTGCTATCGCGGCGGCGGCGGGGAGGGCAGTTCTTCGGGCACGGCGGAAGTCGCCGAGCTGACCAAGGCGCTTACCCGCGCAGGTATCGACTACACCGCCATCGACATCCACGAATCGAGCCTGGAAGACATCTTCGTGAACCTCCTGGAAGGCCCCGAAATGCAGGGAGCCGCAGCATGAGTCTGTTCAACCCGCGCTCTGCCTGGACGATCTACAAGCAGGAACTGATGCGGGCCTTCCGCACGGCGATGCAGTCGATCCTGGCGCCCGTGCTGACTACCACGCTCTACTTCGTCGTCTTTGGCGCTGCCATCGGTAGCCAGATGACGGGCGGCGTCGGCGGGGTGAATTACGGTGCCTTCATCGTCCCCGGCCTGTTGCTTCTCACGATCCTGGGTGAAAGCACGTCCAACGCCAGTTTCGGCATCTACATGCCGCGCTTCACCGGTGCGATCTACGAACTGCTCTCCGCGCCAGTTGGCGTGGGTGAGACGCTGGTCGGCTTCGTCGGTGCGGCGGCGACCAAGTCGTTGATCCTGGCGGCGATCATCCTTGTGACAGCCAGCTTCTGCGTCGATTATTCGATCGCGCATCCGTTCTATGCGTTCTGCTATATCCTGCTGGTCTCGGCCAGTTTCTCGCTTTTCGGGTTCATCCTTGGCATCTGGGCGGACAGCTTCGAAAAGCTGACTATCGTGCCGATGCTGATCCTTACGCCGCTGACTTTTCTGGGCGGTACTTTCTACTCGATCGATACGCTGCCCGATCCGTGGCGCTCGGTCGCGATGGCTAATCCGATCGTCTATCTCGTCAATGGCCTGCGCTGGACGTTCTACGGCACGTCCGACGTTCCGATCGGACTGTCGGTCGCTTTGACGCTGCTTTTCCTCGCAATTTGCGTTGTTTTCATCAGCTGGGTGTTCCGTTCGGGGTGGCGCCTGCGCACATGACCGATTACGTTACTGCAATGACGATGCACCGCCGGGTTCTCGCCAGCCTCCCCATCCTGTTGATCGCCGTTCCTGTCCATGCGCAGGAGCCGGAGGAGCAGCTTATCCTGCTGCCTGCCGTGCCGCCGCCGCCGCTTGAACTTGATCTCCCGCCTTATCCCGAGTTCGTGGCCTTCGTAGCTGCCGGGCCGCCGCACATGCCCAGGCAGGTGCGTGCGATGCTCGACGAAGCGATGAAGACCGACGACAGCGCTGCCGTTGCCGCGATGATGAAGTTCGCGCAGGCGACCCAGCCTTACGACAAGGACGAGATCAAGGGGCTGCACCGCGCTTACCTTGACCGCCGGGCAAAGGAGCTTGCCGCCAAGACCGAGGCCGAACTGGCGCGCATCCGCGCCTCTGGCCCACTGGAACTGTGGAAGGGCCAGATTGAGCTGGGCGCCTTTCGCTCCACCGGCAACACCGACAACTTCGGCTTTACCGCTGCCCTGAATTTCAACCGCAAGGGCATCGAGTGGGAGCATATCGTGCAGGCCCGCGCCGATTATCAGGAAGATCGCGGCGTGGTGACGCGGGAACAGTATTCCGCCAGCTACCAGCCACGCTACACCCTGAACGAGGGCTTCTTCACGTACGCGCGCACCCAATATGAACGCGACCGCATCCAAGGTTTCGAGGATCGCTATACCCTCTCGGGCGGTCTTGGTTACCGCGTGCTCAACGGCCGCACCATGACGCTTTCGCTGGAGGCGGGTCCTGCCGTGCGCCGCGTCAATTACGTGGGCGAGCCTAACGAGACGACGTGGTCGGTCCTCACTTCGATCGATTTCGACTGGAAGATCAACTCCACGATCAAGCTGAGCCAGGACGCCAGCAGCTATATCGGGTCTGACAACAACACCTTCACTTCGCTCACCGCGCTGGAAACAGCGATGAGCAAGCGCCTCAAGGCCAAGCTGTCCTACGCGATCGAGCACGAAACCTCGCCGCCGACAGGTTCGCTCAAGACCGATACGATTTCGCGCTTCTCGCTGGTCTACGGCTTCTGATGACTGTATCGGGCGGGGCATGAAGCCCCGTTTCCAGTTCACCATCCACGCCACCGAAGGTAAAGCCCGCACCGGCGTCATCCAGATGCGCCGCGGCGAAATTCGCACGCCTGCCTTCATGCCGGTCGGCACGGCCGCCACGGTCAAGGCGATGAAACCGCAGGACGTGCGCGCTACCGGCGCCGACATCATCCTGGGCAACACCTACCACCTCATGCTGCGCCCCGGCGCCGAGCGGATGGCCCGCCTTGGCGGCCTGCACAAGTTCATGAACTGGGACCGCCCGATCCTTACGGACAGCGGCGGCTATCAGGTGATGAGCCTGTCCGAGTTGCGCAAGATCACCGAAGAAGGTGTCACCTTCGCCAGCCACATCGACGGCTCGCGCCACATGCTCAGCCCGGAGCGGTCGATGGAAATCCAGCGCCTGCTGGGTTCGGACATCGTCATGTGCTTCGATGAGTGCCCCAAGATCGACCAGCCCCGCGACGTCATCGCCCGCTCGATGGAAATGTCGATGCGCTGGGCCAGGCGTAGCCGCGAGGCATTCGACGCCGGCGGCGATCATGCGGAATGTTCGGCGTTATTCGGCATTCAGCAGGGCGCTTTGGACGAAGGCTTGCGCAAGACCAGCGCAGATGCCTTGGCCGAGATCGGTTTCGATGGCTACGCTATCGGCGGCCTTGCGGTGGGTGAGGGGCAGGAAGCGATGTTCTCTACGCTCGACTTCGCACCGGGCCAGCTTCCGGCAGACCGTCCGCGCTACCTGATGGGCGTGGGCAAGCCCGACGATCTCGTCGGCGCGGTAGAGCGGGGGGTCGACATGTTCGACTGCGTACTGCCCACCCGCTCTGGGCGCAACGGGCAAGCCTTCACGTGGAGCGGCCCGCTCAACATGCGCAACGCACGCCATGCCGAGGACACTGGCCCGGTCGACCCGCGCTGCTCGTGCCCAACGTGCGGGACATATACCCGTGCGTACCTGCACCACCTTATCAAGGCGGGCGAGATGCTGGGCGCGATGCTGCTGACCGAGCATAACATCTCGTTCTACCAGCAACTGATGCAAAGCATGCGCGATGCGATCGCGGAGCAGCGCTTCGCAGCCTTTGCGGCGGACTTTCGGCGGGATTATTTCCGCAAGGAGTGAAGCGGAAATTCATGGAAACATGATGAGGCTCCGACTAGCTTGACGGGCAGAATCGGGCAGGCGGGGCAGTTCCATGGGAAAATTATTCACGGCGGCATCGTCGCTGGCGATAGCGCTTTGGTGCGCCGGGGCAGCGAACGCGGAAGATGCGGCGCAAGTCGCGGCGGCATTCGGCGAGCGCGAGGCGGTTAGCGACATCAGTCTTTCGCCCGGCGGTACCATGATTGCTTTCGTCCAGCCCTACAAAGGGCGCGGTGATGTGGTGACGCTGGTCGATTTCGCCAAAGGAGGGCAGGCCAGACCGATCCTTACGGTAACCCGGCCTGGCGAACGGGTCGGCCATTGTTCATGGCCTACCGACGATCAATTGATCTGCATCATCGGGATCACCAGCAACGCCACCGGGCAGATCGTACGATTCAATCGGCAGATCGTCATTGGCGTAGACGGCAGTCCGGCGAAGATATTGACCCCTTCCGAAACTAATCGGGCATTGGGCTTCACCTGGTACGGCGGCGACGTCATTGACTGGCAGGGAAAAAACCCCGGCGAAGTGCTGATGCTGCGCCAGTTCGTGCCTGAAAACGGCACCGGCACCCGCATGGCCTCCACCGCAGAAGGGCTTGGGGTGGAAAGCGTGAACGTTCGAACGCTGCGCCGCACCATCTATGAAAGGCCGGTGGCAAATGCCACTACCTTTATCGGCGATGGCCGCGGCAGCATCCGGATCATGGGCATCAACCCGTCTTACGGGAACGGCTATGACAAGAGCTTCATAGACTATTCCTATCGAAAGCAGGGTGAGCGAGGCTGGTCCTCCCTCAACCGGGTGGTCTTCAATCCTTCTGGGACTGTCAGCGGCTTCAACCCGGTGGCCGTCGACCCGGATCTCGACGCTGTATATGGTTTCGAGAACAAGGACGGGTTCGCCGCATTGTATCGCATGAAACTCGACGGCAGCGATGCACGCGAACTGGTCTTCGCTAAGCCAGGTATCGATATCGACGGGTTGGTTCAGGTTGGACGTTCGCGGCGGGTAGTGGGCGCCTCCTTTGCGTCCGAATACCGTCAGGTGGAACTGTTCGATCCTGCACTCAAAGCGCTGCGCCAGTCGCTTTCCAAAGCTTTCAAACCAGAATCCTCGCTCAGTTTCCTGGATGCCAGCGCTGATGAAAACCGACTTCTGTTGTTTACCGGAAGCGACATCGATCCTGGAAGATATTACATGTTCGACAGGGCGACGCGCAAGCTGGAGGAGATCGTCCCTGTTCGGCCGGGGATTGCAGGGCGCACACTCGCTCGGATGAAGCCCGTGCAGTACCCGGCTGCCGACGGGACGATGATTCCTGCTTACCTGACGCTGCCTCCGGGCAGTGACGGGAAAAACCTTCCGGCAATCGTCATGCCGCACGGCGGACCGTCTTCACGCGACGAGTGGGGTTTCGATTGGCTCGTGCAGTTCTACGCAGCACGCGGGTTTGCCGTGTTGCAGCCCAATTTTCGCGGTTCGGCCGGGTTTGGCGAAGCATGGTTCGAGAAAAACGGATTTCAGTCTTGGCGCACCGCCATCGGTGATGTGGATGCCGCGGGGCGCTGGCTCGTCTCGACCGGCGTTGCCGCAAATGACAAGCTTGCCATTCTCGGTTGGTCCTATGGTGGATATGCGGCGCTGCAGTCTGGCGTACTTGACCCAGGGCTATTCAAGGCGATCGTCGCCATCGCGCCGGTCACCGATCTCGCCAAGATGCGGAACGACAAGCTGCATTACAGCAACTTCGTGCAAGTGGATGCGATGATCGGCAATGGCGCGCACGTGACAGAAGGGTCTCCCGCGCAGAATGCATCGTCCATTGCCGTGCCGGTGCTGATGTTCCACGGCGACCTTGATCTGAATGTCGATGTGACACAGTCCAGGCTGATGGAAAGCCGCCTGCGCTCCGCCGGGAAATCCGTGGAGTTGGTGACATTCTCGGGTCTGAGCCATTCGCTGGTGGACGGAGATGCGCGCACTACGCTGCTTAGTCGCAGCGATGCGTTCCTGCGCAAAAGCCTGAATCTGCCGACGAACTGACCGGGAAGCGGCGAGGAGCCTGATTGTTCAGGCTGCCTCCGCTCGATCTTCCGTGGCGACTTCCAGCATCGTCTCCACATAGGCAACGAAGCGGCCGGTCATTTCATCCAGAAAACCAGCGCCGATCTCGCAGGCATGGCGCTGCGCGGTTTTGAGGTCCGCATACCATTTTCCGGTGCGGTGCGGGGTGACGAAACGGTAGCGTGTCATGGTAACTGCTCAATGCCGTAAAGCTGCGGCAGTTCCCTTACAAGTTACGCGAATCGTATGATTTTTTATGTCCGGACCGGATGCAAAAAGGGCGGCCCGCAGGACCGCCCTTTCGTATTTCGTTTTCCGAAGAAAGCGGATCAGCGCGAGTAGAACTCGACGACCAGATTCGGTTCCATCTTCACCGGGTAAGGCACTTCGTCGAGCGTCGGAACGCGAACAAAGGTGACCTTGTCGGTGCCGTCCTGGGCGACATAGTCGGGGACTTCGCGCTCGGGCAGGTTCTGGGCTTCGATGATCAGCGCCATTTCCTTGGCCTTCGTGCCCAGGCTGATGATGTCACCAACGCGGATGCGGCGCGATGCGATGTTGCACTTCACGCCGTTCACGCGGATGTGACCGTGCGAAACGACCTGGCGAGCCGAGAAGATGGTCGGCGCGAACTTGGCGCGGTACACGACCATGTCCAGGCGCTGCTCGAGCAGGCCGATCAGGTTCTGGCTGGTATCGCCCTTCATGGATGACGCTTCCTGGTAGGTGCGCTTGAACTGCTTCTCGGTCACGTCGCCGTAGTAGCCCTTGAGCTTCTGCTTGGCGCGGAGCTGGAGACCGTAGTCCGAAACCTTGCTCTTGCGGCGCTGGCCGTGCTGGCCGGGACCGTAGCTGCGGCGGTTGACCGAGCTCTTGGGACGGCCCCAGATGTTCTCGCCCATGCGGCGATCGAGCTTGTACTTCGAGGCGTTACGCTTCGACATAATCTTACTT
>Ga0308165_1002903_pt1 | contig 19383 bp, 23 predicted proteins | sample PhyWR2_FD_201032 | JGI IMG/M metagenome (GOLD analysis project Ga0308165, IMG submission 201032) | Phyllosphere microbial communities from UC Gill Tract Community Farm, Albany, California, United States - DLSLW.R2 | ecosystem: Host-associated > Plants > Phyllosphere > Unclassified | place: USA...
ACGGTCGGCGTCGCCGCCGTAAACATCGCCAGTTGGGTGTTCGCGCTGACCGCCGTGGCGGTGCCCAGGCGATAGGTGCCCGAACCCGTCTGGACGTCGGTGGTCGTGCCTGCCGCCGTGTTCAACAGGTTGACCCCGTCGAAGCTGGCGCCGGCGATCGCGTCGTTGATTTCCTTGCCCAAGGCAGTGAAGTCGGCCTCGTAGGCTGTCTTCGCCGAACCCGTGGACGAGGCGATGTTGACCGCGAGCGACTTCATCTCTTCCAAGGCGGAGGTGATGGTGTCGCCGGCCGCCAGCGCCACGTCGACGATGGACTGGCCACGTTGCAGCGAGTTGCGAACCGCGTCTTGCGAGGCGGCGTTGGCGCGCTGTTGCGTGGCGATGGCGAAGATCGCGCCATTGTCCTTGGCCGAGGAGACTTTCAGGCCGGTGCTGATCCGGTTCTGGGTCGTCTCCAGCTGGGCGCTGGTCTTGTTCAGGCTCTGCAGGGCGACTGCGGCGCCGTAGTTCGTATTGATGCTGGGCATTTCTGGCCCTCCTTGTTCACTTCGTGAGATCCCCTGGCGTTTTGCCGGGGTGAGCATTTTGCTCAGGTCCGGGCGCCGGGAACCGACGACCGATCAGATGCGGCCTTGGCCCGACCGCCTTAGCGATCGGGCCGTGGGCCTTAGCGGAACAGGCTCAGCAGGATCGAGCTGCCCTGGTTGGCGATCGACAGCGCCTGCACGCCCAGCTGTTGCTTGGTTTGCAGGGCGGTCAGCTTGGCGCTTTCCTTGGCCAGGTCTGCATCGACCAGGTTGCCGACACCGGCTTCCATCGCGTCTTGCAGCTTGTTGACGAAGGTGATCTGGCGACCCAGCGACTTGGACTGGGTGCCCAGCGTCGCCAGCGACGATGTGACCGTCGCGATGCCGGCGTCCACCGCAGCCGTCGTGGCGCCCGCACGAGCGACGGAGCCGCCCGTCAGGCCGGTCACCGAGGCGACGCCCAGAGGCGTCGTCAGGCTGTTGGCGCCATCGAACGAAGCGCCAGAGATCGCGGTGGCGATTTCCGCGCCCAAGGCGTTGAAGTCTTTCAGATAGGCCGTCTCAGCATCCGAACCGGCAACCGAAGACTGGATGCTGACAGCGAGCGACTTCATCTCTTCCAGGGCGGAGGTGATCGTGTCGCCGGCGGCCAGGGCCACGTCGGTGATCGATTGGCTGCGTTGCAGCGAGTTACGCGTCGCGTCTTGCGAAGCGGCGTTGGCGCGCTGCTGGGTGGCGATGGCGAAGATCGCGCCATTGTCCTTGGCCGAAGACACCTTCATGCCGGTGCTGATCCGGTTTTGGGTGGTTTCCAGCTGGGCGTTGGTCTTGTTCAGGCTCTGCAGGGCGACTGCGGCGCCGTAGTTCGTGTTGATGCTGGGCATTTCTGGCCCTCCTTGTTCACTTCAGTGATTTCCGGCGTCGTTTTGCCGCCGGGAGCTTTTTGCTCGGTGAGTAAGAAGCAATTGCCGGGCCATTTCTGATCCGCACAAAAGCCTACAACTAACTGATTTTACTGGTTTACCTTTGATTTACCCTCCTTCCGACCCGGCAGCTCTTGCCGGGCTGGTCCGTGCACCAGGCAAGATTTGCCGGGTGCACGTCGAGTTGGTCTGCGCCTGTGCGGGTTCACCACACGGCGAAAGGCGAAGCCTTCAGCCCAATGGCGGGCTTAGTTGCGGAACAGGCTCAGCAGGATCGAGCTGCCCTGGTTGGCGATCGACAGCGCCTGCACGCCCAGCTGTTGCTTGGTCTGCAGGGCGGTCAGCTTGGCGCTTTCCTTGGCCAGGTCTGCGTCCACCAGGTTGCCGATGCCGGCCTCGGTTGAGTCCTGCAGCTTGTTGACGAAGGTCAGTTGCCGTCCGACCGACTTGGACTGGGTGCCGATCGTGGCCAGATCCGCCGTGATCGTGGCGATGGCGGTATCGACGATGGCGGTCGTGGCGCCGGCGCGGGCGGCGGTGCCGGCGGAGACGGCCGTGATCGGGGCGGCGGCCGCCTTGTCGGTCGTTCCGAAACCGATCTGATAGGTTCCGCCGCTGACGTTGGTGGTAATGTTGGTGGCCGTGGTGGTGTTCCACAGGTTGACGCCGTCGAAGGTCGCGCCCTTCAGCGCCGCGTCGATTTCCTTACCCAAGGCGTTGAAATCGGCCAGATAAGACGTCTCGGCGGCCGAGCCGGCGACCGACGATTGAATGCTGACGGCCAGCGACTTCATCTCTTCGAGGGCGGCGGTGATGGTGTCGCCGGCGGCCAGGGCCACATCGACGATCGACTGTCCGCGCTGAAGTGAATTCCGAACCGCATCCATAGCGCCCATGTTGGCGCGCTGGGTCGTCGCGATGGCGTAGATCGCGCCGTTGTCCTTGGCCGAGCCCACCTTCAGGCCCGTCGAGACACGGTTTTGCGTGCGCTCCAACATAGCGTTGGTCGCATTGAGGTTTTGCAGCGCAACAGCGGCGCCGTAGTTCGTATTGATGCTCGTAGCCATTTTGGCTTTCCTGTTCACTTCGTGTGATGTCCGACGCCATTTTAGCGTCAGTAGCGTTTTGCTCGGTCTTCAGGAGAGCAAGGGCGGGGCCAGTCCAAAATTCGACGCCAGCCAGACTCCGACACTGATTTCATTGAACTTATCTCGGCGGTTTTCGAAACGACCCGGCAAGCCTGCACACCAGGCGGCAGAAGTTGCCGAGTCGTCTTTGCAGGGCGTCAGTCGCGGCGTCGAACCTGAGCGTCCTGCATCGCGCGTTCGGCCAACAGGGTCTCGACCGCCAGCCGCCGCGCCCCGTCGCAGGCCACGATCTGGGCGCCGCGCAGCAGATAGGCTGCGTCCAGATCGCCGGCCGTCGGTTCAGCCGGCAGGGTCGCCAGCGCGCACGGGCGTGTCGCGGCGTCCGGCAAGACCAGCCGCGCCGGCGCAACCGTCGAGATCGGGGGCGACGCGGCACAGTTCGCGGTCATGGTCGCGAAGGCGATCAGCGCGGCGGTTCTCCAAGGGATGGTCGGCATCGTCGGCGCTCCTGCTCTGGGCGACGGCGGCCGTGGTCGCCTGGTCCGCCGCCCCCGTCATGTGTTGATAGTGATCGACGCGCTGGGCCTGAGCCGCGGCGCCTTCGGTTTCGATGCGTCGGGCGTCAGCCTGCGCCGCCGCCACGGCAGTCGCATCCCGCGCCTGATTGCGCGCGGCCTCCAGACGCTTGTGCTGCAGGTTCAGCGGATCCCAGCGAAAGCCGAGCCCGCCCAGCAAGACGAACCCCAGCGCCAACGCTGTCGCACCCACCACCAGCCAGCCGAGCGGCGTCAGCGCCCGCAGTATCGATCCCGCGCTCATGGAAAGGCCTTTCGATCCAGCTCGAAATGCGGACCGTCCCGCAACGTCTTCCAGTCCCCACCCCAGATCAGCGGCGTCTTCAGATCCAGCGCCGCCGCCTTGAACGCCTCGGCGATCCGGCCATACAGCGGCCAGTCCCACCGCACCTGCCCTTCGACCAGGGCGGCGACATCGACGGCATGGCCCGTCAGATGGCGCGAGCGCGCGGTGCGGCTGGCGCCCGCCTTGATCAGGGCAGCCTGACGTTCGGCCGTGCGCAGCCCCTCGGTGATCATGAAATCCACGGGCGTGCGGGTGATGGCCGCCTCGACCACCGCAATCAGGGCCGGATGCACGCCGACGAGCCGTGCCCGCGACCGGCTGGACAGACGAAAGCTCATGGTCGACCTCCGCTGATCCGCAGCCTTGCGGTGGCGATCAGGGTGATCAACTGCTGAGCGGTCGGCGCCACCAGATAGAGCACCAGGATCAAGGCCAGCAGGCCCATCAGCCCGTCCGTGATCCTGGGCAGCATCTCCGGCGGCGTCCGCCCGACCGTGCGCATCAACAGCACCCAAAGCCCCGCGCTGACGGCGAATGCGTAGAGGCGACGAAACAGCCACCGCCCCTCCGCCAACGGGACCGCCCCCTGTTTGTGTCGGGTCATCGTTCGTCCTCCTCGTCATAGGTTTCGACGGCGCAGCGGCCGTCCCATCCGGACTGGGCGCGCCATTCCCCGTCGCTGAGGCTGTCGGGCGCTTCCCACGCCTCGGCCTCCAGCACCTCGACCGGCTCGGCCGGATGTCCGCGCCGGGTCATCCGACGACCGTGATCAGAACCGCGCCCGAAGCGCCCGAACCGCCTTGGCCGCCGAAGGTCAGGCCCGCGCCGCCTCCCCCGCCCCCGGCCCCGAACAGCGCGCCTGAGCCGCCGGGGCCGCCCGCTCCGCTCGCTGATCCGTCGCCACCCCCGCCGCCGCCGCCGACGATCGACAACAGCGGCTTGGGCGAGGCCTGTCCCGCAACGCCCGAGACGCCGCCGGCCGCGCGAAGGCCCGACCAGCCGCCCACACCGCCCGCGCCTCCGGCATGGGCGACATCCGCTGCACTCAGACCGCCCCCTGCCCCGCCACCGCCCGGCCCGTCCGCGCAGAGGGTTTCTGCGCCCGTCGCCGCTGTCGCGGTTGTCGAAGAGCTCCCGCCGGGATTGGCGAGCCGTTGGCCGACACCGCCTGCCCCACCGACGCCAGAGCCGCCTGCGGCCCCGCCCGTCGCGCGCAACAGGACCGTGTCACCCGTCGCGACCTCACTATCGCCGCCCGAAACGCCGCCCGAAACGCCGCCGATCCCGCCGGCGCCGACCGTGATCATCAGGACGCCGTCCAGATCGTCGGCCGACCAGCGTCCTAGGCTCAGCCCGCCGGCGCCGCCTCCGCCGCCGCCGAGACGCGACGCGCCAGCCGGACCCGCCAGTCCTTCGCCCCCACCGCCACCACCGCCCACGCAGGTCGCCTCGACCCAGCGCGCCCAGGCCGGCAGGGCATAGTCGTCATCGCTGGTGAATAGCGTCGTCTCGCGCCGGACCACACCTTGATCGAAGCCGATACGCCCCGTCGCGCGATCCACGCGCCACACCGACCGCCATATCCCGGCGTCGTCGCAGGCCTTGAGGCTCAGGTCGTCGTCGCCGATCAGACCCAGCTCTGCGCGGGCGGCGTAGCCGCTCTCAAACAACAGCGATAGGACATCGCCCGCCGTCGTCTTGTTCAGCGTCAGGCGCAGGTCGCCGTCGCCGCCTTCCTCCTCGCCGCGCGCCGTGAACAGGGCGGCGTTGATCTTGGCCGCCAGGGGATTGGCTTCGTCGGCGGTCGTCCCGAGACCCAGCCGCGTTAGGGCCTGCACCTCGCCCAGTCGCTGCCCCAGCGTGATCCAGCCCTCATCGGCCCGCACCACCACGACGCCTTCATCCAGGACGCCGGCGATCATGCCGTCCGGCGTCGTCACGACGGTCCAGCCGCCGCGCTCGAACCGCATCAGGGCGCCGGCCGCCCGCCCGGCCCAGGCTGCGCCTTCGGCCTCTTGCGGCAGGATATAGAGATCGCCATCCGACGCATCGGCCGGCTGGATGACCGTCGTGCGACTGACCACCGCCGTCTGCAACAGGGCGTCCAGCCGGGTCAGGGCCGAGTTCAGGGTCACATGCTTCTGCATCTGCCCCGCCGCCAGATAGGGCAGGTTAAGACGCGCGCTGAAATCGTCGCTCATTCTTCTCTCCGTTGTCGTGGAGATCAGTCTGGGCGCAGCCCTTCCTCAGGCCGGGAGACGGTCGGCGATTTGAATCAGGTCCTTGATTTCAGGCGGCTTAATTGCGGAGAAAACGATGGCTAGGCCGCCTCAGCCAGCGCATCTCAATCGTGCAGATAGATGATCCGCTTCAGCGTCTTGTCGTTTTGCACGCGGGCCTCGTGCATCTCGTGGTCGCCGGTGGCGCGCGCATTGGCCTCGGTGTCCTCGACCCAGTGGGTGCTTTCGATATGTTTTTGCAGCGCCCGCGCCGCCATCAGCTGTCCGGGAAAAAAGGTGTCGACGATGTCGCCTGCGATCGGCACCGTCCCAGTGGCGGTGTCGATGGCCATATAGGCCCCCATGCGCGCCAGCGTCGCCGGCGTCGCCTTGGCCCGCACGGCCTGAAGCATCAGCCAGCCGCCCGTCCCGACCGTGTATGCCGTGCCGACGACCGGCACCCAGGTCAGCATGGCGTCCAGCCCCATGCCGAAGGGGCCGATGCCGATGACCCGGTCCGACAGTTTCTTGACGCCCTCGACATTGGACCAGATGTTCTCGATATCCCGGATCGACCGTCTGGCCATGTCGCCCTCCAAAGCGTCGCCTTAACGCTGGGCGAGGCTTCCTGTTCAATCCGAGAGATACGTCTTCGATGACCCTGATCAAGCTGGCGGCGAATGTGACGGCGAGCGCCCTGCTGCTGGGCTTGGCGGCTTTCGGCGTAGCGGCGCTCAGCGGCATCGGCCATCGCTGGGTGGATATCCTGGCGCAGTTCACATCGCCGGTATTGCTGGCGGCCGTCGGCGTGACCGTGGCGTGTCTGCTCTTTCGCCTATGGCCGGCCTCGATCGTCGGTGGACTGGCGTGCGTGGTGCTGGCCCTGTCGGTCTGGCCGCAATGGACGCCGACGAAGGGCGTGCCCGTGCCTGACCAGCCGATCGTCCGGGTCTATTCGGCCAATCTGTATGTGTTCAACACCGATGTCGCTGCCATGCGCCGGTCCATCGCGGCCGCCGACGCCGACATCCTGGTGCTGGTCGAGTTGGGGCAGGCCCCGGCGTCGCGGCTGGACCAGTTGCTGCCGGACTATCCCCACCGCGTCCTGATCGGCCAGGCGCGCGCCGGCGACCACGCACGCTCGATCATCGCCTCGCGCTATCCGATCCTGCAACGCCTGCCCGAACGTCCCGACGGCCTCAGCGCCGTGGGCGCGACGGTTCAGACGCCCATCGGCCCGATCAATGTCTTCGGCGTCCACCTGACGCGGCCTTGGCCCTATCAATATCAGTGGGGTCAGATCAGCCAGGTCATGGCCCTGGCCGAGCGGATGAAGGCCGCGCCAGAGCATGCCACTATCGCCGCCGGAGATTTCAACAGCGTCTCCAGCGCTCGTATCGGCAAACAAATCCAGTCCGACCTGGGCCTGATCCCCGCGCCCGGCTGGCCCGGCACCTGGCCCAGCCAGATTCCCGCCTTCGCTGGCATCACTATCGACCAGGTCTATCGCTCGCCAGACCTAGCCTTGATCACGCGCCGCCTGGGCGAGCCGACGGGATCCGACCACCGCCCCGTCATCACCGAGTTCACCCGCGCTCAGCCGCCGCGATAAGCGCCTTCAGCCGCCCCTCATGCCCCTCGGCAGGGAAATCGTCGACGACCCAACCGTCCTCGAACTCCTTCAACACCCGCCCTGTCTCCGGCCCTGGCGTCAGGCCCAGACGCGCCAGATCGCGCCCCCCCACCGGCATCTTGGGCGGCGTCCAGTCGGCGGCCAGCGCCCGCAGCCGCGCGCCATCGCCCCTGCCGGCCGCTTCGGCGCGCATCAGCCGATCTTCGAACGCCATGCGTCCCAGCCTGTAGATCGCCGCCCGCGCCTCGGCGTCGCTCATCATAGGCGAAACGGCAGGCCCATCCGCGACCGCCGCCGCCAGCCGATCTCGCACCGCGTTCGACAATCTCAGACCACCCGCGATCTCCGCCACACCTGCCGCATCTGCGGGCAGCAAGGCCGACAACCGCATCACCGGATCGTCGGTCAGGTCACACATCGCCTCGAACAGCGCCAGCGGCTGCGCCTGCGGCAGCGCCTGGGCCAGCACGCCGGTCTCGGCCATCGCCCGCACCGCCGCACGCGGGTCGGGCGCCGCCAGCAGTTTCAACACCTCCTTGGACACCCGCTCGGCCGACAGCTGCGCCATGCCGCCCTTCAGCGCCGCGCACGCCGCCAGCCCGACCGCGTCCGGCTCTCCCCGTCCGTACCAGGCGTGGAACCGGAAGAAGCGCAGGATGCGTAAATAGTCCTCGCGGATACGCGTCTCCGCCTCGCCGACGAAAACGATGCGTCCCGCCGCCGCATCCTCCAGCCCGCCGCCCGTCGGATCGAACACCGTCCCTGCCGCATCGGCGTAAAGGGCGTTCAGCCGGAAATCCCGCCGCGCCGCATCCTCGGCCCAGTCCTCGGTGAAGGCGACCACCGCACGGCGTCCGTCCGTCTCCACATCGCGACGCAGGGTCGTGATCTCATAGGGACGCCGCTCCGACACGCCCGTCACCGTGCCGTGCTCGACGCCGGTCGGCACGGCCTTCAACCCTGCCGCCTTCAGCGCCGCCATGGTCTGTTCGGGCCGTAGGCGCGTGGCGATGTCGATGTCGTCGACCGGCTGGCCCAGCAGACTATTCCTCACGCAGCCGCCCACGAACCGTGCGCAGCCCGCACCGCCCGCCGCTTCCAGCGCCCGCATCACCGCCCGCGTCGCTTGGCTTTCCAGCCAGGGATGTCCCTTCACGGAGACGCTCATGCCGCGTCCTCATCGGCCGCCGCCTCTGGCGCAGCCTCGTCGCCATACAGCCGGACGTGCAAAGCCTTCAGAATCCCTGCCGTCACGCCCCAGATGTAGCGCTCGCCCCAGGGCATAGCCCAGAACCAGCGCCGCAAGCCTTCATCCAGATCGTAAAAGTCGCGCCGATGGTTGGCGGCGTCCATCAGAAAGTCCCACGGCGTCTCGAACACCTCGGCGACCTCGTCCGGCGACGGCGTCGTGACCGGCGCCTCGCGCAGCCAGCCGATCACCGGCGTGACCAGAAATCCGGTCCCCGTCTCATAGGCGTCCGACAGGCCCAGCACCTCGACCGCCGCCGGGTCCAGCGCCACCTCCTCGTCAGCCTCACGCAGCGCCGCCTGAACTGCGGTCTCGTCGGGGTCGAGCCGGCCGCCCGGGAAGGCGATCTGCCCCGTGTGGCGCGCCAGGGTGTCGGCGCGCCGCGTCAGCAGCACCGTCGCGCCCTCGGGCCGCGCCACGATCGGGATCAGCACCGCCGCCGGCCGAAGTTCCTTGGCCGTCCGTGTCGCTTGCGGGTTCAGGTCGAAGTCCGACCGCGCCGCGACCAGTTCAGGCCGCCACGTCTCGACCGGCGCCAGCCGATCGACCAGCCGCGCCTTCAAGGTCTCCAGGCTCACGTCACCGCGCCCAGCGAGAAGACCTGGCCGCCCGACCGAACGACCAAGCGTCCATCGACCTCTTGGGCCATTTCGACCATTTCATAGAAGACCGACCGCGCGATGCGCGCCCACAAATCGCGTCGCACATGGATGCGCGGCGCCGGCTCGCCCGTCGTGGGATCGGTTTCAACGACGATGGGATCGGCCTCGCTCGCCCTCACCTCGTCCCCGACATCGGTGGTGAAAATCAGCGCGTCGCCTTCCCGACGCATCGCGACAGCCCGTAACGGCAAATCCTCGACGGTGATCTTCAGCTTTTCGACCGGCGTGACCAGGTGATAGCCGTCCGGGTCCTTCCTCAGCACCGTCGAGAACAGCCGCACCAATTCCTTGCGGCCAATGGGCGAGCCTTCGTGCATCCAGACGCCGTCCGCCCGGATGACGATATCGATGTCGCCGCAATGCGCGGGATGCCACAGGTGGACCGGCGGCAGCCCCTTGCCGGGCACCTGTTTGGCCGCCTCGGCGACAGCGTTCAGTCCTGACTTAGGATTATCCATCCCCGTGACTTAGGCCCCGCGAACCGTGCGGGAAAGGGTCAGCCGATGCGAACCGAACCCGAAACCTGATCCACCCGGGTCGCCAGCCACAGGACGCGGCGACGATCCACAGGTCCAGGCAGGATCGCCTCGGGCGCAGGGGCGAATCCGAACCGCGCGAAATAGGCCGCATCCCCGACCAGCAGCATGCCGCCGACGTCCAGCGTCCGTGCTTGATCCACGCACGCCTGAACCAGTTCGGCGCCCAGACCGTCGCTCCGGCGGCCGGCGTCCACCGCGATCGGCCCCAAAAACAGGGCCGAGGTGTCTCCAACCACGACCGGCCATAGCCGCACCGAGCCGACCACTTCCCCGTCGCGCTTAACGACAAAGCCCGCGCTTGGCTTCGAACCTTCACGCAGGCGCTCGGCCGTCTTGGCGAACCGCCCTGGCCCGAAGGCGGCCATGACCAGCGCATCCACGCCTTTGGCGTCGGCCGGGGTCTCGGCTTCGATACGGCTTACGGCCGGAGGTATGGAAAGGGCGTGCGACATCGGCGCGCGCACCTAGAAGCAAAGCTGCGCCAAATCAAGGCAAGGCCTTGCGACGACCGCTTACCCCACCTTCGAAAAGTCCGGCGCTCGCTTCTGTGTAAAGGCCATGAAAGCCTCCATCGCTTCTGGGCTCTTCATCTGAGAGCCGAAGGCCTCGCCCTCCCGCTGCATCAGCGCCCACAGACCTTCTGCGTCACGCATCAGTCGCTTGGTCTTGCGGATCGAGTTGGGCGCGCGGGCCGCCACTTTGGCCGCCAGGTCCACCGCCGTCGCCTCGACCTGATCGGCCGGGACCGCGCGATTAGCGATGCCCCAGGCCAAGGCCGTCCGGCCATCAAGCGGCTCGCCCAGCGCAAACAGTTCGAAGGCCCGCTGATGACCGATCACGGCCGGCAACAGCAGGCTGGACGCCGCCTCCGGCGCCAGGGCCAGATTGACGAAGGGCACGGACAGCAGCGCATCTTCGGCCACCACCACCAGATCGCAGTGCAGCAGCATGGTTAGGCCGATCCCGACCGCCCGTCCCTTCACGGCGGCCACAGCCGGCTTGTTCAAGTCTGCCAACGCCTTCAGGAAACGAAACACAGGCATGTCGCCCGGCCCCGCCCCTTGCGAGCCCAAGGCGATGAAGTCCTGAATGTCGTTGCCGGCCGAGAAGCTGTCGCCCTCCGCGCGCAGCAGCAGCACCCGCACCGCATCGTCGGTCCGCGCCCGCTCCGTCGCCTCGGCCAAGGCCGAATACATGGCCTGGGTGATGGCGTTCTTCTTGTCGGCCCGGTCCAGCGTGACGGTCAGGACGCCGTCGGCCAGTTCGCTGCGGATATGTTCGCTCACGTCGTTTCCTCGTCCTGTGCGACGGCGCTCCACCAATCGACGCCGCTCTCGTCCCGCGTCCGCTGGGCGCGGCCGCGTCGTTCCAGATAGTTCAGATGCGCCTGAGCCTCGCCTGTGGCCATGCCCAGCACCCCATCCCCGACCACTCGACCGAAGACGGCGGAGAAGCCGTCGACCACCCTAGACGATTGACGCAACGTCCGCTCAAGCCGTTTCAGCGCGACCTCATGCCCCCGCTTCAGAGCGTCGAGCCGCGCATGCACGCCGTAGAAGGACTCGCCATGCGCCGGCAGGACGAACGCGCCCTCCGGCAACAGCGCCCTCAGCTTGTCCAGCGAGTCCATCCAGTCACCCAGAGGGTCGGCTTCCGGCTCCGTCGACCAGACCGAGACATTGGAGGAAATGCGCGGCAGGATCTGATCCCCGGCGATGAAGACGTCGTCCGACCGCCGCCACAGGCAGACGTGCTCCGGGCTATGGCCCGAACCGACCACCACACTCCAGTCGTCGCCGTCGATCTGAACGACATCGCCGTCGGACAGTCGCAGATAGCTGCGCGGCATCGTCGCCACGCCCTTGCCGAACCCGCCGTAGTCGGCCCGCCAGCGCGCGATCTGCTCATCGCTCCAGCCTGCGGCGCGATAGTATCGCTCGCCGTCCGCCGGCGCATCGCCTGCCTCCTCGGCCATCAGCATCCTCGCGGTCACATACTCCAGTCGCGACATCAGCAGCGGCGCGCCCGACCGCTCACATAGCCAGCCCGCCAGTCCGATGTGATCGGGATGCATATGGGTGCAGATCAATCGCGTCACGGGCCTGCCGCCAAGCGCGCCATCCAACGCCGTCTCCCACGCATCAACGGTCGCCGATATCTTCAAACCCGTATCGACGACGACCCAGCCGTCGCCGTCCCGGATCGCATAAGCATTCACATGATCCAACTGAAACGGCAGGGCGAACCTCAGCCACAGCACGCCGGGCGCGACCTCGATCGCCTCGCCCGCGCCGGGCACGGCGTCGAACGGATAGGTCAGCCCCCGCCCATCCTTCGCGGCCGTCGCCGGCGCCGTTCCATTAGCCAAGTCAGTCTCCAATCGAAACGCGCAGATACTTAGCCTGTGTGCCTCGCCGCCGTCCACACTCGCCTTGACCGCGTGCCAATACGACGTCACGTAGTCGGTAGTGACAAATCTGGGTGTCGATATGAAAGCTCGAATATTCGCCGCAGCGACAGCGCTCGTTTTCAGCGCGATTTCCGTGTCTGCCTTTGCGCAAACGACGCCGTCAACGGGGTATGGGCCTGCAGGATCTCGAAACGGGATCGAAGCCCCCAGCGAACGGGTGACACCGTCGCGTGTTCAGCGCCCCAGCAACAACCAACCGCGACGCGAGCGTCAACCGGCACCGCCCACGGCGGAAGAGATTTTGGCGGCCGCGCAGCAACAAGCCACCTTGGCCAGCGCCAACTGTCAGGTCAGTGAAGCCAAGCTGCTTGGGCAAACCGCCGACAAGACGTCGGTGTATGAGGTAGCCTGCGCCACGGGTCCTGGCTTCATCATCGAATCGAAGACACCACCGTCCGCGACCAGCTGCATTGCGCTCGCCTATTCGGCGCGCGTGGCACGTGAACGCGATCCCGCCGCCGATGTCGGCCTGCAATGCACGATCGCCGCCAACACCGACACCGACAAGTTCTTGCGCGAATACGCCCAACAGGCCGGCGTTCCTTGTGCGGTCGATCAGACCAAGGTGCTGGGACAGTCCAACGGCGGTGTTGTGGTCTACGAGATCGGGTGCTCCGACGGTCCGGGCTTCTGGATCAGACAAGACGCCGGCGTTTGGAGCAAGACGCCGTGCCTTCAGGTCCTGGCCGAGAACGGCGCCTGCGAATTCACGACCACGGCCGAAAACGCCACCTTCGTAAAAACGCTCCTCGCTGGCTCGGAAGCCGCATCCTGCAACGTCGTCGAAGCCCGTCTGATGGGGCAGAACGCAAACGGCATGTTCTATGAAGCCAAGTGTGAAGGGGCCGATGGCGTCATCGCCCGCGTGAACGCCGAAAACGCGGTTCAGCAAATCTACCCTTGCGCCACCGCCCAGCGGATCGGCGGGGGCTGCAAGCTGACAACAGCGCCTGCCGTTGCTGCGGCGCCCGCCGGCGGTCGCCTCTAAGCCAGCCAAAAGACTGATCGAAGGGCCGTCGGAGCGATCCGGCGGCCCTTTTCTTTTACGCCCTCTTTTCCAAAACCGAGACGCAGCCTAGCGTCGCCGTCATGCGCATCGCCACTTGGAACGTGAACTCCGTCAACGCCCGCCTGCCCACCGTGCTGGCGTGGCTGGAGCAGGCCGCCCCCGACGTCGCCTGTTTCCAGGAGATCAAATGCGTGGACGAGAAGTTCCCGCGCGAGGCTTTCGAGAGCCTGGGCTACAATGTCGAGACCCACGGGCAGAAGAGCTACAACGGCGTCGCCCTGCTGTCGAAATACCCATTGTCCGACATCCGACGCGGCCTGCCCGGCGACGAGACTGACGAGCAGGCGCGCTATATCGAGGCGCTGGTCGAGGCGCCCCGGCCCATCCGCGTCGGCGCCCTCTATCTGCCGAACGGCAATCCCATCGGAACCGAGAAGTTCGCCTACAAGCTGGCCTGGTTCGACCGGCTGAACCGCCACGCGAGAGACCTGATGGTGTTCGAGGAGCCCTTGGCCCTGTGCGGTGACTACAACGTCATTCCCGAGGCCGAGGACGCAAAAAACCCCGCCGCCTGGACCGACGACGCCTTGTTCCAACCCCAGAGCCGCCAGGCCTTCCGCGCATTGAAGAACCTGGGCCTGGCCGACGCGCACGAGATCGGCGGCGCACCGGCCGGAACCTATACCTTCTGGGACTATCAGGCCGGCGCCTGGCAGCGTGATCACGGAATCCGCATCGACTTCGCCCTGCTGTCGCCCCAGGCCGCCGACCGGTTCCGGGGAATCGAGACCCACCGCGACGCCCGCGAAATGGAAAAACCCAGCGACCACGTTCCTGTGGTGGTCGATCTCGATCTGGAGGCCTGACGACCATGGCCGACGTCTTGCGGGTGGTGTTGCTGATCGCCCTCGCGGCGGCCCTGCTGACGACCCTGGCCCTGGCGCTGTCGTGGTGGATGGAGCCGCCACGCCGTTTGCACCGCGCTATGCTGAAGACCTTGGGCGCCGCGCCGGAGGTCGAGGCCTTGTCGCCGGGCGAAGGTCGCGCCTGCGCCTTGAACTTCGACGTCGAACAGGTCGTCGTGCTTTGGGCCAACGGCGCCCATGGCCTGGTCTACGCCTTCGATGAGGTCGAGGGGGGCGAGATTATCGTGGACGGCCACGTCGTCGCCCGCATCCGCCGGGGCGAGGCGCGCAAGTCGCTGGACGTGCTGGCCCCCGACGCCGAACAGGTGGTGCTTCGGCTGATGTTCGCCGACGCCCGCCACCCGGAGTTCGAACTGGCCTTGTGGGACGCCGCCCTGCCTGTCCAGACCGGCTCACCGGGGGAAGCGCTTCGTCTCGGTCGCCGCTGGCTGTCGCATCTGGAGGCCCTGCTGAAGGGCTGAGACGCGACAGGGCCTTTCGGTCGCCGCGATGCGGCGTTAGAAGCCCGGCTCATTCCTAACCGACACGCCTTTATCAGGGAGGCCGCCTTGGCCCGCCTTTTCGACGCCTATATCGTCGCTGACTGGACCGCCGCCGAAACCAAGAAGCTCGGCGACACCTCGCTGTGGATCGGCGTGGCCAAGCGCGACGTGCGTTTCCGCCTCTATACCGAGACGCACAATGTCGCGACCCGGGCCGAGGGCGAAGCCCTGCTGGCCTCGATCCTGGCGGACCACAGAAAGCGCGGCGACCGGGTTCTGGTCGGGCTGGACTTCAACTTCGGCTATCCCGCCGGCACGGCCGCACGGCTGAAGCTGGAGGGAACGGCGGGGCAGCCCCCCTGGCAGCTGATGTGGAAATTCATCGCCTCCAACGTCGTGGACAAACCCGACAACACCAACAACCGCTATCAGGTCGCGGCCAAGATGAACCGGCTGATGACCGATGAGGCCTGGCCTCTGTGGGGCGCGCCGGCCAAACAGGCCCAGCGCTGGTTGACCACGACGAAACCGCCCGCCGGCTCCAGCGCCGACATCCCCGAGTTCCGCGCCACAGAAAACGCGGCTCGCAAGGGCCGGCTTCAGCCCAAGAGCGTGTGGCAGATGCACGGCGCCGGCGCCGTGGGCGGCCAGACCCTGGTCGGCATCCCGGCTGTGCGGCGGCTTCTGGAAAGCCTCGGCCCGTCAGGCGCCGTCTGGCCCTTCGGCACCGGCTGGCGCGCGCTGACCCCCGATGACGTGGAACCCTTGTCGGCCCTGGTTGTCGAGGTCTGGCCCTCGATGCACGAGACCAAGCCTCAACCCGGTGAGTTCAAGGACCAGGCCCAGGTCCGCTCAACGGCCGAGGCCCTCGCCCGGATGGACGAGGCCGGCGACCTGGCCAAGGCGTTCGCCCCGCCCAAGGACGCCTCGCCCGAACTGATCGCCCAGGTCGAACAGGAAGAAGGCTGGATCCTGGGCGCCTAACGCCAACCGTCGTCGCGCGCGCGGCGTTCGGCGGCGGTGTCCACGGCGTCTCCGGCGATGGTCGTATCGACAGCCGCAAGCACGACGGCAGGCGTGTCGCTCGAGGCCGTGCGGATTTCACCGTGCGAAGACCCCGCCGGCGCCAGCGCCTGCAGCCGCCAGTCGTCGCCTTGGCGACAGACCAGGCCCGCGACCCTGTCCTGAGTGGCGGTGAAGGTCCTACACCAGTTTCCTTCGGCGTTGCGGAACGTCAGTCCGACCGCCCGCCCCTGGGCATCGGCCCCGTCGGCCGCCAGGCTCGTGTCCAGCACCCGCACCAGCCCGGCATCCGCCACGGCGCCGTCGCTTGTCAGGACGAACCCGGTCGGCCCGTTCACTGACGGCCCGATCAATAGGCCGGCGACGAAGGCCGCCGTAGCCAGACCGCCCCAGATGATGGCCGACCGGGGCGCAAAGACTTGGCCGAGCCAGAGCTTCCAGCCTACGCTTTTCGTCGGCGCGGCGCCCGACGCCATGATGAGCCGGGCCAGATCCGCATCGCGCGCATCGCTCTGGATCGGGAAGGCCGCGCGCGCAGCGGCGCCGGTCGTCCGCAGCGCCGCCAGCCGAGCCGCCAGATCGGCGTCGCTTGCAGCCGCCGCATCGATCCGATCGCGCTCGGCGACCGGCATTTCGCCGTCGATCCGCCGCATCAGGGTTTCGTCGTCGTAGCGGGTCATCCGGTTATTCCTTGGGCGGCGAGAACTTCGACCAGTGCCTGGCGGCCCCGCACCAGTCGACTGGTCAAGGTGCCGGCGGGCACGCCCAGAACCTGCGCCGCCTCGGCGTAGGACAGGCCCTCGATCAGGACCAGGGCCACGGCCTGACGCTGATCGTCCGGCAGGGCGTGGATCGCGTCGCGCGCGGCCAGGGCGTCGGTGCGCAACCCCTCGCCGGCCTGGGCCGGATCGGGCGCCTGCGGCGTGGCGTCGTCCTCGGGCGAGACGACGCGGGACCACCGCTGGGCCTTTCGACCGTCGTCTATGGCGATCCGTTTCATGATCGTGAACGCCCAACTGTCCAACCGCGTGCCCGCCCTGAAGCCCTTTCTAGAGGCCAGAGCGCGCTCGACCGTTTGTTGCACCAAATCCTGAGCGTCGGCGTCCTGGGGCCGCAGAACGCGCGCGAACCGGCGAAGGCGCGGAAGCATCGCCACCAACTCCGTCTGAAATTCGTCCACGCGTGTTCCTCTGTCATGAGGGATGAAACGCGCGGCGCGGTGCGTTTCATCCCTTGTCACAAGCGAATGGGCATAGGCGAATGGATCGCCTGACGATGCAAGACGGCGCAAGGAGCGGATCGGGTGATTTTGAACCGGCTGACGATCGGATGGATGGCGGCGACGCTTGTGGCTTGCTCGGTCGCCTCGCCGGCCATGGCGCAGATTGGCCTGCCGTCAACGCTTCCATCGCTGCCTTCGAGCCTGACGGACCGCATTGCGCAAAGGGGAACGCTTGAAGGTCTGGCGCGCGATACCGTCAAGGATGCGCTCAGGGCGCCTGCCCGCCTGACCGATCTGGTTCGAGGCTCGCGCGGCGCGCTGCAGACGGATCCCGACGGCTGGCCCGTGGTGAAGGGCGAGCTCGTGGCGGTTGACCTGCCGCAGGACGCGCGGGACCAGGCTCTGGCTGCGGGCTTCACCGTTCTGCGCGAAGAGCGTCTCGACGCGCTCGACCTGTCGATCGTGGTCCTGGCGCCGCCGCGTCGCCTGACCCTGGATCGCGCGGTGCGACGGCTTCGCGAAATGGCGCCCGGCGCGGAGATCACCTTCAACCACGTCGCCTCTCCTGCCGGAATGGCGGCCGCCCCTCTCGCGCCGACCGCCTCCCAACAAGCGAACGGCGCCGCGCCGGGCGCCCGCCTTGGACTGATCGACACAGGCGTCGAAGCGACCCACCCTGCCTTGGCCGGATCGGCCATCGAGCAACGCGGCTTTTCCGGCCCGCCGCAGATGGGCGCGCACGGCACGGCGGTCGCGTCGTTGATGGTCGGGGATGTTGGGGTCTTCAAGGGCGGCGACCCCGGCGCGGCGCTTTTGGTCGCCGACATCTACGGCGGCCGCGCCGCCGGCGGGTCGGCGACAGCCTTGGCCTCGGCCCTGGCCTGGATGGTCGAACGTCACGTCGCCGTCGTGAACATCAGTCTGGTCGGGCCGCGCAACGCTCTGATCGAACGCGCTGTGTCGGCGGCGCAGCGGCGCGGCGTCATCCTGGTCGCTGCGGTCGGAAACGACGGCCCCGCCGCCCCGCCCCTCTACCCCGCCGCCTATCCGCAGGTCGTCGGCGTCACCGCCGTCAACGCCCAGCGCCGCGTCCTTCCCGAAGCGGGGCGCGGAGATCAGGTCGATTACGCCGCGCCGGGCGCCGACATGGCCGCCGCCGGACGCGCCGGCAGTTTCGTTTCGGTGCGCGGCACCTCCTTCGCGGCGCCGCTGGTCGCAGGCCTGATCGGCAAGTCCGGCCGCCAGGGTTTGACCGCGGTCGACGCCGGCGCATCCGGCCGCGACGCCATCTATGGCCAAGGGGTTGTGGGCCTCTCCCTGCGCACCCCGCCGACTGCTGTCGGCGCGCGCGGACGTCTGGCGTCGTAAAAAAGATTCGTCTGCCGGGATGAAACTGACCGACGCCGTCGTTGGACCCTGTGAGGGCGATCAAAGCCCGGAACAACAGGAGATACGACGATGAAAAAGACCCTGATGACCGCGACCGTCGCCTTCGGCCTGATGCTGGCCGGCGCCTCGCAGGCTCAGATCCTGGGCGGCTCGGGCGGTCTGGGCGGTAATCTTGGCGGCAGCCTGGGCGGCCAAGTCGGCGGCCTGACCGGCGGCGCGACGGGCGCCGGCTCGTTGACCGGAAACCTGGGCGGCTCGCTGAACAGCTCGCGCGTCACCGACCGCGCGACGTCCACCCTGACCCGCGCCGAACGCCGCGCTCAACAGGCCCGCGCCCGTGCTGAAGCCACGGCGGCCCGCACCCGCGACGCCGCAGCCTCGACGGCAAGGACAACGGTCGGCACGGCGCAAACCACCGCCGGCGCGGCACGTGATCGCGCGTCCGGTCTGGCTCAAGGCGACGTGTCGACCGTGAACTCCGCCTCGGTCTCCGGCTCGGCTTCGGGCGACGCATCCAGCTCTGCCTCGACCTCGCGCGGCGACGCGGCGACCTCGGGCTCGGCCAACGGTTCGGCTTCCGCGTCGCGCAGCGGCGTTGCGCTATCGGCCGGCGCCAGCGCAAACGGCTCGGCCCACGCCGGCGCCAAGCCCAACTGATCCTGAGTGGATTTTAACAGCCCCCGGAGCATGCGCTCCGGGGGTTTTGTCTTATCCGATCAAAGCCCGCGCCGCCGCCCGCGCCTCGTCGGTGATCTCCGCTCCCGACAGCATGCGCGCGATCTCTTCCTGACGGCGCTGATCGTCCAGGGCGACCACGGTAGTGGTGGTCAGGCCGTCGCGGTCGCCCTTCATCACCTTCCAGTGGGCATGGCCGCGCGCGGCGACTTGCGGACTGTGCGTTACGACCAGGACCTGGGCGCCGTTCGACAGGCGTTTCAGGCGCGACCCCACAGCCTCGGCCACCGCGCCGCCGACGCCCTGATCCACCTCGTCGAAGATCATCACGGGCTGACGCATGTCCTCGCGGCTCGCAAGAGCGGCCTTCATCGCCAGGGCGAAACGCGCCAGCTCGCCGCCCGAGGCGATGGCGTCCAGCGGGCCGAAGTCGGTTCCGGCGTTGGTCGCGATCTGGAAGCGCACCGTCTCGACGCCGTCCGGCCC
>Ga0308165_1002906_pt1 | contig 19372 bp, 16 predicted proteins | sample PhyWR2_FD_201032 | JGI IMG/M metagenome (GOLD analysis project Ga0308165, IMG submission 201032) | Phyllosphere microbial communities from UC Gill Tract Community Farm, Albany, California, United States - DLSLW.R2 | ecosystem: Host-associated > Plants > Phyllosphere > Unclassified | place: USA...
GCAGCGCAAGCTCTACCCGAACGTCGACTTCTACTCCGGCATCGTGCAGCGCGCGATGGGCATTCCCGTGAACATCTTCACCGGCGTGTTCGCCCTGGCCCGCACCGTCGGCTGGATCGCCCAGCTGAACGAACAAATGGCCGACCCCGAGTACAAGATCGGCCGTCCCCGCCAGCTGTTCACCGGCTCGCAGCACCGCACCGTCAAGCCTATCGGCCAGCGTTGATTGCCGGCGGCTCAGGCCGCCTGCCACGACAGCCCGCAGATGCCTTCCGGCCCTGCGGGCTTTTTTGCGTCTGGCCGGTTCAGCGACTCTGCCCGCCAAACCGCTCGCGATAGGCCACGGGCGTGATGCCCATATGCCGCACGAACAGATGGCGCAGCGCCTGCTCCGAGCCCAGGCCCACGCGCGCGGCAACGGTCTTGAGCGGCAGGTGGCCCGGCGCCTGCAGCAGCAGCTTGGCGCCCTCGAGCCGCGCGGTCTCGACAAAGGCCGAGGGGGTCTGCCCGGTCTCCTGCTGGAACACGCGGCGCAGGTGGCGCTCGCTCATTGACGCCTGCGCGGCCAGCACTTCCAGGCCCAGCGGTTCGGCGAGGTTTGCCAGCACGAAGTCCTGCACGGCCTTGACTGCGCCCGTCTGCACGGCCTGGCTGGCCAACTGCACGCTGAATTGCGACTGGCCGCCCGGGCGCTTGAGGTACATCACCAGATCGCGCGCCACGTCGAGCGCCAGCGCATGGCCGAAGTCTTCCTCGACCACGGCCAGCGCGAGATCGATGCCGGCCGTGACGCCGGCAGAAGTCCAGAGGTGGCCGTCGCGCACATAGATCGCGTCGGCATCGACATCGACCGCGGGGTAGCGCTGCTGCAGCAGCGCGGCAACGCTCCAGTGGGTGGCGGCGCGCCGGCCGTCGAGCAGGCCGGCGGCGGCCAGAAAGAAGCTGCCCGAACACAGGGCAATGACACGCGGCACGCGCGGCGCAATGCGCGCCGTCCAGGCCACGAGTTCGCTGTGGGCATCGACGGTCTCGGTGATCTGGCGCGAGCCCACGAGCAGCACCGTGCAACCCGGTGCGGCTTCGGCCTCGGCCAGGCTCAGCGTGGCGTCCAGCGCCATCAGCGTGTCGGAGCGCACGGCGCCGCGCGCGCTGGCGACCACGCGCACCGCATAGCCCGCGGGCCGGCCCTTGAGCGCCAGGTGCACATTGGCATAGTCGAACACCGACATCGGGCCAATCGCTTCCAGCGCCTTGAAGCCGGGGTAGACCAGGATGTCGACGCGGTGCGCGCCGGCATGCGGCAAATGGGGAGTGGGAGCTGTGGAGTCCATGGGGAAGGAAGAAGGTCGGGCGGGCGCCGACCCGCGGGATGCGGACAAAGCAGGCCGCTTGTCGGCCATGGCGCTTTGCAGGGCCTGGGCCCTGTCCTAAAGTCGCGCCACTTTGCAATGCCGGCTGACTCGGCATTGTCACCTACCTCAAGGACTCCCCATGAAAACCAAAGCCGCTGTCGCCTGGAAGGCCGGACACCCCCTGACCATAGAGACCGTGGACCTCGAAGGCCCGAAGTTCGGCGAAGTGCTGGTCGAGATCAAGGCCACGGGCATCTGCCACACCGACTACTACACGCTGTCGGGCGCCGACCCCGAAGGCCTGTTCCCGGCCATCCTGGGCCATGAAGGCGCGGGCGTGGTGGTCGATGTAGGCCCGGGCGTGACCGGGCTCAAGAAGGGCGACCATGTGATTCCGCTGTACACCGCCGAATGCCGCCAGTGCAAGTTCTGCCTGTCACGCAAGACCAATCTGTGCCAGGCGGTGCGCGCCACCCAGGGCAAGGGCCTGATGCCCAACGGCACGAGCCGCTTCAGCATCGATGGTCAGCCCATACTGCACTACATGGGCACGTCGACATTCTCCAACTACACCGTGGTTCCGGAAATCGCGCTGGCAAAAATCCGCGAGGACGCGCCGTTCGACAAGGTCTGCTACATAGGCTGCGGCGTGACCACAGGGCTGGGCGCGGTGCTGTTCACGGCCAAGGTCGAAGCCGGCGCGAATGTGGTGGTGTTCGGCCTGGGCGGAATCGGCCTGAACGTGATCCAGGGCGCGAAGATGGTGGGTGCGGACAAGATCATCGGCGTCGACATCAACCCCGAGCGCCAGGAAATGGCGCGCAAGTTCGGCATGACGCATTTCGTCAATCCCAAGGAAGTCGACAACGTGGTCGATGCCATCGTGCAGCTGACCGACGGCGGCGCCGACTACAGCTTCGAATGCATAGGCAACACCCAGGTGATGCGCCAGGCGCTCGAATGCACGCACAAGGGCTGGGGCCAGAGCATCATCATCGGCGTGGCCGAAGCCGGCGCCGAGATCTCCACGCGCCCCTTCCAGCTGGTCACGGGCCGCGAATGGAAAGGCTCGGCCTTCGGCGGCGCGCGCGGGCGCACCGATGTGCCGAAGATCGTCGACTGGTACATGGAAGGCAAGATCAATATCGATGATCTGATCACCCACCATCTGAAGCTGGACGACATCAACCACGGTTTCGAGTTGATGAAAACGGGCGAGTCGATTCGGTCGGTTGTAGTGTATTGAGAGCAGGCACGACCTCGAAACCCCGTTCGTCCTGATCCTGAGCTTGTCGAAGGATCGAAGGATGAACGGCCTGCGCTCGAAACATGACGACTGCGCATTCGTGGTTAGACGCAGGCTGCAAGAAAACCTACCACCCTCACCCGTGTCAAACTCCACGGGCCGTATTTTTCTGGAGAGAACCCCGCATGCCCGATGCCCTCGAATTGCTTAGCGCCCATGCCGCCTTTGGCGGTGCCCAGCGTTTTTACCGCCATGCCTCGAACGAGATCGGCCTGCCGATGAAGTTCTCGGTCTACCTGCCGCCCAAGGCCGTGGCCGGCGAGAAGGTTCCGGCCCTGGTCTATCTGGCGGGCCTCACCTGCACCGAGGAAACCTTCATGACCAAGGCCGGCGCCCAGCGCCTGGCCGCGGAACTGGGCCTGGCGCTGATCGCGCCCGACACCAGCCCGCGCGGCGCCAACCTGCCCGGCGAAGCCGAGAGCTGGGACTTCGGCGTGGGCGCGGGCTTCTATCTCGACGCCACGACCCGTCCCTGGGGCCTGCACTGGCGCATGGAAAGCTATCTGATCGAGGAGCTGCTGCCACTGCTGGGCCGCAAGCTGCCCATTGACCTGGAGCGCGTGGGCGTCTTCGGCCATTCGATGGGTGGCCATGGCGCGCTGACGCTGGCCCTGCGCCATCCAGGCACCTTCAAGAGCGTCTCGGCGTTCGCGCCGATTGCCAACCCCACGCAATGCGCCTGGGGCCGCAAGGCCTTCACCGGCTACCTGGGCGAAGACGAGACAAGCTGGGCCGCGCATGACGCGAGCCTGCTGATGGCCGCGCAGAAGTCCGCGCCCTACCCCGCCGGCATTCTTGTCGACCAGGGTCTGGCCGACAAGTTCCTGATGGAAAAGCAGCTGCTGCCCGAAGCCTTCGAAGCCGCCTGCGCCCAGGCCGGCCAGCCGCTGACGCTGCGCCGCCAGCCCGGCTATGACCACGGCTACTACTTCATACAGACCTTCATTGACGACCATTTGCGCCACCACGCTGCGCAGTTGAAGGGCTGAACGCCGGCCCGGCACGGGCCGTCAATTCGCACCAAAATAGTGCGGGATTGATGCGTCATCTACAGTGGAGCGTTAGTCTTCAGCAAGGTACCCCCCATGTCGCGCAAACCGCAGATCATTCTTTCGTCCCTCGATCTCGATCGCATCGAAGCCTTGCTGGCGGCCATTCCCGCGTCCGTTTTTCCGGGCAAGGCCGATCTGGAAGCCGAACTCGACCGCGCCGACGTGGTCGAGCCGGCGCAGATGCCGCCCAACGTGGTGACCATGAACTCCACCGTGCAGTTCGAGATCCTCGAAACGCGCCAGGACTTCCGCCTGACCCTGGTCTATCCGCGCGACATCGACGGCAGCGCCGATCGCGTCTCCATCTTCGCGCCCGTGGGCAGCGCGCTGCTGGGCCTGTCGGTGGGCGACGAACTTGCCTGGCCAGGCCCCGGCGGCAAGACCATGACGGTGCGCGTGACCGGCATCATCTATCAGCCTGAAAGCGCGGGCGAACTGCACCGCTGAGCGGCGGCCCCTGTTGCGGGCCTCACACAGGAGGCGCAGGAAAATGAGAAGCATTCTCAACGGTCGATATAATCGGCCGCTTCATGCCTGCGTCCGCCTCCTCCACCCACACCCTGCTTGCCGCGTTTGAAACCCATTACGCGGAGTTGATTCGCTATATCGCGCGGCGCACCGGCAATGTCGAGGAAGCGCGCGGCCTGGCGCACGATACCTGGCTGCGCATTGCCGAGCGCCAGTCCGATGGCGACACCGCTGCCACGGACCCGCGGGCCTACCTGTTTACCATCTCGCACAACGTGGCGATGAACCATCTGCGGCGCGGCCACTGGATGGCTGGCTACCTCGCGGAATGCGAGCAGATCGATGCCGGCGCGCCCGCGCAGATGCCCGACGTGGCCGACAGCGCGATGTACCGGCAGGCTTTGGCCGTGGTCGAGAAAACGCTGGCCGGACTGAGCCCGCGTATGCGCGACACCTATCTCGCCAATGGCCTGCATGGCGAAAAGCAGGCCGACATCGCGGCCCGGCTGGGAGTTTCGCTCAACACGGTGGAACGCGACATCGCCCAGGCCGCGCGCTGCATCGAGGATGCGCTGCATGCCTGGCGCAACACGCGCGCCCCGGCGCGTGCCGCCAGCAGCGCAGGCCGGCGCAAGTCGCTGGCCGCGCTGCTTGGCGTGTTTGCCGTGGGCGTCAGCGGCACGGCCGCGTGGCATCACCTGCAGCGCGAAGCCCTGCGTTTCCAGACCGCGCTGGCCACCGTGCGCGGCCGCCAGTTGCAGCGCGGCCTGCCCGACGGCTCCGAGCTCACGCTCGATGCATCGAGCCGCGTCGAAGTCGATTACACCGCCGAGCGCCGGCTGGTGCGGCTGCTCGACGGCGCGGCGTTCTTCGCCGTGCAGCGCGATACAGACCGGCCTTTCATCGTCGAGGCGCGCGGCGTGCAGGTCACCGTGCTGGGCACGCGTTTCGGCGTCGAGATCGACGGCGGACAAGGCGTGCTGGTACAGGTCGAATCGGGCCGGGTGCGCGTGGACACCGGTGGCCAGACCGACGAACTGACCGCAGGCCAGAGCCTGCGCGCGTCCGAAGGCCGGCTGCGGCGCAACGCCATCGAGCGGCCCGCCGCCTGGCGCCATGGCGAACTGCAATTCCATGACATGCCGCTGGCCGATGCGCTGGCGCGCGTGCAGAGGTATTCGACAACCCGCCTGAGCGCCACCCCTGCGGCCGGACGGCTGCGCATCAGCGGCGAACTGCGCGTGGCCGATGCCGGCGACTGGCTGGCCTCGCTGCCGCGCGTTCTGCCGGTGCGGTTGAAGACACTGGCCGACGGCGGCGTGGAAGTCACGGCAAGGTAATTGAAAAAAGTTTTCAGGGTTTTCGCGGCTCGCGGGTCTTACAGGTAGTGAACGCATAACCTACCAACCAGGACCTTCGCCATGCAGAAGAAATTTCCCCCGCGCCGCAGCCCGCTGGCGCGCGCCGCCATCGGCCTTGGCCTCGCGCTGGCCATCCAGTCCGCGCTGGCGCAAGACCTCTCCTTTGACATCGCGGCCCAGCCCCTGCCCGCGGCGCTGTCCGTATTTGCGCGCCAGACCGGCTTGCAACTGGCCTTTCCGCCCGAGCTGGTGCAGGGCAAGCAGGGCCACGCCGTGGCAGGCGCGCGCGATGTGCGCAGCGCGCTCAATGAATTGCTTTCGGGCACGGGCCTGCAGGGGGATATACAGGGCAAGACGCTGGTGATCCAGCCGGTGCCGGCGTCGTCCGCCACCACGCTGGCGACCGTCACCGTGGCCGCCAGGGCAGATGGCCGCGCCATCAGTGAAGGCAGCCAGTCATACGCGGCGCGGGGCGCCACCATAGGCAAGATGGAGCTGGCGCTCAAGGAGATTCCCCAGTCGGTCAGCGTGGTGACGCGCCAGCGCATGGATGACCAGAACCTGACCACCCTCGGCGAACTGCTGGACCACACCACGGGCATCACCACGCTGCAGACCCCCGCCGGCGGCAAATCGTTTGCCGCGCGCGGCTTCAACCTCAACACCGTGCAGTACGACGGCGTGCCCTTGTCGCGCCAGCGCTATTCCTCGGCCAGCCACCTGGCGGTCGGCACCGCATTTCTCGACCGCGTCGAAGTGCTGCGCGGAGCGCAGGGCCTGCTTGAAGGCGCGGGCAGCCCCGGCGGTGCGGTCAATCTGGTGCGCAAACGTGGCACCGACGAAAAGCAGGTCCTGTTCACCGGCCGCGCCGGTTCCTGGAACCACTACGGCGGGCAGCTCGATGTAGCCGGTCCGCTGAACGAAGAGCGCACATTGCGCGGCCGCGCAGTCGTTGATTACGACGACCAGCATTCGTACGTGGACATCAAGAAGGAACGCAATCTGGGCCTCTATGCGGCGCTCGACTATGACCTCTCGCGTGACACCACCATCGGTGTCGGTTTCTCCGCCACGCAGGTGCGGGCGACGCCCTTCTTCTGGGGAGTGCCGCGATACAGCAACCGGGCCGACCTGGGCCTGGACCGCTCGACCTTCCTGGGCGCGCGCTGGAACCGCTGGACCCAGGACGAGAAAACCATCTTCTTCGACCTGGAACACCGCTTCAACGACGACTGGCGCCTGAAGGTCGCTGCCATCCATATCGAAGAGGAGAACTACCAGAAGTACATGGTGGGCTTTGGCGCGGTGAACCCGACGACGCGGCTGGGCACGCGCGGCATGACCTACGAGATGGACAATACCAACCGGCACAGCGGCATCGATGCCAACCTGCAGGGCCGTTTCGAAGCCTGGGGCCTGCGCCACAGCCTGACCGTGGGCGCCAACGCCTCGCGCCTGACGTCGCGCACCGCGCAGAGCGTCTTGAGCAATGTCAGCTCCATCGATGTATTTGCGCCCAACCCCGATGTCGCAGAGCCCAGCGCCGCCGCCATGGCCGCAGCCGGTGTCGCGCTGACGGGCTATGACCCGATCACGCAGCGCGGCGCCTATGGCGTGCTGCGCACGCGGCTCAATGAGCAGCTGACCCTGGTGCTGGGCGCGCGTGCCAGCTGGTATGACTATGAATACCGGTCCGGCGCCAACCTGGCCAATGTATCGGCCAGCAAGGAGAGCGGCAAGATCACGCCCTATGGGGGACTGATTTATGCGCTAGGCCCGCAGTGGTCGGTGTATGCGAGCTACGCCGATATCTTCAATCCGCAGACGGCGCGCACCGTCGAAGGCGCTGCGCTCAAGCCCGAAGTCGGCGCGAACTACGAAGCCGGCGTCAAGGGTGAGCTGCTTGATGGCGCGCTCAACGCGTCGCTGGCCGTGTTCCGCCTGGACCAGAGCCATCGCGCGGTCACCGACTACGACGCCGGCGAAACCGCCTGCGGCGGCGACTACTGCTACCGCGCGGCGGGCAAGGTCCGCAGCCAGGGTCTGGAAGCCGAGGTGAATGGCAGCCTCACCCCCAACTGGAAGCTCTACGCCGGCTACACCTACCAGGACTTGAAGTACCGTACCGACGCCGTCAACGCCGGCAAGCGCTTCAACCCCGAAATCCCTCAGCACATCCTGCGGCTGTGGTCCGACTACCGACTGCCGGGCGACTGGAAGAATCTGAGCCTGGGCGGCGGCGTCAACCTGCAGACGGGGACCTACTCTTCCAACTACAACCAGCGCCAGGGCGGATATGCGTTGTGGAATGCCCGCCTGGCCTACCGCATCAACCCTACCTGGACGGCAGCCGTCAACGTGACCAACCTGTTCAACAAGACCTACTACTCACGCTTCCTGGACGGCAATACCTACGGCAATTACTACGGCACGCCACGCAGCGTGCTGGTGACGGCGCAGGCGCGGTTCTGAGCGCTGGCAGCGGGCGATTCACGGGAGGGGCACTGCCCCTCCATTCACATCCAGGCCGTCACCCAGGTCATCAGCATGCCCGTGCCCACCAGGCTGGCCTGCCAGCGCAGCGCGTCCTGCCAGCTGGGCATGTGGCGCTCGACGCGCAGGTACAGCACACGGCCCGTGGCCAGCGACAGCGCGAACGCGGCCCACAGTCCCACGAGATTGATGACCAGCGAATCGGGCCAGAACCAGGTCACCACCGCATTGACCAGCAGGCACACGGGGAAGTGCACCAGGAACACCGAATACGACATCTGGCCCAGCTGCTGCAGCCGCGCGGGTCCCGACATGCTGTAGAGCCTGGGGCTGCGCATCACCGCCACCAGGGCCAGCGCCGTGGCGCCGGCCAGCGCAATGCGCGTGCGCCATTCGAGCCACAGCGCAATGCCCAGCAGCAGCGCCATCAGCGCGCTCCAGGCCCAGGGCCGCGCCGCGCGCACTGCCCAGAAAGCCATCATGCCCAGGCCATAGGCGCCAAAGAAGTAGACCGCCCAGTTGTCGAAATCGGCGTCGCGGTTGAAGCCCCACAGCGAGGCCGCGGCCAGCAGCACCACCACGGCCTGGCCTACCGTAGGCCGGGCCGGCGTTGCGGCATCCGGCACGCTGCTGAACCAGCGGCTCATGGCAAACAGCAGCGCCGTCAGCGCAAACAGCTGGAAATCGATGGACACATACCAGACGCCGGCCGACAGCGACTCCTCGCCGACGATGCCCTGCAGCAGCAGCGCATGCGCGAGCAGCTGGAACAGGCCTGGCGCGGCCGACATCGAGACATGGTCGAACCATGGCCTTATCAAGGTGGAGATCAGCACCGCGAGCACCAGGGCCACGGCCAGCGGCACGACCAGGCGCACGAAGCGCCGCGCGATCTGCGGCAGCACCTGGCTGTGGCGTGCCAGTCCCGTGGGCGCGAGGCTGGCCGCGGCCAGGTAGCCGGCGAGCACCAGAAACAGCTGCACGGCCATGCGCGCGTCCTGATCGAGCCATTCGATCAACGCGGGCAGCAGGGGCTCCACCACATCGGCCATGGGGCCGTAGAACGCCAGGTGGTGCCAGACAATGGCGGCGCAGGCCAGGCCCTTGGTGCAGTCGATGACTGCATTGCGCGAGGCAGGTGACGAGGAAGACATAGACAAAAAATGGAGCGCGAGACGGTGCCAACCTACAACTGTGACAGCGGCTGCGTGGCTGAATGGGCGAAGGCCCAAAACATGCAGGCGGTATTCTGCGCTTTTCCGGCATTTGCTGCTGGCACCGCTGCAGGACGCGCGCTCAATGACCCTACTCAGTTATTTCGAAGTTCCAGTAGGTACTGAAAAGCCAGTCAACAAAGGGACAATGCCTTCATGACGCAAAGCACTCCTCTTCCTGAACTCAACCGCCAATTCATTTCTCACTTTGGCGAGATGGGCAGTCGCTGGGGCATCAACCGCACGGTGGGCCAGATCTACGCGCTGCTGTTTCTTTCGCCCGTGGCGCTCAATGCCGACCAGATCGCCGAAGCCCTGGCCTTCTCGCGCTCGAACGTGAGCATGGGCCTCAAGGAACTGCAGTCCTGGCGGCTGGTGCACCTGCGTCACCATCCGGGCGACAGGCGCGAATACTTCGATGCGCCGCAGGATGTCTGGGAAATCTTCCGCCTGCTGGCCGAAGAGCGCCGGCGCCGCGAGATCGAACCCACGCAGTCGATGCTGCGCGCCGCGCTGCTCGAAGAGCCGGCCAGCGACGACGAGCGCTATGCGCAGGAACGCATGCGCGACATGCACGAACTCATAGACCGGCTGATGACCTGGTTTGATGAAATCCAGCGCCTGTCGCCCGACACCGCCAAGCAGCTGATGGGCATGGGCGCGGCCGTGACGCGGGTGCTTGAATTCAAGGACCGTTTGACCGGCAAGGGCAGCGCCCAGCGCGCCGCCCAGGAGCGCCTGCCTCCCGGCGCGCCCTGAGCCGCGCCTAGCCCAGGGCCAGACGCGCGCGCGCCGCCTGGTATTCGCTGCGCAGCTGCGCCACGCGTTCGGCCACGCTGGTCACGGCGTTGATCGTGCCAATGCCCTGGCCGCAGCCCCAGATGTCCTTCCAGGCCTTGGTCGATGCGCCGCCGAAGTTCATCTTGCTCGGGTCCGACTCGGGCAGGTTTTCCGGGTCCAGCCCGGCCGCGCGGATCGACGGCGCGAGGTAGTTGCCGTGCACGCCCGTGAACAGGTTGCTGTAGACGATGTCATCCGAGTTGCCCTCGACAATCGCCTGCTTGTAGGCGTCGCTGGCACGCGCTTCATGGGTGGCGATAAATGCCGAGCCGATATAGCCGAAGTCCGCGCCCATGGCCTGGGCCGCAAGCACCGCGCCGCCCGAGGCAATCGCGCCCGAGAGCGCCAGCGGGCCGTCGAACCACTGGCGGATTTCCTGCACCAGCGCAAACGGGCTCTTGCCGCCCGCATGGCCGCCCGCACCCGCGGCCACGGCCACCAGGCCGTCTGCGCCCTTTTCAATCGCCTTGTGCGCGAACTTGTTGTTGATGATGTCGTGCAGCACCACGCCGCCCCAGCCGTGCACCGCCTGGTTCACATCCTCGCGCGCGCCCAGCGAGGTGATCACGATGGGCACGCGAAAACGCGCGCAGACTTCCATGTCGTGCTCGAGCCGGTCGTTGCTCTTGTGCACGATCTGGTTGATGGCAAAGGGCGCGGCCGGACGGTCGGGGTGGGCACGGTTGTACGCATCGAGCGTTTCGGTGATCTCGGCCAGCCAGTCCTCGAGCTGGGCCGCGGGCCTGGCATTGAGCGCGGGCATGGAGCCGACGACGCCGGCCTTGCACTGCTCGATCACCATCTGCGGATTGCTGATGATGAACAGCGGCGAGGCAATCACCGGCAGTGACAGGCCCTGCAGTGCCTTGGGAAGTTGCGACATGTTTGTCTCCTGTGTTTCTTCTTAGAAGTCGTCGATGGCCAGCGCCATCACGCTGTCGGCGCCCTGCACCACGCTGTCGCACAGCGCCGTGACCTTGACCAGCACATGCTCGGCATAGAACTGGGCAGTAGCGATCTTCGCGCGCAGGAAGCGGTTGTGCTGTCCCGTCGGCAACAGTTGCTCGGCGACCCACAGCGCGCGGCCCAGCTGCCAGCCGGCCATCAGATTGCCGGCCAGCATCAGATAGGGCACGCTGCCCGCATAGGCGGCGTTGGGCTGCTGCTTGGCGTTGGCCAGCATGAAGTCGACGACTTCGAGAAACGCCTGGCGCGCGAGCTTCAATTGGCGCGCGACCGACAGTGCGGCGGGCGTGCCGCAGGACTGCAGCTGCTGCTCGGTTTCCTCGATCTGCGCGGCGAATGTGCGCGCCACCTGGCCGCCGTCGCGCAGCGTCTTGCGGCCCACGAAATCGTTGGCCTGGATCGCGGTCGTGCCTTCGTAGATGGTCAGGATCTTGGCATCGCGGTAATGCTGGGCGGCGCCGGTTTCCTCGATGAAGCCCATGCCGCCATGCACCTGCACGCCCAGTCCCGTGACTTCCTGGGCCATCTCGGTGCTGTAGCCCTTGACCAGCGGCACCATGAATTCATAGAGCGCCGCGTGGTGGGCGCGCTGGGCGGCGTCGGGATGGTGATGCGCCAGATCGTAGGAAGCCGCGGCCGTGCTGGCCATCGCGCGACAGCCTTCGGTCGTGGCGCGCATCACCATCAGCATGCGGCGCACGTCGGGGTGGTGGATGATGGTCGCGCTGGCCTTGACGCTGCCGTCGACGGGACGGCTTTGCACCCGCTCCTTGGCAAACGCCGCGGCCTGCTGGTAGGCGCGGTCGGCAATCGCTATGCCCTGCACGCCCACGGCGTAGCGCGCGGCATTCATCATGATGAACATGTACTCGAGGCCGCGGTTCTCCTCGCCCACGAGGTAGCCGATGGCGCCCGCGCCCGCGCTGTCGGCAACGCTGCCCTGGATGCCATCGCCGAACTGCAGCACGGCCGTGGGCGAGGCCTTGATGCCCAGCTTGTGCTCGATGGACACGCATTGCACGTCGTTGCGCGCTCCCAGGCTGCCGTCCGGCTGCACCAGGAATTTCGGCACGACAAACAGGCTGATGCCCTTGACGCCTTCGGGCGCGCCCTGCACGCGCGCCAGCACCAGATGGACGATGTTCTCGGCCATGTCGTGCTCACCGTAGGTGATGAAGATCTTGGTGCCGAAGACCTTGTAGCTGCCGCCTTCCTGGGGCTCGGCGCGGGTGCGCACCAGCGCCAGGTCGGAGCCCGCCTGGGGTTCGGTCAGGTTCATGGTGCCGGTCCACTCACCGGTCACGAGCTTCTCGAGATAGCTGGCCTTGAGTTCGTCGCTGCCGGCCGTGAGCAGCGCTTCGATCGCGCCATCGGTCAGCAGCGGGCACAGCGCAAAGCTCAGGTTGGCGGCGTTGAGCATTTCGACACAGGCCGCGCCAATGGTCTTGGGCAGGCCCTGGCCGCCGAAATCCTGCGGGTGCTGCAGCCCTTGCCAGCCGCCTTCGGCGTATTGGCGAAACGCCTCCTTGAAGCCTTCGCTGGTCGTGACCACACCGTCTTTCCAGCTCGAAGGCGCGATGTCGGCCGGGCGGTTCAGCGGCGCGACCACGCCTTGCGCGAACTTCGCGCATTCCTCGAGCACCGCCTGCGCAGTGTCGAGACCGGCTTCCTCGAATCCCGGCAATTGAGCGACCTGGTCGATTCCGGCCAGGTGCTCCATGTTGAACAACATGTCTTGAAGAGGTGCTACGTAGCTCATGGAATTTCCTTTCGATGCCCGGACTTGCTTACTGGCTGATGCGTCCCGAGGCGCTGACAATGGACAGATCGACAAAGCGCGAACCGAACTGCGACTCGGGCTTGAACGTCACCCAGTAACCGCCAAGGTCATGGGCACTGAAATTGCGCAGGGTGGCAGTGACTTTTTCGCGGCTGACGGACTGGGCGCGGCGCAAGGCTTCGGCGACCACCTTGGCATTGACATAGCCTTCCATCATCGCGTAGCTCACGGGGATGTCCGCGGCCTTGGGTGCAGCAGCCACCGCGTCGCGAAATTCCTTGTTCAGGCGCATGGAAACGCGGTAGGGGCTGGGCACCACCTGAGCGATCGACAGACCGCTCATGAACTCGGGCGGCAGGCGCGTCGTGAGCTGCTCGATATCGGAGTCGGAATTCGCGTAGATCTGCGCCGTTCCCGAATCCATGCGGTAGGCCTCGACAAAGGCCGCGGTCGCCGGGCTGGATGCAACCAGCAGGATTGCCTGCGGGCCGGGCTTGGTCTTTTGCAGCTGTTCGACCGCCTGGGTCGCGGTGCTGCGTCCGCTCTTGAGCGTCACCTGGGCCACGAGCTTGGCGTTGGCCGGCGTCACGGCCTGCTGCACCAGTTGGGTCACGGCTTCGAGGTCATCACGCTCTTCGACCACCAGCGCCAGACGCGTGATGCCGACAATCGCCAGATGGCTCGCGATCTTCGCCATCTCATCCTGCAGGCCGGCACGGGTGCTGAATATCGATGCCGCGCGCGCCACCTGGGCGTTGTTGCCTTGATAACCGACAAGACTGATGCGCTCCTTGTCGAGCAGACCGCTGCTGAGCACGCCGGCGAGATTGCCGTTGCCCATGAAACCGGCAAGCACGACGGGGTTGGACTTGGCGAGCAGCTCGCGCGTGCGCAGCACGGTGTCCTCGGCATGTCCGCCATCGTCCATGACGACCAGCTGCACCGGCTGGCCCTGGATGCCGCCGGCCTTGTTGACCTGGTCGAAATGCAGTCGCATGCCTTGCGCATAAGCCCTGCCCTGCGGGCCGCCCTTGCCCGACAACGGTGCCACCTGCCCCACCACCCACTGGGCATGCACGCCCACACAGCCCAGCGCGCAGGCCAGCGCAACTGCAGCCCGGGACCAGGGTGCCATGATCGATTTCATGCGGTCGTCTCCCTCTCAAGCGCGCCGGGCGCGCCGCCGTATTTTTATAGGACGGGGGCCTGTGCGCCAGGCGACAGGCCCCAAGAGACAGGCCCAGAGGGCCAGGTCCCTCTTCTAGAAGCGATGCTTACAGCGCCTTGAGCAGTTCGGGCACGGCCGTGAACAGGTCGGCTTCGAGGCCGTAGTCGGCCACGCTGAAGATCGGTGCTTCGGGGTCCTTGTTGATCGCCACGATCACCTTGGAGTCCTTCATGCCGGCCAGATGCTGGATGGCACCCGAAATTCCTGCGGCGATGTACAGCTGCGGCGCGACGATCTTGCCGGTCTGGCCGACCTGCAAGTCGTTGGCCGCGTAGCCCGCATCGACCGCGGCGCGCGAAGCACCGATGGCCGCGCCCAGCTTGTCCGCCAGGGGCGTGATCACTTCGTCGAACTTTTCCTTGCTGCCCAGCGCCCGGCCGCCGGAAACGATGATCTTGGCGGCAGTGAGTTCGGGGCGGTCGTTCTTGGCAATCTCGCTGCCCACGAAGCTGCTCTTGCCCGCATCGGCGGCTGCGGCAATGGTTTCCACGGCGGCCGAACCACCGCTGGCGGCAGCGGCGTCAAAGCCCGTGGTGCGCACGGTGATGACCTTGGTCGCGTCGCCCGACTGCACGGTCGCAATCGCGTTGCCGGCGTAGATGGGGCGCTCGAACGTGTCGGGCGAGACCACCTTGGTGATGTCGCTGATCTGCGCGACATCGAGCGTGGCGGCAACGCGCGGCGCGACGTTCTTGCCGCCGGCCGTGGCCGGGAACAGGATATGGCTGTAGCTGGGAGCCAGCGCCAGCACCTGGGCGGCAACGTTCTCGGCCAGGCCATGGGCCAGGCTTGCGCCATCGGCGTGTATCACCTTGGAAACGCCGGCGATCTGGGCCGCGGCGGCGGCAGCGGCGGCAGCGCCTTCGCCGGCCACCAGCACATGCACGTCACCACCGCAGGCCACAGCGGCCGTGACGGTGTTGAGGGTGGCGGGCTTGATCGAGGCGTTGTCGTGTTCTGCAATAACGAGATTGGTCATGAAATTCTTTCGGGTATGGATACCTACGCTTCGACAAGCTCAGCGCGAACGGAAATGGGGCACAGCGCTCACCCCCCGTTCGTCCTGAGCCTGTCGAAGGATGAACGGCCTCGCCTAAAAAAGATGGCGGGCGGCTCAGATCACCTTGGCTTCGTTACGGAGCTTGTCCACCAGCGCCGCCACATCGGCGACCTTGACGCCGGCGCCGCGCTTGGCGGGCTCGGAGACCTTGAGGGTCTTGAGGCGCGGCGTCACGTCCACGCCCAGGTCTTCAGGCGTCACCGAGTCCAGCTGCTTCTTCTTGGCCTTCATGATGTTGGGCAGCGTCACGTAGCGCGGCTCGTTCAGGCGCAGATCGGTGGTGATCACGGCCGGCGTAGCCAGCGACAGGGTTTCCAGGCCGCCATCGATTTCGCGCGTGACGTTGACTTTGTCACCCGAGACTTCGACCTTGGAAGCAAACGTCGCCTGGGGCAGGTTTGCCAGCGCAGCCAGCATCTGGCCGGTCTGGTTGGCATCGTCATCGATCGCCTGCTTGCCCAGGATGATCAGGCCGGGTTGCTCCTTGTCGACCAGGGCCTTGAGCAGCTTGGCCACGGCCAGGGGCTGGAGTTCGACATCGGTCAGCACATGGATGGCGCGGTCGGCGCCGATCGCCATGGCGGTGCGCAGGGTTTCCTGGCATTGGGCCACGCCGCAGGAGACGGCGATGACTTCGGTGACCACGCCCTTTTCCTTGAGGCGCACGGCTTCTTCGACGGCGATTTCGTCAAACGGGTTCATGCTCATCTTGACGTTGGCGATATCGACGCCCGTGCCGTCGGATTTCACGCGGACCTTGACGTTGTAGTCCACGACGCGTTTGACTGGGACCAGTACCTTCATTGCTGCGGCTCCTCGATTTATGAGTTGAATTGACGTAAACGTAAACCTCAAACATTTTATGCCGCAAAGCAGCATTCCATGCAGCGTTCAGCGCCCCTGCCGGAAGCAGGTGATAAAAAGAACGATCGTTCTATTCTAGGGGTTATCAGCGGCGGCAGCGCCATTTTTCGCCGCTGCCATGGGCCGCCAGTCGCCGCGCCCCGCGTCCTGGGCTTCGGGGTCTATGGGCCACGACAGCCGCTGCGCCGGCACGGCCAGCGAGACCTGCGCGGTGCGCAAGCCATCGAGCACGGCCATGTTCACGGCCGAACGCACATTGCCCTGGCCGTTGAGGGGATCGTTGATGTAATAGGTCAGCGTGAACTGCAGGCCGTGCGCCAGGATGTCGACCAGTTGCACAAATGGCGCGGGCTTCTCGAGCACGCGCGGCTGGGTCCGGGCTGCCGCCAGCAGCAGCGCCGTCACCTGTTCGACGTCGCTGTCGAGGTCCACGACAATGGTCGTGGAAAGCGAGAACCGTTGGTCGAAAGCCGTGAGATTCTCCACGCGCTGGGTGATCAGCGTTTCATTGGGCACGATGGACTCGCGGCCGTTGGACGCGCGAATCACGGTGAAGCGGGTCTTGATGTCGGTGATCTGGCCCTCGAAGCCGTCGACGCGCACGTTGTCGCCGATGCGCAGCGCGCGCTCGATCAGCACCAGAAAGCCGCTGACGTAGTTGGAGGCGATCTTCTGCATGCCGAAGCCCAGGCCCACGCCCACGGCGCCGCCCATCACCGACAGCGCCGTCAGGTCCACCCCGACGATGGACAGCGACACCAGCAGGCCCACGGTGATCAGCACCGTGCGCATCAGATTCATGGCCACCTTGCGCATCGACAGGTCGGTGATCACCTGGTTGAGCACACGCTGCTCGAACAGCGCCGCGCCCCAGAGCACCGCGATCATCATCAGCCCGGCCGATATCACGCCTTCGATCAGGGTCAGCAGGCTCACCTGGGTCTTGCCCAATGGCAGGTGCACGCTGTTGAGATCGGCCATCACGCCGGGCAGCAGCCCCAGGCTCGCGAGCACCGCCACGCCCCAGGCCAGCCAAGAGAAGATGCGCTCGAACAGCCGCGCCGGCGTCGATTCGGGAAAGGTCTTGGCCAGCACCCGCACGACAAAGCGGATCACCGCCAGCGACAGCAGGATGGACGTTGCCACGCGCAGCCAGAACACCGGCTGGAAGTGACTCAGCAATGCCTGCGCCGTGGCCACCAGCACCAGGCACAGCAGCGGGAACATCGCCCCGCCCAGCGTCGTCGGGCCCAGCCAGACCGAATGCACGCTGCCGTATTGCGCGCGCAGACCGCGGGTGATGAGGAAGGCCAGCGCCACGCACAGTGCGATCAGGCCGAACTCGGTCCAGCTGCTGGAGCGCTGGAAATCCTCCATCAGCCGTTCAAAGGCATCGATTCCATTGGTATTCATTCTTGTGCCTTCCACTGCGGCTGGCGCTTTTGCGCGAACGCGCTCACGCCCTCCTGGGCGTCGGCGTCCTGCATGTTCACCGCCATGGTCTGCCCCGCGAGCTGGTACGCGGCCTCTATGCCCAGCTCACGCTGCTGGTAGACCAGCGCCTTGCCCATGGCGACGGCCACGCGCGGCTTGGCGAGAATGGCCTGCACCAGTTGCTCGACGGCAGCGCCCAGCGCTTCGGGCGCGACCACGCGATTGAGCAGGCCCTGGTCCAGCGCCGTCGCGGCGTCGATGAAGTCGCCCGTGAGCAGCATTTCCATGGCCTTCTTGATCGGCAGGTTGCGCACCAGGGGCACGCTGGGTGTGGCACAGAACAGGCCATAGCGTATGCCGCTGGTGGCGAAAGTGGCGGCGTCGCTGGCCACGGCCAGATCGCATTGCGCGACCAGCTGGCAGCCCGCGGCCGTGGCCATGCCCTGGACCTGCGCAATCACCGGCACGGGCAGCTTGTGCAGGCTCAGCATCATGCGGCTGCATTGCGCAAACAGTTTCTGGTGGCTGGCCAGATCGCTGGCCGCGGCCATCTCCTTGAGATCATGGCCGGCGCAAAACGCCCGGCCCTGCGCCGCCAGCACCAGCACGCGCGCCGCGGGGTCGGCCGCGACGGCGTCGATGGCCGACTGCAGCGCCGCCAGCATGGGGCTGCCCAGCGCGTTGAAGCGCGCCGGGTCGTTGAGCGTCAGCGTGACGACGCCGCGCGCATCGCGCTGCACCAGCACCAGCGAATCGGTGGCGGTCGTGAAAGCATCAGACATATGAGAAATTCCAGAAAAAGCTGCGCCCGCCGGGCGCGGTCAAAGATCGGCCAGAACGCGCAGATGCGCTTCGACGCTGCGCCCCAGCGCGCTCATCGCGTAGCCGCCTTCGAGGCAGGAGACGATGCGGCCCTTGGCGTAGCGCCGCGCGACGTCCTTGACGCGGCTGGTGATCCAGGCGTAGTCCTGCTCGTTCATCGCCCACTGGCCCATATCGTCCTCGCGGTGGCCGTCGAAGCCGGCGCTGATGAAAATCATCTGCGGCTTGAACGCTTCGAGCCGCGGAATCCACATCATCTCGACGATTTCGCGGATGTCCATGCCCTTGGTATAGGCCGGCAGCGGCACATTGACCATGTTGGACGCCGGTTCCTTGTCGCCCGAAAACGGAAAGAACGGGTGCTGGAACACGCTGACCATCAGCGCGCGCGGGTCGCCGGCGAGGATGTCTTCCGTGCCGTTGCCGTGGTGCACGTCGAAGTCGACGATCGCCACGCGATCGAGGCCGTGGTGTTCAAGCGCATGCAGCGCCGCGACGGCCACGTTGTTGAAGAAACAAAACCCCATGGCCTGGGCGCGCATCGCATGGTGGCCTGGCGGGCGCACCGCGCAGAACGCGTTCTCGAGTTCGCCCGCGATCACCGCGTCGGTGGCCGCGATGCCCGCGCCCGCCGCATGCAGCGCGGCAGTCCAGGTGTGGGCGTTGATCGCGGTGTCGGGATCGATCTGCGCATAGGGCGCGCCGCCGATCAGCTTGGCCTGCTCCAGCTGCTCGCAGCGTTCGCGCAAGGACTGCAGGTATTCGCCGTCGTGCGCCAGCGCGATGTCGGCCAGCGGCGCGGCGGGCGCGTCGCGGCGCTCGAGCGCGTCGCCCACGCCGCTGATCAGCAGCCGGTCCTCGATCGCGTCGAGCCGTTGCGGGCATTCCGGATGCCCAGGACCCATCTCGTGTTTCCAGCATTCCCGATGGGAAAAATAACCCGTCTTGCCCACTGTGTCATGTCTCCGCAGTCGTTTTTCGGCTAACGTGGCGCCATGCAAGCACAGCCCCACATCCAATCACTCCTGAATCAGCTTAACACGGTGATTGTGGGCAAGACAGCGCAAGTCCAGGACTGCGTTGCCTGCCTGCTGGCCGGCGGCCACCTGCTGATCGAGGACGTTCCCGGCGT
>Ga0308165_1002910_pt1 | contig 19362 bp, 18 predicted proteins | sample PhyWR2_FD_201032 | JGI IMG/M metagenome (GOLD analysis project Ga0308165, IMG submission 201032) | Phyllosphere microbial communities from UC Gill Tract Community Farm, Albany, California, United States - DLSLW.R2 | ecosystem: Host-associated > Plants > Phyllosphere > Unclassified | place: USA...
AGCAGGCCGTCGCTCACGTCCAGCGCCGCCGAGGCCACGCCGCGCAGCGCCTGGCCCAGCGCCACGCGCGGCGTCGGGCGCTCCAGCCGCTGCCGGGCTTGCGCCAGCAACTCGGCCGGCAGTTCGATGCGGCCGAGCAGCGCGTCCAGCGTCAGCCGCGCATCGCCCAGCGTGCCGCTGACGTACAGCGCGTCGCCGGCGCGCGCCCCCGAGCGCAGCAGCGCCTGGCTGCGGCCGCGCACGACCGGCACCTCGCCGAACACGGTGATGCAGATGTTCAGCGGCCCCTGCGTGGTGTCGCCGCCGACCAGCTCGCAGCCGTGCGCGTCGGCCAGGGCCAGCAGGCCGCTGGAAAAACCGGCCAGCCAGGCCTCGTCCACGCGCGGCAAGGCCAGGGCCAGCGTGAAGGCCAGCGGCCGGGCGCCGCAGGCGGCCAGGTCCGAGAGGTTGACGGCCAGCGCCTTGTGGCCGAGCGCGGCCGGATCGACGTCGGCAAAGAAATGCCGGCCCTCGACCAGCATGTCGCTGGAAACAGCCAGCTGCGTGCCCGGCGCGGGCTGCAGCAGCGCGCAGTCGTCGCCCACGCCGAGCGCGGCGCGGCGGGCGGGGCGCGTGAAGTAGCGCGCAATCAAGTCAAATTCACCCATGGCGCCAAGCATAGCGCCAGCGCCGGGCTGGGCGCGCGTGAACCGGCGCAACTTTAGCCTGCTACGAAAACAATAGCTGCCAGCACAGGCCCCGCCTGCGCCAAGCCGGGTTTTCATTCACCTTCTGAAGGGGGCGGCGCCTTTCACGGCTCGGGCGCGTGGCCCACGCCGCCGCGAAAGCGCTCGGCCGCCTGGCGGATCACCTCGGCCAGCAGGCGTTCCTCCGCCTGGCGCTCGCGCAGCCAGCGCGCGTCGTTGTGGCCGCGCTCGACGCTGTGGCGCAGCAGGTCGATCGAGGCGCTGGCGCCCACGGCCTGCGCGTGGGGCGCGAGCCGGTCCATGGTCAGCAGGATGTGCTCGCGCAGCGGCATGTGCCCGCCCGTGGCCGGGTCCACGTACACCGCGTCCAGGCCGAAGCGGCAGGCCTGGAAGCGGTTGTAGGTGTAGACCAGGTAGTCGTCCTCGCTGGGCATGAAGGGCTGCTCGCCCATGAACCAGGCGCCCAGCGACTGCACGTAGCCGGCCAGCGCGGTGGCGCGCTCGATGGTCAGCGGCGTGTCGAAGACGCGGATCTCGATGGTGCCGAACTCCGGCTTGGGCCGGATGTCCCAGTAGAAATCCTTCATGCTTTTCACGACGCCGGTGCGCGCCATCTTGTTGAAGTACACCGTGAAGTCGTCCCAGGTCAGCGCAAACGGCGCCCGGCCCGACAGCGGAAAGGCAAACACCGAATTGAGCCGGGCCGAGTCGAAGGCCGTGTCCTGGCCCTGCACGTAGGGGCTGGAGGCCGACAGGGCGATGAAGTGCGGGATGTAGCGCGACATGCGGTGCAGCATCAGGAGCGCGCTGTCGGCGTCGGGGCAGCCGATGTGCACATGCTGGCCGAAGACGGTGAACTGCTTGGACAGGTAGCCGTAGAGCGCCGAGAGCTCGCGAAAGCGCGGCTTGTCGTAGATGCGCCGCTCGTGCCACTGCTGGAACGGGTGCGTGCCGCCGCCGACGATGGCGATGTTGAGCTTGTCGGCGCTTTTGACCAGCGCGTCGCGCATCTGCGTGAGCTCGCCCAGCACCTCGGAGGCGGTGTGGCACACGCCGGTGGAGACCTCGATCATGCTCGACGTCATCTCGGGCACCACCGCGCCGGGCAGCGCGATCTTGCTCATCAGGCGCAGCATGTCCTCGGCGTAGGGCGCCAGGTCGTAGTCGTGGGTGTTGACCAGCTGCATCTCCAGCTCCACGCCCAGCGACAGCGCGGCTGATTTTTGAAACGGCTCAAGACTCATGGACGGCTCCGGTGGCGGTGCTGCGCACCTGCGGCGCCCAGGGGCGCGAGCATTCGCCGGCGCGGTACAGCGCCAGCGTGGCCAGCACGCCGCCCAGCATCTCCATCAGCAGGATGACGGGCAGCGCCACCATGGCCACCTGCGCGCCGATGGCGCCGGAGGCGGCCACGTACTGCGACACCAGCAGCAGGGCGATCGAGGACATCGGCGACATGGCGCAGCCCACCCACAAGCCTTGCTTCCAGCTGGTGCCGCTGCCGGCGTTGCCCAGCGAGACGCCGGCCACCTTGGCCAGCATGCGCACTGCCACCAGGCCGAGCACCAGCCCGGCCACCGGCCGGCTCCAGTCGGCCTGCGCGGCGACCACCGAGACCAGCACGAACATCAGCATGGTCAGCATCGAGGAGGCCGTGCCCATCTGCCGGGGCCAGGACCAGGGGCGCGGGTTCATCTGCTTGAGCAGCATGCCGCCCAGCAGCGCGGCCAGGGGCGCGGAGCCGCCGAAGTGCGCCGCCAGCGCCGCGCCGGCGGCAATCAGGGTGAGCAGCAAGATGGCGGTGTTCTCGCTGGCCGGGCTCATCACCCGCAGCGCCACGCGCAGCACCAGCGCCTGCACGGCGCCCACCACCACCGACACGCCCAGCACCACCAGCACCGGCACCAGCGTGCTGGACAGGCCCGCCTCGCCGCGCGGCAGCATGCCCGCGCGCGCGCTGCACAGCGTGAGCGCGTAGAGCGTGCTCAGCGTGGACAGCACCAGCGCGCGCTCGGTGACCGGGCCGGCCGCGCGCGTGTCGATGGCCACGCGCGCCAGCACCGCCGGCGAGGCCGCCATGGCCACCAGCGCCAGCGACTCGGCCACCACCTCGGGCATGCCCATCAGGCGCATCAGCCAGCGCACGCCAAGAAACGTCAGGCCGGACTCGGCCGCGCTTTGCACCAGCACCATCGGGTTGTGGCGGAACCAGCGCAGCGGAATGCGCCCGCCGGCCTCGAACAGCACCACCGCCACGCCCAGCTCCAGCAAAAAAAGGCCCGTGCCCTGCAGCGGCCAGGCCGCGCCGGTGAAGCCCGCCAGCCCGGCAAAGGTGCCGACGGCCGAATAGCCGGTGACCTTGGGCAGGCCGCTGTAGCGGTTCACCAGGTGGCCGACGGCGGCGGCCAGCGCCAGCAGCAGCGACCACTGCACCGTGGGCAGCCCGGCCGATGGCTTGATCCATTCGGCCCAGATCGCCATGATCTCGTTCATGTCCTGGGGTCTCCATGCGGGTGTGGAAAAAAGGATGGGCCGGGCCAGGACGCAAGGCCCGAAGGCGGCCCGGTGATGGGCAAAAGACCCGTTCAGGGGCGCACCGGAAAGCAGCCGGCAGGGCGCAGCGCGTGCCGCAAGCTAAACAGTGCGCCTTGAATTTACCGTCCTTCGCCGCTTCATGGGGTAGGACAAGGACGCAAGCGCCCGGCGTCAGCGCGGAATGAAAAAGCTCAGCGCATGGCGGCGCCAGCGCTGCCAGATGGCCGAGCGGATGCGCGCGCGGTCCAGGCGGCTGACGTTGTGCGCCTGCAGCGCCAGGCGAAAGGCGAAGTAAAAGCTCACGCCCAGGTTGAGCGCGCCGATCAGCGGAATCGAGGCGATGGTCCACCAGATGGCCGCGTGCCGGAAAGCCTCCAGCCCCAGCGAGGCGCCGGCGGCGGCCAGCTGGCCGGTGGACAAGGTGACGTGGCGCAGTTCGAGCTCCAGGCCGAAAAAGCCGGTGAACGCCGGAATCAGCCCGAGCATGAACCCGAGCGAGATGTTCGAGGCAAAGCCGGAGATGTGCTCGCGCATGAAGGCCGACCAGCGCGCCGCGCGGGCGCTGCCCAGCACGGCGGTCACGCGCGGGTTGTGCCGCAGCACCGAGTCCACGCGGTGCAGCACGAAGGCGTTTTCGGCCCAGCCGGCGATCATGCTGGAGGCAAACAGCACCACGCCGGTCAGCGCCGCCCAGAGCAGCGTCGGCCCGGGCAGCGCCAGCGATTCGAGCACATGGTGGGCGCTGTCGGCATTGATCATCGGGCGGCCCAGCGCCAGCACGACCGCCGCGTTGACCAGCAGCACCGCCGGCACCACCATGGAGACGTTGCCCAGCACGGCGGCGACCTGCGAGCGCACCAGGTGCGTGACCTCGTCGACGAAATCCTCCAGCGTGCGGGTCGAGTCGTCCGCGTCGATGTCTTTGAGCTTGGCGGCCATGGCCGGCGCGGTCATGGCCGGCTGCTTGGTGGCCAGCGTGAAATGCAGCAGCTGGATGAGGATGAAGGAGCCCGCGTAGGCGACGCTGGCCCAGAAGCCGCTCCAGAAGGCCGACAGGCCGATGCCCGCGACCATGAACTTGAGCAGCGTCGTCAGCGCCGTGATGGCCCCGCCGCCCATGGCGTTGCCCAGCATCTCCTTGTACTCGGCGCGGTTGCGGGTGATGTAGTGCTCGCCGGTCTCGGCGCTGCGCTCGGCCATCTTGGCCGACAGCAGGCTGGAGTTGGCGCTGATCAGCGCGCCGATGCTCTTGCCTTCCTGGGCGATGGTGGCGCGGCGCGCCAGCAGCTTCAGGGCCGTCATGGCCGGCTTGGGCGAGAGCAGGGCGTCGAGCAGCTCGCGCAGGCGCAGCATGCGCGCGCGCAACTGGCGCAGCCGGAACACCATGCCCAGCGAGATGCCGTTTTCCTCCAGGTGCGCGTAGATGCTGCCCACCGCCTGGCGGCAGGCGTCCAGCCGCTCGCGGTACTGGCGCACGGCCGCCTGCAGCGCCGCCTCGTCGCGCTCGGGCCGAAAAAAGGCGCTGTGCAGCGCCTGCACGTCGGCCGGCAGCGCGTGAAAGGCGCGCGCATGCGGGCTGGCGCGGTTCATGCGCAGCCGCAGCTCGGGGGCAAAGCCGGTGGCGCGGATCTGCGCCGTGCAGTAGGTGAGCGAGTCCATCAGGCTGTGGTGCCAGCGCCGCGTGTCGCGCGCCGGCTGCGCCGACAGCAGCGCGGTGAGCTGCGCCATCAGCGGCTCGTCCAGCGCGCCGAGCCACTGCGCGTCAAAGCGCGTGGGCGCCACCAGCGCGAACAGCTCGGCCGCGTCCTGGGTCTCGGGGGTGCCGGGCAGCAGCTTGCGCCGCAGCCGCTGGGCCAGTTCGCTGACAAAGGCGGTGCGCGGCGCAAAGCCGAAATCGGCCAGCAGCGGCGTGATGTCGATGGTCTGCAGCAGCGTTTCCCACCAGGCCTGCAGCCGCGCCCGCGTCTCGGGCTGGCGCTGCACGGCGTCGATGAAGGCGCGCACCCGCGCGGTGGCCGCCTGCACCGAGGTCCGGTCGCCGCGAATCCACTCGAACAGCTCGATCAGCCAGACGTGGCGCGCGGCCAGGTCGGCCTCGGGCGCCAGCGCGCCGAGCAGCTGGGCCAGGCTCTTCATGACGGCAGGCGGCAGCGGCGCTTCAATGCAGCACGCGCCGGGCCGGCGCGCCGCCGCTCATGGCTTCGAGCACGAACAGCGGAACCGCCGCCTCGAAGCGCTCGCCGTCCTCGGCCACGCAGAAATAGCTGCCGTGCATGGCGCCGCTGGGCGTGCGCAGGCGCGAGCCGCTGGTGTACTGGAACGACTCGCCGGGCTTGAGCAGCGGCTGCTGGCCCACCACGCCCAGGCCCTTGACCTCTTCGGTCATGCCATTGGCATCGCTGATGATCCAGTGCCGCGAGATCAGCTGGGCGGGCACCTCGCCGGTGTTGGCGACGGTGATGGTGTAGGCAAAGCTGTAGATGCCCTGCTCGGGCGAGGACTGCTCGGGCAGGTAGTGCGGGACGGCTTCGCAGGAGAATTGGTATTTGGGCATGGCGAAAGGGTGGTTTTTTTGCATGTTAACCGCCTCCGCGCTGCAGTGCAGCATGACCGCCCGCCGGCGCGCTTGCTGCGACAATCCGGGCCATGCCCCACACCCAACCCACCTACCGCATCGCTCCTTCCCTGCTGTCCGCCGACTTTGCCCGGCTGGGCGAGGAGCTCAAAACCGTCATCGCCGCCGGCGCCGACTGGATCCACTTCGACGTGATGGACAACCACTACGTGCCCAACCTGACCTTCGGCCCGATGGTCTGCCAGGCCCTGAAGCCCCACTGCGTGCGTGCCGACGGCACCGCCGTGCCCATCGACGTGCACCTGATGGTGCAGCCCGTGGACGCGCTGGCCGCCGCCTTTGCCGACGCCGGCGCCGACCTCATCAGCTTTCACCCCGAGGCCAGCGCGCATGTGCACCGCAGCGTGCAGGCGATCAAGGGCAAAGGCTGCAAGGCCGGCCTGGTGTTCAACCCGGCCACGCCGCTGGACGTGCTGGACTGGACCATCGACGAGCTGGACCTGATCCTGATCATGAGCGTGAACCCCGGCTTTGGCGGCCAGAGCTTCATCGACTCGGCGCTGCGCAAGGTCGAGCAGGCGAGAAAGCGCATCGACGCCTCGGGCCGCGACATCCGCCTGGAAGTCGATGGCGGCATCAAGGCGGGCAACATCGCCCGCGTGGCCGCCGCCGGCGCCGACACGTTTGTTGCCGGCAGCGCCATCTTCGGCCAGCCCGACTACCGTGCGGTGATCGAGTCGATGCGCGCCGCGCTCCAGGGCTGAGCGGCCAACGAAAAATCCGGCTACGCGGCGCCGGGCGGGGCTGCGCCGCCCTCGCTGGCGCCGCCCACGCGGTCCAGGCTGCGCAGCGCCAGCACCACCGCCACGGCCGCGACCGGCCCGGCCAGCGGATGCAGGAGAAAAGCCACGGCCGGCGCCAGCAGCACCAGGTGGCGCAGGCCCCAGCTGTAGAGCAGCCCGGCCCGCCGCACATAGGCCGCGCCCGAGGCTGACCAGCGCTGCCGGAACGCCGAGCCCACCGGCATGGCGCAGATGAAGCTGGCGTGGTGGTAGTAGCGCACCGCCATCGCCGAGCACGCCAGCGAGGCGAACAGCAGCGCCATCAGCGTGAGTTCGAGCGCCAGGCGCGGCGTGAAGGCCGGCCCGCCGGCCCCGGCCAGGCTGGCGCCCAGCGACGGCGCGGCCAGCGAGACCGTTCCCATCAGGCCGAGCGCCGCCGTCGAGGCTGTCATGGTCGCCGACATCAGCGAGTTGCGCAGCGTCTGCACCGCCAGGAGTTCGGCGCCCGGCTGCGCCGAGACCGCCGCGAACCAGTCCTCGCGCAGCGCGGCATGCGCGCTTCGGGCCAGGCGTTCGGGCTGGCGGCGCTGCCTGAGCGCGGCCAGCGCCTCATGCGCCAGCAGCGTGAGCACGGTCGCGGCGGCGGCCAGCCAAGTGGCGGTGTCGCTCATGCGCGGGTCTTCAGCGCCCTGGCGCGCAATCGATGGAACGGGACATCATGCATGGCGTCAATCTGGTGAATGTTGCTATTGAAAACATAGCTGCCGGCCCGCGCGCAGACTGGACTAGCGGCCTGTTGGTTGCTGAAAACCCGTTTGCTGGCCGGAACGGGTCCGCCCGAGCCGCTCGATCAGCTCGAACAGCGCCATGCCGGCGAGCATGGCCGCCACGAACACCCCCGCCTTGCCCCGGCCCATGCCCAGCGCAACCAGCGCCGGCCCGGGGCAAAAGCCGGCCACGCCCCAGCCGATGCCAAACAGCACGCTGCCCGCGACCAGCCGGCGGTCGATCTGGCGCGACGCGGGCAGCTGCATGGCCGCGCCCAGCAGCGACACGGCGCGCCGCCGGGCCATGAAAAAACCGGCCGACGCCACCGCGACCGCGCCGCCCATCACCAAGGCCAGCGACGGATCCCAGCGCCCGAAGAGGTCGAGAAAACCGAGCACCTTGGCCGGATTGGCCATGCTTGAAACCATCAGGCCGATGCCAAACACCAGGCCGGCGAGCAACGAAGTGAAGACCGGCATGTCAGGCTCCTTGCAGGTTCAGCAGATGGCGCAGCACGAACATGGTGGCAAAGCCCGCGCCCATGAAGCAGCCGGTGGCCACCAGCGAGCGCGGCGACAGGCGCGACAGGCCGCACACGCCATGCCCGCTGGTGCAGCCCGCGCCGTAGCGCGTGCCCACGCCGACCAGCAGGCCGGCGACGACGAGGGCGGCGGTGTCCGCGTCAATCTGCGGCGCGGGCAAAGGCTGGAACAGGCCATACGCCAGCGGCGCGGCGACCAGGCCGAGCACGAAGGCGACGCGCCAGGCGATGTCGCCCCGCGCCGGCCTGAGCAGCCCGCCGAGCACGCCGCTGATGCCGGCGATGCGGCCGTTGAGCAGCACCAGGAGGGCGGCGGCCAGCCCGATCAGCGCGCCGCCGGCCAGCGCCGTCCAGGGCGTGAAGTGGCTCCAGTCAATCGTCATTTTTTGGCTCCTGGGGGCAGTACAGCCGGTGCAGCACCGCCACGATGTCCAGCAGGGCCGCGTCGGCCACGCGGTAGTAGATATTTTTTCCCTCGCGCCGGGTGCTGACCACGCCTTCGGTGCGCAGCACACCCAGCTGCTGCGACAGCGTGGGCTGGCGGATGCCCAGCTGCGCCTCCAGCTCGCCCACGCACAGCTCGCCCTGCGCGAGCTGGCACAGCAGCAGCAGCCGCTCCTCGTTGGCCAGCACCTTCAGCGCGGCCACGGCCTGCGCCGCGCCCCGGCGCAGGGTTTCGGTATCGATCATGGGGGGTTCAATCATGGGTGATTCAGGGTTCATGAGGACGTGCCTGGGAGGTTGATTTGACTTCATTATACTAATCAATATAATATCAATCAACACATTGATGGAGTTTTCATGACTGTCCGCATCCACACCCAAGCGTTTTTCGACCCGGCCACCGGGACCGTGACTTACCTGGTCTGGGACACCGCCAGCGGCCAGGCGGCGGTGATCGACCCGGTGCTCGACTACGACGCCAAGTCCGGCCACACCGCCAGCGCCTCGGCCCAGCGCGTGATCGACTGCGTCCAGCGCAACGGGCTGCGGCTGGACTGGATTTTGGAAACCCATGCCCACGCCGACCACCTCTCGGGCGCGCAGTTCCTCAAGGAGCGCCTGGGCGGGCGCATCGCCATCGGCGAGCGCATCCGCCAGGTGCAGACCACCTTCGGCAAGCTGTTCAACCTTCAAGCCGACTTCGTGGCCGACGGCCGCCAGTTCGACCACCTGTTCCAGGACGGCGAGACCTTCATGATCGGCGCGATAGAGGCCACGGCGCTCTGGGTGCCGGGCCACACGCCGGCGGACATGGCCTACCGCATCGGGGGCGCGGTGTTTGTCGGCGACACGCTGTTCATGCCCGACGTGGGCACGGCGCGCGCCGATTTTCCGGGCGGCGATGCGCGCCAGCTCTACCGCTCCATCGAACGCCTGCTCAAGCTGCCGCCCGAGACCGTGCTGTGGGTCTGCCACGACTATCCGCCCGCGTCGCGCGAGCCCGCCTGGCAAACGAGCGTGGCCGAGCAGCGCGCGCGCAACATCCATGTGCGGGACGGCATCACCGAGGAGGCGTTTGTCGCCATGCGCAGCGCCCGCGACGCGACGCTGGAAATGCCCGCGCTCATCCTGCCCTCGATCCAGGTCAATGTGCGCGCCGGCCAGCTGCCGCCGCCCGAGGAAAACGGCATCGCCTACCTGCGCATTCCGCTCAATGCCCTGCCGCTGCACGCGGCCTGAACGCCGCTAAGGCTGCGTGAGGCTGCGCCATTCAAGCGCGGCGGCGACGCCGCCGCGCCGTCGGTCCGCGCTGCTTTTGCTACTGAATTCATAGCTGCCTGCGCAAGCCCCGCCTGCGCAAGCGGCCTGTTTGATGCTGAAAACGGCCTTGCCGGCTCCACGCAGCCGCGCTAGGCCTGCGCCAGCGAGGTCGAGCGCCGCTCGATGATGCGAAAGCCGACATCGACGATGGGATTGGCCACGGCCTCGCCCCGGCAGCGGGCCATGATGAGCTGGGCGGCCAGCCGGCCGATCTCGGCGCCATCGACATGCACCGTGGTGAGCGAAGGCTGCATGTGCGCGGCAAAGTCGGCGTTGCCGAAGCCGCACACCGCCAGGTCTTCGGGCACGCGCAGGCCGCGCGCCTGCGCCTCGGCCAGCACGCCCTGGGCCAGCGGGTCCGAACTGCAGTAGATCGCCTGGATGCCCGGGTCTTTTTGCAGCAGCTCGGCCAGCGCGCGCCGGCCCAGCGCCAGGCTGCTGGGCGCGGGCACCACCGCGCGCGGCACCTCGCGGCCCATGGCGGCGACAAAACCTTCGCAGCGCAGCGCCCCGCGATGGTCGTCGGCAGTGGCGATGCCCACGCGCTGCCAGCCCTTGCCCAGAAAGTAGCCGGCCACCGCGCTGCCCGCCTTCACATGCGAAAAGCCCACCAGCATGTCCACCGGCCGCTCGCTCAAGTCCCAGGTCTCGACCACCGGAATGCCCGAGCGGCGCAGCCGCTCCCGGGCGGCGGGCGAATGCACCAGGCCGGTGACCACCAGGCCGTCGGGCTGGCGGCTGATCATCGCGTTGAGCAGCGCCTCCTCGCGCGAGTGGTCGTAGCCGGTCTGGCCCAGGATGAGCTGGTAGCCTGCGGCCGACAGGGTTTCGGTCATCGCCTGCACCGTCGGCAGGAACTGCGCCACTGAAATCGCCGGCACCAGCCCGGCCACCAGCCGGCTGCGCTTGGACTTGAGCCCGCCGGCCAGCAAATTGGGGATGTAGCCCGTGGCGGCGACCGCCTCCTGCACGCGGGCGATGGTCTTTGGCGAAACCAGCGACGGGTTGCCGAGCGCGCGCGAGGCGGTGATCAGCGACACGCCGGCCTGAAGCGCCACATCGCGCAGCGTGGCGGCTTTGAAGGGAGCGGGCCTGTGCATGTTTTTTCCTGGGCTCGGGTAGGGCGGGGCGATAACGCCCGGTAGTTGCGGGCAGCTGTCTTGAAAAGCCCGCCGCCGTGAAATGATAACGTTGCCATTTTAGCCGCCGCACAGCCACGATGGCCGCTTGGGGGCCCATGTCAAAAACTTTCGGCCACCGCCTGAAGATAGTCTCGAACACAGCAATTCAGGGTAATTCCTGATGGTCCAAAGGTTGACAGGCGTTAATGGTAACGTTAACATTTTTACCTGATCCCACCGGAATGGACCGGCTCGGCGCTGCAGGAAGCGGCCGGCTGCCGTTCAGTCACGGCCAGGCGTTTCACCTTTTTTTCCGGACCGATTGAAAAATGCCAGATTTCCCCACCGCGCCGCCGGCTTCCAGCGACAGCATCGCCTGGGTCCGCGTGTCCTCGTGCTACCTGCCGCTGGCCAACCCGATCAGCGACGCCAAGGTGCTCACCGGCCGGCAAAAGCCGATGACCGAGATCGCCATGCTGTTTGCCGAGATCGAAACCCGGGACGGCCACAAGGGGCTGGGCTTTAGCTATTCCAAGCGCGCCGGCGGCCCCGGCCAGTTCGCGCACGCCAAAGAGATCGCGCCGGCGCTGCTGGGCGAAGACCCGAGCGACATCGCCCGGCTCTGGACCAAGCTGTGCTGGGCCGGCGCGTCGGTGGGCCGCAGCGGCATGGCGGTGCAGGCCCTCGGCGCCTTCGACGTGGCGCTGTACGACCTGAAGGCGCGGCGCGCGGGCCTGTCCCTGGCGAAGCTGCTGGGCGCGCAGCGCGACTCGGTGCGCTGCTACAACACCTCGGGCGGCTTTTTGCACACGCCCATCGAGCAGCTCATGACGAACGCCGCCGCCTCCATCGCGCGCGGCATCGGCGGCATCAAGCTCAAGGTCGGCCAGCCCGACTGCGCGCTGGACATCGCCCGCGTCAGCGCCGTGCGCAAGCACCTGGGCGAGGCCGTGCCCATCATGGTGGACGCCAACCAGCAGTGGGACCGGCCGACTGCGCAGCGCATGTGCCGCGTGTTCGAGCCCTTCAACCTGGTGTGGATCGAAGAACCCCTGGACGCCTACGACAACGAGGGCCACGCCGCGCTGGCCGCGCAGTTCGACACGCCGATCGCCACTGGCGAGATGCTCACCAGCGCCGCCGAGCACGGCGAGCTGATCCGCCACCGCGCGGCCGACTACCTGATGCCCGACGCGCCGCGCGTGGGCGGCATCACGCCGTTCCTGAAGATCGCCGCCATGGCCGAGCAGGCCGGCGTGATGCTGGCGCCGCACTTTGCCATGGAGCTGCATGTGCATCTGGGCGCGGTGTACCCGACCGAGCCGTGGGTCGAGCATTTCGACTGGCTGGAGCCCTTGTTCAACGAGCGGCTGGAACTCCAGGGCGGGCGCATGCTGGTGCCCACGCGCCCCGGCCTGGGCCTGTCGCTGAGCGAGCAGGCGCGCGCCTGGACGCGCGAACAGGCCCAATGCGGCCAGCGGCCCTGAAGCGCCGCGCCGCTGGCAACGCACCCCCTTCCATTTCATCCCGAGCAACCCTGAAAACCAACAACCCACCGCCATGAACCAAGCCGCCTCCACCCCCGTCTCGGGCACGCCCGTCGTCACCGCGCTGCGCGTCATCCCGATTGCCGGGCGCGACGCCATGCTGCTCAACCTGAGCGGCGCGCACGGGCCGTTCTTCACCCGCAACCTGCTGATCCTGACCGACAGCGCCGGGCGCACCGGCGTGGGCGAGGTGCCCGGCGGCGAGAAGATCCGCCAGACGCTGGAAGACGCCGGCGCGCTGGTCGTCGGCCAGCCGATCGGCGACCACCTGCGCCTGCTGCAGGCCATGCACCGGCAGTTCGCCGACCGCGACAGCGGCGGGCGCGGGCTGCAGACGTTCGATTTGCGCACCACTATCCACGCCGTGACGGCGGTGGAGTCGGCGCTGCTCGACCTGCTGGGCCAGCACCTGGGCGTGCCGGTGGCCGCGCTGCTCGGCGAAGGCCAGCAGCGGGACGCGGTCGAGATGCTGGGCTACCTGTTCTTCGTCGGCGACCGCACCCAGACCGGCCTGGACTACGCCAGCGAGCCCGGCGCCGACAACGCCTGGAGCCGCGTGCGCCACGAGACCGCGCTCACGCCCGAGGCCATCGTTCGCCAGGCCGAGGCGGCGCACGAACGCTACGGCTTCAACGACTTCAAGCTCAAGGGCGGCGTGCTGCGCGGCGAGGAGGAAATCGAGGCCGTCACCGCGCTGCACGAGCGCTTTCCCCAGGCGCGCGTCACGCTCGACCCGAACGGCGGCTGGCTGCTGAAAGACGCGATTCGCCTGATGCGGAACATGAAAAACGTCGTCGCCTATGCCGAAGACCCGTGCGGCGCCGAAGAAGGCTTTTCGGGCCGCGAGGTGATGGCCGAGTTCCGCCGCGCCACCGGACTGCCAACTGCCACCAACATGATCGCCACCGACTGGCGCCAGCTGACGCACGCGCTCAGCCTGCAGTCGGTCGATATTCCGCTGGCCGACCCGCATTTCTGGACCATGGCCGGCTCGGTGCGCGTGGCCCAGACCTGCCGCGACTGGGGCCTGACCTGGGGCTCGCATTCGAACAACCACTTCGACGTGTCGCTGGCGATGTTCACCCACGTCGCCGCCGCCGCGCCGGGGCGCGTGACCGCCATCGACACGCACTGGATCTGGCAGGACGGGCAGGGCCTGACGAAGGCGCCGCTGCAGATCCAGGGCGGCCTGGTGCAGGTGCCCAAGCAGCCCGGCCTGGGCGTGGAGCTGGACATGGACAAGGTCGAAAAAGCGCACCAGCTCTACAAACAGCACGGCCTGGGCGCGCGCGACGATGCCATGGCGATGCAAAGCGTGATTCCGGGCTGGCAGTTCAACCCCAAGCGCCCGGCCATGGACCGCTAGGCCGCACGCAGCGCAGGCTGGCGCTCGCAGGCAGGGGGCGCCGGAGCCCAGATCGACACATACATTCACAACAACGGAGACAAGCCGATGCCAGAAAAATCCTTCCCGCCCCGCCGCCATTTCCTGAAAACCGCCGCCGGCAGCGGCCTGGCCGCGCTGGCCGGCGCGGCCGGCGCCCAGTCGTTCGGCTTCACGCCCAACCAGCGCTACCCCGACCCGGCGGTGCAGGTGCTGGACCCGAGCTTTGCCAAGTACCGCATCTACAGCAGCACGCTGGAGCAGGTGGGCAGCGGCATGCGCTGGGCCGAGGGGCCGGTGTACTTTCCCGGCGCCACGGCCGGCCAGCCCGGCTATTTGCTCTGCAGCGACATTCCGAACAACCGGCTGATGAAGTTCGACGAGGCCAGCGGCCAGTTCAGCGTGCATAAAAACAATGCCAACTACGCCAACGGCAATGCGCGCGACCGCCAGGGCCGGCTCGTGACCTGCGAGCATTCGGTCACGCGGCGCGTGGTGCGCACCGAGAAAGACGGCAAGACCACCGTGCTGGCCGACAGCTTCGAGGGCAAGCGGCTGAACGCGCCCAACGACGTGGTGGTCAAGTCCGACGACAGCGTCTGGTTCACCGACCCGCTGTTCGGCATCAACGGCGAATGGGAAGGCGCGCGCGCCAAGCCCGAGCAGGCCACGACCAACGTCTACCGCATCGGCGCCGACGGCAAGATTGCCGCCATGCTGACCGACCTGGTCAACCCCAACGGCCTGGCGTTCTCGCCCGACGAGCGCCAGCTCTACGTTGTCGAGTGGAAGGGCACGCCCAACCGCAGCATCTGGCGCTACGACGTGGGCGAGGGCGGCGCGCTCACGGGCAAGACCAAGTTCATCGACGGCGCCGGCGCCGCCGCGCTCGACGGCTTCCGGGTGGACCGGGACGGCAACCTCTGGTGCGGCTGGGGCAGCAACGGCGCGCTGCAGGCCGAGCCCACCGACGTGGGCGGGCGCAAGGTCTACCAGCTGCAAGGCAAGCCCGAAGACCTGGACGGCGTGATGGTGTTCAACCCGCAGGGAAAAGCCATCGGCTTCATCAAACTGCCCGAGCGCTGCGCCAACCTGGCCTTCGGCGGGCCGAAGAACAACCGGCTGTACATGGCCAGCAGCCATTCGGTCTATGCGCTGTATGTCGAGGCGCACGGCGCGGTCTGAGCGAGCGCCGCGCCTGGATGCGCGGCTTTTTTCCATCCAACGCTTTTTTCAGGAGACAACATCATGACAAACAGACGCCTTGCCCTTGCTGCCATTGCGGGTGCAGCTATGACTTTGATAGCGACGGCCGGCCCGGCCCTGGCCCAGGCCGACTACCCGAACAAGCCGGTGAAGATCATCGTGCCGTTTCCGGCCGGCGGCACCAGCGACGTGATGGGCCGCCTGGTCGCCGACGAGCTGGGCAAGCTGCTCAAGCAGCCCTTCATCGTCGAGAACATCGCCGGCGCCGGCGGCGTGATCGGCACCGACAAGGGCGCCAAGGCCACGCCCGACGGCTACACGCTGATCCAGACCGGCGTGGGCCAGAACGCCGTGGCGCACGGCCTGGAGCCGTTCCCGAAGTACAACTCCAACACCGACTTCATGCACATCTCGCAGGTCCATTCCGGCCCGAACGTGCTGGTGGTGCATCCGAGCACGCCCTTCAAGACCGTCAAGGACGTGGTGGACTACGCCAAGGCCAATCCCGGCAAGCTCGACTACGGCTACACGCCGGCGGCCTCGGGCCACATGGCGATGGAGCTGTTCAAGCAGACGGCGGGCGTCTTCATGGTCGGCGTGCCGTACCGGGGCGGCGGCCCGATGATGACCGACATCCTGGGCGGCACGATCAAGATGATGTTCATCAACCAGGACGTGGCGCTGCAGCACATCAAGGCCGGCAAGCTGCGCCCGCTGGCCGTCACCAGCGCCCAGCGCAACGCGCTCTACCCGGACGTGCCGACGATTGCCGAGTCGGGCTACAAGGGCTTCGAGGCGCTGTCCTGGTCGGGCATTTCCGCGCCCAAGGGCACGCCCCAGCCCATCGTGGACAAGCTGGAGGCGGCCATGGTGCAGGTGCTGGCCTCGCCTACGTTCAGGCAGCGCCTGGAGTCGCAGGGCTTCGTGGTGCCCCCGTCCGGCGCCAAGGCCTACAGCGCCTTCGTCAAGAGCGAAGAGGCGCGCTGGACCAAGGTGATCAAGACCGCCGGTATCAAGACCGAATAAGCGCGCCAGGGCGGCGCGGGCCGGACCCCGCAGATTCAGCGTGACAGCGCGCGGCATCCGGCCCAATATCACGCAGCCGCGCCATCCATCCATCCCAACCCCAACCTCCGGCACCGCGCCGCAAAGGAGAGCCTGTATGAGACCGAACCGCTTGCGCCAGATCTGGCAGTCCGGAGGCGCCGTCGTCAACGGCTGGCTGGCCATCCCGAACAGCTTTTCGGCCGAGACCATGGCGCACCAGGGCTGGGACGCGCTGACCATCGACCTGCAGCACGGCGTGGTCGATTACCAGGCGATGATCCCGATGCTGCAGGCCATCTCCACCACCGACACCGTGCCCGTGGTGCGCGTGCCGTGGCTGGAGCCGGGCATCCTGATGAAGACGCTGGACGCCGGCGCCTACGGCGTGATCTGCCCGATGGTCAACACCGGCGAGGACGCGCGCAACCTGGTGGCCTGGACGCACTACGCGCCGCAGGGCACGCGCAGCTTCGGCCCGGTGCGGGCGCTGCTCTACGGCGGCGCCGACTACGCCGAGCACGCCAACGACACCATCGTCACCTTCGCCATGATCGAGACGGCCCGGGCGCTGGACAACCTGGAGGACATCCTCTCGACGCCGGGGCTGGACGCGGTCTACATCGGGCCGTCGGACCTGTCGCTGGCGCTGGGCTGCCGACCGGTGTTCGACGACGTGGACCCGAAGGCGGCCGACGCTATCGACCACATCCTGGCGCGGGCCAAGGCGCACGGTGTGGTCGCCGGCATCCACAACGGCACGCCCGAGGGCGCGCTGGCGCGCATCGCTAAGGGCTTTCAGTTCGTCACCGTCAGCTCCGACGCGCGCCTGATGGCCGCCGGCGCGCAGCAGGTGCTGGCGCAAATGAAGGCCGCGCCGGCGCCGGCCGCCTCGGGTGGCTACTGAGCGCATCCGTTCTGGCCGGCCAACGGCTTTTTGAGCACCAAACAGGCCGTTTGCGCAGGCTGCGCCTGCGCAGGCAGCTATTGTTTCAATAGCAAGCGGGTGATGTTTCCCGTATTTCCCGCATGCCGCGCAAGCGGCTGGCGCTTGGCCGGACGGGCCGCAGCGCACCGCTGCGGCCCCACCTTCGCTTACGATCGGACCTCGTTTTACCTCCGGATGCTTGCCGTGAACACTGTTTGCCTTTTTGCCGGCCGCTACGACGCGGCCATCGTCGATCTGGACGGCACCATGGTCGATACCCTGGGCGATTTTGTCGCCGCGCTCAACCTGATGCTGGCCGACATGCCGCTGGCCGGACAGGGCGCCGGCGCGGTGGACGCCGCGCTGGTGTCGCGCCTGGTGGGCAAGGGCTCCGAGCACCTGGTCAAATCGGTGCTGGATCATGTGTTTGCGCAGGCGCGGACTGGAGAGTATGCTATGGATTCAGGAGCGCTTTACGCGCCCGCCTATGCCAGCTACCAGCGCCACTATGCGGCCCTCAACGGCCGGCACGCGGCGCTTTATCCCGGCGTGGTCCAGGGCCTGCAGGCCTTGCGGGGCGCCGGCCTGACGCTGGTGTGCCTGACCAACAAGCCGCTGGCCTTTGCGCGCGCGCTGCTCAAGCTCAAGGGGCTGGACGGGTTTTTCAGCGAGGTCTTTGGCGGCGATTCGTTCGCGCGCAAGAAGCCCGATCCGCTGCCGCTGCAAAAAGCCTGCGAATTCCTGGGCACGCTGCCGGCGCGCACCCTGATGATCGGCGACTCCAGCAACGACGCCCAGGCCGCGCGCGCCGCCGGCTGCCCGGTGCTGCTGGTGACCTACGGCTACAACCATGGCGCGCCGGTGCGCGCGGTCGATGCCGACGGCTTTGTCGATTCGCTGGCCGAACTGGCCGCGCCGGCGCAGCGGCGCTGACGGGCGGCAAGGCGCCCGCATGGCCTCAGGGCGCCGGCCTGCCGAGCAATTCGTCCCTGAGCCTGGCCTCCACTGGCTTGCCGCCCAGCCAGATGCGCAGCATCGCGTTGAAGAATTCGGGTTCCCGGATGGGGTCGCCCTGCGGCTGCCCCTTGACCGAAATCACCGTGCCGGTGCCCGGAATCCAGTCCACGGTGAAGCCTTCGCCGGGCGCCATCCTTTTCTGCTCCGCAAACACCTGGCCCATCCTGAGCAGGCCTGGAATCAGCCGGGCCATGTCGGTTTTCGGCGCGTTGTCCTCGAACGCCTTGGTAAAACCCTTGCCCAGCTCGTTCGAGTCGATCTCGCGCAGTAGCGTGATGCTGATGCGCCTGGCGCCCGGCGCGGCAAAGGCTTCCTCGGGTGTGCCGGCCTTTTTTTCAAGGTAGAGCGCCGCCACATAGACCTTGAACACCGCCTTGTAGCGGATGCCCGCGCCATTGAGCTGCAGCCTGGCGCCGCCCAGCTCGACCGGATCGGCCAGCTTCACGCCGGCCAGCTCCAGCGGCGCAGCCAGCAGGCCGGGCGACATGGCCAGAGCGGCCAGGGCCGCCACGCATCGCTGGGTCAAGGTCATGAGAAGTCTCCCGAAGGTTGGAAATAGAACGGCCGTTCGTTTATTGACCAGGCGATTGTGCCGCCCGGCCCGGCCCGGCGACACGAGGGTTTGCCATGACGCGGGCCGCACGCGCGACATGGCCCGCGCGGCTTTTCGAGCGCCGGCGGCGGCATTCGGCGGTTTGCTACACTTTGCGCAACATGCCTTTTCAACACCTCGTTCAAACAGCTGCCGGCAGCCGGGGAGCCTGGCTTTGGCGTCCCTGTTCCGCCCGGCACGCCTGAGGCGAGCGCAGCGCTCACCCGTTTTTTTGAGCCCGTGCATGGCCCTGCCGCCTGCCCAACCCCGAATTGATGCGCTCTTGCGCCACGCAAGAGCACCCCGGCCCCGAACCTCGGGGTGTTTGAATGACAGAAGGCGGCGCCCACCCATTTCGCGCGCGGCCTTCTGCTGAAGGATATACACCGTGATCACCGAACTCGAATTCAAAAGTCTCGCCGCGCAGGGCTACAACCGCATCCCCTTGATGCTCGAAGCGTTCGCCGACCTGGAAACGCCGCTCTCGCTCTACCTCAAGCTCGCCCACGCCAAGGACGGCGGCAAGTTCAGTTTCCTGCTCGAATCGGTCGTCGGCGGCGAGCGCTTTGGCCGCTACAGCTTCATCGGCCTGCCGGCGCGCACGCTGCTGCGCGCCTCGGGCTTTGGTCTTGAGGCGCGCACCGAGGTCGTGACCGACGGCGAGGTCGTCGAAACCTCGACCGCCAATCCGCTGGACTTCATCAGCGACTACCAAAAGCGCTTCAAGGTCGCGCTGCGGCCCGGACTGCCGCGCTTTTGCGGCGGGCTGGCGGGCTATTTCGGCTACGACGCGGTGCGCTACATCGAGAAAAAGCTGGAAAAGACCTGCCCGCCCGACACGCTGGGCTGCCCCGACATCCTGCTGCTGCAGT
>Ga0308165_1002911_pt1 | contig 19359 bp, 15 predicted proteins | sample PhyWR2_FD_201032 | JGI IMG/M metagenome (GOLD analysis project Ga0308165, IMG submission 201032) | Phyllosphere microbial communities from UC Gill Tract Community Farm, Albany, California, United States - DLSLW.R2 | ecosystem: Host-associated > Plants > Phyllosphere > Unclassified | place: USA...
AACAGGCAGGCGAAGGGTAGGATTAACTTTGCAAACCCGGCTGGCAGCGTCGACATGACGGACCTCTCGTTGCGGAGTGGTGAGCATCTTTAGACCATACCAGTCGGGTTTGCGTTTCAAACGCACGTTGCAAATGGATAAAGCCAAGCTTAGGGCATAGTGCTTCAAAAAGACGGCTGCACCAGCTTGAGCACATACTGGGAAGGCTCAAAGACACCGAACAAAACTCACGATCCCAGGACTTGCCGGTTCAGCCCAGGCTGTGCAGTTCACCGCACGGCGCATGACAAAAAAACAGCTCTAGGGCGCGCCCGCAAGACTCGATAACCTGCCAGCAAGCGAGATGCCAAGACTGTCGCGATCGCTTTGATCCGGACTGTGATGCGCTGCTTTGCTTGGTTTTACTTGCGCAATACTTTTTTCTCGTATGCCAATTCGAGCCGATAGGCCAGACCCAGAAACAGTGACTGCGCCAGGCACAGCGTGCTGGTCAGCGAACGAAAACCGAAGGTCGCGCCGTCCTGCACCAGCAGCGTGGCGCTGGCGTGCGCCGCCAGCGGACTGAACTGGCTGTCGGTGATGGCCAGCAGCCGTGCGCCGCGCGCAAGCGCGGTCTGCACCACGTCCAGGGTTTCCTGCGCATAGGGCTCAAATGAAACGGCAATCAGCACATCGCCTTTGGCCAGCGCCCGCAACTGGCCCTGCTGCATGTGCCCCAGGCCCTGCAGCCAGTGCACCGGCTTGTCGGTGTGCTGCAGCGCATAGACCAGGTAGGCGCCCACCGGGAAAGCGCGCCGCGCCGCCGCCACCCACAGCGCCTGCGCGTCCAGCATCAGCTCGACGGCTTCATCGAACCGGGCATCGGGCAAGGCGCGCTGCAACGCCTGCAGGCTGTCAATGCTGCCGCTGATCATCTCGTGCGCAATATGAGCCGAAGACAAGGATTTCGCCTCGGTGCTGACCAACTCGCGGATGCGCGCCTGGTAGTCGCCGCCGGGCGCGAGCTGGCGCTGCGCGTCGGCGCGAAACAGCGCTTGCATTTCCGAAAATCCCGAAAAACCAAAGTGCTTCGCAAATCGCACCACGGCTGAAGGCTGTACCTCGCAATTGCGGGCTGTTTCCTGAATGCCCTCCAGCGCCAGCCGGTCCCGGTTTTTTTCTACATAACGAGCAATCAGCTTGAGCTGGCGGCTCAGGCGGTCAAAGTCTGCCTGCACGTCAGCCAAGAGGCTTTCTGCGCTGGTTGGGGGGGGCGATAAATGCGCATTGGATGTTGAATCCGAGTTGTCAGAAGTTGTTCTGTTTTTCATTAAAATAGAATTATTTTTCTAATTTGACTTATCATAATCACCACAAACCAATTGTGCGGCGTGTTTTTTTCCAGATGGCGCCGCCTTTAACCAGAGACAACCTGAGGAAGCGATGCGCACTCTTTCCTTTCCGGCCGACCGGCCCTTCGACATTGCCTGCCTGGGCCGCCTGGCGGTGGACCTGTACGCCCAGCAGATCGGCTGCAGCCTGGAAGCGGCCAGCAGTTTTTCCAAATACCTGGGCGGCTCGTCGGCCAACATCGCCTTCGGCACCGCCCGGCTGGGGCTGCGCTCGGCCATGATATCGCGCGTGGGCAACGAGCAAAACGGCCGCTTTCTGCTCCAGACGCTGCAGCGCGAGGGCTGCGACACCAGCCAGGTGCAGCTTGACGCCCAGCGCCTGACCGGCATGGTGCTGCTGGGCATCAAGGACCAGGACACCTTCCCGCTGCTGTTCGCCCGCGAGAACTGCGCCGACATGGCGCTGGACGCCGAGGCCATCAGCGAAGACTTCCTGGCCCGCTGCCGCAGCCTGGTCATCACCGGCACGCACCTGAGCACGCCCGCCGTGCTGGCCGCCAGCCGCCGTGCCCTGGACATCGCCGGCCGCCATAGCCTGGTGCGGGTGCTGGACATCGACTACCGGCCGGTGCTCTGGGGCCTGGCGGCCAAGGGCGACGGCGAAACACGCTACGTCGGCAGCCAGGCCGTCAGCGCGCATCTGCAGGCGCAGCTGGGCAGCTTCGAGCTGGTCATCGGCACCGAGGAGGAATGGATGATCGCCGGCGGCGTGGAGGGCGACCTGATGGCCTGCCTGCGCCGGGTGCGCGAGTTCACGCAGGCGGTGCTGGTGGTCAAGCGCGGGCCGCTGGGCTGCAGCATCGTGGACGGCGTGGTGCCGGCGGCCATCGACGACGCGCTGACGGTGCTGGGCGAGCGCATCGAGGTGCTCAACGTGCTAGGCGCCGGCGATGCGTTTGCCTCGGGCCTGCTGTCGGGCCTGCTGCGCGGCAAGGATTTCACGGAGTCGGCCCGCATCGCCAATGCCTGCGGCGCCATCGTCGTGTCGCGCCACGGCTGCGCCCCGGCGATGCCGACGCCGGCCGAACTGGCGCACTGGTTCTCGGGCCAGCGCCACCCCAAGCCCGACCAGGACCCGCAGCTGGCGCATCTGCACCGCGTGTCCGCCAAGCGGCCGCAGTGGCCCGAGCTGTACGTGCTGGCCTACGACCACCGCGCCCAGTTCGAGGACATGGCCAGGCAGGCGGGCGCCGACGTGGCACGGGTGCCGTATCTCAAGAAGCTCATCAACCAGGTGGTGGCCCAGGTCGAGAACGACCCGGGCTGCAAAGGCAAGCTCGGCGTGCTGATCGACGGCCGGCTCGGCGAAGGCGCCCTGCACGGCGCCACCGGCCGGGGATGGTGGGTGGGCCGGCCGATCGAGCTGCCCGGCTCGTGCCCGCTGCGCTTTGACGGCACGCAGTCGCTGGCGTCGGAACTGGCGCACTGGCCGCTTGAGCAGGTGGTGAAATGCCTGGTGTTCTACCACCCCGACGATGCGCCCGCGCTGCGCGCCGAGCAGGACGAATGGCTGCAGCAGGTCTGGGAAGCGACCCGCGCCAGCGGCCACGAGCTGCTGCTGGAAGTGATTCCGCCCGCGGCCTCGCTGGCGCCTGGCGACACGGGCGAGGCGGTGGTGCGCGCCATCCGCCATTTCTACGACATCGGCCTGAAACCCGAGTGGTGGAAGGTCGGCACGATGGCCGCGCGCCAGTGGCAGGCGCTCGATGCGCTGGTGCAGGCGCGCGATCCCTATTGCCGTGGCGCGGTCATCCTGGGCCTATCGCAGCCGCTGGAGCAGCTCATCGCGGGCTTTGCCCAGGCCCGTTCGCCCTTGGTCAAGGGCTTCATGGTGGGCCGCAGCGTGTGGGCCAGCGCCAGCCTGGCCTGGCTGAAGCAGGACATCGACGATGCCCAATTCCAGGCGCAGGTGGCGGCCAACTTCCGCCAGCTGATCGCCGGCTGGCGGGCGAGCCGCACCGCCGTGCAGGCTGCGGCCGAAGAGGTGGCGGCATGACATTGCTGGTCAAGGCGCAAAAAACCGGCCGGGTGATTGCCGAGGTGACGCCCGCCTCGGCCGGCTGGACGCATGTGGGCTTCAAGGCCCTGCGCTTGGCCGCTGGCGACACGGAAAGCCTGGAAACCGGCCAGCGCGAGCTGTGTATCACCGTGCTGACCGGCCAGGTCGATGTGCAGGTGGATGAGGCGCGCTACACCGCGCTGGGCAGCCGGGCCTCGGTGTTCGAGGACCGGTCGCCCACGGCGGTGTATGTGCCGCCGGGCCGCCGCGTGAAGATCAGCGCGCGCGGCGATGCCGAGCTGGGCTTGAGTTCCGCGCCAGCCCGGGGCCTGCTGCCCGAGCGCGTGATCGAGGCGGCGCAGATGAAGCGCGCCGTGCGCGGCCAGGGCAGCAACACCCGCTATGTCTGCGACATCCTGCCCGAGTCCGAGGCGGCTGAAGGCCTGCTGGTGGTCGAGGTCGTCACGCCGGCTGGCCATTCGTCCAGCTACCCGCCGCACAAGCACGACGCCGCGGCAGAGGCCGAAACACTGCTGGAGGAAACCTACTACCACCAGCTCAACCCGGCGCAGGGTTTTGCCTTTCAGCGGGTCTACACCGACGACCGCAGCCTGGATGAAGCCATGGCCGTGGAGCACCGCGACACCGTGCTGGTGCCGCGTGGCTACCACCCCTGCGTGGCGCCGCACGGCTACGACCTGTACTACCTCAACACCATGGCCGGCCCCGAGCGCCGCTGGGCGTTTCGCAACGACCCGGCGCACGAGTGGATGATGGCTTCGGCCCGCTGAGAAAACCCGAGGCCGCCCGCCTGCACGTGCCCAGGCGGGCACGCCGCAGCCATCCGCACCAACCATCAACGATTCATCCTGGAGACAACACCATGCAACGCAGAACCCTCAACCTCCTGGCCGCCGCCGCACTGCTGGCAGGCGCTTTCAGCGCGCACGCGCAACCGGCCTTTCCGGCGCAGCCGGTCAAGTGGGTCGTGCCTTACGCGCCGGGCGGCACCACCGACGTCATCGCCCGCAACCTGGCGGTGCGCATGGGCCAGGACTTGGGCCAGCCGGTCATCATCGACAACAAGCCGGGCGCGGCCAGCATCATCGGCGCGACCTTCATCGCGCGCTCGGCGCCCGACGGCTACACCGTGGGCACGGCCGATTCGGGCACGCTGGCCTTCAACCCGGCCATGTATTCAAGCCTCACCTACAACGCCGACAAGGATTTCACCCTGATCGGCGGCCTGGGCCGCATGCCGCTGGTGCTGGCGGTGCATCCGTCCTTCCCGGCCAAGGACATGAAGGAATTCCTGGCCCAGGCGCGCAAGGCGCCAGGCAGCATCTCCTCGGCCTCGTCGGGCCCGGGTTCGCCGCTGCATGTGGCACTGGAGCTGTTCAAGCAGCGCACCCAGACCGATATCCTGCATGTCGCCTACAAGGGCTCGGCGCCCGCGCTGCAGGATCTGATGGCCGGGCAGGTGCAGTCCATGTTCGTGGACCTGCCGCCGAGCCTGTCGCTGATCAAGAGCGGCAAGATCCGCGTGTTGGCGGTGGCCACGCCGCAGCGCCTGGCCATTCTTCCCGACGTGCCGACCATGGCCGAGGCCGGCTTTCCTTTCGAGGCCTATGCCTGGCAGGGCTTCGTCGGCCCGGCCAAGATGCCTTCAGTCGTGGTGGACCGCCTGAACAGGGACCTGCTCGCCGCGCTCAAGGACCCCACGGTGCGCGGCAAGCTCGAAGATCTGGGCATCCAGCCCATGGCCATGACGCCGCAGCAGTTTGCCGATTTCACGCGCAGCGAGCAAAAGCTCTGGGCCGACGTCATCAAGGCCGCCAACATCCGCCTCGACTGAGCCCGCCCGAGCCAACCTGACCCGAGAGACGCCTCATGAACAACAGACTTCTGAACCGACGCACCGTTTGCCAGGCGCTGGCCGCCCTGGCCGGCGGCGTGGCGCTGCCAGCCAGCGCCCAGTCCGGCTCCTACCCGAACCGGCCGATCGAACTCATCGTGCCTTTTGCAGCCGGTGGCGGCACCGACGTGCTGGCGCGCGCGTTGGCCGAAGCGGCGCGCAAGCACTTGCCGCAAAGCCTGATCGTTATGAACAAGGCCGGCGCCAGCGGCGGCGTGGGCTGGTCCGAGTTAGTTAATGCCAAGCCCGATGGCTACAAGCTGGCCATCATCACGGTCGAGCTGACGATGATTCCGCACCTGGGACTGACCAGGATCACCGCCGACGACCTGGTGCCAATCGCCCGGCTCAATGCCGACCCGGCCACGCTTGCCGTGCGCGCCGATTCACCCCATCAGACGATCGAAGAGTTCCTGGCGGCAGCGAAAAAAAATCCCGGCAGCCTGCGCGTGGGCAATGCCGGTCCCGGCTCGCTGGGGCACCTGGCCGCCGCCGCGCTGGAGGACAAGACTGGCGTGCAGCTCAACCATGTGCCTTACCGGGGCGCCAACCCGGCGGTGCTGGACTTGCTGGGCGGGCACATCGAGGCCGTGGCGGTCACGCCGGTCGAGGTGGCTACGTATGTCGGCGCCGGCAAAATCCGCCCGCTGGCGGTAATGGCCGATCAGCGCATCCAGGCAGGCTGGGAGAAGGTGCCTACGCTCAAGGAGCGCAGGATTGACCTGTCGATGGGCGGCTGGCGCGGCTTGGCAGCGCCTAAAAACACGCCGCCCGAAGTGCTGGCCATGCTGCGCAGCGCCATGGCCAAAACGCTGCAGGAGCCCGCGCTGCGCGAAACCATGGCCAAGCAAAACATGGGCGAAGGCTACCTTGACGAGCCTGCTTTTAAAGCATTGATTGCCCGCGACAATGCGACCTTCAAGCAGCTGATCGCCCGGCTTGATATCAAGAGTTAACGGCTAGGCGTGTAACTTGGGCAAGCACGTGCACGCCGGTTGCACAAGACCACTGTCCGAGCGTGAAAAACAAGTTCTCAAACTGGTAGCACAAGGTCACACCAGCACTGACATCGGCGCACCCTTGACCATCAGCGGTGGGCAGACCGTCAACACGCACATCAAGAACATGTACCGCAAGCTCAACGTGCGCACACGCGCGCAAGCGGTGAGCCTTGCGACAAGCCGCAAGTTATTTTGAACCTTACTCCTCATCCCTTTCAAGGTGCAAGCAGCTCATTCAGGATCATGTTCAATGCCGAGCAGGATCACAGGCTGCCCAGGAAGCACTGTCCAAACAGCGCCGCACAGAGCTTGTGGCGCAAATACCGCCCTACGGCCATCCCCGCCAGGGCAGGACAGCAGCATCAGCGTGGACGAGCCCAAGGCAGCATTCGCGTAATGCGTAGTGAAGTAAAGCCCAACTGTCAGCGCCAAGGTCGATACCGTGAAGGAGATGCCCATGGCCTGGATCAATTCGTTGCGCTGCAACCCCAGCGCCTGCAGGGTATAAAAGCGCATCAAGATCTTCCTTTCCCCACTGAAGTCCCTGCGGTGCCGAAACAGCCTTGGACTTGCGGCATAAACCAGTCAGGTTTTTGTCCGCACTTCCAGACTATCCTTTGTGCAGAAGCATTTACTTTCTTATTTTTATATAACTTACTAAATGATACTGGACGGTTCCGAACGTCAAAATCGCTATCGGCTCCGTCATGGTTCTTATGGATGAGCTTAAAACCCGGCGTATCAAGTCTTCAAAGAAGTAACCAGTTGAAGTGATGGGCAATAAGCACTGCGTTGACGAAACTGGGCCCAGAGGTACAGGTGCGAAGCGGCAGCGCAAAGTGGCGTTCACTGCACTGCGCAAAGTACCATTAAAAATATATGGACAAGGGAGTGCTATGTTGTTTCTCAGCCGCAGCATAAATTGGAGCAACCGCGATTACCGCGATTACTGCGACCACAGGGGCCGCGCGAAACGTCGCCTACGCCTGCGGATGTCCATTGGTCTGATGCTTCTGAGTTGCTTGCTGGTGCTCGCTGCGTGGGCGCCCAATCTCAGCGTGTAAATATTGCCTTTTGAAGAGTCTTTTCATGCGTGCTTGGAGCCTAATGCCTTGCCGACCCGAGGTGTGCTACCGCGGATGCGGCCTGCCGCGCGGCTACTTTTTTTCGGTCACGCCGCCTTAAGCCTCCAGACCCGGCGCGCAATGCGCCCTGATGCCTAGGCTGGCTGGCCAGGCACCCATTCGCGCGCACCTGGCCGCAAACCTCCATTTCCTACTACTTTTAGCTCTTTAAGCCTTGCCCGATGCTGCGCGTTCGCAGGAAAGTGCGTTTTCTTGGCTGGCCAATTCCATGAGTCTTAAAAAATAATTGCAAGGGAGCGCCTTCCATGGCCTTGACCCATTACCGGGCTGATATCGACGGGCTGCGCGCGGTGGCCGTGCTGGCTGTCGTGCTCAACCACTTTTCCTCCGCGCTCCTGCCCGGTGGCTTCGTCGGAGTTGATGTCTTTTTTGTGATTTCCGGCTACCTCATCACCCGCATCATCAGCCATGAGATCGAGCAAGGGTGCTTTACGTTTGCGCGGTTTTACGAGCGGCGTGCGCGGCGTATTTTCCCTGCCCTGTTTGCCATGCTCGCGCTCACCCTTGCGGCAGGGTATGTCCTCCTGCTGCCCAGCGACTACGCCGATGCGCTGCGCGCTGCGCTGGCCACCTTGCTCTTTGGCTCCAACGTGCTGCTTTGGCGCGAGCAGTCTGGCTACTTTGAGGATACCGAGAGCAAACTCGACCCCATGCTGCACACCTGGTCACTGGCCGTGGAGGAGCAGTTTTATTTGCTCTTTCCAATTTTTTTGCTGATCTGTTACCGATACTGGCGCAGGCGCATGCTCTGGATCTTGCTGGCTTGCGCGCTTGTCTCCCTCGCTGGCGCTGCGCTGGTGGTCAAGGACAACCGGACGGCTGCATTTTTTCTCTCGCCATTTCGCGCCTGGGAACTGCTGGCTGGCTCGCTGCTCGCCTATGGCACGCTGCCTGCCATCGGCTCGCGCCTGCTGCGAGAAGCCTCGGCTGGCGCTGGCTTGATGGCCATCGTGCTGGCCTGCCTCTTTTACAGTGACGCAACTGTCTTTCCAGGCTTGACGGCCCTGGCGCCAGTGCTGGGCACCGCAGCCGTTATCCACGCAGGCAGCAGCGGCCCGACACTTGCGGGGCGGCTGCTGCAATGGCGCCCTGTGGTTTATGTCGGCTTGATCTCGTATTCCCTGTATTTATGGCATTGGCCGCTGATCGTGCTGGCGCAGTACGCCAATGGCATGGAGCCACTCTCGCGCTTGTGGGCGGCTTTACTGATGGCTTCCTTGCTATTGGCCAGCAGCGTGTCTTATCATTTCATTGAGCAGCCGTTTCGGTGCAGCACAGGCCGCCTGGCGCGCTTGGTTTTGCCGTCCAGTGCGGCGCTGGCACTGGCACTGGGCCTCTTTTGCGCAGCCGGGGCGATTATGGGCGGCTTTGAAGGGCGATTTACTCCTGCCGTGCTCAGTCTGGACAAGGCCCGCTCACCCTTGATCCCCTATGAGCACTGCAGCAATCTGGCGCCTCAGGCTGCTTGCTTGCTAGGAGCCGGCGAAGGCGAGCCGCAGATGCTGCTGTGGGGCGACAGCCACATGCTGTCGTTTGCGCCCGTGCTGCACGAGGTGCTGCACCAGCGCGGCACGCGGGCTGTGTTTTTGCCCTATCTGAGCTGTGCGCCCATATTCGAGGCAGGCAGCGCGATCCGGCCCACCTGTCCTGAGGTGCAGGCCGAGGTGAAGGCATACCTGGCAACGCACCCGCACATCAAGACGGTGGTCATGGCAGCCTATTGGAGCAACTATTTCCGTGAGGATGGTCCCCTTCACACGGTGTCCTCCACGGGGGAGGCCATCAAAGGACGAGCAGTGGCACAGGCCGGGTTGCGCGCAACGCTGCAGTGGCTCCAGCAGAGCCAGCGCAGTGTGATGCTAATTGGCCCGGTGCCGGCCTATACCAAGAGCATTCCGGCCACCTTGGCGCTGGAGCCTGCCAGCGCTCGCCAGCGACCGCGTTCGTCTGCCAGCAAAGAACGGCTGACCAATGCGCCCTTCTTGGCGGTCGTTGATGAATTCGAGCCAGGCGAGCTGTTTGAGTATGTGGATCCGGTGCCCTGGCTTTGTGCACAGGAATGCAAGGTGGTCGAGAAGGGCGTATCCCTTTACCGGGATGCGCATCACCTTAGCGTGGCTGGCGCCATGGCGCTCCAGGGTGAGTTGAGCCAAGCCTTTGCAAGGGTAGCCATGCCGCCCCAGCCTGTTGCCTTGCCCATCGCTCCCAGCGGTGGCTGAAACCATGCGGTAAACCGAAGAATGACTGTGCCCTGCATCTGAAAAATGCGGTCGCTTTTTCAGTTATCCGAACGCGAATAAAAAAACGGTAGCCCGCAATGGGCTGGCCAGGCAGAAGTCATCCGCTGTCAATCCCGGTTGAGGCGTAGCGGTGCCCGCGGGCAATGGCCCAGTCGGCGATGCCGATGACGGTCGGCTCTGCCACTGGCTCAGCACCGCCGGCGCGACGCAGCTCGCGCAGCACTGTAGAGCCACTGATGCGCATTCCCAGGTGTGCACCCAGGCGGGCTGCTGCCGCACCACCCAAGGCGTAGCCGAGCGAGCATGCCGCCTTTCTCAGACGCAGCATACGTCGTTGCCTGGGCGCGGCCAGAACATCGATACGCTCGCCCCCGGTGTCAGAATAGTTGTCGCCTCCGATCTTCCGCGGGTTATCCGCATGGCAAGCGACATTTCATGCACAGAAAACCTCATTCACATCACTCCCTTGAATTCAAGGGAAGCAGGCACTACTCAAAGCGCGGCATCGCGGCACGCGTTCAATTCTGAGCATCGCCAGCGAGCTGAACATGTCTCCCGGCACCCTCAAGCGATGGGTGCTGGATGCAGCCAAGGCTGGCGAACAAGCACCCGGCGAGGCAAGCCCTGCGCTGGACGGACCTGCAGCGGCCTGGTCAGCCGCACAGCGCCTGACGGCCTTGCAGGAAAGCTACGCGCTGAGCGGTCCGGCTCTGGGAGCAGAGTGCCGCGAGCGTGGCGTCTTCGAGCACCAGCTGGCGCAGTGGCGCGAAGAGTTTTGCACGCCCACTGTGCCCGCTTCGCGCGAGGCGAGCGGCGCCTTTCGCGAGCTGCAGCGCCAGCACGAGCAGCTCCAGCGTGAGCTCAGGCGCAAGGAGAAGGCGCTGGCCGAGGTGGCTGCCTTGCTGGTGTTGCAAAAAAATTTCCAGGCGCTGCTGGAGGGCGCGGAGAAATGACGTCCGTCCAGCAGCGCCAAAAGTTGCTCGGCCTGATTGGCCAGGCCTGCGCTAAGGACACTGCAAAAACGCCAGCTTTTGTCTGTTAGCTGTCAGCAGTCCATGGCATCCTTGCACTCCATGAAACAAGCCAGTCTTGAGCTGAACCTGATCGCCAGAAAGACCCGAAAGCGTGAGTTTCTGGAGCAGATGGAGCGCGTGGTTCCCTGGGCCGCGCTGGTCGCGCTCATTGCACCGTACTACCCCGAGGGCTGCACGGGGCGGCCACCGTTTGCGCTGGAGACGATGTTGCGCGTTCATTTTCTCCAGCAATGGTTCAGCCTGTCGGACCCGGCGATGGAAGAAGCCTTCTTTGACACACCGCTGTATCACGAGTTTGCCCAACTGGATGCGCATGGGCGCCTGCCCGACGAGAGCACCATTTTGCGGTTTCGCCATCGCCTTGAGAAGCACCAGCTGGCCGATGCCATCTTGGCAACAGTCAATGATTTGCTGAGCAGCCAGGGCTTGCTGCTCAGGCAGGGCAGCGCGGTGGACGCCACGCTCATTGCCGCGCCGAGTTCCACCAAGAATAAGGACGGCAAGCGTGACGCCGAGATGCATTCGAGCAAGAAGGGCAATCAGTAATGGCACTTTGGCATGAAGGCGCACATTGGGGTGGATGCCCAATCCGGGCTGGTGCACACCGTGCGGGGCACGGCCGGCCATGTGGCCGATGTCACTAAAGGCCATGGTCTGCTGCATGGGCAAGAAACCGCTGTCTTCGCCGATGCTGGCTATCAGGGCGCCGAGAAACGCCCTGATGCCAGGCCCGGCGTGTGCTGGTACGTGGCCATGCGCCCGGGCAAGCGCAAAAAGCTGGACAAGGCAAGCAATCCTGTCGATGCGCTCATGGACAAGGTCGAAAAGCTCAAGGCGAGCATGCGCGCCAAGGTCGAGCACCCGTTTCGCGTAGTCAAGCGCCAGTTCGGATTTGTCAAAGTGCGCTACCGGGGTTTGAAGAAAAACACGCTGCAGCTCAAAACGCTGTTTGCGTTTTCAAACCTATGGATGGCACGCCGCCAGTTGATGGCGACACAGGGATGAGTGCGTTTGAAAACAGGGCAATCGCCCCGGACCAGGCGAAAAAGCTAGAAGTGACGCTCGGAAACGCACCCTCAAGGGCATAAATTGAAGGCCAACCTCTTCAACTGAACAATATCAAACCGGTATCGCACTTGACTTTGAGTTGTTCAGACCATCCTTAACACACTGCCCATAGATAACTCCGCAAACCAAAGGCATCCTTCTGTTTTTTGTGCCCGCCGACTTCTTGATGCTTATGACGTCCATTTTGTATGGCTGCCTATGTCTGGCTCTGGCGCCGCCTTTTGGTTGCGGGTGTGATGCCGTTTCACACCCACCCGCCGCCCAGCGCCCGGATCAGCCCGACCGTGGAGATGTACTGCGCCGCCCGCACCTGCAGCGCCTGGCGGCGGTTGGCCAGTTCGCTGCGCTGCGCATCAAGCAGCTCCAGCTGGCTGACCAGCCCGTTGCGATAGCGCGAACCCGACAGCACCGTCGCCCGCGAAGCCGAGGCCACCGAGCGCGACTGCGCGTCGGACTGCTCGGCCAGCAGGCGCAGTGCCAGCAGCTGGTCCTCCACATCCCTGAAGGCGACCAGGATCTGCTCGCGGTACTGGGCCAGCGCAATGTCCATCTCGGCCGTGGCGTTCTGCACGCCGGCCTCGCGCCGGCCGCCGTCAAACAGCGGCAGCGACATCAGCGCGCCGATGCCCCAGCCGCGCATCGACATCTTGAACAGATCGCCAATCTCGGGCGCCGCATAGCCGCCGCTGGCTGTCAGCGAAAAGGTCGGGAACCAGGCGGTTTTCGCTACGCCGACGCGGGCCTGCGCCGCTTGCATCGCCGTTTGCGCCGCCGCCACGTCGGGCCGGCGCTCCAGCACCGTGCTGGGCACGCCCGCCGGAATCACCGGCAGCGCCGTCGCCCATTCGGCAGGCGCCACCTGGAAGCTGGAGGCGGTTTCGCCGACCAGCACGGCCAGCGCATGCTCCAGCGCGCCGCGCCGCAGGTCCAGCGCCAGCGCCTCGGATTCGGTCGCCGCGACTTCGGTGCGCACCCGCGCCACGTCCAGCTCGGCCACGTCGCCTTCGCGCAGGCGGATTTCGGTCAGGCGCAGCGTGTTGCGGTAGGCCTGCAGGGTGTCCCTGACCAACGTGCGTTCGGCGTCGAGCGCGCGCAGGTTCAGGTAGGTCTGGGCCACATCGGCCTGCACCAGGAGCTGCGTGCTCTGCAGCAGCGCCTCGCGGGCGCTGGCGTCGAGCAGCGCCGCATTCGAGGCGCCCGCCAGCTTGCCGAACAGATCGACTTCATACGACAGGCTGGCGGTGGCGCTGAGAGTGGTGCGCGGCGCGTTGCCGGCGGTGGCGTCGGTCTGGCGCACCGCGCCCGCGCCCAGCCCCGCCTGCACCGAACGGTCGGCGTTGGTGGAGCGGGCTATCGCCCTGGCCTGCGCCAGCCGGCCGGCGGCCACCTGCACGCTGCTGTTGTTGCGCGTCGCCTGGGCGGCCAGCTGGTCGAGCACCGGGTCGGCAAAGACCTTCCACCAGTCTTCCTGCATGACCGGCGCGGCAGCCAGAGCTTGCGCTGTCTGCAGGCCCTTGCCTTCCCTGAAAGCGGTGGGCGTGGCCGGCAGCTGCGATGGGCCTGAGACCGGGCTGCTGGCGCAACCGGCCAGCACCAGCGCGGCCAGCAGCGGCGTCAGCGCCCGGCGGGCCAGGCCGAACGTGGTTTGACGAAAAGGCATGGGAATCACTCCTGAAATCTTGTTGATGCTTGGGCGGCGAAGGGCTGGCTTATTCATGCAGCTTCAGCGGTGCGGCAGGCTGCGGATGCAATGCGCCGGCGCCATGCCCGCCCAGGCCAGCGGGCGCCTCCAGGTGCGGAATTTCCCCGTGCAGCTTGAGCGGGCGGTTGCCGGCCAGACGGCGCAGCAGCACATAGAACACCGGCGTCAGGAACAGGCCGAAGGCCGTCACGCCGATCATTCCCGAGAACACCGCGATGCCCATGGCCTTGCGCATCTCGGCGCCGGCGCCGGTCGAGAGCACCAGCGGCAGCACGCCCATGATGAAGGCCAGCGACGTCATCAAAATCGGGCGCAGGCGCAGCCGGCTCGCTTCAATCGCCGCCTGGATCGGCGTGCGCCCGGCAAACTCCAGCTCCCGCGCAAACTCGACGATCAGAATCGCGTTCTTCGCGCTCAGCCCGACCAGCACGATCAGCCCGATCTGGGTGAAGATGTTGTTGTCGCCCCCGGTGAGCTTGACGCCTAGCATGGCGGCAAACAGGCCCATCGGCACGATCAGGACAATGGCAATCGGCAGCGTCAGGCTTTCATACTGCGCGGCCAGCACCAGGAACACTAGCAAGAGCGCCAGCGGGAACACCAGCAGGGCAGAGTTGCCGGCCAGGATTTCCTGGTAGGTCAGCTCGGTCCATTCGTAGCTCACGCCCTTGGGCAGGGTTTCAGCGGCAATGCGCTTGATGGCGTCCTGCGCCTGGCCCGACGAAAAGCCGGGGGCCGGGCCGCCGTTGATGTCGGCCGCTAGGTAGCCGTTGTAGCGCATGGCGCGCTCCGGGCCGAAGCTCGAACTCACCTTCATCAGCGCCGACAGCGGCACCATCTCGCCCGAAGTCGAGCGCACCTTCAGCAGGCCCACGTCCTCAGCCCGCGCCCGGTACGGCGCATCGGCCTGCACCCGCACGCTGTAGGTGCGGCCGAACTTGTTGAAGTCATTGGCATACAGGCTGCCCAGGTAGATCTGCATGGTGTCGAAAATGTCGGTCACCGGCACGCCGAGCTGGCGCGCCTTGGTGCGGTCGATGTCGGCGAACAGCTGCGGCACGTTGACCTGCCAGCTGGTGAACATGCCGGCCAGTTCGGGCGTTTGATACGCCTTGGCCATGAAGGCCTTGACGGCTGCGTCCATGCCCTCGTAGCCGACCGAGCCCCGATCTTCGAGCTGCAGCTTGAAGCCACCGGTGGTGCCCAGGCCAGCGACAGGCGGCGGCGGGAACATCACGATGAAGGCGTCCTGGATGCCGCCGAAAGCTTGGTTCAGCTGGCCGGCGACCGCGCCGCCGCTCTGGTCCGCGCCCTTGCGCTGGTCGAAGGGTTTCAGCGTGGCAAACACGATGCCCGAGTTCGAGCTGTTGGTGAAGCCGTTGATCGACAGGCCCGGAAAGGCCAGCGCGTCCTCGACATTCGGGTTCTTCTTCATGATCTCGCCCATGCGGGTGATCACGTCCTCGGTGCGGTCCAGCGTGGCGCCGTCGGGCAGCTGGGCAAAGCCGATCAGGTACTGCTTGTCCTGCGCCGGCACGAAACCGCCGGGCACCGACTTGAACAGGCCAAAGGTCACCGCCACCAGCGCCAGGTAGATCACCAGCATCAGCGCCCTGCGGCCGATGACGCGCTTGACGCCGCCGCTGTAGGCTTCGGAGCCCCGGCTGAACATCCGGTTGAAGCCGCGGAACAGCCAGCCGAAGGCCTTGTCTATGCCGCGGGTCAGCGCGTCCTTGGGCGCGTCGTGGCTTTTGAGCAGCAGCGCGGCCAGCGCGGGCGACAGCGTCAGCGAGTTGATGGCCGAGATCACGGTCGAAATTGCAATCGTGACGGCGAACTGCTTGTAGAACTGGCCGCTCAAGCCGCTGATGAAGGCCAGCGGCACGAACACGGCGACCAGCACCAGCGCAATCGCGATGATCGGCCCCGACACCTCGCGCATGGCGCGGTAGGTGGCGTCGCGCGGGCTCAATCCGGCCTCGATGTTGCGCTCGACGTTCTCGACCACGACGATAGCGTCATCGACGACGATGCCGATGGCCAGCACCAGCCCGAACAGGGAGAGCGCGTTGATTGAAAAGCCCAGCAGGTGCAGCACCGCAAAGGTGCCGACCACCGACACCGGCACGGCCAGCAGCGGAATGATGGAGGCGCGCCAGGTCTGCAGAAACAAAATCACCACCAGCACCACCAGCGCGACGGCTTCGAGCAGCGTGTGAACCACCGATTCAATCGAGGCGCGAACGAACTGCGTCGGGTCATAGGCGATGCGGTATTCCACGCCCTCGGGCATGTTCCTGGCGATCTCGTCCATGGTGCTGCGCACCTGCGCCGAGATGTCCAGCGCATTGGAGCCGGGCGCCTGGAAGATGCCCATGCCGACGGCCGCCTTGTTGTTGAGCAGCGAGCGCAGCGAATAGTCGGCCGAGCCGAGTTCCAGCCGGCCGATGTCGCGCAGCCGAGTGATGGCGCCATCGGCGCCGGTCTTGACGATGATGTCGCCGAATTCCTCTTCGCTCTGCAGGCGGCCCTGTGCATTGATGGAGAGCTGCATGTCCACCCCCGCCAGCCCTGGCGAGGCGCCGACCACGCCGGCCGCCGCCTGCACGTTCTGGCCGCGAATGCTAGCTACCACGTCGCTGGCCGACAGGCCGCGCTGCGCGACCTTCTGCGGGTCGAGCCAGACGCGCATCGAATAATCGCCACCGCCGAAAATCTGCACCTGGCCGACGCCGGGGATGCGGGCCAGCCGGTCCTTGACGTTGAGCACCGCGTAGTTGCGCAGGTAGGTCATGTCGTAGCGGTCGTTGGGCGACACGAGGTGAACGACCATGGTCAGGTCGGGCGCGCTCTTGACGGTGGTCACGCCCAGGCGGCGCACTTCCTCGGGCAGGCGCGGCTCGGCCTGCGAGACGCGGTTCTGCACCAGTTGCTGGGCCTTGTCGGGGTCGGTGCCGAGCTTGAAGGTCACGGTCAGCGTCATCACGCCGTCGGTCGTGGCCTGGCTGCCCATGTAGAGCATGCCGTCCACGCCGTTGATCGATTCTTCGAGCGGGGTGGAGACGGTTTCGGCGATTACCTTGGGGTTGGCGCCGGGGTACTGGGCGCGCACCACGACCGAGGGCGGCGCAACTTCCGGGTATTCAGAAATCGGCAGGCCGCGCAGCGCGATCAGGCCCGAGATCAGCATGAGCAGCGACAGCACGCCGGCAAAGATCGGCCGGTCGATGAAAAATTTGGAGAGATTCATGGTGTTCTTCTTGAATGGTTCCTGCACCAGGCTCAGGATTTCGCGGCTTCGGCCACGACGGACGGCTTGTCCAGCTCGGCCTTGGCCGACATGTCCACCGTTTCCGGCGCGACCAGCGCGCCGGGGCGAATGCGCTGCAGGCCATTGACCACGATGCGTTCGTTGGCCTGCAAGCCGGATTTCACGACGCGCAGGCCCTCGACGGCCGCACCCAGCGTGACTTCGCGGTATTGCGCCTTGTTGTCGGCGCCGACCACCATGACGAATTTCTTGTTCTGGTCGGTGCCGACGGCGCGCTCGTTGACCAGCAAGGCCTGGGCCGCCGTCGCCTGGCCCATGCGGATGCGGGCGAACTGGCCGGGCATCAACTGGCCGTCCGGGTTGTCGAACACGGCGCGGGCGCGCACCGTGCCGCTCTTGGCATCGACCTGGTTATCGACCAGCTGCAGCTTGCCCTCGAACGGCGTGTCGGCGCTGGCCGCCGTGCCCATCTGCACGGGAATCCGGTCTAGGTTGCGCGCACCTGCAGTGCCGCCGCCGGCGTCTTTCAGGGCCTTGGCCACGGCCTGCTCGTCCGCATCGAAACTGGCGTAGATCGGGCTGACCGACACCAGCGTGGTCAGCACCGGCGCGCCCGGTCCGGCGGCGACCAGGTTGCCGATGGTCACTTCGAGCTTGCCGACCCGCCCGGACACCGGCGCGCGCACCTGCGTGTAATCCAGGCTCAGGCGCGCGGTTTGCAGCGCCGCCCGCGCGCCGCGCAGGTTGGCGTCGGCTTCGCTCTGGCTGTTGACGCGCTCGTCGAATTCGCGCTTGGAGATGGCCTGCTCGCTCCACAGGCGCTGCGAGCGCTCATGCTCGCCCTTGGCCTGCGCCACGCGGGCCTGCGCGGCAGCAACCTGCGCATCGGCATGCTCGACCTCGGCGGCATACGGCGCCGGATCGATGGTCAGCAGCAAGTCGCCTTTCTTGACCAGCGCGCCTTCGCGGAAATGCGTGGCCTGGATGGTGCCGGCCACGCGCGAGCGGATGTCCACGCGCTCGACCGCCTCCAGCCGGCCGGAAAATTCGTCCCACGCGGCCACGTCGCGCTGGACCACGGTGGCCACGGAAACCGGCGTGGCCGGCGCTTCAGCCGCTGCGCCAGCCGCCGCATCGGTCTGGGCGCGGGAAGCGGACACGCCAAAGACCGCCACCGACACCCCGGTGACGACCAGAACGGCCAGCGCGACGGCGAGCAAACGGTGTTTATGGGATTGCAGGTGGATGGATGGCATGGTGGATTTCCTCGAAAAATGAAAAAGCTGACTGAACGGGATGGACCGGATTCATGAACCTGAAACCGGCGTTGAAGAAGAAAAAAGGCCGTTCGCGGCCTCCCCGCTGGCGCCACCGCCTGAAAGGTCGCGAAAAAAGCGCTTGAACTGCTGCTGCACGGCCGGCGCCCAGGCGGCCTCATGGTTTGCCGGTTGCGAATAGCTACCAGGCCAGCCGGTCGGCCCGGGCAGCACCGCACCGTGCACCACGCGGCCGGCGCTGCGCAGGCGTCTGGCATAGGCAAGCGCTTCGTCACGGAACGGGTCGTCCTGCGCCGTCAGCAGCAAAGTCGGCGGCAGGCTGGCCAGGCGCATGGCAGCCCCGGGCGCGGCATACGGATGGCCGGCTTCGTCCAGGCGCGACAAGTAGTCGTGCCAGCCGTCAGCCCAGGCGCAGCCCACCGGCCCGGCCTCGGCACCGCGCAGCGAGGCGGTGGCCATGCAGGCATCTAACATGGGCGAGAGCAAGATCTGGCCGGCTAGCGCTGGCGCCTGCTGGTCGCGCGCCATTAGGGTAACGGCTGCTGCCAGGTTGCCGCCGGCTTCTTCGCCGGCCACGAACACCGGCGCACCCTTGCCAGCCAGCTTGCGGCGTGCTTTCCAGGCCCATACCAGCGCCGCGTAACCGGCCTGCAGCGCCTGCGGAAACGGGTGGCTAGGCGCCAGCGGATAGTCGAGCGACATCACCACGGCGCCGGCATCGGCCAGCAGCCGCGCGATGCAGGCGCCGGATTCCAGCGAACCGCCGACAAACGCGCCTCCATGGAAATGAACCACCAGCGGCAGGGCAGCGCCGGCGCGATCACTGCGGCGGCTGCCGTAAAAACGCACGCCCAGCGGCGGCTGCGGCCTGATGTCGAGCTGTTGATGGGTGCAAGGCGGCCCGGCCTGGACGGGACTGACACTGGGAGCGGAAAAGCTTTTCATCTGCTTGAGCCGATCACGGGCTTCAATCTGTTGCGATGCAGCAGAAGGTAATTTATTGAACTGAATCAATAAATAGCCGTTTTGCTTATACTTTGTTTCACTATAGAAACAATCTCTTAACAAACAGTGGATATTTCCAGCGAAATCCACCGTTAACCTTTGGAAGAAAGAACGCCCGATGGACAAATTTTCTGCCATGCAGGCTTTTGTGCGTGTTGTGGAGGCCGGCACCTTCACGAAGGCGGCCGAGTCGATGGGCCTGCCCAAACCGACCGTCACCCGCCTGATCCAGGACCTGGAAAAAGAGCTGGACACCAAGCTGCTGAACCGCACCACCCGCAAGGTCACCGTCACGGTTGACGGGGCCGCCT
>Ga0308165_1002915_pt1 | contig 19347 bp, 20 predicted proteins | sample PhyWR2_FD_201032 | JGI IMG/M metagenome (GOLD analysis project Ga0308165, IMG submission 201032) | Phyllosphere microbial communities from UC Gill Tract Community Farm, Albany, California, United States - DLSLW.R2 | ecosystem: Host-associated > Plants > Phyllosphere > Unclassified | place: USA...
GGTGTTTCTTTTTTATAGGTTACTTCGCTCTCTTCGTTCGCCAAGTACTGCTCATCATCTGCTCTGCTGCTTGGATAATACTCTACAGTGTACTTGATGTTTTTGGCGGTCTACTTTGGTTTGATGGTGCTTGGTGTTTCTTTTTTATAGGTTACTTCGCTCTCTTCGTTCGCCAAGTACTGCTCATCATCTGCTCTGCGCAGCAGTCGCAGTGATTCGCAGCAAAACGGCGCCACTAATATTTCATTAGTAGCGCCGCCTCGTTTACTCCATCAAGCTTTTCTTGATTGCTTCGACTTTATCTGTCTGCTCCCAAGGTAGTTCAATGTCTGTACGACCAAAATGACCATATGCTGCCGTCTGTTTGTAAATTGGACGACATAAGTCAAGCATTTCTATAATTCCTGCTGGACGTAGGTCAAAGTTTTCTCTAACCGCTGCAATCAATTTACTTTCAGATACTTCACTTGTTCCAAAAGTATTGATGGAAATTGAGACAGGTTGTGCTACGCCAATTGCATAAGCTAATTGGACTTCGACTTTTTCAGCTAAGCCCGCTGCAACGATGTTTTTTGCAATGTATCGTGCCGCATAACTTGCAGAGCGATCGACTTTTGTCGCATCTTTTCCAGAAAAGGCACCGCCACCATGACGGGCATAGCCACCATAAGTATCTACGATGATTTTACGCCCAGTTAAACCGGCATCTCCTTGCGGTCCGCCAATGACAAAACGGCCTGTTGGATTTATAAAATATTTTGTTTCTTCATCTAGTAATTCGGCTGGGATCACTTCATCAATGACGAGGGCTTTCACGTCTTTTTGAATTTGTTCCAGCGTTGCTTCTTCATCATGTTGTGTGCTGATCACGACTGTGTCGACACGTTGCGGTTTGCCATTTTCATCATATTCTACAGTCACTTGTGATTTTGCATCCGGACGTAGATAAGGAAGTTTTTCCTCTTTACGAAGTTGTGTCAAACGGCGAACAAGTTTATGACTTAAAGAAATCGGTAACGGCATTAGTTCTGGTGTTTCATCAACTGCAAACCCAAACATCAAGCCTTGGTCTCCAGCACCAATGTCATCTTTAGTGTCTTTTTCACCACGTGTTTCTAGTGCATCATCCACACCTTGTGCAATATCTGGTGATTGCTCATCGATTGCAACAAGAACTGCGACCGTATCCCCATCAAACCCATATTTAGCTCGTGTATAGCCAATATCTTTCAATGTTTGTCGCACAACTTTTTGGATATCGACATAAGCTGTAGTAGAAATCTCTCCAAAAACTAAAACCAAACCTGTTGTTACACTTGTTTCACAGGCCACACGGGCCAACGGATCCTGTTCTAAAATCGCATCCAGAATTGCGTCACTCACTTGATCGGCAACTTTGTCCGGATGTCCTTCAGAAACAGATTCTGATGTAAATAAATGTCTCTCTGTCATAATGTATTCCCCCTATTTATATTCGGTTACAAGGCATCTTTGTCAAAATGTAGCACCACTCGGTCATATCCAAAATGAATAGTTCATCGAAAAGCCTACTATTTTACAACAAATCCTTTCGGGAACTTGTAACGCTTACTAGTATAACAGATTTCCAAGGAAAAAACTTACTTTTTATACTTTCTAAGCAAAACATTTTTGTTTTATTATTGGATAGATAAGCAATTGATTTATAAAATAAAAACACCTACGAATCCATAAAATCGTGGTGTTTTTTCAATATTTCATTAAAATTTCTGTAACTTATGTAACGGTAATACTCTCATTTCCACAGTCCCAATGATGTCTTTTTCATCCACTAGCTGATAATAACGACTATCCGTTGCATAGGGTCGATTATCGCCTAAAACTAAATACTTTCCTTTAGGTATCGTAGGCTTTCCTGTCAAATTCTTTAATGTAAAATCTTCGGTAAACATCATACCATCTTTTTCAAATTGATTTTTGTAGTCAGCAATAAAACGCTCGTCTTTTTCCACTTCGTTAATATACAACTGTCCATTTTTATAATATACATTTTCTCCAGGACGACCGATAATCCTTCGAATTGATTTATCTTTAGAGTTAGGAACTCGCATATAGACAAGATCAAAACGCTTGATATCCGTGAGTTTATTGATAACAACTACATCTTTATCTTCCAAAGTGTCACTCATAGAATAACCTTCAACTTTTGTAAGAGAAAAGGTAAATAGAGATAATAGATAGACCACGCCAGTTGTCAGAAGTATAGTTAACCCTATTTCAAAAAAAAGAAGCTTCATTTTTCTGCTCTTTTTCTTATTTAATTTCTTCTTACGCTTTTTAGTCGGTTTCTTTGAATTGGTGGGAACTTTTCTTTTGACTGCTTTTTTAACATTCGATGTTGTTTGGGTAATCTGTTTTTTGGGCTTTCGTTTCGTTCTATTTTTATGAGTTGCTTTTTTCATCAAATCACCAGGTTATTTTTTATTTACCAACGCTTTTTCATTGATTTTAAAGTAGCTGACAACTGCTTCTTGATTTTTCTTAACTGCTGCAACGTCTGCTTCGAACTCATTTAAGAGCGTCTCATCCTTGAAAAAACCATCTGTTTGAGAGGATAAGTTTATTCCTAATTCTTTCATTGACTTATAGTACTTATTCAACGCTTTTTGCCCTTGTTCGGTATTTCTGATCGTTGCTTTATAAATACCATAACTCGAAAGCTGCCCTGCTAATAATTTAATATTTTTTCCTGCTTTAACATCATTATCTGTCGTTTTTGCTGCTTGTAGCTCTTTTTCGATATTGTCTACTAGGTAATAGCCTTGAATGACAGCTTTAGAATCTTTTTGGCTTAAATGCATGGATTGATAATACAATGAATAACCTGCGCTTAACGTTGACAGTAAAAATAGAATACTAAGTACGATTCCAAACGTTCGCTGCTTTTTGCTTTTTTTCGTTAGTTCTCTGATTTTCCGTCTTTTTTGTTTCTTTTTTTTCTTTTTGACTTTTGTTCTTTTTACTTTGTTTAAAGCTTTTTTAGTTTGAATCATCAGATAAAAGGAGGTCCCTGCAAATAATAATCCTACACTGGCTATGGACAAAGAAACAATAAAAAACCAATCTAATATAGTCATTTGTTTACCTCCTTCATTTAAAAATGTCGCTAGTTTTTTAAACTAGTTATTACTTTTTGGATTTCTTTTTTCTAGCCTTTTTTTTCTTAGTTTGCTTCTTTTTATTCACTGCTCTGATTACGAAGAAGATGATGATTGCTAAGACTAGTACCCCACCAACAATTCCTGCAATCAACTGCCAGTTGAACGTTTGAACGTCTTCTAACCCGGCATCTTGATTATTGAATTTATCTGCTTCTTCATCTGTTACCTTAAATTTTTCGTCCCATTCCCACTTCTTATCACCAGACGTCACTAAAATTTTAGCACGATAGTCGCCAGGAACCATACGGTCACCTTCCATGCTTACAGGGAAATTGATCAATGAGTTAGGCGCCATTCTCATACCCGAACGCTTTGTTTCATATAAAACTTCATCGCTGCCGTCCTTCATGATTTGAACTTGTGTTGTCATATTTTCTAAATAAGCAGGTTGTACATTAGAAAAATTCACAAAAAATGTATTTCGAAAATTATTCAATTCTGCATAAACTTTATTTAGTTCTAAGTTTGGTTGAATTTCTTTGTCTGTTTCAGAAAGCAACATCCCAATGACATAAGCATATTTATTGATAACGCCCGTTTTCTTCGGTTTTGCCGCTTCTTCTTTTTCAATTTTTTGCAGTTGGATTCCGCCTGAAATCACTCCATCAAATGAAGCTTCTGGCATCGTAATTTCTATGTCGACATCCTTTTCGCCATTGGCTGGCAATTTAACTGTTTCAGGAGCTTTAACGATACTTTCAAAATCGTATTTTAATGAATTGTCTTTTTTAATCGTTGTCGGACCATATTCAATAACTCCGTTGGCGTTTGTCTTAGCACCGTTTAATTTCACTGAAATTTCTGCTTCTTCTGAAGCCAAGTTTTTCAGTTTGATTTTTACAGTTTGTTTTTGCCCAGGTGTCATCCTTAAATCAAAGTAGCCAGTGTCTTGACTCTTCTGATTGTCAGGTTTAATTGTTTCATATGTAAAACCAGTTGCGTTACCACCGCTGTTTTCTTCTGCATATGTCTTGATTGGCATAAGCATTGTTATCATAAATGTCACTACTAAAAATAATAGATGCTTTTTTTTCATCGCTATCCCTCTCTTTAAAAAGGCTGAGACAGAAATAATTATTTCTGTCTCGCCATTTATTTGAACATAACTACTTAAAGTATGCGATATAATTTAACCTACTTATTCAGTTTAAATTATAATACTTCAGCGATTGTCCAAGTGATTTCAGCTGTGTATTCATCAGCTAGTAAAACGTTTGTGTTTGGTACAGTTAATTTAACAGATTCAGCAGTTGTATCTGCTTTTCCGTCGCCATATTGACCAAATTCAATTGTGTAAGTTCCGATTCCTTTAGACGCTTCTTTGTTATCTAACACTACTACTGAATCACCAGCACCTGTTCCAGCTGCATTTGCTGCTAATTGGAATCCGGCAACAGTTGTTGCTGGCCATTGTGCTGCTGGGTCAGCAGATGTGATTGCTGCATTTGAGTAATCGATCGTAGCTGATTTCAAGAACGTTCCAGCATTAGCATTGGCTTCAAATTGTTTAGATAATTGTGCGCTTACTTTGTATTTATGATTTGCAACACCACGTACGTCTGTAAATTGTACGAAGTTCCCACGAGTAACCTGTGGGGCATCCTCACCAGTGCCAGTTGTTACTGGAATTGCTGCAGCAAAGTATTCTGGATTTGAAGCGAAAGCTTTCACTTTATCTTCACCGAAGTTTAATTCAGTTACAGCGTCGATACTGAATGAACCACGATCTGGGTTAACGATGATTGGTTCTTTAGGATCTACAATTGGTTTTTCTGGATCTTCTGGATCAACAACATCTTTAGGATCGTTGTCTTCAGTAAATTTGATTTTACCGTTTGATGGTAATGATTTTGCTTCAGCGTTAGCTGCAGCTGGTGCCGCTAAGCTTACTCCTACTAAAGTTAATAATGCTACTGAACATAATGTTTTTGTTTTCATGTGTGTTTCCTCCTAGTTTGTGTGTGTTAGTGTGTGTTGTTGTTTCTATTTATGGCAACTCGGCTAATATCCAAGTTAACACCGTAGTATAAGGTACCGGATCAACGATCGTTGTGCCCGGAATCGATAGTGAAACAGCTTTATTCAAGTAGACAGGTTTATTATCAAATACTGGATCTAAAACTGCTTGACCAGTATGATCTAGTCTAGGTTCCAGTGTGTTTTTTTGGTTATCCTGATTTTCTTCAGATGCACCAAAGGAAATCGTCCAGGTCCCTGCACCTTGCCCAGTATTTGCTTGTGCTAAGTTATACGAAGCACCGACATTGTCTATATTAATGATCTCTTTTGAGAGTTGGGGCGCGCCGCTAGCATCTCGAGTAGAACTTACCCAGGATTTATCTAGTGATAACATTGCCCCGTTGATTTCGCTGTGTTCTGTATCTTTGTTGGTAAATTGCATTTCCTGACGCAATTGTAACGTCCAACCAGTCGGCTTTTGTCTCAAGTCAGTGACTTGAACAAAGTTTCCTCTAGGCTTGGTTGCACCAAAGAAATTTTGTGCATTTCCGTAGTACGTCTCATCTTTATCGGAAATTTTATTCTGGTAAAAATCTAGTTTTGGAACAAAGTCGATTCTCAAATCCCCTTTAAGTTGGGGTGTTTCTCCTGGGTCGACAATTTCACCCGGTTTTTCTGGATCAACGATGTCTTGCGGATATTCACCTGAAAATTCGATTTTGCCAGGTCCGCTCATTGCGTCTGTTTCTGCGAATGCAGTATCACTGATAAGCACTAATAAAGAAATCACAGCAATTGGCATAACGAGAAATTTAATTGTTTTTTTCAATCTTCTCATGTGTTATCCCGCCCTTCTTTCTCCTTCTTGCGTTTCCAGAAAAACAGAAGTAATCCGATAATAACCAAGGCTGCTCCGGTAAATACAAGACTTGTTTTTACCATTTCACCAGTGCTCGGATAACGTCCAACAGGTTTAGCAACTTGGGCTGAGCTTGTTAACGTGCTACTTGATGGTTGTGTGCTTGTTGGCGGCTCCGTTGAAGAACTATCTTCATAAAAACGAATCACACCATCTGTTTGCACTTCTCCTCCATTGTTATTAGCCGCAGCAGTCAAAGGATAACTGATTACTAACGTTAATAGCAAAGTAAAGGAGAAGACTAAAATATTGATTTTTTTTCTCATAGATTAAGAATCTCCTTTACTGTTATGGAGCATCGCCCAATTCCCAAAGAATTTCTCCTTGATAAGAACCAAGTGCTTTCACATCTTGGGCAGAAACCTCAAATTTGAATCCGTCACCAGACTCAGACCATGTATCACTAATGTTATAGGTCGCGCCTTCGATTGATCCGCCAGTAACAGCATCCTGCACCATGATATCTTGTGCACCGCCATTTAACGTGATTTCACGATTTTTGTAAACGTACTTCACCGCTCCATCTAGTGTATAGACAGGAGCATCTGGCGTTGTGCTTGTCATTGGAGTCGTCATTTTAGCTGTTAATGACCAGCCTTTTTTATTCGCTCGGCTATCTTTAACAATAAGATCAGCACCATGATGTTCAGCAGTATTTAGGCGGGTTTTCTTTCCTTGATATTTCACACTACCAAAATCAATTTCCGTTGGCGCAGACGCTAGTTCTAAGACACCAAAAACTGTGCCGCCAGGATTATCTACAGCAAGTGATTTCGCTGAATAGGTTTCATGTTTAGCGTTTGGATCATTTGGACCTTCGACAAAGGGAGTTTCTCTTGGAGAATCACCGATTGCTTCAGCTTCATTCGTAATGATCGTTCCGACAGCTTTGGCAGCAACTGTTGCTTTAAATGTCACCTTAGCTGTTGCTCCTGTTGCTAAATCTCCAACATTGACTGTTAATACACGGGAATCAGAATCATACGTATAATTAGCTGGACTTACAGCTGTAACATCATTAATTTTGATATCTGCTGTTGCTGGATCAAAGTCTAAGCCAGCAGGAAGTGTATCCGTAATCACAACTTTTGCCCAATTTGTAGTAAATGTTGCTGCTTTATTATTCTTAGCAGTTAACGTGTACGTCAACACGTCCCCAACTTGGGTTGTTTGTCCGCCAGAAGAAACAACTGTTTTTTCCATAAGTGGTTTATCTGGTAATGCATCTTCGACTGTATACTTTGTTGCCGCTTTAAACGTGGCATCGCGGTATTTCATTTCAGTAGCCGGATTGATATTTCCATTATCACTGTTGGTCGATGGTGCTGCTGGATCTAAAACTTCTGTGATCTTGCCAGCATTGTCTTCTAGGAAGATTTGGACAGTCTCACCAGTATTTAAGTAACGAGGTAAGTTATAGGCCCACGTACCATCTTCATTCACTGTTCCGACTGCTGATTGACGTGTACCGTTGATATCAACATAGATTTTAGCTTTTGGTTCAGCATCTTTACCGATTAGTTGTTTCATCCCATTTGTCACTTTATCCCCTGTAACAACTGCTGGTTCAGGTGGCGTGACATCAATTACTGTTGTAGGTGTCTTTTCCCCTGTTCTATAAGGGGTCAGGACATTATTAACAAAGGATGCACGATATGGTGTTCCAAACATATTTTGCTCGGCAAGTTGAAATCCTGGTATCGTATGATCTGCCTTTTTCCAATGTACATAGTTATCATCGGTACTAGTTCCAGTAAAAGTGTTGCCTAAAGTATCTATATAGTCGACATAGGCTTTACGAATACTATCTGCATAAACTGGCTTTGTTTTTGCATTACCATCCTCATCAAACGGGTCACTACCACCAACTGCTGTATATCCTATTAAAATACGTGATTGTTGGTCGAAATCCGCATCAGTTACGGGTGTCCAAGTTAGTTCAGGTATACTATTCATTCCTGAGATACGTTTATAATTTGGACGAAGATATTGACTTTGAAGATCCGGATCGGAGCTTGTCACTCCTCCATTTGCAGATGAATTTGTTACAGTGAAGTCTGTCACATTCGAATAATCATAGGTTGGCGCACCATCAATGTCTACTTGATTATTCCAAATAGATATATCAGAATTTTTTATAGTGAAACTGTTGGTTCCTCTATTCGACGTTGTATCTCCCAAAAAGGCATTGGTTGTCGTTGTACTATTAAACGAATTACGAATGTCAAATGACTCTGGACTATCAAATATGAACTGATTGCCTCCATTTGTTGAGTTATATGCAAGAACTCCACCATTATTATTCCCAACAATGAACACATTTGATTTAGGCTTAAATTCATATTTAGTGTTTTTAGGGTTTGCTTGTGAACCAGCATTTGTAGCATTTACTGCACCAGATTGAACAGTAGCTCGACTGCCAGCACGAGAAAGTAAATTGACTGTTGAACCTTCTTCCGCTATAAAGCTTGCATCGTCCACATTAAAATAGGCAGCTGATCCTGGCATGTTCGCATTATAAGTTGCATTTTTCCCGACTCTTAGCTCATCGAAAAAATTATACACTGCAGGATAATTGGTGCCATTAGCAGTATAATTTAAATACACAAAACTGCCTTCTCCAATATCAAATTTCCTGGTCCCTGTTGAATCAGTGTCCCCATTTTTACCAGTATTATCCATGAACCAAACAACTGAATAATCATACTCAGCGTTTGTGCCTTTATAAAAGGTACTAGGCTCAAATGTCATTCCACCGGTATAGAAATTTTCAGCACCTGTTACGATGACATTGTATCCATACATGCTAATCTCAGCACGAGGAGCACTGATTAAGCGGCCACCCACACGTTGGTTATCACTTTTTTTACTAGTGTCATACGGAGTGTAAACATTCCCAATTCTGTAACGCCATAATCTTCTATTTGAGCCGGTTGAACCGCCAGTTCCCCATTGTCCTTTACCATTAACAAATGACCACGCAGTTCCAAGATTCCCCTCTAGCGCTCCATACCCAGTATTATTCGCAATTTGAATATCATGCATGTGGAATACTGGCACGTCAGAAAAGGCTTTGCCAAAACTTGCCAAAGAATTTAGATCATCAACATTGATGGAACCATTTCGCATCTCAAGGAGATGCCCTTGACCATCTATTTCAATTGATTCTGCTCTAGAGATAGCAATAGCAGAGCCATAATAAATATCTGCATCAAGGATGATCTTTGAGACTTGATTATTCTCAAAAGCTGCTCTAAACTCAGCCCAAGTTCCTACATGGACCGCATTGGTATCAGGTCGGAAATTGTATTGAGTATTCCATGCTTGATTTTGCTGAGCATTCAAATCAGCATATTGCGTTTGATACTGCTCATTTGTCATGCTTCCAGTGATTTTATTCTCAATTTTGGTCTGAGCTGGTTGATAATTAGTTCCATCCATGTAAGCTTCCATTTGAGGAACAGTGATCGTTTCTTGATTATGCAAATCTTCTTCGGTTTTTAATAGAGTGGAAGAATCCACGTTTCCTATCAAAGGTTCCTCAGCTGCTTCAATTTTGTTAGAGTTATTAAATAAAATAACCGCTAAAATACTGAACAGAAAAATAACTAGTCCAATAAAATAAGACTTTTTTCCGATTTTCATATCTTCTCAACTCCTCCCTTAACAATTTTTTACACATCTGTCTTAAAAAGATGCACAATCTATTTCTATTTTCCTTGCCAATTGTTTCGTTTTTTGATACATTCACAATGCAGGGGGAAATTAGTGCTGAATTTTTGTTTACAAATCCTTTGAGAATGGCAGTTCTCTAAGCGGATGTTGGCAAACATGCACTGATTTTCTCTATTTTGTTTATGCTCAACAATCGGCTTGAAAAAGAGAAAACATTTTTACTTGTTTTTTTGTCACCGTCATTGTCTTTCGTCTCCTAATAGATCAACCGCCATGACTATTTGTTTTATTATAATTAACGTGATTGCTTATAGCGTCAGCTTATATCCTTTTGAACGAACTGTTTTGATATAATTAGGATGTGCTGCATCTTTTTCAATTTTTTGTCTTAGATGGAAAATCAGATTTGAGACTCGATATTGTTTGTCGTTTCCGTCATTTTCCCAAACGTTTTTATAGATTTCTTCATAGGAAACAGCTACACCTTTTTGTGTTTGTAAAAATTCGATTGTTTTAAATTCCAATTTAGTCAAACTAATCTCTTCGCCATTCATTAAGACGCTAAAATTACATGGGCGTAATTGAAGTTCTGTATTCCCTTCTGATTTACTTATCTGCTCCGAATCATTTAGAGACATCCTACTATATCGATTAAAGGTATTTATCATCAGTAATTTCGATTCTTCTGTGTCGGTCTCAGGATCGATGATTCCATCCGCACCTAGTTGCAAGTACACAATATGATTCATTTTATTCTCTCGCTTTGAAATCACCCAAATAAAAATATCAGTCTTTTTCTTTAATGATAAAATTAACTCGCAAATCAACCCAATATTTTGTATATGGTATTCATTAATCACTATGCCATTATAATTTTCGTTTGTTTCAATAACTTCATTTTTATTAATCGGATGTACATGTAATTGAGCACTATTTAGTGAGTCTATGTATTTTTGCTCATTTGTATCATCATCAAGCAAAACAAATCCTATATTATACATGTGGTGTCCCCTTTATATTTTAGTTAATCAAACAGCTCATCCCTAAAAAAGCTGTTTTTCATCTCCTATACATCTCTATTAAGATATAATATAGATATTTATTTAATATATATATCAAACTAAAATAAGTTTAATTCATTTCATTTACTAAGTCTACATAATTCCAATGTTTTATTTATCACGTTTTTAATAAATAATACAAATATTTGAGAATTATGTGAATTTCATATCGTTTTTTATTAAGTAATCTAGTATTTGCATTAGATGTCAATTGAAGGAAAAAATATTTTATAACACTTTTTTAATGTATGATACACTAATAAAAAAGGAGAATTGCTATGGACAGAAGTACACAAATTAATAGCTTGTTTGTTCTATTTAATGAAGAAAAGAAATTTATTAAAGATGGTTATTATCGATTACGCAAGCTAAATGAAAACGAGATAGAATTAGCTTATCTCATTGCTGGTTCTTGTGGTGAAACGATTGTTCATCCTCAGATTACCGTCTTTTTAGAAGACTATCAGGTAGTTGCAACAAAATTAATCGATATGCACACTTGTCCACCTTTATTCTTAAATAGAAATACTGATAATGCTCAAACCTTAGATAAAGCATTGGACGCTTTGATTGATAAATTTGTTTGTGCAATTAAAAAAAATACCAAGGCAACATGAATCATTGCCTTGGTATTTTGAGAATTTTGAATAAATAAAATGAAAATTACAATATGAATAAAATCGAATAGAGTTGTTACTTATTTCAACTAATGTTTTTAACATACATTATTGACTCATCGTATCTTTGTTACATCTTGCTGATAGCGTATTTACATTTTATGAACACTATGTGCACTTTGAATTCCACCACAAGCTTCTTTACACGCTTGATTGATCAATCTAAACGAGCTTTCTGTACTATGTAAGCCACGCTTATATTTGATTTCATCAATTACTTCACATTTATCATTTAATGCTTCTAGCCAAAAGTAGATACCTTCTTTATAGGTATCTAAGCCTTCCAATAAAATTTTGGTTGCTTCTTTTTCACCATAAAAACCTAAATTTTTTCTAAAGTTAGCTTCTTCCACAAGGAACCGATTAACATTGCTCCGGCAAAATACATACGTATCTTTTCCTCTTCTGTTAATGGCTTGATTACAGCTGTTCTCTTGTACTTCCTTAGAAATGGCATTAAAAATCTCATTGTAGACTTCAACTCGTTGCATTACTGACAAAATCATATCTGTATAACTAAACATAATGCTCTCTCCTCCCATAACTAAGCAGCTAAAACCGCTGACTTACTTCCATTATAGTATCTCTCAATCTTTTATATCAAGTAATATGCTAATAAAATCGAATTTTTTTGTCATTTTTTTCATTCGTATGTCTATTTTTTTTCTACTTTAAAATAAAAAAAGTCCCCACTCCCTAGTGTTCACAGGGAATTAGAGCTATTTTTTCTCGTTATAATTATCATAAAATTTTTGTACCAAAAATATTTAATTAACTTTACAAAAATAAATAAAACGTAATTCTATTTTTATGGAATAGAAATAGTTAGGTTAGCTTTAATTCTATTATACACATTATTAAGTACCTCTAACACAATAATGCTCAACATAACTAGAGCAGAGACTTGAAAAAATATTTTAGCTGTTGACATTGGAGCATGCTCCAATGTTAATATGATTTTGGAGGGATCAAGATGACAAAAAAATGGACTATTAAAGAAATTGCTCAAAAAACGCATTTGAGTGAAGATACAATTCGTTATTATGAAAAAGAACAACTAATCGATCCTCAAAGAGGTGTAAATAACTATCGACTATATGACCAAAAAGACTTGGCACGATTAAAATACATCTCTGTCATGAAATATGCTCATTTTTCTTTAAAAGAGATGAAAGAATTACTGAATTTATTTGATCATCCTGTTTCACTAGATTGTAATAATCGTAGTCGAGAATTCTTAGCAAATAAAGTTCGTACTCTAGAAACAACGATTCAACATTATCAAATGATTATTCATTCAATACAATCTCTCCCCATTCCAGAAACGTATGAAGAATGCAAAACGAACTATGATCAAATGAAAAGAGAAATAGCAGAATTTGCAGATACGATTTTCTTTGATTTACACAACTAAACTATGGAGGTAATACTAATGAATATATTGATTATCTATGCTTACCCTAATACCACTGGCTACACTCATGCTATTTTAAATACGATTCAACAAGGAATTGAGCAACAAAATACCGTTAAAACGATTGATCTTTATAAGGAAAATTTTGATCCTGTATTAGTTTTTAATAAGTCAAAAAGAAGAAGAGACATGCAATTTGATAAAGAAACAGCCGTATATCGGGAACAGATTTCCTGGGCAGATCATATTGTCTTTATTTTTCCAATTTGGTGGGGCGGTATGCCCGCTATTTTAAAAGGTTTTATTGATAAAGTCTTTAGTAAAGGGTTTGCTTATAGTTACAAAGGTCTTTTCCCAATTGGTCTCTTAACTGGCAAATCTGCTTGGATCATAACAACTGAAGATGCGCCTAAAGTGTATAAAACGCTATTCCAACAAGATTATGGTACCGTACTAAAAAAACAAGTCCTACGTATGTCCGGCATCAAAAAGGTCAAGCATTTTTCATTCTCTTCTTTAAAAAATTCAAATGAAAAACAACGTCAAGTTTTTTTAAACAAGCTGTTCACACGAAGTTCCAAACTAACCGCTTAATTTTTATACTATACAACGCAAACTAAGGTCCTCTAATAGCTCTTACAGCTATCAGAGGACCTTACTTGACTTTTTTAAATACAGTTCTTCTGTAGATGTAGAATTGGATAAGGTCTGCCTGCATTGTCTATCTCACTTCTAGCGTATTCTTCAAATCCCATTTTTTGATAAAATATTCTCGCAGACTGATTTTGTTCATTAACATCTATTAATCGAAGCTGATTTTTTTTAATTAATGTTGCTACGATTTTTTTGCCGTAGCCTTTTCCAATATCGTTTGGCTCTAAAAATAGCATTTCTAGTTTATCTCCATCCATACCAGAAAAACCGATTATTCTTTCCTCTATTAGCCAAATATTCATCTCTAGATGAGGAAAATAAGTTGGTAACTCCGCTTTTATCGTTTGAAAATCGTTTACTTGTAAAAAATCATGCGTTTTCTTAACAGCTCTTTCCCAAACTTCTACAAGCTTCTGATAATCATTTTCTGTTACTCGCCGATTATTCATATAATTATTTGGACTCCTTATGTTTACTTCATTTTACCATACCAACTTTTTGCTTTTTGATCAATTTTTTTGATAAAAGCATCTTTCCCAGCAACATATGATTCAATATCATAAGGAAATTTTTGAGCTAGTTCTAGCTTCAATTGGCTATATGCCAAAACTTCCTCTGAATGACTATTCATAAAATCTCTAAACAGTAAATGTCGCTGAATTTCTGGATGCTCTTCTTGAAAAACGTGGAGATGGTGACTTCTATTATCTCCGCCTTTGCTAAAAAAACGCCGACCAAGAATACCATTTTCCCCTAGACATTCATAATCAATTTTTATCATCTCTTGATTATAGCTGTCAATCACTTGAATATCTTTTACCACCATTAGCATATCGATCACAGGTTTTGCCTTACTATTTTTGATAGCTGTACTACCAATGTGATGAATTGCTAGTATTTGTTTGTTGAATACCTTTTCTAGTCGGTCTTGTTCTTGTTCAAATTGTTCTGACCATCTTTTTTGTGGGGCTATGACTTCTATCTTTCTTGTCATCTATCACACACTCATTTCTTTTCTTTCAATTCATTGATTTGACTAAAAAAAGCCTTTCTTAAAAGACTTTTTTTAGTACTTTTATTCTACTGCTTTATAGACATTTTTCAAGGTTAATGGGGCTGCAAAAGTATGATAACTCAGCCCTTTGACTTGTGGATTTTGCAAAACGGATTGTTGATTTTGACTGATAATAATCATTCCAGCGGTTGTCTCAATTCCTTCTTTTTCAGCGGCAATCAACGTTTCCCAACGGTTCTCTAAATCAGTCGCATATTTTTGTGATGCATCATCTAATAAGGCATCATATTTAGGATTAGAGTAATTACGATCATTTCCTGTACGTAACATGTTCAGGGTAGAAATTGGATCTTGATAATCAGGAGTCCAATAGATCAGGAACATATCGTAATCACTTTCTCGGCTAAGATTCAATGCCGTTTCAGTCGGTAATGCTGAAACATTGATCGTTAAACCAGAGAATAGTTTTTCGAGACTCCCTTGAAGGCTCTCTCCCATTTTTTTATAAGAACCATCATCTGTGACCATCAAATCTAATGTAATCTTGTCCCCTAATTCTTTTTTAGCAAGCGCCCAATATTTTAAGGCTTCTTCTTGATTATACTTCATCAAATCGCCAGCTTCTTCTCTGAAATCGACACCTGTTTTAGGATTGCTGACAAAGCCTTCTGTAATTGCTCCATATAACGGCTTAGAGCCATCCGCAATAATATTATTTACTAAGTTTTCTTTATCGATTCCAAGGGCTAAGGCTTTTCTTAGATTTTCATTTTTTAACGGTGTATCTTTGTCTTTACGCTTTTGATTTAAGCGAATATAGTTCATCGTAGCGGCCGGATATGAATGATAGTCTGGATTACTTTGATTTTGCTTTGCTAGTTCACCTGTAACGGTTGCGACGTCCAATTGACCATCTTCAAAAAGATTCAGTGCAGTCGATGCCTCTTTGACGACTTCATAATGGATTTTGTCAGACTTTACATTTGATTGATCCCAGTATTTTTCATTTTTATTGAGATCCCAGCTTAAATCGGTTTGTTTCCAATTTGCTACAGTAAATGGTCCATTGTAAACAACATTTTCGCTTGTCGTTCCATAGTCAGTACCCATTTTTTCGACAAATTTTTGATTTTGCGGGAAAAACGTTGGAAAAGCCAAAACTGAGGTGAAATATGGTTTTGCTTCTTTCAATTTGACTTCCAACGTATGCTCATCTAATGCTTTGACACCAAGTTCATCGACTGGTTTTTTCCCTTCGGAAATATCTTCAGCATTTAAAATAGTATCTACGACCAAGAAGCTATACACAAATCCATTGCTAGGATCGATCATTTTTTTCCAAGCATATTCAAAATCCTTTGCAGTAACAGGATCATCATTGCTCCATTTAGCCTCTTCTCTTAGCTTGATTGTGTATGTTTTACCATCTTCAGAGATTTCTGGCATTTCTTTTGCTGCAGCCGGAATCAATTGGTCCTTGTCGTCTAGTGCATATAGACCTTCAAAAGCTGCGGTTTGGACGATTGCATCTGGAAAATCTAACATAACCGACGTGTCTAAAGTCGTTAATTCTGAAGGTGACATTAAATTTAACGGTTTTGTGGCTTCTGCAACTTCTTTTTGTTTTCCACCAGAACATCCTGAAATAATGGTCATCAGTGCGGTTAATCCAATGATCGATTTAATTGTTTTTTTCATACATTTCTCCCTCATATTTAGTTTCTATTCGCTCAACTAACATCCAAACAACAACTGCTGCCTCATCTCCATTGTTGTAGTTGATGTGTCCTTCACCTGCTTCGATCAATTGCGCATCGCCAGGTGTGCCAATCAAATCTTGGCCGTCTTCTAAAATCGTATGTGCTTTACCAGAGACAACGTAAGAATATTCATCTTGGTCATGTCTAGCAAATCCTTCTAAAGGACGTTTTTCTCCTGGTTGTAAGACAATAACGCCCATCTGAACATTTTTATTTGGTTGATTCTCTGCATCGAAAAAAATCGTCATTTCTTGCGGTAGTGATGGCTTAATAATCATTTTATACTATACTCCTTCTTATTTTTTTATAAGTGATTTTATCTATTATTGCCTTAACATGCTAATAAGTCAATAACCTTTCGGAAAATTCTGACATTTTATGTTTAAGGAAATAAAAAAGTAGAAATGATTCAACAAAATGAATGATTTCTACTTTTTAGTTAGTTCCAATAACCGTGATGAACAGCTGCTGCTGCTTGCTCGACTTCTGGAAATGGACCGATGATTTGAATATTCTTTTGTCCATGGCTTAGGATTTCCTTCGAAGGTAAATCGAATGTTGGGTTTTGATCATTATCTCCAGTTAATTCTAGTAATCGCTTTTCAGTCATTGCGTAAACGATCGTTCCTATATTTCCCCAGTAGATTGTTCCCGTACACATTGCACATGGTTCAGCTGTAGTATATAGTATACACTCCCACAAGAATTCTTTGCTATATTTTTGTGAAGCTTTTGCTGCCAAAGTAGTTTCCGCATGGCCTGTACAGATATTTTCAGTAATTTCGACATTTTCCTGCTCTAAAAGAATATTTCCTGCTTTATCAGCTAGCAAAGCCCCAAACGGAGTGTTGCCATGCTCACGGGCCTTTCTAGAAATTTCGATACACCGATTCAACCGTTCAATATGTTGCTTCTTATTCATAATCAACCTCTACTTCTATCGCATTTATTCTAAAGTAAAACGATGGTTCAACGTTTCTTTTGTTGTTTTATCGATCCCAATTGCTTGTTTTAAATAAGTCGTGATATCACCGTATTGTTTTTCAACAGTCTTATAAAAATTATCTAAATAACGACTATCAACATTTAAAGCAACATGTAATGCTTCTAAATTAGACTCTTCTAGCTGTGCTGTTTTAGCTTGCTCTAAAATCATGGCATTTTCTTTTTTTCTTAAATTATTTGTTACTAAATAATCTGTGTAAATCGCTTCTTTTGGTACATCTAATGTTTCTAAAATCAACAATGCTGCAATTCCAGTACGGTCTTTCCCAGCAAAACAGTGAAATAAAATACTTTCTTTTTGCGGCAAAGCTAAAATTTCTTCAAAAAATTTATTGTAGCCTTTTTGAGCAGTCGTATTCAACGCAATATCTGCGTATAATTTTTCCATGTAAGAGGCAGACTTTTCTGGAGAACCAATTTTAACGAAATCACTGATAGAAGCTCCTTCATCTTGAATATCTTCTAAAATATCAATATGGATATATTCTGTTTTTGGGACAGATATATCTGGTCTTTCTTCTACTTCTGCTTCACTTCTTAAATCAATGATTTTGCCTAAATGATAGGTTGTTTCTAAACGTTTTTGGTCATCATTGGTTAAATTAGACAACTCTCCAGAGCGTAGAAACACCCCTTTTTTGATTTGTTTTCCTTCTTTATTTTTTATACCACCGATGTCACGAAAATTTGTAATAGTTACCATATTTTTTAGCCCTTTTCCTTCTTTTTGTTCTTATTATACACAAAATTCGATCAAAAATGTTTCTTTGATCGAATTTTGTATAAATCAAACCTGAATTAAGTGTAAAAAATCATTTCATTCCAAGCATTTATTTTTGTCCAGCTTCCACATAACTTAAATCATTGACTTTATCTAATGTGTATTTGCCATCTTTATACTTTACAGTACAAACACTTGCGTTTTTTAATCCACCCTCTGGAATTTTATAGTCATCAAACAGAGTAGCCAATAATGCAGAGATACTTAATCCATGTGATGCGATCAGAACATTCCCAGACCCTTCATTTTTCATTTCTTTTTCAACGATATCCTCTAACCCTGCTTGAAGTCGAGTAGTAATTGTCTTATAGTCTTCTGCTGGCCAGTTGACTTTAGCTTCTTCGACATTTTTAGCATCTAATTTGGCGACACTATTGGCAAACGATTCGGGCGTCATATTCTTTAAAAATTCTTCTAATGTGACTCCTTGATCATCGGCAATATCTTGCCACATTGTGTGGTTTAAGTCACCTTCATATGTTCCAAAATTAAATTCTCTTAGACGTTCATCTGTAATAACTTTTAAATCAGATGATTTTTTGTTTTCTTTTACGATCAAATTAGCTGTCTGAATTGCTCGACCGCTATCACTACTGTAAGCATTTTGGAAATCAATATCTTTTAAGCCAACCCCTGCAGCTGTTACGACATCTTCACCTGCTTTAGTTAAAACTGCATCTGACCAACCTTGAACCCGATCAGTCGTATTTAGCATGGTTTTACCATGACGGACAATATACAGAGTCAATTCTTCTGGTCTTTTTTTAGCGGTTGATGATTCTTCTTTCTTTTCGTTGCCACAACCGGCAACGACTAACAACCCTAACATTAAAATTCCAAACAATTTTAGTGCTTTTTTCATTTGATTGCCTCCTCATTATGCGTTTGTCAAATCTTCCCCATTTGTCGCAATGACTTTTTTATACCAGTCAAATGATTTTTTCTTCGAACGTTTCAAGGTGCCATTTCCTTCGTTATCGCGATCGACATAAATGAATCCATAGCGTTTTTTCATTTCGCCAGTTCCAGCTGAAACAAGATCGATACAGCCCCATGTCGTATAGCCTAAAAGATCTACGCCATCAAGTTCTACTGCATCTTTCATCGCTTGGATGTGTGCCGCTAGATATTCGATTCGGTAATCATCGATCACATTGCCGTTTTCATCTGGTTCATCCACTGCACCTAAGCCGTTTTCAACGATAAATAATGGTTTTTGGTAACGAT
>Ga0308165_1002916_pt1 | contig 19334 bp, 19 predicted proteins | sample PhyWR2_FD_201032 | JGI IMG/M metagenome (GOLD analysis project Ga0308165, IMG submission 201032) | Phyllosphere microbial communities from UC Gill Tract Community Farm, Albany, California, United States - DLSLW.R2 | ecosystem: Host-associated > Plants > Phyllosphere > Unclassified | place: USA...
TTTATTGTGTTCAATTAAACGCTTCGTGACAACCCTAACTGAAATATCGCTACCCGGGAGGCCCCACCGTGAGTTTATTCGACAAAAAGCAGCTTGTTTCTCAAGCCGATGCATTACCGGGACGCAACACTCCGATGCCAGTGGCAACGCTGCATGCCGTCAACAACCATTCAATGACCAACGTCCCGGATGGCATGGAAATCGCCCTTTTCGCGATGGGCTGTTTCTGGGGCGTAGAACGTTTGTTCTGGCAGCTACCCGGAGTTTACAGCACCGCTGCGGGCTATACTGGCGGCTATACGCCAAATCCAACCTATCGCGAAGTGTGCTCGGGTGAAACCGGCCACGCTGAAGCGGTGCGCATCGTGTACGATCCGAGCGTAATCAGCTACGAACAATTATTACAGGTGTTCTGGGAAAACCACGACCCCGCTCAGGGAATGCAGCAGGGCAACGACCACGGGACACAGTACCGTTCCGCGATTTATCCGTTAACGCCGGAACAGGACGCCGCCGCCCGCGCGAGTCTGGCGCGCTTCCAGGACGCCATGCAGGCGGCGAATGACAATCGCAAGGTGACCACGGAAATCGCCAACGCGACGCCGTTCTACTATGCAGAAGATGACCATCAGCAGTATCTGCATAAAAATCCGTATGGCTATTGCGGCATCGGTGGGATTGGCATTTGCCTGCCGCCACAGCTCGCCTAAGCGTTGTAAATGCCGGGTGGCACATCGCCATCCGGCCTGCTTTTTCAGCGATGTGTCCACCGAAAAAAGCCGAAAATGTGCCCTCTGGCGGCTTTACACTCTCTTACGCTATACTACCCGCTGAAATAATCGGCTCAACGCTACGAGCTGACGTTCAATGTGTCTTCACACAAATGTAATTAACTTCCCTTCCGAGGATCTGGCGTTAGGCCGGATAAACTATGTTAAACAGTATTTTACTAATACTTTGTCTCATCGCTGTCAGTGCCTTTTTCTCGATTTCAGAGATTTCACTGGCCGCTTCCCGAAAAATCAAACTTAAACTGCTGGCCGACGATGGCAACATCAATGCACAACGTATCCTGAAAATGCAGGAAAACCCCGGTATGTTCTTTACCGTGGTGCAGATTGGCCTAAACGCTGTCGCCATTTTGGGCGGTATCGTGGGCGATGCGGCGTTCTCGCCGGTGTTTTACGGTCTCTTCTCCCGATACTTCGCACCTGAACTCTCCGAGCAGCTGAGCTTTATTCTCTCCTTCTCGCTGGTAACGGGTCTGTTCATCCTGTTCGCGGACTTAACCCCGAAACGCATCGGTATGATTGCGCCAGAAGCTGTGGCTTTGCGCATCATCAACCCGATGCGCTTCTGTCTGTACGTGTTCCGCCCGCTGGTGTGGTTCTTCAACGGCCTGGCGAACAATATTTTCCGCCTGTTTAAGATCCCGATGGTGCGTAAAGACGACATCACCTCTGACGATATCTACGCCGTGTTCGAAGCCGGTGCGTTGGCCGGTGTACTGCGCAAGCAGGAGCATGAACTGATCGAGAACGTGTTTGAACTGGAATCCCGTACCGTGCCGTCCTCCATGACGGGCCGCGAAAACGTGATTTGGTTTGATCTTCACGAAGACGAGCAGAGCCTGAAGAACAAAGTGGCCGAGCATCCGCACTCTAAGTTCCTGGTGTGTAACGAAGATATCGATCACATCATTGGCTATGTCGATTCCAAAGACCTGCTCAACCGCGTGCTGGCGAACCAGAGTCTGGCGCTGATCAGTGGCGTGCAGATTCGCAACACGCTGATTGTGCCGGATACCTTAACGCTCTCCGAAGCGCTGGAAAGTTTCAAAACCGCAGGTGAAGACTTCGCGGTTATCATGAACGAATACGCGCTGGTGGTGGGCATTATCACTCTGAATGACGTGATGACAACGCTGATGGGTGACCTGGTCGGCCAGGGTCTGGAAGAGCAGATCGTCGCGCGTGATGAAAACTCGTGGCTGGTTGACGGCGGTACGCCGATTGAAGACGTCATGCGCGTGCTGGATATCGACGAATTCCCGCAGTCCGGCAACTACGAGACTATTGGCGGCTTTATGATGTTCATGCTGCGTAAAATCCCGAAACGTACCGACTCGGTGAAGTTTTCCGGCTACAAGTTTGAAGTGGTAGATATCGACAACTATCGCATCGACCAGCTGCTGGTGACGCGCATCGATAATAAGCCGACGGTGCTGGTGCCGAGACTGCCGGATGCAGAAGAGAAAGTGTCCGCATAACGCGCCGCACAAACATCAACGGCTCCCTTTGGGAGCCGTTTTTTTTACTGCTTAACTACTGCATAGCACGTTGGTTAAGCCATCTCAGTCTGCAGACGCATAACCTGGCGGTTGACTTCGGACATCACAGAATAGTGCTGTTTGTCCTTCACTTTCGGGATAAGAATCTTACCCTTATCAAATTCGAAAGCGCCAACATCCTTGATATACAACCGTCCACGGAACAGGATCTTCACGTACTTCGCCACCTGAAGCGGGTTGTAGCGTTGGAAAATTTTCATTCTTTTATCTCCTGCGAATCATACGCTCTTGCGGCGCCACAATCGGCCCGACGGTCCTGAGCGCAAATTTTGTTGCCCAATGACTATAGACCAGAAAAACATTGATACCCAGTATGCATCAGTTTATTTACCGTTTGATTACAATTAATCAGAACATTCTTTGCATAGCATTACCGAAAGCAGTATAAGGCGTCGTTTTTTTAAGGATATGTGCGTTCGCCCGCAAACTGGCACTCCGATTGCGGGTAAAGCGTATTGATCGCACTTATGATTAAAACGCATGACCAAGTGGTCGGATCACCTGCATATAAGCACATAAAAAGGAAACACTATGACCCTTCGTAACGTCCTGGCCGCAGCCTGCCTGTTACTGCCGCTGATGGCATCCGCGCACAACATTGAAAATGGACAACGTGTGCCAGCGGTCGGTATTACCGATCGGGGAGAATTGATTCTCGACAATGATAAGTTTAGCTACAAAGCCTGGAATAGCGCGCAGCTTCCAGGGAAAGTGCGAGTGGTGCAACATCTTGCCGGGCGCTCCTCGGCAAAAGAGAAAAATGCCAGCATGATTGAAGCGATTAAGAGCGCAAATCTCCCTCATGACCGCTACCAGACCACCACGATTGTTAACACCGATGATGCGATTCCGGGTTCCGGCATGTTTGTGCGCAGCAGTCTTGAGAGCAATAAAAAACTCTACCCTTGGTCACAGATTATTGTCGACAGCAATGGCGTGACGCGCAAAGCCTGGCAGCTGGAAGAAGAGAGTTCTGCGGTGGTAGTGCTGGATAAAGACGGCCGCGTGAAGTGGGCGAAAGATGGGGCGCTGACGCAGGAAGAGGTGCAGCAGGTGATCGCCCTGCTGCACAAATTGCTCGGTCAATAAATCGAGACCCTAAAGCCCGGATTTAAGAACGACTCGCGCGGGGTATAGTCCAGTGGCTTACCCTGCCAGTCATGCACATGCGCTCCGGCAGCGGCGGCAACCGCATGACCCGCTGCGGTATCCCAGACGTTGGTCGGCCCAAAGCGCGGATACAGCTGAGCCTGCCCTTCCGCCACCAGGCAGAATTTAAGTGACGATCCAATGGATGTCGTCTGGTGCTCACCGATATGTTGCAGATACTCCTGCAGTTCGTTGTCGCTGTGCGAGCGGCTGATGACCACCAGCGGTGGGCGAGCATCACGCACCTGAATCTGTTTACGAACCCCGCACTCCTCTTTCCATGCTTTGCCTTCTGCAGCGCTGTACATCACTTTCAACACGGGTGCGTAAACCACGCCCAACACCGCTTTGCCTTTTTCAATCAAGGCAATATTGACCGTGAACTCGCCGTTGCGCTTGATGAACTCTTTTGTACCATCGAGCGGATCGACCAGCCAGAAGCGCTGCCAGTGCTGGCGCACGTCCCAGCCCTGCGGGTCTTCTTCTGACAGCACAGGGATATCCGGCGTCAGTTCCTGCAAGCCTTTGAGGATCACCGCATGGGCCGCAAGATCGGCGGCGGTCACCGGGGAGTCGTCAGCTTTGCTGACCACGTCCATCGGCTTTGCGCCATCGTACACTTGCATGATGGCCTCACCGGCTTCCCGTGCGAGCTGACAAATTTTTTCTAACATACTCCACCTCTTCGTTAACGCAGTGGGCATAACTATTTGTTTTATTTATATCGTAATCACACTCTGTGAAGCAATTCTGGTTTCATTGCGCTTTTTTCTGGCAGGATTCACACTTCTGTAAGCAACAAAATGTACATACATATTCTTTTGTGGCTTGGATCGAAAAAAGGACTCCTCTGATGATTAAGTTTAGCGCAACGCTCCTGGCGACGCTGATAGCAGCAAGCGTACAGGCCGCGACGGTCGACCTTCGCATTCTGGAAACAACAGACCTGCACAGCAACATGATGGACTTTGACTATTACAAAGATACCCCGACGGAGAAATTCGGACTGGTACGCACCGCAAGTTTGATTAACGCCGCGCGGGGTGAAGTAAAAAATAGCGTGCTGGTCGATAACGGCGACTTAATTCAGGGTAGTCCTCTCGGCGACTATGTGGCAGCAAAAGGGCTAAAAAAGGGTGATATTCACCCTGTCTATAAGGCGCTGAATACCCTGGATTACGCGGTGGGCAACCTCGGTAATCACGAGTTTAACTACGGGCTGGATTATCTGCACAATGCGCTCGCTGGCGCGAAATTCCCGTACGTTAACGCCAATATCATTGACGTTAAAACCAAAAAGCCGCTCTTCACGCCGTACCTGATCAAAGAGACTGAAGTGGTCGATCAGGACGGTAAAAAACAGACGCTGAAAATCGGTTATATCGGCTTTGTGCCGCCGCAGATCATGACGTGGGATAAGGCTAATCTCACCGGCAAAGTGACCGTGAACGACATCACCGAAACCGCGCGCAAGTATGTGCCAGAGATGCGCGAGAAAGGCGCAGATATCGTGGTCGTCGTCGCCCACTCCGGACTGTCTGCCGATCCGTATCAGGCAATGGCTGAGAACTCCGTCTATTACCTCAGCGAAGTGCCAGGCGTCGACGCGATTCTGTTTGGTCACGCCCATGCCGTCTTCCCGGGCAAAGATTTTGCCAGCATCAAAGGCGCGGATATCGAAAAAGGAACGCTGAACGGTGTGCCGTCAGTGATGCCTGGCATGTGGGGCGATCATCTGGGCGTAGTCGATCTGGTGCTGAACAACGACGCCGGAAAATGGCAGGTGACGCAGTCGAAAGCCGAGGCTCGCCCGATTTACGATGCGGCAGCTAAAAAATCGCTGGCCGCAGAAGATAAAAATCTGGTGAACGTGCTCAAGCACGACCATGACGCCACGCGTGAGTTTGTCAGTAAGCCGATCGGAAAATCGTCCGACAACATGTACAGCTACCTGGCGCTGGTGCAGGACGATCCGACCGTGCAGATCGTCAACATGGCGCAGAAAGCCTACGTTGAGCACTTCATTCAGGGCGATCCGGATCTGGCAAAACTGCCGGTTCTTTCGGCTGCCGCACCGTTCAAAGTCGGCGGACGTAAGAACGATCCGGCCAGCTACGTCGAAGTGGAAAAAGGTCAACTCACCTTCCGCAACGCAGCGGATCTGTATCTTTATCCCAACACGCTGGTCGTGGTGAAAGCGACGGGCAAAGAGGTGAAAGAGTGGCTGGAGTGTTCCGCCGGGCAGTTTAACCAGATTGATACCAAAAGCAGCAAGCCGCAGTCGCTGATCAACTGGGACGGTTTCCGCACCTATAACTTCGACGTGATTGACGGCGTGGGATATCAGATTGACGTGTCGCAGCCGGCGAAATACGACGGTGAGTGTCAGGCCATTAACCCGCAAGCGGAACGCATCAAAAACCTGACCTTCAACGGCAAGCCTGTCGATCCGAATGCTACATTCCTGGTTGCCACCAATAACTATCGCGCCTACGGCGGCAAGTTTGCCGGAACCGGCGATAGCCATATTGCGTTTGCCTCACCGGATGAAAACCGCTCAGTGCTGGCGGCCTGGATTAGCGAGCAGTCGAAGAAAGCAGGCGCGGTCCATCCAGCAGCGGACAACAACTGGCGTTTGGCGCCGATTCACAGCGACACCACGCTGGATATCCGTTTCGAGACCTCACCGTCCGATAAAGCGGCGGCGTTTATCAAAGAGAAAGCGCAATATCCGATGACCAAAGTCAGCACCGATGAAATCGGCTTTGCGATTTATCAGGTGGAGTTGAATCAGAAATAAACACAGCAGGCGCGCGGAGCACTCCGCGCGCCTTTGCGTTAGACGCCAGTCAAAGGCCTGCGGGCAGTAAAACATTGCAACGGGAGGCGTATGAACGGACCAAACCCATCAACGGCACATCCGATGGAGGGATTCCCTCAGGTTTGTTTTATCAAAAACACGGTGACCAATCCCAATATCATCGTGGGCGATTATACCTACTACGATGATCCGGAAGACTCGGAAAACTTCGAGCGTAACGTCCTTTATCATTTTCCTTTTATTGGCGACAAGCTGATCATCGGCAAGTTTTGCGCGATAGCAAAAGGCGTTCAATTTATAATGAACGGCGCAAACCATAAGCTTTCTGGGATCTCGACTTTTCCGTTTTATATTTTTGGCAACGGCTGGGAGAAAGCCACGCCGCAGCCCGAAGATTTACCCTACAAGGGCGATACGGTAATCGGCAACGATGTGTGGATCGGTTATCAGGCACTGATTATGCCCGGCGTGAAGGTAGGCAACGGCGCGATCGTTTCCTCACGCTCGGTTGTGACGTCCGACGTACCGGCCTATGCGATTGTGGGCGGTAATCCTGCCAGACTCATTAAGAAGCGCTTTTCAGATGACACTATCGCGACGCTTGAAAAACTCGCCTGGTGGGACTGGCCGGTAGAAAAGATCACCCAAAACCTCACGGCAATCATGTCCGGTGATATCGACGCGTTACGCGATTAACTGCGCCGGGTCGGCGTTGGTCGCCTTTGACCATTCAGGGCGGCTTAGCGCAAGGCGCGACCATTCAGAGAGAAAGGCTACGCCGTTTCCGCATCCAAAAGAGCGGTACCGTATGAGTTGTCGATGGTACAGAGCCAACGACCGTCGTTTTCGTGCCGGAAGACATAGGTGGCGCGACGGGTTATTTCCACCGTTTCGTTTTTACCATCCGGGAAGCGCAGTACCGTTTCCATGATAACCAGCGCGCTATCCCCTCCTTCGATGACCTCCATATTTCCCTGCTCCACAACGAGCTGGTCCTGAAAATAATCAGAGATGGCAATAAAGGCTTTGCGGATATTCTCTTTACCTTTGACGACCATACCTGGCTTAACCACCAGCGCAGCGTCTTCGCTATAATTTTCCATTAACGAATCATAATCTTTATCGGATATCGCTCTGTCACACGATTCAATCACCTGGCGTAGCGGATGCGAATTCATGAATACTCCTGCTGTTAACTACAAGACCAACCCGTATTAGCATAACAACCCGGCGTAAATGTATAGCTACCAAATTTCATGAGTTTCCGGTTTTGCCCCTAACTTTTCAGGATAGCGCTTTACGCATACGATGAAAAATAACGTTATCCTGCCCGTTTTTAAGCGCACACCCTCAAGGATGCGTTTTTATCATTGAGTCACTTCGCGATTTTACATGCCATTTTTCAGCGAAAACGACGACACATTCAGGAGAAACGAAATTAAAGATTATTGACGGTTGACCGATATACTCTTTATTAGCGATGGATAACAGCGCTGCAGGTGTAGCCGCAGCAAAAGGAAAGACACCTATGCTCAACCCTGTCGGAAGTAAATCGAGTCTCAATAATGATTCGACGGATAACAGGCGCACCATGATGCAGCCAGAGAGATCTGGTAATACAGCCGGTAAGGTCGACATGACGACCAAAAAAGACGTTGTGCTTTCCTCGCTTGCTCAACAATTCAGTGACAGTGCAAGTCGGGCCGATGCGGAGAATGCGGGCCTCAGCAGAAAAGAGTTGGGGGCAAAAGCAGAAACTTTGCTTAAAAAAATTACCGGACCTGAATATAACGCGAACCGGGCGATGTATAACGCCGAAATACCTGATTCTTCAGATCCAGAACGTTTAGCCAGAGCCGCGCAAGCCACAAAATTTGTTAATGGCGACGGCAGAAACCCTTTCGCTGGCTTTACACGCGAGCAACTGGCTTTAGTGACTTATGACGACAGCGGGATCTACACCACCAACGAAAGAAGAGCCGCATGGGAAGCGTCTACCGATCAGGAATACGCCTGGCGAAAAGAGGTTGTCGCCAAAGCGATGGCTGAATATAACAGCAGCGGAAAGCTGACAAATTTCTTTAGCGCCGTGCTGGAACACTTCAAAACGTTACCGGATATCGAGCAGGCACAATATCCCGACAACTATGAAACTAAACTGCAAAAATGGATTGAGCTTGATTATAATTACTTTACCAATACGGTAGAAGGCAAAGGCAATCCGGCAGACAGTATTTCACTTCAAGCAAGTCTGAATATAGTAAATCGGTAACCATTATTACTTTAAAAAAGAATATATTCCCCTAATGAGCCATTTCGTATGTGCATCAAAATCTAGGGCAATGTCTTCTTCATGACTCACGCACGTTAACGTTACGGCATGAAACATAGCTCATTCCCCATGATTTAAAATATTGCTAATACCATGGGGAAGTGACGCCATAGCTAGATATATTTCTCATTGCTTCACGTCTTCACTTTTTGATGCACCTTCAGCACGGATAAACTCCACCCGTTTAACGCCCAGGAAAACCATAAATTGACGCAGGCACAGCGCCTGAAAATCCATTTTTATTCGCCGCCATCCCTGCAAGACGCGCAGATGTTTCCTCAACGACTTTACGCTGCGCGTTCGTCCCGGTTAGTGAGCACTTGCGGGGTGTTCACCTCAATCCAGTCCGCCAGCGCGGCTACTTTCTCGCTCACCTCCGTGCCAAGAGGGGTCAGGCTATACTCAACGTGCGGAGGCACCACAGGATAAGAGACGCGATTCACAAACCCATCCTGCTCCAGCGCCTGTAACGACTGCGCCAGCATTTTCTCACTGACGCCGCCCATTTTACGGCGCAGATCGCTAAACCGATGCGTTCCCTGCCGCAGCGCCACCAGAATCAGCACGCCCCAGCGGCTGGTGACATGCTTGAGGACGTCCCGGGATGGACACTGCTCGGCAAAAAGATTGCCGTCGCGCATTTGCTCGCTGAGCGTCGGGAGGGTTGAGTTCATACTTACCTTTTTGTACGTACTTACTATAAGTTAGTTTGAGTGATAGTGTGCCACAACACCAGACAAACACGAAGGAGTTCCTCATGATCGCGATTACCGGCGCTACCGGCCAGCTTGGCCAACACGTTATCGAACACCTGCTTAAAATCGTTTCGGCCAGTCAGATTGTGGCTATCGTGCGTAACCCGGCAAAAGCCGATGCGCTGAGCAAACAAGGCATTACCGTACGTCAGGCGAATTACACCGACCTGGCTGCCTTCACCGCTGCGCTGACTGGCGTGGAAAAACTGCTGCTGATCTCGTCCAGCGAAGTCGGCCAGCGTGAACCGCAGCACAAGAATGTTATCAACGCGGCCAAAGCGGCGGGCGTGAAATTTATCGCCTACACCAGCCTGCTGCATGCGGATAAGTCGCCGCTCGGCCTTGCCGATGAACACGTCGCGACCGAGAAAGCGCTGGCAGATTCTGGTATCCCTTACGCCCTGCTGCGCAACGGCTGGTATACCGAGAACTATCTGGCAAGCGCACCACCTGCTATTGAACACGGCGTGTTTATCGGCGCGGCTGGCGACGGTAAAATTGCCGCGGCTACCCGTGCGGATTACGCCGCTGCGGCGGCAACAGTCATCGCGCAAGACGGTCACGCGGGCAACGTGTACGAACTGGCTGGCGACAGCGCATGGACCTTAAGCGATCTGGCGGCAGAGCTGAGCAAACAGAGCGGCAAACCCGTGACGTATCAGAACCTGAGCGAAGCGGATTTCGCCGCCGCGCTGAAGGGCGTGGGATTACCCGCAGGCCTGGCGGATATGTTGGCCGATTCTGACACGGGCGCATCAAAAGGCGGTCTGTTTGACGATAGCCATACGCTGAGCAAATTGATTGGCCGCGCCACTACGCCGCTGGCGGAAAGCGTCAAAAGCATTCTGTAACGGTTAAGCACGGGTTAATTTTTGTGGCATCCCCCAGGGTCATCTCTGATAATCAAAGGATGACCCTGAAGGAGACTTACCGTGCAAGGCGTACCCGAACAGTTCATCGATGAGAGAGACAGCGCGCGTTTTCGCCATCTGGCGCAGGTGCCGGGCATCGAGCTGTATCACGCCCATATCTCTCGCTACGCCTTTGAGCCTCACACGCACGAAGCCTTCGGAATCGGCGCGATTGAAGCCGGCGCCGAGCGCTTTCGCTATCGCGGCACGCAATACGTCGCCCCTGTCCATTCCGTCGTCACCATGAATCCAGATGAGCTGCATACCGGCGAATCCGCTACGGACGACGGCTGGCGCTATCGCATGGTTTATCTCGAGCCTGATTTACTGGAGGAGGTGACCGGTATTCGCCACTGGTGGTTCAGCGACGTGACGCGCCACGATCCGCAACGCTCACAGCAAATCTGCCAGCTGATTTATGGCCTGTGGCATACGGACGATCCGCTGGCGCAAAAAGGGTTGCTGCTGGATCTGATCGACACCTTTACGCCGCTGGCTCGCCATGCGCCGAGGGTACAGGAAGGCGCGCACCGCTTTGAGCTGGCGCGTGACTATCTGCACGACAATTATATGCATCCGGTTACGCTCGACGAGCTGGCACGCGTGGTGTCGCTGAGCCCTTATCATTTCCAGCGTCAGTTTAAGGCGCACTTTCACGTTACGCCGCATCAAATGCTGATGGCGATTCGTCTGTGGCGCGCCAAAGCGTTTCTCACCCACGGCATGCCCGCGGCACACGTGGCGGCTGCGACCGGACTCACCGATCAATCGCATCTCACCCGCGCGTTTACGCACCGCTACGGTATTACGCCCGTGCGCTATCAAAAGCAGGTCGCTCAGCGTTAATGCGCAATCTCATACAATACGCCAGGCGCTGGTCTTCCTACACTTCACGCAGGTTTACTGGTTGTGGAGGGAAAAATGATTAGCGGCGTGCTGTATGCCCTGCTTGCAGGTTTGATGTGGGGACTGATTTTTGTCGGCCCGCTGATCGTGCCGGAATACCCGGCGGTTTTGCAGTCGATGGGACGTTATCTGGCGTTGGGCTTGATCGCTCTGCCGCTGGCCTGGCTGGGCCGTGCGCGTTTGCGGCAGCTACGCCGTCAAGACTGGATGACCGCGCTGGCGCTGACCATGATGGGGAATCTGATTTATTACGTTTGCCTGGCAAGCGCCATTCAGCGCACCGGCGCGCCGGTATCGACCATGATTATCGGCACGTTACCCGTGGTGATCCCGGTGTTCGCCAACCTTCTGTATAGCCATCGTGACGGCAAGCTGGCGTGGTCAAAAATGCTGCCCGCGCTGGTCTGCATTGCGGCCGGACTGGCGTGCGTGAATATTGCGGAACTGCGTCATGGACTGGCCGATATGAGCGGATGGCGCTATGGCTCAGGCATTGTGCTGGCAATGATTTCTGTGGTGTGTTGGGCGTGGTATGCCCTGCGTAACGCCCAATGGCTGAGGGAAAACCCAGATAAAAACCCGATGATGTGGGCGACTGCGCAAGCGCTGGTGACGCTGCCCGTCTCACTGGTAGGTTACCTCGCCGCATGCGGATGGTTAGGGCTTCAGCAGCCGGAGTTTTCCCTGCCGTTTGGGCCGAGGCCGTGGGTGTTTGTGGGGTTGATGATCGCCATCGCCGTCCTGTGCTCGTGGGTGGGTGCGCTGTGCTGGAACATCGCCAGCCAGAGATTGCCGACGGTGATTTTGGGGCCGCTGATCGTGTTCGAAACGCTCGCCGGTTTGCTTTATACGTTCCTGATGCGTGAGAGCGTGCCGCCGCTGTTAACCGCCTGCGGGATTGCGCTGTTGGTGATTGGCGTGGTGATCGCGGTAAAAGCAAAACCGGAAAAAACCACGGTCGTTCCGGTTTCGCTGAGTTGAATAATGCCCGGCAGGCGGTGTGCCGCCGGGCAATTTATTAGAACGTTTCCCAGTTACCGTCAGAAACCGTTGCCGTCGGCTTGACCTTCGCTGCGAAGGTTTTGACCGGCGCGGCTTTCACAGCCCGACTACGGTTGATTTTAAACACCGCAACCGCTTCGTTCAGACGTGCAGCCTGATCTTCCAGCGCTGCGGCCGCTGCCGCTGACTCTTCAACCAACGAGGAGTTCTGCTGCGTCACGCGGTCCATTTCCGCCACCGCCAGACCAACCTGGTCGATACCACGGCTTTGCTCATCAGAGGCGGAAGCGATTTCGCCCATAATGTCGGTCACGCGCGTGACGGCACTGACAATTTCTGCCATCGTGCTGCCCGCTTCGTTAACCAGCTGAGAACCTGCGCTGACGCGCTCGCCGGAATCATCGATCAGCGCTTTGATCTCTTTCGCTGCCTGCGCGCTGCGTTGCGCCAGGGTGCGGACTTCACCGGCAACCACCGCAAAACCACGTCCCTGCTCGCCTGCGCGTGCGGCTTCTACCGCCGCGTTGAGCGCCAGGATATTGGTCTGGAAAGCGATACCGTCGATCACGTTCGTGATCTGCGCAATTTTGCTGGAGCTGGTGGCGATCTCATCCATCGTACGCACCACGCCTTCGACCACATTGCCGCCTTTTTTGGCGGTGGTGGATGCGTCTTTCGCCAGACGTGACGCCTGACGGGCGTTGTCCGCATTTTGTTTCACGGTGGCGGTCAGCTGTTCCATGCTGGCTGCGGTTTCTTCCAGAGAAGCGGCCTGCTGCTCGGTACGGGAAGAGAGATCGTTGCTGCCTGCAGAAATTTCACCTGCGCCCGTAAAGATAGTGTCTGCGCCTTCACGTACGACGCCGACGGTATTCGCCAGCGCGGTTTGCATTTCCTGAACGTTGCGCCCCAGCACGGCCATTTCGTTTTTGCCGTGGGCTTCGATTGGCTGCGTCAGATCGCCTGCGGCAATCGCGCGGATATGGCTAATGACCTCGTCCAGCGGCTTGAGCAGCACACGACGCATTGCAATCCAACTGGTGATAATCACGCCCACCACCACAATCATAATCGCAGAGAGGATCCACAGGATGCGCTGATAGTCCTTTTCGTTATCCGCGATCCCTTTGTTGGTCAGCTTAGCCTGCGCCTCGCGCCATTCACGATACACTTTTTGCATCGCCTGCTGCTTTGACTCGGCATTCTGTTTAAACATATCTTCCAGATTACCCTGCGCCAGCAAGCTGTTCATTTGCGCCAGCGTGGAAGAGTAGACGCGATATTGCTCTTCCAGTTGTTTACCCAGGTTTTCGTCCATCCCCGGCGTTTCCGGCAAGGCGTAGTATTTGTCGTAATGTCCTTGTGCGTTCGCCAGCAGATTTTTCGCCGTGGCGACCAGTTCGCTGAGCTGTCCGCCGTTTATCTGGCTCGCTGTGCTGCTTTGCAGGCGGAGCATGCCACGGTTGAGGGTTACGCGCGCCTGGTTGAGGCTGATCCATGCGTCGGTAAACTCTGCAACGTTCTGACTGGACACCTGTGAAACGGTGAAATTGTCTTTGTCATTATTCAGCGCATTTATGAATACGCCTGCAGAGATAATTTGCATGGCACCCAGCACCAGCAACACCGAAACAAGTAGTGTGATAACTTTAATACGCTTAAACATTGTATGCCTTTGTTATATGCAGGATATTGTCTGACGTGTATCTATCGGCAGGTGCGCTGGGTTGTTTAACGCTGTAAATTCTCTAATACCCACACTTTCTGAATTTCTCAAATCCATTCAGCATCTTAATACTTCAAAATAAATTTGTGATACAGCTCACACTTTACTCTTTGCCACTAAAGGGTTATAGCCTTCACTTAAAGATGCATTTAATATGCATCTTATATTATTGATGATGAGGTAACTGCTGATGGCCTTTCGCGACCAACCTTTAGGCGAGCTGGCGCTCTCCATTCCGCGCGCATCTGCGCTGTTTCGTAAATACGACATGGATTACTGCTGCGGCGGTAAGCAAACGCTGGCACGCGCTGCTCTGCGTAAGGAGCTGGATGTTGACGCGATTGAAGCTGAACTGGCGCAACTGGCCGAGCAGCCCATCGACAAAGACTGGCGTACCGTCGCGCTTGCCGAAATCATCGATCACATCATCGTGCGCTACCACGATCGCCACCGCGAACAGTTGCCGGAGTTGATTTTGCAGGCGACGAAAGTCGAGCGCGTGCATGCCGATAAAGCCTCTGTCCCGCGCGGACTGGCAAAATACCTGACCATGCTGCACGAAGAACTCTCCAGCCACATGATGAAAGAAGAGCAAATCCTGTTCCCGATGATTAAACAGGGAATGGGTAGCCAGGCGATGGGGCCTATCAGCGTGATGGAAAGTGAGCATGACGATGCGGGCGAACTGCTCGAAGTGATTAAACACACCACCGATAACGTGACGCCGCCCGCGGACGCGTGTACCACCTGGAAAGCGATGTATAACGGCATTAACGAATTGATCGACGATCTGATGGAACACATCAGCCTCGAAAACAACGTCTTATTCCCGCGAGCCCTCGCAGGCGAATAAAAAAAGACGCCCGAGAGCGTCTTGTTGGAAGTCCTTGCTTTAGGCCACCTCGCGTGGCCTTTTTTCTTTAGCGCATACCGGCCATACGTTTCTTACCGATAAACAGCCAGCCGAGACCCAGCGCAATGAACCACAGCGGCGTGACCATCAGCGCCTGACGGGTATCATCTTCCAGCGTCAGCAATACCAGCACAAAGACAAAGAACGCCATACACACCCAGCACATCAGTTTGCCGAGCGGCATTTTGTATTTGGATGACGCATGCAGCTGCGGACGCTGTTTGCGGTACACAAGGTACGAGCAAAGAATGATCGTCCAGACAAACATGAACAGAATCGCGGATACCGTGGTGATCATGGTAAACGCGCCGATCACGCTCGGATTGACGTAAAGCATCACCACACCGCCCAGCAGGCAGATGCAGGAGAAGGTCAGCCCTTTCGCGGGAACCGCACGCTTAGACAGCTTAGCGAATGCGCCGGGTGCCACACCTTCCTGCGCCAGGCCAAACAGCATACGGCTGGTGGAGAACACGCCGCTGTTCGCAGAAGACGCCGCAGAGGTCAGCACCACGAAGTTAATCAGGCTTGCCGCAGCGGGCAGTCCCACCAGTACGAACAGCTCGACGAACGGGCTCTTCGTTGGCACCACGGAACCCCATGGCGTCACGGACATGATCACGATCAGCGCGAACACATAGAACATAATGATGCGAATCGGAATCGAGTTAATGGCGCGCGGCAGGGATTTTTCAGGATCTTTGGTTTCCGCCGCCGTTGTCCCCACCAGTTCGATGCCCACAAAAGCAAACACCGCAATCTGGAAGCCTGCGAAGAATCCGCTCAGGCCTTTCGGGAACCAGCCGCCGTCATTCCACAGATGGGTAAACGATGCCTGAACGCCGGTTGGTGACTGGAAGTGCGTCAGTATCATCACCAGACCCACCACGATCAGGCCGACGATCGCGACGATTTTGATCATCGCAAACCAGAACTCCATCTCACCGAACATTTTGACGGTCGCAAGGTTGAGGCTCAGTAACAGCACGATCACCGCCAGCGACGCGACCCAGTCAGACAATCCGGGGAACCAGAATTGTGCATACGCGGTAATGGCGACGACATCGGCCATTCCGGTTACTACCCAGCAGAACCAGTAGGTCCAGCCGGTAAAATAGCCCGCCCACGGTCCGAGCAAATCGGAGGCAAAATCGCTAAACGATTTGTACTCAAGATTCGAGAGCAGCAATTCACCCATTGCTCGCATCACGAAGAAAAGCATAAAACCAATGATCATATAGACGAATATGATCGATGGCCCGGCAAGGCTGATGGTTTTACCCGACCCCATAAACAGCCCGGTGCCAATGGCACCGCCGATGGCGATAAGCTGAATATGACGGTTTGTGAGATTGCGCCGCAGCGACTGTTCAGACGAAGCCTCTTCAGCGGCGACGACTTTAACCTGATCTACCATGTGATTTTCCTGTTGTACCTGTCTGTGTTGTTTAGGCTCTTCTGGCCTTTAATGACGTCAAAATGCAACGATCCCTATACAAGGACTCGTCGATAGTAGGTAAGAATCGGCAGGATGAATACTGTGAATTAGATATTATGTTAACAATATGTTTAAAGTGAGTGTCATATCACTTGTACAATGCAAAACAGTTCACAAAAATACACGCAAAGTGTGCATATGCAAAATAAAATGTTGATATCGCTGTAACTTTAGGTTTTATCACGCATTTCCTCTCCCAAAGCGGGAGAGGAAACGCACGTCGATTACAGGATTTCCAGCAACTCGACTTCAAATACCAGGGTGCTGAATGGTGGGATAGAGGCACCCGCGCCACGCTCACCGTATGCCAGGTTTTGTGGGATCGTCAGTTCCCATTTAGAGCCAACCGGCATCAGGGTCAGCGCTTCGATCCAGCCAGGAATCACGCCGTTAACCGGGAATTCAGCCGGTTCGCCACGCGCAACGGAGCTATCGAACACGGTACCGTCGATCAGTTTACCGGTGTAGTGCACGCGAACGTGGTTGGTGCGAGCCGGGATTGCGCCTTCGCCCTGAGTAATCACGCGGAACTGCAGGCCAGATTCGGTGATGTTCACGCCTTCGCGCTCACGGTTTTCTTCGAGATATTTCACGCCGTCAGCCGCCATTTCTTCAAAACGCTCGCGACGAACGGCATCAGCACGCTCGTGGATTTCACGCAGTGCGCGATGAACAACGTCGACTGGCACTGCCGGCTGTTTGCCTTCCAGCGCGTCAGCGATACCCGCCACCAGCGCTTCAGGTAACAGTCCTTCCAGGCCGGATTCGCTCAACTGCTGTCCTACCTGCAAACCGATACCGTAGCTTGCCTGCGCTTCGATAGTGTCAAAAGTCGGGGTGGTCATGGGGGGTTTCCTTCCATCACATTTAAAGTAGCGGGCAGCATAGCAGCCACGCCCTTACGGGTAAAACTTTGTCTTAAGTTAAGATGACAAACCGCCGCGAAACAGAAACAATAGGGCGTACCAGGATTTTTCCCAAACGTGGGACAATGAAGGCGGCTTTGCTACGCCATTCAGGCAGTTAGCGAACTATACTTCTGAGACAGGATATCTACCCGTGGATGACGGGTAAAAGACGCGGAGCAGGAGGAGAGCCATGCCCGGGCGATTTGAACTGAAACCTACCCTGGCGAAAATCTGGCATGCGCCAGATAATTTTCGCATCATGGACCCGCTGCCGAACCTCCATCGCAGAGGCATCATCATTGCCGCCCTGCTGGTGGTGGTGGGCTTCCTGCTTCCTTCTGGCGATGACAGCGATACCGTACCAGCGAGTCGCAACGCGCAGCTGGATATCCAGTCGCAATCACAACCACAACCACAACGCGATCAGCAGCCCATGCAGACACAGCTGGTGACGCCGTCAAACGATCCCGGTCAAGTTGCGCCGGTAGAGCCTGAACCAATCCAGGACGAACAGCCTCAGGAACAAGCAGCCGCACCACAGGCCCAGCAACCTTCGGGTATCGAACAGCAATGGCGTTCGTATCGCGTTGAGCCTGGGAAAACAATGGCGCAGCTGTTCCGCGACCACAATTTGCCACCGACTGATGTCTATTCCATGGCGCAAGTAGAAGGTGCAGGGAAACCGCTTAGCAATTTGCAAAGCGGTCAAATGGTGCAGATCCGCCAGAATGCCAGCGGCGTGGTGACGGGTCTGACAATTGATACCGGAAATGGCGAACAGGTGTTGTTCACTCGCCAGACTGACGGCAGTTTTATCCGCGCGAAATAATTCTCCGCCCGGTGACGCGACGTTCACCGGGCAGACTTTTTAGACTGTTTTTTTACTGACCTTATTCACCCACCAAATCCCTGAACACACCAGTACCAGCGCGATGGCATATTTGATGTCCAGAATGTTTTCTCCCAGGAAAATAGCGGACAGCACCGTCCCGGCCACCGGTACGACAAAGTTGAATGGGGCGATCATGCTGACGCGGTTAACTTTCAACAGCACACTCCACAGCGCAAAAGCGACTGACGATAACAGCGTCAGGTAACCCAAAATCGCGACGGCCTCAATGCTGTGCACTTCCAGCGTCCCGCCCGTCGAGTAGCCGCCCACAACCAGCACCAGTCCGCCAATCGCCAGTTGCCAGCCGGTCATCACGGTGGGATCGACCGTTTGAGAGATACGTTTCCCGTACAACGTGGCGGCAGAGAGGATAAAGGCGGCCAGAATCACAAAGCCATCGCCGTTCCAGACAAAGCTAAAATCCATCAATCCACTGTTAAAGTTAACCAGCATCACGCCCGCAAACCCCAGAATACAGCCAATGGTTTTGTTATAGCTGAGCTTATCGTTTTGGTAGATAAAGTGTGCCAGCAGGACGCTGAAAAAAGTCCCGGTGGCGTTCATGATTGAACCTTTCACGCCCGTGGTATACGCAAGACCAATATAAAAAAACGTGTACTGAATCGTGGTTTGCGTCAGCCCCAGCAGGGACAGTTGCCCAAATTGCCGCGGGGTGAGTCTGGCGATGGGTTTACGCTGGGCGAGCGCAAAAATCAGCAGTAACAGACCAGCGAAGAGAAAACGATACCCTGCGAATACCACTTTCGACGGGATGTCGTCGGTGGCTATCTGGAAGAGTTCATACCCGCTTTTTATTGCCGGATAAGAGCTACCCCACAGCAGACAACAGAGCGTCGCGCAGGCATAAGCAACATTTTTACGGGCAAAAACGGGCACAGGCGGAGCGGAGTTCATGGCGCATCTCAAAAATAAAATGACGTTTCAATTCATTATCAGAGATTGCGGCAGCAATTGCTACCCTATAGGGAGAGTTGTGAGAGGTGGGGTGAGACAAAAAGCAAAACGCCGGCACAAGGCCGGCGTTTTTACGCTAACTCAGTAATAAATTACTCAGCTACAACGTTTACTACCAGTTTAGCGAACACTTCGCTGTGAACCTGGAAGTCCACTTCGTGCTCACCAGTGGTACGCAGAACGCCGTTCGGCATGC